>Ga0126373_10003272_pt1 | contig 12096 bp, 11 predicted proteins | sample PanSoiMetPlot_11_FD_92545 | JGI IMG/M metagenome (GOLD analysis project Ga0126373, IMG submission 92545) | Tropical forest soil microbial communities from Panama - MetaG Plot_11 | ecosystem: Environmental > Terrestrial > Soil > Tropical forest > Bulk soil | place: Panama | collected 2016-02-17
CATGTGATACCTGTTGTTTCGGCACCCTCATAGAACCTCCCTGAGACTCGCGCGGGTGATCGTTGGAACGCAGACGGCGTGACGCACAACATCGACCCGCGCCATGAAGAGAAAGAGATTGAGATGAAAACAGCCAACTCTTCCGCGACTTCCAGCAATCACACGACGGCTGACACGGTCCGCATCGGTAACCTCGTCGTGAGCCGGCTCGGCTTCGGTGCAATGCGCATCACCGGACGAGGCGTGTGGGGCCCGCCGGCGAATCGCGCAGAATCGATACGCGTGCTGCGTCGGGCCGTCGATCTCGGCGTCACGCTCATCGACACGGCCGATTCCTACGGTCCCGGCGTCAGCGAAGAGTTGATCGCCGAAGCGCTTGCTCCTTATGGCAACGGATTGGTCATCGCCACCAAAGGTGGCCTCACGCGACCCGGGCCGGGCGAGTGGCGGCGCGATGGGCGGCCGGAGCATCTGCGCGCTGCTTGCGAGGCCAGCCTCAAACGGCTGCGGGTGGACCGCATAGAACTCTACCAGCTCCACAGTCCCGATCCTCGCGTACCGCTGGAGGACTCCATTGGCGCGCTCGTCGATCTCCAGCGCGAGGGGAAGATCCGCCACATCGGTGTCTCCAACGTCGACGCCCGTGAGCTCGCTGCTGCGCGCGAGGTCGCGACCATCGTGTCAGTGCAGAACCGGTACAATCTCGCCGATCGATCCTCTGAGCCGGTGCTAACAGTGTGCCAACGCGATGGCATCGCCTTCCTGCCCTGGTTCCCACTGTCAGCTGGCAGCGATGCGGCCAGCGCCAGCCGAGCGCTTGCCGAGGTCGCGGCGAGACATTCGGCAACGCCGGCTCAGGCAGCGATCGCCTGGCTGCTGGCGCGATCGCCGGTGATGCTGCCGATCCCTGGCACGTCCTCGGTTACCCACCTCGAAGAGAATCTGCAGGCAGGGCGGCTGCGGCTGAGCGCAGCCGATCGCGCGGCGCTCGACTGACGGGCCGGATCGCAGCATCGGCCCGCATTGATCCGGTTGACAGCCTGGTCAACTGCGATCGGGCCGCTCGCTGTAAGGCGCGCCATCTCGACAGGCGCACAGCGCCAGCGGCCGCGCCCTTTGGGACCGTCCTTTCAATCGTCGTCATGTCCTCTCGTGTCAGCGTCACGTCGAGGGCGCCGAGCGCCTCCGCTAGCCGGTCACGCCGCCGGGCACCGATCAGAGGGACGGTGTTTTCGCCTTGGGCTGCCACCCAGGCGATCGCGAGCTGGGCGACGCTGACGCCTTTCTGGTCCGCCACCTTTCTGAGCTTTTCGACCAGCGCGAGGTCGAAGCGTGGGTTCCGCGTCCGGAAGTCGGTCGAGCTCGATGCGCCCTGCTTCCAGTGGCCGCTGATGAGCCCACGCGACAGGACGCGGTGGGCGGCTATGCCGATACCAAGTTGCCGGCAGGTCGCGAGGATGTTTGCCTCGATACCGCGCGAGATGGGCGAATATTCGATCTGGAGGTCGCTGATCGGATGCACTGCGGCGGCCGCTCGGATGGCCTGAGGGCCGACTTCAGACAGCCCGATATAGCGTATGGAGCGTGCCTGAATCATCTCGGCGATGGCCCGAACCGTCTCCTCAATGGGAACGTTGGGATCAAGGCGTGCTGGGCGATAGATGTCGATGTGGTCGACGCCGAACCGTTGGAGCGAATAGGCGAGGAAGCTTGTTACCGCAGTGGGCCTTCCGTCATATCCTAACCAGCCGCCAGCTGGATCGCGCAGCGCGCCGAACAAATCTCGTCGTTTTCGACGGCGACCTGACCGCTGCGCCTCGGCCGAGGACGCAGATCTTCGGGTCACCACTTGCGCGCCGATCGGTGCCATTTGGCGCTGGAGTGAAGTCGCCGGGGACAGCGGGGTCGGCCGATGCCGAGGAAGATCCCAACCAGCGGCCGGGGGCGGTAGTTCGAGGCCGAATTATGCAGGTTGATTGAGGTCGACCGATTGTCACTGCGGCAGGCAGCGTTGCTGCTCGGACGCCTCACGAACAAACTCGGGATCACGTCGATCCACGGCCGGCATCGACGTAAGCTGGAGCACAAGCGTGCTCTCGGGATCACGCGGGCGCCGACGCCATGGATTCAAGCTCGTCGGAGGAACATGAGCGCTGGGGAATGGCGGGTGATATGCGGGCATCACTGCGCCTCCGCCATCACGAAGGGCACGATCTCTCCGCACTCGTAGTAACTGTCGGCTCCGCCCTTGCCCGACGCCAGGAGATTGACGATCTTGTACGCCTCGCCGCCGTGCGCCTCGGTCATCAGCACCTGATAGATGTGCCCGGTGTCCGGGTCGCACCAGACGCGCGTGCGCGCCAGCAGGCCGACGTATTCCTTGGCGTGCTCCATCGTCCTCTCCAGGTTGTTGCTGGCCACCGGGATGGCACGCGCCTCCTGTCCGGCTCTCCAGATGAAGCCGAAGAAGTAGCCCGAGGGCGTATTCGTGATCGCGACGTTGATTCCGTCCTGCTCGAAGACGTTGACGACATTGACTTTGGTCGGCCCGGTAAAGTCATTCTCGATTCCCATTCCCTTATCTCCCACCAATTTTGCTACAAGCTAGCTGCATGGCACCATCGCTTACGCAAATACATTCAAGTCGTGCAGGACGGACAGGGCGGCCCAATTCTTGATCAGTGGGACAAGAACAAGACGCCACCGAGAGGGGAGCTCGCGGACGTCTGGGATGCGCCTGGACCGCGGACACAAAGTTTCCCGCTGGCGAACCGGGCAGAGTAAAGGCCCGATTAACTGCGGAGTGAGCGCCTATTTTTGTTGTTTCCAGTCGAATTGACGCAAAATTTAAGGTATTGGCATTTCTTCCGCAAGGCACCTGTCCGCCCAATGGCACGGATGTGCCAGAAACGGATCTCGTGGGCCGAACTGTGATACGACGCTTTACCGTCGCGAGTTAGCCACCTGGCGTTGGCTCACCGATCAGCGTCTCGCCTGGCCCATGCGGTAGAAGTCGCCCGTCTCCCGCAGCGTGATTCCCGCGTCGAGCGCCGCATGAATCGTGGCCATGCTCTCGGGTCGATCGCTGGCCCATACGTGCCTGACATACCCACGCAGCCGAGCCCGAGGGCCGACGTGCGCGGTCCGACCGAGTCGACAATATTGCATTGGCGAACGCCTTTCCTCGTGCACGAGCGTTGAATGCCTACGGAGCCGAATGAACGCGGCCCCCTGATCGAGACGCCGTTTGTTCACGATGAGGTCGATTGGGTTGATCCGTATCATGGCCCCCCGTGCCGGAATCGTCGTTCTTGAGGTATTTTGGTCCCAACCCCGAGAGCACTCGCTTCTACCAGTATTCTCCAAACTCGGTCAAAGCCCTTGGTAACTTTGCTATCTATCGTGGTATCGAACTTACAGGCGACGCAATAGACCGCCGAGCGATGGTTGCTACCGTCGATTCATAGCCCTCGCGATTGACATGCGTTTCACGCCTGGAGAAATCCGAATGCCTCGCAGAACACGGTCCGCCCTCGTCCTTCGTCACGTTGCGTTCGAAGACCTGGGCCTGCTCGCGCCCATCTTGCACGACTTAGGCTGGAACGCTGCTTATTGCGATGCAGCCACGCAGGACCTAGGGGACCCATCGATCGAGCAGGCCGATCTGCTGGTCGCGCTGGGCGGTCCGATCGGCGTCTACGAGACTGATCGCTTTCCATTTCTCTTAAAAGAGATTGCACTTCTGGAGCGACGCTTGACGAAGGATCGGCCGACGCTGGGCATCTGCCTCGGCGCCCAGCTCATGGCCAAGGCGCTCGGATCTCGGGTATTTCCTGGTCTTGCGAAGGAAATCGGCTGGGGACGCGTGGAGCTGACAGCCGATGGCCGAGCCTCCAGCCTGCGTCCCCTCGCCGACGAGGACGCCGTTGTCCTTCACTGGCATGGCGACACCTTCGACCTCCCGGACGGGGCGGTCAGACTAGCGTCGAACGCATCTTACGAAAATCAGGCGTTTGCGTATGGCGAACGAAGCATGGCCTTGCAATTTCACGTCGAGGTCGATCCGCAGCGGTTGGAAGAGTGGTATGTCGGTCACGCGGTTGAATTGTCGGCAGCCGGCGTGTCGGTTCCCGATTTGCGAACGAGAACGGCAGCTGTTGCCAGTCAATTGCGCCTGCAGGCCGCACGCATCTTCAAAAAATGGCTGCAGCACGTCGCGTAAAATTGGAGAGTGGCTGCAAACGTCCCGGCCGAGGAGCGAGCCTCACCGTGGCAATCCACATCTGCCAAGGGTTCTGCTCTGATTAGGCGAGTACTTTATCGCCTTTATCGGCACCCGGGCTCGCGGCAGTCTTCGCGATCAGAACAGAGCGCCAATCTCAAGACGCTTCTTTTTTCTCCGGCGCTCCCACACGACCCCGGGAAATCCCTTGAGCGGAGCAAGCGGTTCACCCGTGTAGGCCCATTCCTGCAACTCTTCGATACCAATATGATATCGAGGTTCCCGACCGGTGCGGTTTTGGAAAAGCGCGCGAGGTATGTTTACCATGTGCGGCGACCGAGTTCGCTCGTAAAATAGCGGAGTGCCGCAGCGCGCGCAAAAGCTTCTGACCGTGCCCGCGGCTTTATCCTCGAAACGGGTGATCGCTGACGGGCCCTCTATGACCCGAAAGCGACTGCGCCAGCTTCCAACATATGTAGCGTAGGCAGCGCCGTGCGCGCGTCGACTCGCGCTGGAGTGATCGTGCCAAGCCCAGCGCGCGGGAAAATCAATCTCAAATCGCACGCCGCCACAAAGACATTGACCCGCCACGCAGTTTGCAGATGCGTTCTGCAGCTTCCTGACAACCCTTGCTTTGTTCACGTTCAACCTCAACTCTCTGGAATCTCGTGGCTATTGTCTTGCTTGTCGAGTGCGCGAAAGGTCGTTTGGTGTCCGCCGCCGGTCGGCCAATGAATGCGTGCGACGCCCGCTAGATGCGAGCAATGAAATGACGCGACTGAGCGCTCGAGAGAATGTGGCCTGCGGTGACGGCGCAAATGCATCATAGGCGGCAGGATCGTTTCCAACAAGCCTCAGAAATCGGACCGCAATCGTTGGACGGACGCTCACCGCCGTAGATCGGCGTCAGCTGGTCGAGGTGGATGACACTATGTGGATGAAGTGCACGGCACGGTCCATGCTTTCCCTCGTCCAGTCATCAAGTTGAGAACCCTAGATTGATGTCTCGCGAAATGGTGCTTGAGGGTGAGGATTTGCCAGCGATAACGCCATGAACTTTGGGCTAGGAGTCGGATTTCCGACAAGCTGTCGATCACCACCCGCTTCAGCTTGAACCGCTCGATGGCCGCCAGAATGCGTTGGATGGCCTCGCCGAGCTCGAGATCCGACGCGTAGAGCAGGCTCTGGTGCTCATCCGCATCGAGGACGCTTTCGGGAGGAACGAGCTCGAAGATTGCAATCGGAGGCGCAACACCCAACCGTGCGCTAGGGCGCCATCCCGAAGCTCCTCTTCGGTTTCGGCCAAGCTCACGTAAATGCCAACCTCATCTACCTTGGCGCCCGCCATCAGGAATTGAAGCGCAATCGTGGTCTCTCCCGTGCCCGGGCTGCCCTCAAGCAGATGCAGACGGTTGCGAGAGAAGACCGCCTGCCCCCGACGACATCGACAAGGTTTGCCATCGGACATCAAACTCAATAGCAGCTCATCACGGCATCAAAGGGCAACCGATGCGCTTTAAGCTCTGGCGCGACCCGGCGACGAGCGTTCGGCACAGCACCGTCGTCTGCTCAGGTGCATTGAGCACACGCGGGCTGTAGCCACCACACGGGCACCAGCGTCTGGAGAGAGCCGATTAGGTAATCAGTTGGCCCGCTCGGCAAGCCAATCTCGGATGCAACTGATCACCCGCATGGTTAGCCTTATCTGCGCCGGATCCAAAGGCAGGTCCTGCGAAGAGGCCTTAGCGATCACGATCCTACGCCGACGATCGACAAAAAGGTACTGCCCGTGGATGCCGAGGCCCATCAGCAAGGGGACAGGCCCTCGCTGCGCGTACCATTGGCTTCGGTAGTGCATGGGCACAGCGGGAAAATATTCAACGAAGCTACCCGCAGCCCATGCGTCCGGGTCGCCATTTTCTGTTATGTCATCGATCCACGCGGAAGGAATGATTTCGCTGCCCGCGCGCGACCCGTCCTCGATGAGGAGTTGGCCGACGCGAGCGAGATCCGGAACGGTCGTGCACATACCGCCCGCGCATCGCGGGGCGCCAAGGCGATCGACGGTGATATAGGCACTGCGGGCCGCACCCATTGGTTTCCAGATCAAGTCACTCATTAGGTCGGCATAGCGCCGGCGCGCTGCTCGCTCGATGACCCACCCGAGCAAATCGGTGTTGGGCGAGACATAGTGAAAGGTTTGGCCGTGCGGCCGCACGCGGTCGCGCATCTGACGATAGAACGAGCGCAAGTCAGAAACCGTCTCGCCTGGCGAAACTGGATTCCAACCCGCGGCCTTGCGGTAGGCGAGGAGAGCCCCGGATGTTGCCAAGTAGTCCTCATCGAAGGCAATCCCCGCACGCATGTCGAGGAGTTGGCGGATCGTCGCCCCCTCGTACGCGGTGTCTGCAACCTCGGGCACCACATCCGTCACCGGGCGCTCGAGCTCGAGAACCCCACGCGCGACCAGCACACCAGCGAGGAGGCCAAGCATCGACTTCGATACCGACATGAGGATATGCGGTGTTTCCGCGGTCATACCATTGGCGTAGCGCTCAAAAACGAGGCGACCGCCGTGGAGAATCACCATTGCGTCCGTGCGTGTGTCGGTCAGGAAGGCGTCGAATGAAAGCGGCGCTTTGCGGCCGGCGTCGATGCGCAGCGCGCCCATGTCGATGGGGTTAAAGACCAGCTGGCGCACGTTGGCCGGGTCATTGGCGATATCCGCGGAAGGCACCAGCTCCCGCACATGCTGAAAGGCCCATCGGCTAAAGGGCGGGTTGCGCCAATTCTCGAGCGTTACTTGGGTTTCGGGCGCGGGCGGGAACCCCTGCATCAACGGCGTCATTGGGATCCTTCAAGGGGATTCGACTTTTCTCACCGCCGAGATTAACGCATCCAACCAGTCTTGTTCTGGCAGCCGAGTGACCTCTCGTGGTCGAGTAGCGAGGGCGCTGAGTTCTGTCATCCGCGACTGGCCGAATCAAGTCTCCACCGAACGCGGCGCCGTGCTATTTCACCTCGACCAACGCAATGCGATTGACGCCACTGCATGCCAGGACGAGCTTTCCGTCACGTGTCACCGTCATGTTGCGCACCACTCCTCCACCCGAAGGAATAGCCCAGGTCCCGAACTTTTCGGTCTGCGGATCGAAGCGCGCGAGCGTATTCGGGTTCGGCCCCGATTCGCTGTACCAAATGATATCCTCGAGTGCGGTGATTCCATAAGGGCCGGAGTCCGGGCCGCCGGGCGACGGCCACTCGCGAGCCTCGCCCGATTTCGGGTCGAACCGCCCAAGATAGCCGCGCGCATAGTCGGTATACCAAATCGCGTCATCGCTCGTGATGGCGATGCGTCGTGGCCGACTATTTGCGTTCGGCAGCGGATACTCGTGAACCTGCATCGTCTTTGGGTCAATACTCGCCAGTTTGTTGGCGCCGAACTCAGCGAAGTATGGAACGCCCTCTGAGTTCACCGCGATCCCGTAGGGGAGCGCATTGGCGGTTGGCACGCGCACGAGTTTGATTTCGCCAGTTGTCGGCACGAGCTTACCAATCATGTCCGCGCCTATGACCGTGAACCAAAGATTACCCGTTTGATCGAACACCGGCGTATGCGGATCGCGAGCATCGTCGGGCAGATGATACTCGACGATCGCGCCTGTCTTCGGATCGAGCCTGCCGATGTAGCCAGCGAAATTGGCCGTGAACCAGATGTTGCCCGCGTCGTCCGCGACGAGCCCGTGTGGACCGGAGGCCGGGGTCTTGGTGCGATACTCCTTGAACACTCCGGTCTTGGGATCAAGCCGCCCGAGCGTGCTCGCCATTTGTCCCGTATACCAAATTGAGCCGTCCGCGGCCGCGAGCGGATCGTGAGGATGCGAGCCCTTGGTTGGCACACTCCATTCTGCGAAGGAGACGTTCAACGCGACTGAACCAGGACCAAGCGCTCGATCTCGCGCCATAGTCGAAACACCAGCGCACAGAATCGCAACGATCGTCACAGACAGGACTGATCTCCACATATGCGACCCCCTTGCACGAACGTGATCTCTACGCTGCGGCGCGGTCTGAGGCCAAGGATCGTGAGGCCGGGTCCAACCGCCCGCCTCTCACCTCGAAGCGCCGTATCGACATCCGGCGGCGCGCGGCGCGTTGGAAAGGCCCTCGCAACTTCGATCCAGCCGATTGGAGACGTCCACATCGCTTGGATCTGCCGCCATGAGCTTATTAGCATTTCTGATAGTATTTTGCCGATTTTTCCCTTGGCAAAGCCACGACCAGTCGATGACATGCAAGTGATTAAACCAAGCGCTTAGGCGCTGAGAAATTCGAAACGGTGTCAAACCGATCTCGGACCGCCGGGAATTATGGCCACGGGCCGGCATCCGTGGTCGGACGTGAATATGGCCTGCAGCAGCCGCACACTGCGTTTGTTATCGTGTCCTCTTTGGGTTGAGGTGGGTTGAGGTCGGCCCTCCACTTCGCCTATTGCGCCCAGTCGTTTCGGACAAGCCGATACCAGCGGACTACCAGCCGCTCCCGATCCGCGTGCTGACAGATGAGACGCCGCGAGGGTTGTCACTCGGAGGAGCCCAATACCAACACGAACGGGGAAGCACAAAGAACGACCGGGGCAGCGTGGCATTTCAGTTGGCAGCGATGACGACCTTCTCCCTGGCTTTCGCCACGCCGCGCCGCGCTGCAGATGTCGGTCGAAGCGGCAGCTGTGGCTACGCCGGTTAACGTGCGACAACGCCCTTAAGCCGCTCGAGTTTGTTCGCTTCGCGTTCCAGCCGTCTCGCGGCGCATTCGCGAGACCCTCATCGGCCACGGCGGCATCAACACCGAACTCGCTCCCACCATGAACACCTGATGTCGGAAAATGCGGAATCTGAAGACTCGTTCCCCTGACAGGTATCCGGCAGTCGAGCTCCACCGCACAGCTTGGCCGATTGAATGACGGAATTGACAATCATCGCCACCCAGGCTCAATATTAACATGAAAGAAATTGCGAAGTGCAAGCTCAGGTTGGAGATGTCCCACCTGCGGCGCAGTTTACTCACAGGCCACGCGCCCGCGCAGCAATTCAATTGGGTATTGGCTAGTGATGAAGTGCAAAGGTCCTTCAATGTCTGTTGATAATGGTCGTACGAGTGGCAAGTAAACTTGCTCCCAGGAGGGGAGGGCGAGGACGATTCGAGGTGACGCCGCTGTCGTGCCAGCTACGAGCGTCGATTGGTTGGTTGCGCAGAAATCAAAACATTATGGGAATCGGAAACGTCAGTTGCGATCGCGGGATATTGCTGAGCTGATGCGCGTCTAGCCCGAGGCTGGACCCGAGCAGAGTGAACGAAGAGCCTGAAGTGGCATGGCTCTTCTGCCAAGAACGCCTTTCGCGGCAGATTGGCTCAACATCGCCACGACAAGGAGGAAACGATGCCTAGGCGAAATGCCAAATTGCCAAGGTTGCTCAGGCTCATGGGAGGGATTGCTGCGGCGGGGTTGGCCGCTGGCGCGTTTGCCAGTTCGGCATCGGCGGCCGACGATACCACGGAACAACGATTGCTCAATGCCCCGCAGGAGCAGGGCAACTGGCTTCACCATCACCATGATTATACCGCTCAACGCTACTCGCCGCTCAATCAGATCAATCGCAGCAACGTAAAAGGGCTGCACGTCGCTTGGACGATGGCACTCGGCGGCATCGAGGGCGGTGGAATCTGGAGTCATGGCGGGCTCGAGGGCACACCGATCGTCGAGAACGGCTTCATGTACGTCACCGACGGGTGGGGCTCGATCTACAAGATCGACCTGCACGGTGACTCGGGCAAGCTCGTCTGGCGAATGGATCCGAAGACCGATCACGACTGGGCCGGTGCCATCGCCTGCTGCGGGATCGACAACCGCGGCGTCGCACTATGGAACAACCTCGTCATCTCCCACACGCTTGACGGGCGATTGCTCGCCACCAGTAAGGATGACGGCAAGGTCGTTTGGGAACGCAAGGTGGCCGATCCAAACAAGGGTGAGGTCGTTACCGGCGCGCCACTCATTGTGAAGAATATGGCCCTTACGGGCGTCGCGGGCGCCGAGTACGGGATCCGTGGCTGGCTCGCGGCGACCGATCTCAAAACCGGCAAGGAAGTCTGGCGTACGTACACGATCCCGGGAAAGGGCGAACCTGGCAATGACACCTGGAAGGACAGCTATGAGTCCTGGAAAACCGGGGGTGGTTCGACCTGGGTCACCGGATCTTACGACCCGGCACTCAATTTGATCTACTGGGGCGTTGGCAATCCCGGACCGGACTGGGACAGCGCCTATCGACCGGGCGACAACCTCTACACCGATAGCACCATCGCTCTTGATGCGGATACCGGGCAGATCAAGTGGCACTTCCAACACACGCCAAATGATCCTTTCGATTATGACAGCGTCGCCGAAACGGTGCTTGCCGACATTATCGCGGGCGGCAAAACGCATAAGCTGGCGCTCGAAGCCGATCGCAACGGTTTCGCTTACGCGGTCGATCGCACCAACGGCTCGTTCCTGTGGGCGACGCCCTTCGTCAAGAAGGTCACCTGGACCAAAGGCATTAGCGGCGAAACCGGAAAGCCGGTGGAATATGATCCGAGCAAGTCGGTGCAGACCTACGTGCCGGAAGTGACTCCGAGCCGACAAACCACGCATATCACCTCATGCCCGGGTAACATGGGCGGGAAGAACTGGCCACCCACGGCGTACAATCCCGAGCTCAAGTTCTGGTACATCCCGGTGATTGAAAGCTGCAATGAAGCCGACGACAAGGAAACCAAGCCTGGCGACTGGAAAGCGCGCGAATTCTTCACTGGCGGTGGACCGGTTACCAAACTGCCGATCACCGGTAGCGTGACGGCGATTGATGTTACGAGCGGCAAGGTTGCGGCCAAGTTCGAGACTAAATACCCGATGCTGGGCGGACTGCTCGCAACCCCTGAACTGGTGTTCGCCGGACATCCGTCAGGAGAAATCTACGCGCTGGACGCAAAGTCGCTCGACAAGCTTTGGGAATTCAACACCAATGCCGGCGTCAGCGCCCCGCCAATGACCTTCTCGGTCGACGGCAAGCAGTACGTTGCCATTCTCGTGGGCCTTGGCGGAGCCTGGGACAAGTGGTTCGTCGAGGGCACGAAGGGTCTCGAGAAGATGCAGCCGAGTTCGATGCTCTTCGTCTTCGGTCTCTGAGCGAAGACGACGGGGCGGGCTATTCCTGGCCTGCCCCGACTGCTCTGTTGCATGCAAGGCAGGAGGGAGGGGTTCGATGAAGCTCGGACTTGCGGGCTTCCGCGCCCAAGGTTTCGCGCTGGCTATTATCATCGGTTGCTGCATCGACATTGGCGCGCTACCCGGTGGTGGTGCCGACGCTCAGACCAACATGGGAGGACACCAGCCCAAGAGCGAGGGTCAGCGCATCTACGAGAAGGCTAATTGCGTGGGCTGCCATAAATGGCATGGTGGTGGAGGGGGTGGTTACGGTGGGGCGGCGCTGTCATTGCGCGACACGCAACTCGACCGCGATCAGATCATCGAGGTTGTGCACTGTGGCCGGCCCGGGACAGGCATGCCCTATCACGATCGCGACGCCTACAAAGACTACCGATGCTATGACGGCCTTAGCGTCCAGGACCTCGGAAAAGACATGCCGCCGGAAGCTGCTAACTTCCTGCGGCCCAACGAGATCGAGACCGTGGTCGATTGGGTTCTTTTGCACCTGAAGGGCAAGGGAGCGCCATCGTATGCGGACTGTACCGACTTCTTTGGGCCCGGTGCACGTGCCTGCGACGTCTACAACAAAGAGGGTGTTGCCACGCCTCCGCGCGAAGCAACGCAG
>Ga0126373_10003273_pt1 | contig 12095 bp, 11 predicted proteins | sample PanSoiMetPlot_11_FD_92545 | JGI IMG/M metagenome (GOLD analysis project Ga0126373, IMG submission 92545) | Tropical forest soil microbial communities from Panama - MetaG Plot_11 | ecosystem: Environmental > Terrestrial > Soil > Tropical forest > Bulk soil | place: Panama | collected 2016-02-17
ATCGATTTATATGCATTCTATGGTGGGACAGCACGGCGAAACCTATATCGCATTCCTATTCAGTGAAGGAACGCCTAAAGCTCAACGAATTGCAGCACGCCAACAAGAGCGACGGATAACGCCCCACAAACTAACTGACCGATAGCGCCTTAGCGGAGGAATCTGGATGGAACGTGGGTCACCGGGCGATAAGTGGCCCACTCGGACAATTAGATTCGACCGTGTGCCAGAAAGGTAGCTCCCGCCGGGTTTGGAATCAATTCATTTCCTTGGAACCAGTGCACCGCTCAAAGCTGTGCGAGAACCACAACCTTCGGTGCGGACTGCGGCTACCGAGTTCTGGGGCCAGAACGTCAATCGTGGTGTTGTCGACGAGGTCGCCGCACCCCACATGCAATACTCGCTGCACGATCCGATTCGGCGGACGTCGCCCATGCGCTCTAAGGCCGTACCGGCTTCACGACGTAGTAGGACCGAGCCGCTTCTTCATCGGAGCACATCGAGTACGCCATGTTCGAGTCAGTTCCCGCCGAAAAGATCAGCGACTTGTTCCAACTTCGTTGTTCAAGAAGATTCACCGAGCCAATCCTCCGACTAATCTCATCGCACCCCAATGGTCACTTCGTTACTCGGACGCGCGAGATAAAAGAGACGAACGGGCACGGAAGCGCCTGCTGCGATCCCTGCGGGCACCTTGACGTTGATCTGATTCAATCCGACAAATCCTGGTGCGTCGCCGAAGAACAGCACTTGAGCCGATCGCCCTCCAATCGCTATTTGAGGCGGAACCAGACTCCCGTTGGTGAGTCCCGTGGCGTAGATCTCAAGTGCCTCTCCGGCAACAGCAGGATCATCGGGGGAGACCACCCGGCTCGTTCCGGCGTGCAGAATCGCACCTTGGCGGCCGTCGGAAAGCGTGAACATTTTGGGCGAGGACACGACCACGAGCGGATGATAGATCACGGCTGTGTTAACGCTATATCCGCAGCAGATCCATCCGCCCGCCATGAGAACTGTGCCATCAGGAAGTAGAGTGGCAGTATGTCCTTCCTCGCTGTCCATCAGCAGACTTCTATCCGTACTGAACGCTCCGGTGGCAGGGTCATACAACTCGGCGCTGCCCCCGAAATGAACGAAGTCGCGTCCAGCCACGAACACCTTTCCTTCCGGAAGCAAGGTGGCTGTGCTGTAACCTCGCGATTTCGTCATAGGCGGAGTCGCTGCGGACTTGTCGGTGCCCGGATCATAAAGTTCCGCAACGTCGCTGGGATCGCAGGAGTAGATCTCCGTGACCAGCACTTTGCCGTTCGGGAGCAAGCTGGCTGTTTCCGGAAACAGAGGATTGGCTTTTTCACCTGCGACGACAAAGGCGCCAGTGTCGGGATCATAGATCTCGTTGTCAACGGGCAAATCATCAGGGCGCCCTCCGTAGCTACCCTCTAGCAGAACCTTCCCATTCGTCAGCAGCGAAGCTGTGAAGGATCCAGTGGATAGCATTTTGCCCGTCGCAGAGAACGTTCCCGTGGAGGGGTCGTACAGTTCAGCGGTGGCCACCGGCTCATTTCGGACCCCTCCAGCGATGAGCACCTTCCCGTTCGCCAGCAACACTGCCGCGTGGGACGCACGCGCCGTAGTCATCTCGCCGGTAGGCGTAAAGGTCCCCGCAGAAGGATCGTACAACTCGGCACTGCTCAACAGGCCACCGAAGGAACCGCCGACGATACTGCTAAGTCCGCCCGCGATTAAGACCTTGCCATCGGGAAGCAGAGTCGCTGTATGGAAGTAACGCGAGACAGTCATGTCGCCTGCGGGTGTGAACGAACCTGTAGCCGGATCATACAGTTCAGTACTGGCCCACGCCGGCCACCCGACCGCGACCGCGAATCCGCCGGCGATAAGCACTTTGCCGTTCGTGAGCAAGGTCGCGGTGTGGAATTGGCGCAACTGGTTCAGATTGCCGGTCGCCGTGAATGAGCCGAGCAACTGAGCCGATGCCATGCTCAAGCTGGCCAGTCCGATGAACACGAGCACGTGAAATCCCCGGTTCATCCTCACCTCCCAGGCCGAGATCGGTCGAGTCCGCGGCTCGTCACTGAACTTGGCGCAGACTTCCCCAGCCCCAGCGAACAGCTTACAACACGACACTCGCCCACACTCGCCCCGATTCCATCGCCCAACTTAAAAAAGAATCACCCGAGCGACTAGTGGCCATTTCGGACTGTGGCCCCAGGCTATGCTCAATCTCCGAATAGACGGTTTTACAACCAGTGACACACCACCGGTCTACAACAAAGGAGGGAGTAATCTTCTACAACGCCGTTTCCGGCCAATGTCCGAGTACTGCGTTCTCGCAGTGATTCTTCTGGATGTAGTCCCAAATCTCAAAAGATCGGGTTTAGAAACTCGACGTCTATGAGATCGAGAACGTGAGGTTGGTTATCGAAGTTGACGGCAAGACTGTCAATGGTATCAAAGATCCAGATAGTGTGAACCCTTTCATCTGGCCTCCAAAAGTGGAGGTAGCGCTGGGACTTTACAAACGTCTTCTGATCACGTTTTTTCCAGAGCACCTGCAGGCAAGGACCTTGATTTACGCTGCCCGGCTGAACGTGTCCGCCATACGCAACGCGGATCCCGTACACGAATTTCGGTCGCTGCAACGCGAATACAACATTCGTATCGCGTGGCGCACCGCCGCTAAGCAATGTTCCGGGTACGTCCGACAACCGAACATCCTTGGATGCCGGATACTCATCTCGCAAAAGGCGAAAATATCCTATGCCCCCGCGGCGCATGTCCCAGATGAACGGAACCAGCCAGTCGTGATAAGACACGCACTCCACCCAAGGCCCTGGAAACGTCGAGGAAGGCGCTGTCTCTCCGCCCTCGTCCAACGGAATTCCCCTCGTCGGAGCTGACAGAGCGCATGGAGAAAGCGCGGCCGCATGGTGAGCCACCAGTTCCGCATCTGACTTGCCTGCCAGAAGATCGAGCCTGAACGCCTCCATACTACGGTGATAATCCCTCGCATAACGGAGTCCCTCCCGAAAGTTAAACGGCAGCGCGACGATGGCTGTGATAAACAAGCCCGTTTGTACGAGATGGCTGACCCTCGATTTCCCCCACGCGTAGTAAATGAGGCCCAGCACTGGTGCAGCAATCAGAAAATAGCGCGCGGAAATACTACGGCGCCCGAAACCCACGCTCAAGGCAAGGCAGCCCACTCCTGTCAGGAACAAGAGCAGCCCGATAGATCGCCATAACCGTAGCAACAACAGGATTGAAGTCGCAATCAACAGACCGAGCATCGCTTTCCCCGAGTACCGCCACGATAGTTCCGCAGCGGGCCCAAACGATCTGGTAAGAAACTGCAGCGCGGTGCTGAATGAGCCCCTAGCTGTGTGCTTCAGGGTTGACAAAGTGAGCGGTTCCGTCAATCTAAGACTCGAACTCAGCGGATAATCGACGAAATAGAACGCGGCAAGCGCAACGCTGGCCAGCGCAAGTCCCCATAGCTGCAGTCCGTAGCGCCTACCGGATTGCAGTCCCCCGATAACAAGCCAAAGCGCCATGGCGGGCACATACATCAAACCGGGCACGCCACTCAACGGCAGCGTCACAACCAGCAGGCCAGCCACGATGCCCGTCCGCCCGACCAACCAGGTCCCGTTTTGAACGATGATGCAGAGCAAAAAGCAGACGACAGCGACTGGTATAACTTGAGTCACCTGCCAGGTCCACAACAGGTTTTCATAGTGCCCCCAACCCAGTAGCACCACGGGAAAGAACGCGTCCGCATAGCTTAATTCACCGCCGCGTTGCTTCTTGGCAACGATAATCATTGCGAACGCCACTATCCCCAGTATTGCGGCATTGAAGTACATACCGGAACGGAAATCGCAACCAGTGAGCTTGTATAAGGCTAAAAGGAAAAGCCGTGGAAAGGGGATACGATGTCCGTTGTGGGCTGCCCAAAACCATTGAGCATCGATATTTTGCTCGCCCGCCAGAGCTGGCACGGTTTCCCAATCATCCCAAAACGGCACATTGCTGCCGAACCTGACGACAAACCCAAAGGCAGCCGCAAGCATGAGGCCCCAAACGCCCCAAACAAACCAGAACCGAGTTCTAGACCTCTCGCCCAAAGTTCTAGATTCCTCAAAAATTGGGTCTGTTGGAAATGCTAATTCCCGAGTGCCATCAGACCGAAGAATGTACACGCTCTTCGGCAAATCATTTCGTTGTGTCTCATTGCTGTGCCTTCCGATAGTAGAGATCGGCGCGTCTAATCACCAGACCCTCAGCCGCATCAAAAATGCCATCACGACGCGCACATTCCCAAAGTAGCAAGTCAATTACTCCGGATGGAGGGCGCAGTGGTTGCAGAATAGCGATCGTTCGGAAACGTCTTGGCGACAACGATCACAAAGCATGCTGCGTCTCTTATTCGTGTCGTTTGAGGCGACCTTCTACGTATAGGTGTATGCGTTTAAGCAGATTACCTAGAAACCGCTCCTGGTGTAACGGGAGCAGATTCATCAGCGGTTGGGCGCAAGGGTGCGGAAACTTAAGCGCGGATTGACACCGCCACCGGTCGAGAAGAGTGGCCATCTCGGACATTGGTAGGTGGGCAGAGCATCTGTCCGACTAGGCGGTTTTTACGACCGCTGGCAGACTAATTCCGGTTTGCGGGTGAAATAGGACCTATCCGCTGGGCACATGTACGAGATAGCGACTACTCGTTAACTTGAATTCCTTGACGGCCGTTTCCAAGGAGTAATCCGGATTATTGGATGGAAGGGCTGTTCGCTCCAGCGGTCACAAACACTACGCGGCTCACAAACCGCAATCCGCCCGTTATGTGTGCCAGCGCACCGACAACCGGGGGGATTTCGATTTTACTGATTCCGGTTCCGACAGAAGCGATACAGCAGCGCTGCCACTGGCAAAGGTTGGCAGATTTCGTGGCGGCAAGCGAAGCGCTGCTTGAAATCCGCCCGAGGGAAGCGGCTCAACGAAGCAGACAGAAGCATCGAGGGCTGTAGGGCGTTAATCTCCGAAGCCACTCGACGAACGTTTCATGAAGCGGAAAGCCGACGTACGTCACAAAAGAACGTGAGGATTAATGATGCCTGATGAAACAAAGAACCCAACCACCGGTCAAGGCGCGCCCCCTGAAATCCAGAATGAGGATTTCCAGCTTGTTCTGAAAGCCTTATTGGCGGCCTATGAACCGATTCTGAAACAGGAGTTGAAACTGGCCGGCGATCCGGCTGAGTTAAGCAAGACAGCAAAAGCCGGACCACCGAGTTGCGCGGACGAGATCGCGAGGGCAGACCAGGTCTTCGGGGCATTTTTCACTGACGAGATTGCCCAAAGAATGCTTTCGCCGGATGTCCGGAAGAGACTCGGACCCGTGGATCAGTGGCGGTGGTGCTTGCAGCACGTTCGCTGCTGCATCATCTTCGGATGGCTGGCCTGCCGGGGCCCACGCAATTTCCGGGCGTTCTCCTACTACCTCTACCAATATTGGATCTGCGTTCGGCAGGCGCTGGGCACTCCAGTTAGTTCCCCACCGACGCCCCAAGAGCGCGCAGATTTCGGCGTCCTGGTAGAAGAGCTTGCCGGCGCCTTCAAGCCATACCTCACCGACCAGCTCGCCACGGTCGAGTTCGCGTCCGGAATCCCGGAGGAGATCATTGGCGGGAGGATCGATTGCCGCGAAGGCATTCAGGAAGTCTGCGAAATTTTCGAGCGCGCGCTGACGCCACGGGCGGCGGAGGCTCTGCTCGGCAAGGATGCGTTTACCTCTCACCGTCAGGTCCCGTCGTTCTGGTTCTGTCGCTGCTGGTGCCTGTGCGCGATTTGTTTCGGGTGTTGCCTGGCGCGGGCCCGGTCGCTGGTGGAGGTGCTCTGGTGCCTGATTTACTTGTTCCGCTGTCTGGAACGCTGCCTGCAGCCGCTAGTCTGTCAGATCACCGATCCCCACGACTGCGTGGAGGAGGAAGCGTTTCCCATCGTGGGAATTCTACGCGGGGTGGAGATCAAGGGGACGGCCAGTGGATTCTCCTGCGACCACTACGAACTGCAGTGGAGCCTGGGCGGACCCTGGCAAAGCCTGGGCATCATTTATCCCGGCTTGGCGCCCCAGGGCACCTGCGGTGTGGTGAACGGCACCCTCGGTTATCTGCAAACGTTCCCATTCGTTCCGGCAGGATCTGTAGACATTCGCCTCTGCGTTTATCCCATCGGAGGCGGAAACCCTACGTGCTGCCCTGGCCAGTTTACGCTCCAGCGCAATCTGGTTTGGATACAGGGCATCGAGAACGTGAACGCGGTCGATCTCTTCGATCCCACGTCGCAGCCGGTGGATGGGACGGGCGCAAAGCGTTCGTTCGGAAACGAAATCCGCATCAACGGAAGCGCCGTGGTGGGTGCTCCACCTCCCTCCGCGTGCGCGGATTTGAAGCGATACACGCTTAGCTACCAGCCGGGCTTTACTACTACGACAGCGGGAGCGTGGACAGTCTTCTGGGAAGTCGACTACACGACGCCTCTTCAGATCGACGCTGGCCTGAACAAAATCTTCCAGGGCTGGCTGACCAGCTCCTGGAGACAGCCGAATTTTCCGCCAGGCCTCTGCAGCCCGTTCTTCGGCGACTATCTTCAGGAAGAGTACTGGTCGCATTTGTTTCCGGAGTCGTTCCCAGTGGTTCCCAGTGAGCCTCCCTGTCCACCTCCGCCCTTCTGGACCACGGTTCCCCTGCCTCTGGCGGATTGCCAGAGCGGCCCGTTCACGCTCCGGCTCACCACCGAGGATACCGGGGGAGTCTTCCAGGACAACCTCCGGCAGGTCTGGTTCGACAACAAGCAGATTACGCCCAGCCACGCCCATATCACGCAAATTAAGGGAGTGGACCCTTGCGCCACCGTCGATCTCCGGCAGTTCGCCCCCTCAGGCGGCGATTGTTCGGTCGCTTGGCCGGCAGCTTTGTTGGGTGTGGCGTACGACGAGACCATCCAAGGGCCCCTGCCCCAGCCGAATCCGATCGACAATTTCGGCGGCTATAGCCTGTGGATCAAGAAAGACGGCACTCCGGACCCCGGCGTTCCAATCCCAATTCCGGGTCCCGGCGTCCCTCCATGGGGTCCACCGTTCGTGGGCACGAACCGGGTTGGAGATCCGGGAGGCGATATCTGCCCTTACACCACGCTGATCCCACCGCCGACGGATGGAATTCTCGCGATGCTCGATATGCGCCGCCTGGACGCAGTCTGTAACCCGGCCGAACCCGCTCTGACCCTAAAGCGCGGCGAGTGCTGCGGGTATGTCATCACCCTGCTCGTTTGGGACAATTCCATCTGTCCTGGTTTATCCGGCGGGCGCCACGAGCTGCGGCACACCTTCCCGGTTTGCATTTGCAACCACGTCGGGATTACACCTTAATACAGTGCAAGTTGCGGAGTTTTGCACGCGGTTTGTTCTCGCCATCCTCGCAACCTGGCGGGTAACCCACCTGCTGGCGCGCGAGGATGGCCCGGCCGATATCATTGCCCGCTTCCGTGGCCGCCTCGGAGGCGGGTTCTTTGGGAAGCTGATGGACTGTTTCTACTGCCTCAGCTTCTGGATTGCGGCTCCCATGGCATTCTATGTCAGCCGGGCGCCGCTCGATTGGCTCTTTGTGTGGCTGGCTCTTTCCGGCGCGGCTTGCGTGCTGGAGCGCCTCGGCCGCGAACCAGTGATCATCGAACCGATTTCGCAATTAACCGAAGGAGAGAACACCGATGTGCTGCGGACAAAAGCGGGCGACGCTGCAGGAAGATTTGAACCGGACTCCGCCGCGGAGCAATTCTATCGCGACCCCGTCGCCGGCGGCCGCGACCTCCGTCCCTAACCCGGTCCAAAACGTCAGGCCGGCCCAACCACCCGGGGGCGGGTCCTCCGTTGGGCTGCGTTACCTGGAAAAATCTCCGATTCGCGTTCGGGGACCGGCCACCGGAAGACAGTATGAATTTTCGGCCGCCAACCCTATCCGGTTGATAGATGCCCGGGACGCTGAGTCTCTTTTGCGCACCCGCTTTTTCGCTAAGACTGGCTGATTGAGTTGCTCCGTCATGGGAAGCAGTAAGCGAGAATCGATGAGCGAGGAATCGGACGCCGCGAGGATTCTGGTCGTGGCCGATGTGGAGGAAACCCGCGACGGCATCGAGCGTTTGCTTCAAAAAGACGCGTATCGCGTGGACCCCGCCAGACACGAGGGCGACGCCGTAGTCATAGCCAGGCGAGACCCGCCTGACCTGATCCTCGTCAGTTTGGGCGGACCAGCCTCCGTCGTAGTTACCGCCGGTCGCATCCGCGACCGTGCCGGCCTTAGCGAAGAGGTACCAGTCGTAGTTTGGCTTGGACACCGTGGACGAAGGCGCTGAGTTGGAAATAAGGAAGCGCACATTCATCATCCGTTCGGACAACTTCAACCAGCTCAGGAACTTTTTCGCCCCTCTCCGTGCCTACCGGCGGCCGCCGACCGTGTAAGCAACTTCTTGTCTCGTTTGCCCATCAATCGATCCGTTTCGTCCTTCACCACCCGGTAGCATTCGCACGCGAATGCTTCCATGCCCTTTCGATCCAGGATCCGGATGTGACCGTGGGAATATTGGATCAATCCGGCATCCTGGAGATATGGCCAGCCGCCACCGTAACGCTCTCGCGGCGTCCGCCCAGCATGTTGGAGATGTACTCCTGTGTCATCAGGATTTCGTCGGACGGAACTCGATCGTGGCAAAGCACCAGCCAGCGGCAAAGGCGCTTTTCCACGGAGTGGAGCCGGTTGCAGGCGGCGGGTTGCGAGATCTGGGTAATCAACGCCTGTGTGTAGCGCAGCGACAGAAGCTGAAAGGCAGAACTCCGCGAGAACTCCCGCCGCAGCACATTTGATCTCATCCTGAACGCTGCTCCGGCGATCGGGACGATCGCCCGGTAGGGCGAACTGTTCACGCCCAGGAGCAAAGCGAGCCCCACTACACCCTCATCTCCCGTCAGGCCCACTTCCACGGTCGATCTCTCATCCATGGTGTGGACAAACGAGACGATACAGGTAGCGGGGAAGTACGCGTACTCTTAGTGTCCGCCTGATTCGTGAATGAGTTCTCCCAGCGAAAGTGTCACTAGCTTCAAACTAGGCAGGAGTCGTTGATACTCATCGGCCGCCAGAGCTACCAGAAGGCGGTTTTCCATCGGGGCAGGCATCGTTCTGGACTGCAGCAAGTTGAATCACTCCAGCGGTCAACCTTATCTGCTTGGAGGAACGAATCGCAAGCCGCCGCCAGATCTCGATCGCCAGGGTTACGGCACTCTGACAATCGGAGTGCGGCTTGTAAGCCGGGTGGTCCGCAAAAATGGCATGGAGAAGCGAAGGCTGTTGCGAAATCCCCTTGTAATCAAAGAATGCGGTTCGGCAGTTCGTAGACGATTCATTCGCGGCTCATTGCTCCCCCTAGCCGACAGAGATCTCGTGAAGTCTTCCGTTCGCGGCACTTGGCCGTGTAACGCCCTAGCCGTGGAAGTGGCGATCCTGCGCGGTTGGTAGGCATTACTGGAATTTATTTGAGCGAGAAGTGGACTCGGACAGTGGCCCCCTGCTCAATCTCCGATTAAGCGGTTTTTACGACCAGTGACGCGGCACGGGTCTACATAAACGACTAGGAGGGAGGAATTTCCCCGGCGCCGCGCTCCAGCCATTCTCAGCATCGGCGACCACAGGTCCAAAGTGTATAGCTTCCGGGCTCGCCAACGGTCCGGGCGTTGTTGCGCAGAAGGGAGTTCGGAACCAAACCTAACGTATCGGTTGCTGGTACGTTCTGAATCCATCTCAAACAGAAGCTTTCTCATCGGAGCGAGTTTCCTAGACTAAGGGGCGGCTCATCACGAGACCGGATAGTTCCTTGGAACGTGATGGTGGTGGCAGGATCACCGCTCGTTCATGGCAGCGTGAAGGTAGTCTTGTCCGCTCCGCTCGACGCGTCGAGATATAACGATTGCGATATCTATGCGGCTATCCGCCATCGGCAAGAGGATCATCGCCAGCGATACTCGCATCCTCGTTCTATCTGCACTGTCGGTGGTCGCGCTGCACACAGCTACTAACGGCCAATACGGATTCCACCGCAACGAGCTGGCGACGATCGATGACGCTCGTTTCCTCAGTTGGGGGTACGTGGTATACCCGCCGATTACGCCCTTCTTCGCGCGAGTGTCGCTGACGCTTTTTGGCGCGTCGATGATTGGTTTGCGCTTGTTCGCCGCGTTGGCTGTGGGGATCGCGATGGTGCTAACCGGTTTGATGGCTCGCGAAATCGGCGGCAGAAGGCCGGCGCAACTGGTGGCTGCGTGGGCGGCGGCGATCGCTGGACCCGCTGTGGGTTTCGGCCACCTGTTCGAATATGTCTCCTTCGACTATCTGTGGTGGGTGCTGGCAGCCTGGGTGACAGTTCGTCTGCTGAAGTCCGGAGACGAGCGCTTGTGGCTGGCGTTGGGAGCCGTCGTCGGCTTCGGCATGATGACCAAGTTCACGATGGCGTTCCTGCTCGCGGGCATCGTTGGCGGCCTTATTCTGAGCAGACCCCGCTGGCTTCTCAACAAGTGGTTGTGGTGCGGCGCTGCCATTGCGCTTCTGATTTTTCTTCCCAATCTAATCTGGCAGGTCCGGCACAATTTCATAACGCTGGACTTTCTGAGGTTCATCCATGCCCGCGACGTCAGGCTGGGCCGTGCGGATGACTTCCTGCCTGCGCAGTTCTTTGCGAACACGAATTCTGTCACGGTGCCACTATGGATCGCCGGGTTGTATTTTCTGTTTTTCAAACCAGAGGGAAAGCGTTACCGCATGATGGGCTGGGTGTACCTAATCCCGCTGGCAACCCTGCTCATCGCCCGAGGCAGGCCCTACTATCTCGCGCCGGGCTACCCCATGCTGCTTGCCGTGGGCGCCGTTTGGGGCGAGCGATGGTTGGAAACCCTGTCCCCGGCGGCTGCCGGCACCCTACGCAGGGTGGTTCGGACAAGTTTCGTGATTAGCGGTCTTGTGACAGCCGTCCTGGTTCTGCCGCTGGCGCCGGCCGGTTCACGCTGGTGGAGAATCGCCGACGCGGCCAACAACAATTTCAATGAGGAGTTCGGTTGGCGCGAAATGACCGATGCGGTGTTTCGCGTTCGGGATTCGCTCCCACCGGGTGACGCCCCATTCGGCGTCCTAGCCGGAGATGCTCCGGTCAAGCTGCGGCCATCAATCTCTATCGCCGCGACGACGGCCTGCCGGAAGTGATCAGTGGCTCGAACTCGCACTGGCTCCGAGGGTACGGCAATCCGCCGCCGAAAACCGTTATCGCGGCGGGGTTTCTGCGTGCCGACCTCGAGGCTGTCTTTGCGTCCTGCGAGTTGGCCGGCCACGTTAGTATTCCGTACGGCATCGAGAACAGCGCCATCGGCGATCGCACGGACATCTTCGTGTGCCGGCACCCTTGCGAGCCGTGGCATCTGTTCTGGAAGCGATTTCGCTGGTTTGGGTAGAGCTTGGCGGAGTCTTTTCTTACTCAAGCCTGCTTGCGCCAGAGAGTAGCGCGAATCCCGGCTGATCGCTTGACGATCCAATGCGCTGGCTGGAAACGGCTTTCTGCGACGTAGAACGCCCGATGCTGACATGTGTCCAACTGAGGATAGATCCTCGCCCTACGTTTACAAGTAGCCAACCTCGTCACAGAGCGAGATGTAGCCATCTCGGACATTGGTAGGTGAGTAAAGCCTCTGTCCGAGTCAGAGGTTCCGCATTAGCTTTGGCGCTCTATGATGCAACTTCGCCAAACCAGGTAGCCCACGACCGGGCATAACGCTGCCAGCGCGAAAGCACCGTTGTACCAACGCAGATCGAACAGCTTTCCTACCACCGGCATCAGTAAAGCCACACCCACCGACCAAGCCCCTGAAGTCGCGCCAGCTACAAACCCGGAGCGCGACGTCGAATAGACGTGGGTACCATACGCGATAGCGCTGACAGTGACCCCCCCTGTTACGAACATGGCTAGGGAGAGTATTGCGACGG
>Ga0126373_10003276_pt1 | contig 12091 bp, 11 predicted proteins | sample PanSoiMetPlot_11_FD_92545 | JGI IMG/M metagenome (GOLD analysis project Ga0126373, IMG submission 92545) | Tropical forest soil microbial communities from Panama - MetaG Plot_11 | ecosystem: Environmental > Terrestrial > Soil > Tropical forest > Bulk soil | place: Panama | collected 2016-02-17
CGCGGCAGCCTGCGGCGGCGCGGCACGCGGAGCCTCCGCCGCTGCGGCGGGTGCGGCTGCGTGCTCCATGCGCCGCTCCTGTTGCACCGCCTGACGCTCCTGTGCCTGGCGTTGCTGCTCCTCGCGCTCACGGCGCTCTTCCTCCTGCCGCGCGCGCTGCTCGGCGAGATGACGCGCCTCATCCTGGGCACGGCGGCGGGCGGCTTCCTCTTCCTCGATGCGGCGGCGGTTCTCCGCTTCCAGGCGCTCGCGCTCGCGCCGCTCGGCTTCGATGCGCTCGGTCTCGCGGCGGGCGCTTTCCTCGGCCTCGCGCCGCTTCTGGTCGATCTCGTCCTGCTGTTGGCGCGCCTGCTCCTCGAGCACGTCGCGCTTGATGTAGGTGCGCTTCTGGCGGACCTCGACGCTGACCGTGCGCGCGCGTCCCTGTGCGCTCGCGAGCTTCAGCTCGCTCTGCGTCTTGCGCTTCAGAGTGATGCGGCGCGGCGCGGCATCGCGCTCGCTCTCCGCGCCACCGTGGCTGCGGCGAAGGTGCGTCAGCAGCTCGAGCTTGGCATCGTCGCTGATGCGGTCCTCGGGACCATTGACCTTGATGCCGGCCTGATCGAGCTGCACGAGCAGCCGATCCACAGGTACCTTCAGGACCTCGGCAAACTGGGAAACCGTCACTTCCGCCATACTTTTCGTACCCTCAGGCCTGGCCCGCCTCGAACCAATGGGCCCGGGCGGTCATGATGAGCTTGCCGGCTTCCTCGGCCGGGAGTCCTTCGATGTCCTTCAAATCCTCCACCGACTGCTCGGCCAGATCCTCGCGCGTGCGCACACCGCGCCGCGCAAGCGCGAGCGCGAGATCGGGGCTCATGCCCTCGAGCAGCAGCAGGTCATCGGCCGGCATCGACTGATCCAGTGTCTCCTCGCTCGCGATCGCCTGCGTGAGCAGGACGTCGCGCGCGCGATTGCGCAGCTCCTTGACGATCTCCTCGTCGAATTCCTCGATGGAGGCGAGCTCCCCCTGCGGCACGTAGGCGATCTCCTCGACCGTCGAGAAGCCCTCCTGCGCAAGAATCGTGGCAACGTCCTCATCGACATCGAGCTGCTTCATGAACATCTGCACCAGCGCCTTCGCCTCGGACTCGCTCTTGGCCTCGGCATCGGACTCGGTCATGACGTTGAGCTCCCAGCCGGTGAGCTGGCTCGCGAGGCGAATGTTCTGCCCGCCGCGGCCGATGGCCTGCGACAGCTTCTCTTCCGCGACGGCGATGTCCATGCTGTGGGAATCCTCATCCACCACGATCGACATGACTTCCGCCGGCGACATCGCGTTGATGACGAACTGCGCCGGATTCTCGTTGTGGGGAATGATGTCGACGCGCTCGCCGGCGATCTCGTTGGAAACCGCCTGCACGCGCGAGCCGCGCATGCCGACGCAGGCGCCCACAGGATCGATGCGCGGATCGTTGCTGCGCACCGCGATCTTGGCGCGCACACCGGGATCGCGCGCGGCGCCCAGGATCTGGATGAGGCCCTGGCCAACCTCCGGCACCTCGAGCTTGAAGAGCTCGACCAGAAACTCCGGCGCCGTGCGCGTGAGGAAAAGCTGCGGGCCGCGCAGCTCCGAGCGCACTTCCTTGAGGAACGCCTTGATGCGGTCCTGCGCCTTCACCTGCTCGCGCGGAATCATGTCGGTCCGCGGTACGAAGCCCTCGGCGTTGGAGCCGAGGTCGACGAAGATTCCGTTGCGATCGACGCGCTTGACGACTCCGCTCACGAGCGTGCCGACGCGATCGCGGTACGCGTCCACGACCTGCTGGCGCTCCGCTTCACGCACCTTCTGCACGATGACCTGTTTGGCCTGCTGCGCGGCGATGCGGCCGAACGATACCGACTCCATCGGCTGCTCGACGAAGCCGGCGACTTCGGCCTTCGGGTCGACCTCGCGCGCGTCCTCCAGGCGCAGCTCGCGCTCCGGCGCCTCGAGCTCGGTCGAGTCGTCGGCAAACACCTTCCAGCGGCGGAAGGTCTCGTAGTCCCCGCTCTTGCGGTCGATGGCGACGCGCGCATCCCATTCCTCGCCGTATTTCTTGCGCGTAGCCGAGGCCAGAGCCGCTTCGAGCGCCTCGAAAATCACTTCCTTGTCGACGCCCTTCTCGTTGGAGACCGCGTCGACCACCATCAGGATTTCCTTGTTCACTACTGTTACCTCTCGCCAGCTATCTCAGCCCTGGTCTGTCAGCTTTGGCCTGTCAGCCTGGCCTTGCCAATCTCTGCAAAAGACATCGGGACGCGCTGTCCGTCAACTTCGAGCGCGATGCCGGCCTCGTCCGCCGACAGCAGCGTGCCGGTAAAACGGCGCCGTCCCTCGCGCGGCGCGGCGAGCTCCACCAACACCTGCGAACCGACGAAGCGCGCGAAATGCGCCTGCGTGCGCAGCACCCGGTCGAATCCCGGCGAGGAGACCTCGAGCGTATACGCGGTGGGTATCGGGTCCTCGACATCGAGCAGCGCCGAGACTTCGCGGCTGATCCGCTCGCAGTCCGTGAGCCCCACTCCCTCGGGGCGGTCGATGAAGAGTCGCAGCACGGCGCTACCGCGGCCTGACGTTTGCTCGAGCTCCACGAGCTCGTAGCCCAGCCGCCCGACGAGGGGCTCAATGAGGGCGATGAGCCGCTCTCGCAAGGTTGCGGGCATGGTCGTTACAAGCTCCGAAACGGCCTTGGCCTGTCTGCTCGCCGCATCCTGCGTCGAGCCCTACGGGCCGGCTTCAAAAAAAATAAAGGGCCGTTAGGCCCATTCCAGTGACTACCCGCCAAAAAGGGCGAAGGCCTTTTTTGGCCGTTCATAAACACAAAAAGCCCCTCGGGGGGCTTCTTTTTTTCGCTCTCTCCACGGCCGAGGCCCGTGGGGGCGCGCATTGTACCCAAATGGCGTCGGTAGTGAAACAGAGATTCTGTGTCGAGCGATAATGCCGCGATGACTGAAGCTCTGCACCTGTGGCGAAACGCCCGAATTGCGGCCTGCGACGCCGCCATGGCCTGCTTTGCGCCGGGCGCCCTCCTGACACGCGGTCCGCGCATCGAATGGGTCGGCGCGGAGCGGGATCTGCCCGCGGGGTACCGGCCGGACGAAGCGCACGATCTGCAGGGGAACTGGGTGACTCCGGGCCTCATCGACTGCCATACCCATCTGGTGTTCGGCGGCACGCGGGCCGGGGAATACGCCGAGCGGCTGCAGGGCCGCTCCTATGAGGACATTGCCCGGGCGGGGGGCGGGATTCTCTCGAGCATGCGCGCCGTGCGGGCCGCCTCGGAACAGCAGCTCTTCGACCAGAGCCTGCCGCGCCTCGAGGCACTGCTCGGGGAGGGCGTCACCACCGTCGAGGTAAAGTCGGGATATGGCCTGACGCTGCAAGACGAGGCCAAGATGCTGCGCGTTGCAAGGTCTCTGGCGCGCGCCGTACCTGTGACCATCAGCACTACGCTTCTCGCCGCGCATGCGCTGCCGCCCGAGTATGCCGGCCGGGCGGATGCCTACATTGCGGACATCGCAACGGAGTGGCTGCCCACACTGCATGCCGAAGGCCTGGTAGATGCTGTCGACATTTTCTGTGAAAACGTCGGATTCAGCGTCGAACAGGCAGAGACTCTCTTTGATGCGGCCGCCCGCCTCGGCGTCCCGGTGAAGATGCACGCGGAGCAGCTCTCGAACCTCGGCGGCAGTCTCCTCGCGGCGCGCCGGGGCGCACTCTCCTGCGATCATCTGGAGTACGCGACCGAGGTGGAGGCGCAAGCCCTGGCTGCGGCGGGCACCGTGGCGGTGCTGCTGCCGGTGGCCTTCTTCTGCCTGGCGGAGCAGCGCAAGCCGCCCGTGGCGGCACTGCGGCGCGCAGGCACGAGCATGGCCATCGCCACGGACTGTAATCCGGGCTCGGCGCCCGGCAGCTCCCTCCTCCTCGCGATGAGCATGGCCACACGGCTCTTCGGGCTGACCTGCGAGGAGGCGCTGGCAGGGGTGACCCGGCACGCCGCCCGGGCGCTTGGGAAGCAGGAAGAGCGTGGCACCCTGGCCGCGGGCATGGCCGCCGACTTCAGCGTCTGGGGCATCGGCGAGCTGGAAGAGCTCGGTTACTGGTGCGGCTTCAACCCCTGCCGCTCCGTCGTCAAAGCCGGGCGACTGGTCTCCTGAGCCATATGGGCACCAACGAGTCTGCAGGGTCCGGACCCGCCCGCATCGACCGCTGGCTCTTCGGCGTGCGCCTCTTCAAGTCCCGATCGCTGGCCGCGCAGGCTGTCAACGGCGGCAAAGTGCACGTCAACGGCGCGCGTGTCCGCCCCTCGCACAGCGTACGGCCCGGAGACCTCGTGAGCTTCAATCGCGGCGCCGTCGATTTCGAATGCCACGTGGCCGCGATTCCGGAGCGCCGCGGGCCGGCGAAGCAGGCCGTGACCTGCTACACGGAGACGGACGCCAGCCGCGAACGGCGTGAGCAGCACGCCCAGAGGATGCGTCTAGCGGCTGCAATGGCGCCCCGTCCGGAAGAGCGCCCCGACAAGCATCAGAGAAGGGAACTGCGGCGCCTGCGCGGACGTGATTGAGCGGCGGACGGTCGCACCCAGACAGGCCATCCCCGCACGTTTACCCGATAATCGCCATATATGGATTGGCGCGAATCGCTCCCTGCGATTCGCGCGAGCGCGGGGCATCGGCTTTTTCGACCCCGCGGCCCAGGGAGCGGCCCTGGGCCGCTTGATGATTCGCTTTCGCACGAGGTTTCTGCAAATGTCACTGAGCGTCTTCGACATCTTCAAGGTCGGCATCGGGCCGTCGAGCTCGCACACTATGGGGCCCATGCGCGCCGCGCGCGAATTCGTCTTGGGCCTGGAGCGCGACGGACTGCTGTCCGCGACGCGACAGGTGACTGCGCGGCTCTACGGATCGCTCGCCCTCACCGGCCTCGGTCACGGCACCGACCGCGCCGTGCTGGTGGGGCTCGAGGGCGCAGACCCCGAGACCGTCGATCCGGACAGCATCGAGCCGACGCTGCAGCGCATCCGTGCGAGCAATCACATCCGCCTCCTCGGCAAGCACGAGATCGACTTCAACGAGAAGACGCAGCTCCTGCTGCTGCGCACCGAGCGCCTGCCGGGCCATCCCAACGGCATGCGGTTCACCGCAACCGCAGCCGATGGCAAAACGCTACGCGAAGAGGAGTATTACTCGATCGGCGGCGGCTTCATCGTCCGCGGCGGCGAGAATCAGGCGCGTGAGGCAACGGAGCGGCCACAGCCGCCCTACCCCTTCAACTCGGCCGCCGAGCTCCTCCTCATGTGCCGGGAGAACGGACTGGAGCTGTTCGAGCTCGTGCTGGCGAACGAGCGTACCTGGGCGAGCGAGGCGCAGGTACGCGCCGGCGTGTTGCACCTGTGGCAGGTGATGCAAGGTTGTGTCGAGCGCGGCTTCCATCAGAGCGGCGTGCTGCCGGGACCCCTGAAGGTGCGCCGGCGCGCGCCGAAGCTCTACCGCGTCCTCACGGAAGGCGGCCCCTCCAAACCACTCGATGCGATGGACTGGGTGAACGCCTTTGCCCTCGCCGTCAACGAGGAGAATGCGGCCGGCGGCCGCGTGGTCACGGCCCCGACCAACGGCGCGGCCGGCATCGTGCCGGCGGTGCTGCACTTCTACCGGCGTTTCGAGCCCGGAGCGAGCGATGAAGGCATCATCCGTTTCCTCCTCACGGCGGCCGCCATCGGCATGCTCTACAAGCGCAACGCCTCGATCTCGGGCGCGGAGATGGGATGTCAGGGTGAGGTCGGTGTCGCCTGCTCGATGGCCGCCGCCGGCCTGGTCGCGGCGCTGCAGGGCAGCAACGAGCAGATCGAGAACGCCGCCGAGATCGGCATGGAGCACAACCTGGGACTGACCTGCGATCCGGTGGGCGGGCTGGTGCAGATCCCCTGCATCGAGCGCAACGCCATGGGTGCGGTGAAGGCGATCAATGCGGCGCGGCTCGCAATGCGCGGCGACGGCTCGCACAAGGTCACGCTCGATCACGTCATCGCGACCATGCGCCAGACCGGCGCCGACATGTCGACGATCTACAAGGAGACCTCGCAGGGCGGCCTCGCCGTGAACGTTACCGAGTGTTGACAGGCACAGGGACGTGCCCCGCCGCCGAAGGTGGCGGAGCCGCGAGCAAAAACCACGCTTTTTGATCGCGGCGCGCTGGGCCGGGCAGGAGCCCGGATCCAGCGCTTCAACGAGCGAGCGCGATGCGATTGCGGCCCGCATCCTTGGCGTCATAGAGCGCCTCGTCGGCGCGGTGGCGCAGAGACTCCAGAGTATCACCCGACTCGCCGACGGCGACGCCGATCGATAGCGTCACGGCGCCGACGTACTGCATTCCGTCGGGGCGCGTGATGACGGTACGGGTGGCCGAGGCGCGGATCTGCTCTGCCAGCGCGGCAGCGACATCGAGGGACTTCCCCGGCAGGAACAGCGCGAACTCGTCACCGCCCAGGCGCGCGGCCATGTCCTCGCCCGTGAGGTGCTCGAGCAGGATCTCGGCGACCTTGGCCAGCACTTTGTCGCCGATGACGTGGCCGTGAGTGTCGTTGACGCGCTTGAAGTAGTCGATGTCGACGGCGAGGAAAGCGACGCCGACGAGCTCCAAGCCCTCGCGCGCCTCGAGGGCGCGGCGCAGGCCGTGGAGGTTCTTCAGGCCGGTGAGCGGATCGCGCAGCGGCTCGGTCTGGGCGCGCTCCAGGCGCTCCATCACATGGTCGACTTCCTGACGCTGCCGGGTGAGCTGCTGGTGCAGCGCGCCGAGGACGGTCTGCAGCAGCGCGGCCTCCGCCAGGACCCGGCTCACCTTGTCGACCAGCGCGTTGCCGCCCTCCTCCTGGCGGCGTGCGTCCTGGATGGCATCGTCCAGACTCACCGTGAAGCGCTTGACCGTCCGCTCCGCGTGCGCCGCCTGCTTCTCCGATTCGCCGAGCACCGCGCGCAGCTGACTCTGCGCCAGCTCGAACGCCTGCACGTCACGGCCGGCGATGTGCAGGGCGTGCAGCCGGCAGATCTCCGTATCGGACAGCAGGGTGTCGCAGGCGAGGAGCTTATCGAGCTCCTGGGTCAGGCCCGGGTTGAGGTCGGCGGCGTGCTCGTACCACACCGCGTAGCTCACCGGATGGTAGCCGGCCCGATGTGGCGACATGAGCCGCAGCGCCCGGCGCAGGATTTCGGCGCTTTCTTCCCTCGAGTGCTGGTAGCGCATTGTTATTCGTAACGCCTCTCAGGCGGCGGGCTTTACATAATAGTAACACCCTTGATCGCACGGGGCGAGATGAGGAACCACGACCCCCTGGAATCGCGGCTGTGGGAGCCCCACGAGGCGGGGCTCCCGCTACAACCCCGTCAGGCGGGCGGAGGCGATGCGAAGCCGGACTTTTGCTTTTCGGCAGCCTCGGCGGCGTGCTCCCTCTTGATGCGCTCGTAGATCTCTTCACGATGCACCGCGATGCTCTTCGGTGCATTGATGCCGACCCGAACCTGATTACCCTTGACCCCGAGAACGGTGATCGTCACGTCGTCCCCAATCATGACGGTCTCACCGACGCGCCTCGTTAGAATCAACATACTCGTTATCCTCTGTAGTTGGTGATGATCCAAATGCCCATTGCGAAACCAGAAACTCAGCGGCCTCCCGCCGCATTCGGCCGCGGGCCGGCGGGCACCGGCCTGTAGCCCAGGATGACTTCGCCCTCGGCGTGCGTAACGGTGACGGGCGCGATCCGGCTGAGGCGATCGAGCGTATCGTCGATGTGGTGGATGCTGAACGCGCCACCGACCTTCTGCGTAGCGGCGCGCGGGTCGGCGATGACGATGCGCTCCGTCGTGTAGCGGCTGAGGTCGCTGACGAAGTCCTTCAGCGGCTCACCCTGGGTTTCCAACATGCCGTGACGCCAGCGGATCACCTTCGGTGCCACGATGGAGTGCACGTCGGCCACGAGGCCGACCGGCGAGTACTCGATCTGCTGGCCGGAAGTGAGGCTCCTGCTCCAGGAAGGCGCGTCCAGACCGTTGTCCAACGCCTCAACAGCTACCGTACCGCTGATGACGCTGACACGGACATCACCGTTTGCCATCTGATAAACGTCGAAGCGCGTACCCAGCACCTGCACCTGACTGTGTGCGAGCAGTATGCGGAAAGGCCGGGCCGGGTCGTGTACGACTTCGAAGTACGCCTCACCGCGAATCAGGCGTACACGCCGATCGTGTGGGCTGCCCACCCATTCGAGCACGGTCTGCGAATTCAAACCGACGATGCTGCCGTCCGGCAGGACCACATCGTGAACTTGTCCCGTGGCCGTCCGATAAGTCTGCGCGACGTAGCCCTCACTGCGCAGGACCAACCAGGCGAACACGACTGCCAGGCCAACGGTGGCGGTTGCCGCGCCTGACGCCCACACCGTCCCCGAGCCGAGCCATTGGCGCAGCGTCGCAAACCAGGGGAAAGCAGGCCTCGGGTCGCCGATGCTGCCCAAGACGTCCGCGCACGGACGTCCCTTGAGCTCCATCACCCCATCGAGCAGGGCCCTCTGGGCGCGGAACTCCCGGGCGTTCACCGGATCGGCGATCCACGCCTCGAACGTGTGGCGCTGCGCGATCGACAGGCCGTGCCCGATGCGAGTGTGCCAGGTGGCCGCCTGATCGCGGCGCTGGCGCCGCTTGAAATAACGCCAGATGTTCAATTTCAATCGACCTCCGCCAGGTCGATACCGCGGGAAGAGAGACGCTCGCGGCAGGTCTTGAGCGCCTTGGTCATGCGCTTGTCGACCCGCTTCTCGGAGATGCCGAGTGCTGCGGCGATCTCCTTGCGTGGTTTGCCTTGCACATGTGCCATCACGAATACCTTGCGAAGATTCGGTCGCAACTCTTTGATGACGTTGGCTAAATGCTGCCCGATCTGGTCCGCCATCGCCTGTCGGTCCGGGCCCATGCGGTGGTCGGGCACCTCCTCCATTCCCGCCGACCCCATGATCATGGCGTTCTCGAGCCGTCGCCGCCGCAGGTGCATGAGTGCGTAATTCGTGGCCACCTTGAAGAGCATGGCTCGCGGAAACAGCACCTGCTCCGGCCGGTACATCCTGTGCAGTTGCTCGAAGGTGTCCTGTGCCACTTCGCGCGCCACCTCCGGCCTACCCAGCATCTGGGTGAGATAGGCCAGCAATTGTGCCTCGTGCGTACGGCACAACCGCTCCACGAACTCGTCTGCGCGCCCCGGTAGGGGGAAGCGTCTGACCTCGCCCATGTCGATCTTTTCCAATCCCTATCCCTCTACCCACTAGAAATGCGCCGCAGGCGTGAAGCCCCCCTCCCGACGGGAGGGGAAGGGGTTTTATGCCGAATGGCCCCCCGGCCGCAATGGCGCAGCGGCCTTTTGTAGATCATATCCTACAACAGGATTGAAGACCAGTTGCGGCCCGCGGCCGGGTGTTGGTCACCAACTCCCGGTGTTGTCGAGCCTCACGACACGGCTCGAAGTTACTACGCGGCCGCGCGGCGCAGCCGCGCGCCCCAACGCTGCAGCCACGCTTCGATCCCCGCATACTCCAGTACTTCGCCCGAGCCGGCGGCGATCGGTGTGGCTCTGCCGGAGAGCACTTCGGACAGCCGCCCGCGGTCGACGACCCCCTCCCTCACCAGCGCTCCATCCAACAGCAGCTCCCGCAGGAACCCGCGGTTGTGCTCCAGCGTGCAGCGCAGGTGCTCCTCGATGCCGCCCTTGTTGCGGCGGTTGCGGATCTCGGGCGGCAGGTCATCGTAGAACGCCCGGCGCGCCACGGCGCGATCCCAGCCGCCGTGAGTGAGTACATAAGTCGGGATACGCAGGCAGAGCTCCATGATGGGCTGCGAGAAGAGCGGCGAGAGACGCTCCGCATCCCCCTCGCGCTGCAGCGGATCGTAAAAATCGAACGGCTGGGTGATCTGGTGGGCGTGCCAGAGCTTGCCGCTCGGCGCACCTCGCGGATGACGCAGCAGGGGATGCAGGAAGCGGGCGTTTCGCCTCGCCTCCTCGATCACCGCGGGCACGAGCAACGGGCGCATGCGCCCGGCCTCCTGCAGAACACTCCAACGCTGTTGGACCAGGTAGCCCGAGGCCGCCTCCCGCAGCACGCGCCAGATCGAGATCTGATCCATCTGTGCAGCATCGAGCGCCACGCGCAGCACGCCGGGCCGCGGCCCGCGGCGATGGAGGAAATCCCCCGGCGCCCATTCCGCGCGCTCCTGATAGAAGAGCTGATCGCCGCCGTACCCGATGACCACCGCCGCGGCGCCGTGCTCGGCGGCAAGCTGTGCATCGAGCCTGCTGTGCTCGAGAAAATACGGATAGTTCGTCGGCTCCGGCGCGCGATGGATCGAGAGCAGCGGCTGCAGGCTGAAGGAGGAGTCGCGCGGACGCTCGAGCAACTCCAGACCCGCCTTCGCGGCCGCCGCGCGGGCGAACGCGCGCTCATCGAGGTCGGCTCCCAGAGGATAGTAATGGAAGCAGGAGACTCGCGGGCGCGACGGCGCGTCCTGCAGGCACGCGAGCACGATCGAGGAGTCGAGGCCGCCGGAGAGCGACAGCAGCACGTGCTCATGGCAGGACGCCCACGCATGGACGACATCCCGCACGCATTGGCGCATCGCCGCGACCGCCTCGCCGAGGTCCTCGATCACCTCGGTGTTGGCAACGGCCAGGGGATCCCAATAAAACAGGCGTTTCGAGCCCCCCGCACGCGTCTCGACGCACTCCCCCGCGAGGACCTGGGTGACCTCGCGCAGGGCGGTTCCCTGGGAATGCTCCCGCAGGAAGCAGACGGCCGCGATGAGATAGGACCAGTTGACCTCGAGCGGCGAGTCGAGAAGATCGACGATGTCGTCGATCCAGGAGAAGTAGACGTCGACGCCGCGGCAGCGCACGAGATAGCACGGCAGCCCGCCTGACGGGTCGCGTACCACCCAGGTCGCGTGCGCCGGCCCGTCGTGGAGGAAGGCAACGTAACGGCCCCAGAAACTCTCCATGAGATGGCGGCCGTTGCTATCGAGCATGGCGCGGCTGTCGGCCTCCCCGAGAGCCGCCGGCGCCGCCGTCGAGACGCCCTCCTGCGAGCGCGCGAAGAGATTCCCCAACACGACGCCGCCGTCTTCGGCGAGCACGTATGCGGTGCAGGAGCCGGTGCCGGTCTGCGCATAGCGCACCTCGGCGCCGCTGCCGCTCAGGGCCGTTCGCCACTGCGGCCCCGCCGCGCAATGGCGCCGCAACATGGCGCGCGCGGACTCCCGGGCCACGGCATCCTGATCGTTCCACACGAAAGCAACGTAGCGGAACATTGAGTCCTAGACGACCAGAATGGGCGAGTATTGCCGCACTCGATCCGGCACGTCGTTGAGCACGATCTCGCCGTGCTGCACCCAACAGTGGGCATCGAAAGGCTCGGTCTTGACGCCAAACACCCATTCGGGATGGATGCCCTCGGCGCTGAGGAAATGCACCAGCGTCAGCGAATCGAGCAGACAGGCGGACCGCAGGGTGTAGAAGAGCGGCCGCAGCCGGGTGAACGCGGTCACGAGCGCGCGCAGCCGGACCGGATCGGCTTCCTGCGGCGCGCGCGCGGCCAGCCGCGCCTTGCGGTCGCGTACGGACTCGACGATGGACTGGATGGGGCGCAGCTTCAGGGAGAGCTTCGCCTGCAGCCAGCTCCTGCCGAATCGCCAGAGCTGCGCCGCGCCTGCGCGGCTGCGCGTGTCGAGATCGAACTCCACCAGGCTGCGCGCCGCCCGCGCGGTCGCGACGGGAACCGCCGGCTTGCCGACGTGCGGATCGGTCACCAGCATCCCATGAGCGAGCATCTGTGAGACGAGAGCGTCCGCGATGCCAGCGGCGTTGTGAGGTGAATCTGTCGTCCGGGCCGCTGCAACGGGCCAACCGCGCACCCAGGAAGCAAGGCGATGCGCAGGAACAACGGCTATGTACTTGTCGCGCTCGAGGTCCATCAGGACCACATGTTGCCCGCTGACGCACGGATACACGTGCTGAGCGAGAAGATACGGCTGC
>Ga0126373_10003277_pt1 | contig 12091 bp, 7 predicted proteins | sample PanSoiMetPlot_11_FD_92545 | JGI IMG/M metagenome (GOLD analysis project Ga0126373, IMG submission 92545) | Tropical forest soil microbial communities from Panama - MetaG Plot_11 | ecosystem: Environmental > Terrestrial > Soil > Tropical forest > Bulk soil | place: Panama | collected 2016-02-17
CCAGCGAAGGTAAGGCCCGGCCTTATGAGGACGTGGTTAGTCAGTTTGTTTATCCGACCCGGCGGCCGGAGGCGGTTCCTCGAGTGGTTCGAGGCGTTCGTTGGTCGGACCAGATCCGAGCCGTGGTACCGGTCGTGCAAGACGAGTTCAGGCGTGGCCGTCGCGACCTCGCCATCGCTATCCCTCAAAATTCACCATCAGGGGCGGCCATCGTGGAGGCATTGATTGCCGCCGGAATTCCGGTGAGCGACGAGTTTCGTTCAAATGCGATTCTGGCTTTCTCCGAAAGGGTTCATCGGTGGTTAGCGGATTGGGTTGCGGGTCCGCGAACCCCGGAAAAGCTGCTGCATTTATTCGGTTTGCTAGCGCATGGACCGGAGAGCTACGGACGCTTTCGCGACTATCTGCTAAAACAGTTTGATAAGCGGCAGACGCGCCTGGTCGCGGAACTCGTACCCGCAGACAGCGGCTACCTGTGGCTCCGGGAAATATTGGAATTTGGGCCGGATTGGCCGCGAAACGGTTCCTGGAAACAGCTTGATGTTAAATGGTCTGAAACCCTCACCCGGTTTCAAGAATTTCTAAACCAGCATCGATCTTTCTTTCGCTCAGTGCGCATCTCGCTCGAACCGTTACAACCGAATTGGGACGAAATCGGGAACGCGTTGAGAGACCTCTCTATTTCATCGGGTCTCTTTCTCCGGTTTGTGTCCGATTCACTTTCTGCACCGAGCCGGCTTGGGCATCGAGGAGCCTCACACCGCTATGCCCCGGTCATAGTCAGCACCCCGGAACAATTGCATGCGACTAGCTGGGACGCGGTGATCTTGGTCGATGGGATCGGCGATCTGTGGACCCGTCCGATTGAGCCGGATTCGCTCCTCAGCCAAGAATTCAGGACTCAGGCGCGGGATGGGGGATTCTTGTTGCCAACGATTCAGGATCAAGCATCGCTCCGTGAAGATGCGATTCTCCAATTAATCCAGCATGCCCGTTCTTCCGTGACGATTTGCGGGTACGCGAAAGAGGAGAGCGGTGAAGAAGTAGACGCGAACCGGTTTGTTACCTTTCTGGAACAGAGCCTTGGCGCTGCGCCGATCTTGTTTGAACCGCCGGCAATCGAGGCCGTAAATCTGTTTCCACAACTGGCAAAAATTCGTCGGGACCGCTGCGATCCGGTACATGGTTTTAACGAGTACCTGTTTAACTTCAGTAGCCTCGATTTGAAAGCGGATGCCTGGCCGGCATCGGATTTGCAGAGAGCTATTTCGGCGCCCGGCACATTTGCTCTTAGACAAATGTTCGGTCTCAGACGGACTTGGGATCGACGCTTTGAGCGAGATGGCCGGAGGACGTTAGGCAACACTCTTCATGAGCTGATGAAGGTGATCTTGCGGCACCCATTAGGGGATCTGTTTAAGGAAGGTATGGGAGATTTGCGGCAGAGTTCCGCATTGAAGCAAAGCAGTGGCCCGAATGCGTATCGTCACATCACTAAGATCCCGCTGGGCTGGAATCTGCCGCCGAAGGATCCGTGGTGGCAATCGATGATTGCCAAAGCGGCTCACTTGGTTGAAGGCATGTCGCAAAAGGTGATGGATCGGTTGGTAGATTTCCCTTACGGAATTTCGGAATATTCTTCGGGCGATAAAATCGTGCCCGAGCTGCAATTGTTTTTAAAAGGTCGCTTTGATCTTTTATTAGCCAATGTTGACCACATCGACGGGGCCGACATTGTTATAATCGACTTCAAAACCACGAACTCGATCCGGCGCTTGAACGCGGATACCGGCGAAGGTTTTCAGATCATCGCCTACACCTTGTTAGCCAAAGAGATGGGCGCAGCGCATTGTGGTCAGTTTGTATTTACTCCTGCCGCTGCGAAAGAGTTAGATCTTACTAACAAGGCTGACGAGATCATTGCGAAACTGAATGAATTGTCTTGGATCCAAGAGACACACTGTTTCGGGCATGCACCGTTATTGCGCCAGGAATTTGCGATTAATGAGGCGCTTCCGTTGGCGACTCTGACGATCCCTGTTTGGGTCTTGCGGAAGAAACGGGCATTGATGGTGGAGGGAATTTTAAACACACCAGACTCGGATTCACCCACGACCTCCTAATCGTCCTCGTCCTCGTCGTCGTCCTCGATTTATAGCGTTATCCACCTCCCAACCTCTCAACCTCCCAAAAATGTTCGACCACGAAAAACTCGACGTCTATCAGCTCGAATTGAAATTCCTCGGCTGGGCCACGGAGTTCCTAGTCGAGCTGATGGACGTTCCGTCTCGGGTGAACAAACGAGAACTAAGCGACCGACTCGACCGAGCGAGTCTTTCCGCGCTTTTAAACACCGCCGAGGGCAACGGGAGGCGTCAGAGTAAACAACGAGCCAAATTCTTTGACGACGCTCGCGGATCCGCCTTTGAATGCGCTGCGTGTTTGGATGCGTCGGTAGCGAAGAAGTTGTCTTCCCTTGAACGCATCCAGCCGGGCAAAGACCTATTGGAACGCATCGTCGCGATGTTATCTAAATTGGTCGAGAGGTTTGATCCGGATTTGTATCGCGTCAGGGAAGGGGACGACGCGTTGGGTGAGGCTGAAACGATCGAGGACGAGGACGACGACGAGTACGAGGACGATAAGCCGGGTAGCGCACCACACCTATGAGCATTGCCGCCGACCAGGAAGCACGGGAGCGCTTTAGGACCGAACTCGACCGGAACTTCTGCGTCGTCGCTGGAGCAGGATCGGGCAAGACCACGGCCATCGTGGAACGGATTTGCCGGTTAGCAATGAGCGATCGAAACGCGTTGCGTCGCCTGGTTGTGGTTACCTACACGAAAAGCGCCGCCATCGAGTTCAAGAGTCGTTCCCGGCAAAAGCTGTTACGCACTGCTTCGGAAACGGATGCGCTCGACTATCTGCGAGCGCTGGAACAAGCCTATTTCGGCACTATCCATGGTTTCTGCTTCAATTTGATTCGTGAGTTTCGCAGCCGTCTCCTGATTCCGGAACAGCCACGTGTACCGACGGAGGACGAACAGAATGTGCTCTGGGAAACTTTTGTGACCGATTCCCATGAGTTGAATGAATTGCTGCAGCATCCAGTCACTCACTCTCTGCTGAGAGTCTGCACGCTGTCGGATCTGTTATACATCGCCAAAAGATTTCGGCCGAGTATGCCGAGAAGCGCGCCAACTAAGCGAATGCCGATTCCAGATGGCGCCAGGACCAGAGAGGTCATTCTTAACAATAAAAGATCCGAGGACGTCAAAAAAAGGAGCATTGCCTCGCTGGATGCATTTGCCGCTACGATGTCGTCCGATGCCGGGTTTAGCCTTTTGCCGGTTTGTGACAGCACCAAGGGAAAACTAATCGAGGCGTTTAAACATGACATGGCGCTGCTGGTAAAGTGGCTCCAGGAAGCCGCTGAGTGGTTCGCCGATCGGTTGGCCAGGAGTTTTCGTAACCGCTGTCTGCAAGAAGGTATTTTAAGCTTTAACAACCAGATCGACGTTTGCCTCGAGCTGTTACACCAGTCGGATATCCTTGATCAATTACGGGGTCGTGAATTTATCGTGATTGTCGATGAAGCGCAGGATACCGACTCGCGCATGTTCCAGATTTTTGTGGAACTAACCCGGCCGCAAAACGAGCGTTTTGGGAACTGGCCTGATGCCGGGAAACCTCCCATACCGGGCAGATTCTGTTTAGTGGGCGATCCGCGGCAAACCATTTTCGAGAGGGGGATGACCAGCCGGTTTGCCAAGCTCTGTAAATATTTCGGAGAGGGCGATGGCGGCGAATTACTCCGTTTTAATGTCACCTATCGATGCGCACAAACCGTAGCCCGGCGTATCAACGAGTTATTCGCATCGCAGGAAGTTGAAGAAGTGCCGTTGGACGACCTGGCGGCTCAGGCCGGGGCCGCGGAAGGCTCGGTTGGACGGTTGCTGTTCAATCCGGGACAACCCATAGATAGTGAGGATGAAATCGAGCCGTTGTTAGTAGAATGCGAAGCAGTGGGTGAGTGGTTAGTCCGAGTAGGGCCCGCCGGTCTGGGCGCCAGTTCCTGGAGTGATCTAGCCATCATCGCTCCCCGGCACGATTGGTTGATCATCGCCGGCGACGCGCTAAAAAAGTATCGGGTTCCGTTTAGCTTTTTCCGGCCAAAAGTTTCCCGCTCCGGTATCGCTGCTTTTGCCTGGCCGGTATCGCTCATTTATACGCTGATCAATCCATGGGATAAGTTCGAGCGTTACGGCGTCCTGAGAGAAATCTTTGGGGTCGCGGATACCGACTTGTTACTAGCTGGCAAAGGAATAGCGGATCCTGGCCCCGTTTATCGCGAAGCGGAAAAGCTTTTAGGCGAGTCGCGTAAACTTTGCCAGGAAGCCGGCTCATTATTGTACTTTGTTGATCGTCTGCTGGAACGGGTTCAGCTGATGGACCGGCTCATGGCCGTCGGCGAAGCTACGGTTGGACTCGATCAACTGCGTTGGGAAGCAGCCCGGGCTGATGAACGCGGCTTGAGCCTGGAACAGTTCTTGGAAGAATTGCTGGTTTGGTTGCAGGACTCGGCTGAGCCTACGAAAGCTCCCGCAAAAGGCGTTGAACTTATTACCATCTTTTCTGCTAAGGGCCTGGAATGGGACTGGGTGATTCCGATCGGCCTTAGAAAGAAGTTTTCCAGTCCTAACCAGCCTTATCCCCGGGTTCAAAATCTGGAGATTAACCAGGTTGTCTGGTCCAATGTCAGCGACCGCGCAGCCCGCGACGAGGAAGCGGAAAAGGCGAATATTAAACGGTTACTCTATGTCATGCTGACCCGAGCAAAACGCGGTATCGTCCTGCCGACTCCGGACGGTGAATATCGACCAGGTAAGCAAGGCACCGCCTTTACTGAGGTCGTGCCCGACAACGCCATGGAGCTTCCTTTCGCCGACGAAATGCTGATCCCGGCGCAAAGGGAAGGGGACGAGTTACCCGCCGTCGTCCTCGACGCTCCCGGCGCTCCCGGCGTTCCCGGCGATCGCGGAGGTTCAGGCCTCCCCTCCATACCCCAGCCGCCGGCATTAGTACGACCATTTCAGTTAGCCGACGATTCTCCGGTACTCCATCTCCAATTTGCTGAAGCCGCGGGCGCTTACGATTACGGAAGATGGTGGCATACGTGGATCGAAATGTTTCCTTGGGGAGATGATCAGACGCAGTGGGAGGAGTACGCTCGCAGGGCTGAACCACCGGCGATTTACGATGACCGAGCCAGAAAAGAGATTGCCGCGTTGCTGGCCAACCAAAAACTCCGCGAGTTCTGTGCGGGAGCCGCTTGGTTTCAAGCTGAATTTCCGTTCTCTTGGCCTAAAACTTCGGGCGAGTGGTACGAAGGAGTTGTCGATCTGATGATCGCACGTCCGGCTCACGAGGTGATCGTGATCGATTGGAAAACGAATCAAGCAGCCGAGTCTGAGACGCCAGATGCTTTGGCCGAAAGACTGCGACAGACCTATCTACCCCAATTGGAAAGCTACCGCTCGGCATTGAACGCGACCGGAAAGACCGGCTCGGTTGAAATAGCGATCTATTCAACTGTTTTGGGTAAATACGTGTGACGATAGTCAATCGTAATCGTCCTCATCGTCGTCCTCGTTCTCGATTTTGAGGACCGAGAGCATCGCACCCGGCGCTCGCTCATACTCAGCGCCGGTTTGTGATCGTACTTTCGTGCCGGATGAGCAGGAGCTCATCCCTACCGTTCCCGGCGTTGACGGCGTTTGAAAGCCCATGTTACGTTTGCGCGTTTTCCCTTTCTCCTCCCATGAAACGTGCTGCTCAATTGTTGGCTGTTGGTTTTGGAGCCGTCATCTGGACTTCTGCCGCGGCGGCGGCTGATTTACCCTCGTTTAACCATGTCACGGTTACGGTTGTGGGCGACGCCGGTCAGAACATGGAATCGTTGAACAAATACGCCGACGATTTCACTAAAGCCGGCATCACCATTAAACAGGTCGGCGCCACCTTCACCGGCCTTTACGATAAGCTGAAGACCAGCTTCGTTGCCGGGTCTTCCGATTATGACATGGTGATCTTTTACCCGTCCTATATCGGCGATTTTGCCGGGAACGGTTATCTGGCGCCGCTTGATGACTACATGAAGAAGACACCGGCGGCTATCTGGGATCCTAAAATGGACGAGGTGATGCCCCCTTATCGAGAGGTCTACTGTAAGTGGGAAGGTAAAACCTACGCCTTGCCCTACGACGGCGATGTGCTCGTACTCTACTATCGTAAAGACCTTTTCAATAACCCCGAGGAGAAAGCAGCTTTTCAGAAGAAATATGGCCGCGAACTGGCTCCGCCGGCTACGTGGAAAGATTGGTTGCAGGTCGCAGAATTTTTCACGCGGAAAGCGGGCGACACCTTAGCCGGCCAGAAGTTAAGCCGTCCGTTCTACGGCACAGCCGAATACGGTGCTCGCGGATTCAGTTACGGCTGGTTTCTATCCCGGTTTGCCAGTTCAGGTGGCATTTATTTCGATGAAAACATGAATCCGCAAATCAACACGGACGCCGCCGTGGCCGGATTACAAAACATGGTGGATACGCTGAAATTCAGCCCGCCGGATGTCCTGAGCTATGGCTATGAAGAGCTCAAAAATGCATTCCTAAACGGTGATCTGGCCATGGTGGTGCAATGGTCTGATGTCGGTAAAAAGACGGCGGATCCGCAACTCAGCAAAATCGTTGGGAAAGCCGGATTCGCCGTAGTGCCAGGGACGGACGTGAACGGCACAGTCATGCATAAAGCGCCCATGCCGGTCGGCCGGGTTTTAGCCGTGCCCGCCAAATCGAAAAATAAGGAGGCGGCTTATTGGGTGGCGAAATATTTGTCGCTGGATAAAAGTCCGATCACCGTCGCGGCTAACTGGAGTGGCCAGGATCCCTATCGGCTCAGTCATTTTACCGATACCTCGAACTACAAATTCCCAGATGAAGCTTCGGTTAAAGAATACGTAGCGGCCGTTGAAGAAAACCTGAAAAACGGGTTTCCGGATCTCAACATTCCTGGCGCCGCCCAATATATCGATGCTTTAGATGTGGCGGTGACCAAGGCTTTATCTGGGGAAGCGGATCCCAAGACCGCATTGGACGGCGTAGCCGAAGATTGGAAAGGGATTACCCAGCGTCTCGGAGCGGACACCCAGAAGAAGTTCTGGAACGCAGCCCTGGAAAGCTATCGCGCCGCCGGGCTGCTTAAATAGACACTGGGAGGGCGCGCGTCCCCGCGCCCCGCGAAGGCGATGTCAACGGATGGACGTCGATAGTCCCTAGATTTTGGAAGACGTGTCGCCCGTCACACCGGCGCGCGGGGACGCGCGCCCTCCCCATTGTGGGACGCGCTGTATCCCCAAACCCCGAACGCCAAGCGCAACCATGGACCGGCCTCAAAATCACGAGAGAACCTTTGCCCGCCTGATGGTCGGACCGGCGGTGGGGCTTCTTTTCCTGATGACCATCGGCCCCTTGGTGTTCTCTTTGGTGGTTTCGTTCACGAATCTTCAATTCAGCACCCCGCAACCGATGCGTTGGGTCGGGCTGGACAATTATCTGACTCTCCTTTTCAACGACTCCCGTTTCTTGACGGCGTTAGGGCGAACGCTGGGATTCGTTTTGGCGGGTGTCGCCGTACAAACTTTGTTTGGTTACTTCATCGCCTGGTTGCTTCTACACGTAAACCGATTCCGAGCGTTTGTGCTCGGTCCTATCTTGATTCCTTCGGTGATTTCTTCGGTCGTTGCTGGTTGGCAAGGCCGGATGATCTTCAACGCTTCTTACGGTCCGTTAAATGACGTATTGGCGCACCTGGGGATAAAAGGACCGGCTTGGTTAGCCCTGCCTCAGACGGCGTTACTCTCTGTATTCATAACCGATACCTGGCAATGGACGCCGTTTTTGGCCTTGGTGATTCTGGCTGCCTTACAAAGCCAGCCGCAGGAACTGCTAGAGGCAGCTCGACTCGACGGCGCCCATGGCTGGTCGATGTTCCGGCGAATTACACTTCCACTGGTTCTCCCGGTCGCCGGGGTCGGTATTTTGCTCCGGGGAGTCGATTTATTTAAAACGTTTGATCTGGTGTACATCCTGACCCAGGGGGGACCCGGCAACAGCAGTGAGACACTGACGTTTTTGACTTATCTCCAGGGGTTCAAGTTTTTCAATCCTAGCTACGCCTCGGCCATGTCATTCATTCAACTGCTCTTGGTGACGATCATGGCAAAAAGCTATTTGGGATTAGTTAATCGGAGAGGGGCTCACTAATGTCGAAACGCGCCGTGATCGATCTCCTGAAGTGGCTCGCTATTTTTGCGGTCCTGATCGTCCTGCTTTTTCCACTGTTTTGGATCATCGCCAGCAGCCTGAAAGCTCGCGGCGAATTCTTTACCCGGCCGCCAGTCTGGGTTCCAGCTAACCCCGAATGGCTGAACTATCCAGATTCACTTCACCGTGGTGGCATGAAGGGATTGATAGATAGTTTCACCATCGCTTTCTTTTCAATGGCCGTTTCGGTGGTGTTGGGCGCTCCGGCTGCTTATGCCATCGCCCGGTTCCAGGTTGGAAAAAAGAACCTGGCTTTCTGGATTCTTTCTATCCGGATGTTTCCACCCATCGCCACCATTCTACCGCTGTTTGTGATCTTCCGGTTCGTAGGACTAGTCGATTCCTATGCGGGACTGGTGCTCTGTTATACGGTGTTTAATCTGCCGTTCGCGATCTGGATATTGAAGGGATTCATTGAGGAGTTACCCAGGGAGATTGAAGAAGCCGCTAAGGTTGATGGCGCTACCCGTTTCCAAATTTTTAAGAATATCGCCCTTCCATTGACCGCTCCCGGTTTGGTGGTGGTGGCGCTGTTCACCTTCATCTTCGCCTGGAACGATTTCGCTTACGCCGTCATTTTCAGCGGCTCGAACGTCACACCGCTGCCTGTGGTGATCGCCCAGTTTGCCGGCGGCCACGAGATTCTCTGGGGACAAATTTCCGCCATCGCCCTCATAGCCATCCTGCCGGCATTGGTCCTCGCCACGTTTTTGCAGAAATACCTTACCCGCGGGTTGACTATGGGAGCAGTCAAATGATCGGTAGGGACGAGGCCTTGAAACCCGCTGGGAGGGCGCGCGTCCTCGCGCGCCGCGGTTCGGAAGCCTAGGACAGAGCCGATCGAGCGGTGCGCTGTGTGGGACGACACAGACCAGGTCACAGCGCGCGGGGACGCGCGCCCTCCCACAACTTAAAACCTAAAACTTAAAACGTAGAACCCGAATCGTGATATAGAACGCCAGACACGCTTATGCTTAAGAACCTTACCTCCCTGCATACCCCCGAGTTGTTGCATACTTTAGCTTCGATGGGACACGGCGATGACATCGTGGTCGTGGACGCCCATTTTCCGGCCGTTTCTATGGCCCAGCGACTTGTCCGGCTTGATGGCGTCAGCGGTCCGGCGGCGCTGGATGCTATTCTGCAGCTCATTCCGTTGGATTCGTTTGTCGATGACCCGGCCTTACGGATGGAGGTGGTGGGAAAACCGGATGAGATCCCGGATGTACAGAAAGAATTCCAAGCGGTGATCAATAAGCGGGAGGGAAAACCTTCGCCGTTAGCTAAGATCGAGCGGTTCGCATTTTACGAACGGGCAAAGAAAGCTTTTGCCATCGTCGCCACCGGTGAACTGCGTCCTTACGCGTGCGTGATTATTAAAAAAGGCGTTCTGCTCTAGATTAACCGGTATGCCGAAAGCGAAAGTCAGTATCCTGGGAGCGTTTGTAACCGACCTCGCTTGCCGGACGGACCGCATGGCGAAATGGGGAGAAACGATCCTGGGTAACTCCTTCAAGCTGGGTCCTGGTGGCAAAGGCTCAAACCAAGCCGTTGCCGCGGCGCGTTTAGAGGCGGATGTGGGCTTGATCACTAAGATTGGGAAAGACGCCTTCGGCGAGATGGCCAAGCGTTTTTACGTGGAGCAGGGGATGAGTGTGGCGCATATCTATGAGGACCCGGAAGAAACCAGCGCCACCGCGACAATCATCATCGACGAAAAGACAAATGAGAACTCGATCATCGTCGTCCAAGGCGCTTGCGCTAACTTGACCATCGAAGAAGTGGAAGCCGCCCAGACCGATATCGGCAGCGCGGATATTTTCCTTACCCAACTTGAACTACCGCTGGCGCCAACAGTTCGCGGAATCGAACTGGCGCATGCTGCTGGTGTACCGATCATCTTGAACCCCGCGCCCGCTTTGCCGGTACCGCCTGAAGTCTTGGCCAAGGTCGATTATCTGACCCCGAACGAAACGGAGGCATTAACACTGGTTGGGAAAGAATCGCTGGACCAATTCAAAAACATCGAGCAGCTCGCCGATGAGTTGCTCGCATTCGGGGTACGCAACGTGGTGATTACATTGGGTGAGAAAGGAGTTTTCGTGAAGGGACCGGGTGTAACCGAACATGTTCCCGCGTTTGCGGTCGACAAAATCGTGGAAACTACCGGTGCCGGCGATGCCTTCGCCGGAGGTTTCGCCGTTGCGTTGGCGGAGAAAAAGTTGCTGGTGGAGGCAGTGCGTTTCGGATGCGCAGTCGCTGGAATTTCAGTGACTCGCCGCGGCACCGCACCATCGATGCCCTACCGGAAAGAAGTCGATGCGTTGATAGGCGGGTAAGCCGTGGAGCGCTGCCTTCCCGCGGCCGCGGGACGAGGCCGAATCGGTCGGAGACCGTTCAGCGACGTAGTCGTCCGCGTGGATCGGAAATCGACGGGCCGACCGATTTCAGCAGCGAAGCTGCGACATAGTATAGCCTAGGGCGAAGCCCTAGGTTATGGGCGAAAAGACGACTAGCGCTGAAAGCGCGAGTTAATCGAGACTGCTTGTGAGCCAAGAAACCCGCCAAATGGCCATCGGGGCTGCCGTTCTCTTTCGCGCTTTCAGCGCTACATCTTCTGTTTACAGGCTACCTAGGGCTTCGCCCTAGGCTATTTTGAGTCGCAGCTTCGCTGCTAGTGTAGCCGCCCTTCATTGACAACCCGCCTCACCATTCCCATTTTTCTTCATGAAATCTCCCGTCAAGATTGCCGTGACCGGCGCCGCAGGTCAGATCGGCTATTCGCTTCTTTTCCGGATTGCTTCAGGGTCAATGCTCGGACCGGATCAACCCGTCGAGCTTTACCTTATCGAAATACCGCCGGTATTGCCGGCGCTGGAAGGGGTCGTCATGGAGCTTGAAGACTGTGCTTTTCCGCTGTTGCAGCGAATCGTGCCGACGGCTGATCTAGATGAAGGCTTTCGTGGGGTGAACTGGGCGCTCTTGGTGGGAAGCGTTCCGCGCAAGCAGGGGATGGAGCGAAAAGATTTGTTGGGCATTAATGGAAAGATCTTTACGGGCCAGGGACAAGCCATCGCCAAGAATGCCGCCTCGGATGTACGAGTTCTAGTCGTCGGTAACCCCTGTAACACCAATTGCCTGATCGCGATGAACAACGCCAAAGATGTTCCCAGCGACCGCTGGTTCGCTATGACGCGATTAGACGAAAACCGGGCAAAAGCGCAGCTGGCGGCCAAAGCCGGGAGTCATAATTCCCAGGTCACCAACATGACCATCTGGGGTAACCATTCATCGACCCAGTATCCGGACTTTTTCAATGCGAAGATCGAAGGAAAACTGGCAACCGAGGTTATCAAAGATGAGTTGTGGTTTAAGGACACCTTTATTCCCACGGTTCAACAGCGTGGAGCCGCCATTATCAAAGCGCGAGGCGCCTCTTCCGCGGCATCCGCCGCGAACGCGGCAGTTGATACCGTCCGCACGCTGGTTACGCCGACGCCTGCAGGCGACTGGTACAGCGTTGCCATTTGTTCCGATGGCAGCTATGGGGTTGAAAAAGGTCTGATGTCTTCGTTCCCCCTCCGCACCACTAGTAGCGGCCGAGAGATTGTACAAGACGTCCCGGTCAACGATTTCAGCCGGCAAAGAATCGATCTCTCCGTAAAAGAACTTTCCGAAGAACGTTCTTTGGTCAGCGAGCTGCTGCCCAA
>Ga0126373_10003278_pt1 | contig 12090 bp, 10 predicted proteins | sample PanSoiMetPlot_11_FD_92545 | JGI IMG/M metagenome (GOLD analysis project Ga0126373, IMG submission 92545) | Tropical forest soil microbial communities from Panama - MetaG Plot_11 | ecosystem: Environmental > Terrestrial > Soil > Tropical forest > Bulk soil | place: Panama | collected 2016-02-17
CCGCCGTCCACGTCGACGCCGCCGTTGACCTCGACAGCACCGCCGTCCACGTCGACTCCGCCGGTGTCGACTCCGGTTAGTACCTCGCCGTTCGTGCCCGGTCCCGGGCAGACCGGCGACAGTGGGCCGGGCGCGAATTCAGTTCTGAAGAAGGTGCTGCTTGGCGTCGCGCTGGCGCTGCTGACCTCTGCAGCCGCGCTCGCTATTCGGCCACTACGACGCCGTGGTAACCACACGTAGGCTGCTCATCGCCGTGATGGTGGGCGCCGCTGCTCTGATTGCGGCGGCGGCGTCCACCATCACCGACACCGGCCACGGTGCCGACCACGCCAACGCCCCAACCCGGAACACGGCCACTCCGTCGCCCGGGCAGTCGACGGACGACACGACGCGGCACGGACCAGGGACCGCAGCGGCGACCACGGCACCGGCGGATACGCTGCCGCAAGCTAGGCGTGATCTGTTCTCACTCGTCGTCACAATGCGATCAGCCGAGATATCGACCGCCGTCGCTGCCATCAGCGTCGCCAGCAACGAGCCAGTCGATCCGCCCCACGCCACCGCCGCGCAGTGGAACACGGCAGTCTGGGTGAAGCAGTCCAGTTTCCCGTCGCCGTCCAGTCGCGGCACGAGCTACGTGTACGGGCACGCGTGCCACCACCACGTCTGCTCGTTCACTGAGCTGAAAGACGTCAGTGTCGGCGACCGGGTGACAGTCACGACTCCGTCACACACCTTGACCTATCGGGTGGCAGAGATCGGCGTATCCCCGAAGGCCGCGAGTTCCTTGCCATCCTGGGCCTCTCGCAGCAACGTGCCGAACCGCCTGGTCCTCGTCACCTGCGCATACGAGCAAGGAGACACCAGCACCGAGAACCTCGTCGTTGTCGCACAACTACAGCCAGCCTGACTAAGCTCCGGTCGCGGCGCACGCGGTCGGTTACTGGAGCCCCGCGCGGACGGATGTGATCCGTTGCGTGTTGAAACCCAGCCAGTGCATCCGCCCCACGTAGCGGGCGTGTTCGACCTTGAGGCAGCGGTCCATGACTACCGTCAGCGACCCGTCCTCCGCGATTCGCGCGCCCTCGTCGTTGATAACGCCGTACTGGCACCAGAGGACACGAGCACCGATCGCCACCGCATCGCGGGCGATGCCCGGCAACGCGTCCGGCGCGCGGAAGACGTCCACGATGTCGATTGGTTCGGGAACGTCGAGCAGGCTCGGATAGCAGGTCTGCCCGAGGATTTCCGTCTGCCGAGGATTCACCGGGATGACGTGGTAGCCGTGCCGCCTGAGGTAGTAGCCGACGAAGTAGCTGGCCCGTAGTTCGTTGTTCGACAGGCCCACGATCGCGATGGTGTTGGCGGTGTGCAGCACGCGTTGGATGGTCAGCGGGTCCTGGTAGCGAGCGAGATCGGTCACGCGGTCCCTACTTTCTGCCCGGCCGCAGCGGCGACGCGCGCGAAGCCCTGCTCGAGGTCCCACGTGAGGTCGTCGACGGACTCGGTGCCGACTGACAAGCGCACCGTGCCCGGCCCGACGCCGGCCGCCCGCAGCTCATCGTCGCTGAGCTGGCGGTGGGTTGTGCTGGCCGGGTGGATGATCAGGCTCTTGGCGTCACCGACGTTGGCCAGATGCGACCAGAGCGTCACGCCGCGGATGAAATCCTGCCCGCCGGCACGGCCGCCGGCGCAGTCGAAGGAAAACACTGCGCCGGCCCCGCGGGGCAGGTACTTCTCCACGAGCGGCCGGTAGGGGCTGGCCGGCAGGGCCGGGTAGGTTACGTTCGACGCCAGCTCGTGCGACTCGAGAAACGCCGCGACCGCCTGCGCGTTGTCGACGTGGCGTTCCATCCGCAGCGACAGCGTCTCGAGCCCTTGCAGGAACAAGAAGGCGTTGAACGGGGAGAGCGCGGCGCCGAGATCGCGCAGGGTCTCGGCGCGCAGCTTCATCAGATAGCCGTAAGTCCCGAACGTCTCGTGGAACGGGAGTCCGTGGTAGGCCGGCGACGGGTCCGCGACCACGGCGAAGCGTCCGTTGGACCAGTCGAAGGTGCCGGACTCGACGACGACACCACCGATGCTTGTGCCGTGGCCGCCGAGGAACTTGGTCGCCGAGTGGATCACAATATCGGCGCCCCACTCGATCGGACGGCACAGATAGGGCGTTGCAAATGTGTTATCCACGATCAGCGGCAGGTCGTGCTGATGCGCAAGGGACGCCAGCGGCTCGATGTCGAGTACGTTTCCCGCCGGGTTGCCGATCGTCTCGCCGAAAAACGCCTTCGTATTGGGGCGCACCGCCTGCCGCCATGCGTCCAGGTCGTCAGGATCGACCCAGGTCAGCTCGACGCTCATCTTGCGGAGCAGGTGCTTGAACTGGTTGACCGTTCCGCCATACAGCGCGGCAGACGAAACCAGGTGGTCGCCCGGTTGCAGCAACGTGAACAGGGCCGCGGCCTGCGCGGAGATGCCGCTGGCAAAGGCCACCGCGCCGGCGCCGCCCTCGAGGTTGGCCACCCGCTCTTCGAATACGGCGACCGTCGGGTTCATGATGCGCGAATAGGTGTTTCCGTACTCCTGCAGGTTGAAATACGCCGCCGCCGATTCCGGGTCCTCGAAGACATAGCTGGTCGTCTGAAAGATCGGTACTGCGCGAGCGCCCGTGTTCGGGTCGGGTCGTTGCCCGGCATGCAGTTGCCGGGTTTCGAACCCGAACGGGTGGGCCTGTTCGACGTCGTCGGTCACGAAGCCATCTTCCCAACGTCACCCGGTGGCCAGGAAGCGGCGGATGATCGGTGTCTGCCGGGCTTCCTCGAGCAGGAAGCAGTCGTGTCCGTACGGGGCATCGATGACGTGAAGCTCGACAGTCCTGCCCAGGCCGTGCAGGACGTCGTGGATCTCGCGTGACGCCGCTGGCGGGTACAGCCAGTCAGAGCTGAACGCGATAAGCAGGGTCCGCGCCGATACACCTTCGAGCGCCCGAGCGAGCGATCCGCCGCCGTACTGCCGGGCGAGATCGAAGTACGTCAGCGCCCGTGACGTGTAGAGATAGGTGTTGGCGTCGAAGCGCCGGACGAACGAATCGGCTTGGTGGCGCAGGTAGTTCTCGACCTCGAACTCCGGTTGGGTGACGGTGTAGCGGACGTCGTCGGCGAACTGCAGCCGGCGGCCGAACTTGACCTCCAGCCCGGCTGCCGACAGATACGTGACATGGCCGACCATCCGGGCCACGCCCATGCCCGCGTCCGGAGTGCTGCCGGTGCCGTAGTAGTGGCCGCCCTGCCAGGACGGGTCCCGCATGATCGACTCGCGGGCGATCGCGTTCCACGCCATGCCCTGCGGATGCAGCGCGTGTGTGCTGGCGATTGCCACGACAGCGTCGACCTGGTCCGGAAACAGGACTGCCCACTCGAACGCCTGCATCCCGCCGAGCGACCCACCCGCCACCGCGGCCAGCCGCTCGATGCCGAGTTCGTCCAGGAACGCTCGCTCGGTGCGCACCATGTCCGCGACCGTGATCACCGGGAAGTCCGACCCGTACGGCCGACCGGTCGCCGGATCGACGGACGACGGCCCCGTGGTCCCCCGGCAGCCGCCAAGCAGATTCGTCGAGACCACGAAGAACCGATCGGTGTCGAACGCCTTGCCCGGGCCGATCATGCCGTCCCACCAGCCGAGTCCCTTGCCGCCGACGCCGTCGCGATCCTCTGCGCCGAACCCGTCGCGGGTGCTCTCTGCGGGCGGCCTACTTGCGAAGCCGGCCGCGTGCGCGTCACCGCTGAGCGCATGGCACACGAGGATGACATTGTCGCGTCGAGGAGAAAGAGTTCCGTAGGTCTCGTACGCCACGCGAACGGGAGAAAGCTCCCGCCCGCAATCAAGACGCACTGGCAGCGGCAGCTCGAGGTAGCGCGTTTCAACCGTGCCGACCGAGCCGGCCGGGAGGGTCGAGGCTGGTGCCGCCATACGGGCGAGCATAGGACGTGCCCGGGTTCACCCGGTTCGCTTTCTCGATCGGCTCAGATGCTGAGGGCGATTCTACGGCCGTCGTAGATGGCTGAATGAATGTTGCGGCTGGCGAGCGCGTCGCCGATGCGGAACAACTGATAGCGACCGTGCGGGTTCGTCATCACCTGTTGTGGCTTGACCTGGATCAGCGCGCTGAGATCTGCCTCGCCGTAATTTGTCGACTGTCCTCTGAGTTCGACGTATACGTCGTCGTTGGGAATCGTGCCGTGCTCGACGACGACTTGATCGACGACGCGTTGCACGGACTCACCGGTGTACTCATTTCGCAACGTGGCCACCAACCCGTCGGAGTGCCGCTGAACCTCGCGGAGCCGATGATCGGGTGTGAGTCGCACGCCGGCGCGGTAGAACGCAGCAAGATACGCGGGATACAACGTGCCGACCACGTCGTGTCCCACCAGTCGGTCCGCGGTGACGATTTCCACCAGCGAACCGCCTTCGACGAGGCGCTCTGCCGTGGATAGCGCCTGGTTGCTGCCGTGATCGTCGAAGACGAGCACGCGACGCCCCGGCGATACCTCCCCGCCGAGGATGTCCCAGGTCGACACCGTCAGATTCGCTCCCGTTGCCAGCGTCGGCGTCGCGGGCAGGCCTCCGGAGGCAATGATCACCGCGTCGGGATCGAGCGCCCGAACAGCATCGGCGTCAGCAAAGGTGTTGAGCCGCACGTCGACGCCGAGACGTCGTGCTTCGCGATCGAGCCAGCTCACGATGCTTAGCAGCTCCTTGTGCCGTTCGCTGGCCCGGGCGGCGAGTTGGACCTGGCCGCCGACTCGGCCGGCCGCTTCGAGCAGGACGACCGAATGACCACGCTCGGCGCAGGCGCGAGCCGCTTCCAGGCCGGCCGGTCCCGCTCCGACGACGACGACGCGCTTGGTCTGCGACGTTGGCGGCGCGAGGTGCGGAATGAGCTGCTCACGACCGGTCGCCGGGTTGTGCAGGCACAGCGAGTCGAGCCCGATGTAGATGCGGTTGATGCAGTAGGACGCGCCGACGCAGGGGCGGATGCGGTCCTCCTCGCCTGCCTCGAGCTTGCGGACGATGTGCGGATCGGCGATGTGGGCTCGGACCATGCCCACCAGATCCACGCATCCCTCACGTAGCGCATGGCGTGCCGTCGGCAGGTCCGTGATCCGTCCGGCGTGGATCAACGGCAGACCTACCTTGGTGCGGTATTTCGCGACCAGCGGCAGGTACCCGCCCAGCGGAGTGCCGAGCGGCTGAATCTGCTGGGCGAGCTCGACATCGGTGGTGGTGGAGCCGAAGGCCATGGAGACGAAGTCGATCAGCCCGGAATGCGCCAGCGCCTGCCCGACCGCGATGGAGTCGTCGGCGGTGAGTCCGCCTTCGACGTTCTCGGTGAGGCTCAGGCGGACACCGACTATGAAGTCGTCGCCGACCACCGCCCTGACCTGCTCGAGGACCTCGAATGCGAACCTGAGCCGGTTGTCGAGGCTGCCCCCGTACCGGTCGGTTCTCCGGTTCATTCGCGGGGAAAGGAACTGGTCGATGAGGTGCCCGGCGTACGCGCTGATCTCGACGCCGTCGAGGCCGCCATCGCGGCAGCGGCGTGCGGCCTCGCCGTACGCGTGCACGACTCGGCGGATGTCGAAATCTTCCATCGCTTTCGGGAAGCTTCGGTGCGCCTGCTCCCGCTGCGCCGACGACGACACGATCGGCAGCCAGTCGGCGGAATCCCACTCGGTGCGCCGGCCCATGTGGGTGATCTGGCTCATGACCGCCGCGCCGTGGGCGTGCACGCGGTCGGCAAGCTGGCGCAGGTACGGAATGATCGCGTCGTCGCCGATGTAGAGCTGACCGAAGGTCGACGGGGAGTCGATTGCGATGTTCGCTGACCCGCCGATCATCGTCAGGGCGATGCCGCCCTTCGCCTTCTCCTCGTGGTAGAGCTGGTAGCGCAGCTTCGGCAAGCCGTCTTCGGCGTACGCCGGTTCGTGACTCGTGCTGACGATCCGGTTGCGCAGGTGCAGGTGTTTGAGCTGATACGGCTCGAGCAGCGGGTCGATCGACATTGGGTCAGACTCCCTTGCTAGTGCGGCTAAAGAGTCTTCGTCGGTAAGGACGCAGTCGCAACCCGAGGATTAACAGCCGACGGCGGCGGCCTGCGGTACGTCGTCAGGATCGGCGTCCTGTTCGGCGCGCTGGAGGAGCGCGGTGACGGACGAATCGAACGGCGACGAGTACGAGGTGTACTCGGCGCAGCCGCCTTGCTCGGGGCCGCCGATCACGCCTAGAACGGCGATGTCCGGCGGCGCGCTCAGCCACGGGCTGCCGCTGCTGCCGCCGATGTACCCGTGGCAGTTGAACGAAGGAACCCCCGCCGCCAGATGCGCCGGGATCGTGCACGTGATCGGCTGGTCGTTCAGGCCGGCGTTGTAGGCGATGACCGTGATTTCCTCGCCGTCTTCGGGGACGGCGCCCAGCGGCCAGCCACCCGTCACGTCTTCGACCCCGATCCGCCCGTGCCCGGACGGCTTCTTCGCGACATGCAGGATCGCGTAGTCACGCGACGGGTCCTGCGTCGCGATCCACGCCGGATCGACATAGGCGTGCGTCACCGTCCAGACGCCGTAGGGCGTGGCGCCCTGGTTGTAGCCCGGCGCGAACTGCATGCCCGCCCCGGTGCCGTTGATGCAGTGCGCCGCAGTGAGGATCAGGTCACGGGTCGCGCTGGCCAGCACGCTTGCTGTACAACCGTGTGCCGAATCGGTGCCGCTCGCGAAGAGGGGTCCGATGCGCGGCGTGCCGTCGAACGGCGTCGCGGTCATCGTCTCCACCGGTGCTGCCGGGTCGGCGGCGAGCGAGTCGGTAGTCCCGGCGAACAGAGCTAGTCCGGCGATGAGTACAAACAGGACGCGGGCACGCACTCTCCGACTCTACGTGGTGTGGCTGCGGACAATTGCAGCGCGCTGGCCATGTCGCCTCGCTGAGGCACCGGTACGGATACCGTGGGACAAATGACGAGTCCTACCGGGTCTGAGGCAGTGCGTGGCCACGTCGTGATTGCCGGTGCGGGCTACGCCGGGTTGCATGTCGCGTTGCGGCTGACGGCCAAGCTGCGTGACAACCCCGACGTGCAGCTGACCCTGGTCGACCGGCACGACTACCACCAGGTGATCACCGAGCTGCCCCGGGTCGCCGGTGGCACCCGCGCCGCCGACGCGGTGCGCATTCCGATCCAAGACGTCCTGCGCACGCGGGTCCGCTTCGTTCAGACCGAGATCGACGGTTTCGACCTACCCGGCCGGCGACTGCTCACCAGCAGCGGCCCGGTCGCCTGGACACGGCTGGTGCTCGCGCTCGGCAGCCGCCCCAATGACTTCGCCATTCCTGGCTTGGCTGAACGCACGCTGGCGCTGTACTCGGCCGGCGACGCCGAGCGAGTGTGGGCGGCGGCCCAAGAGGCGCTCATGGCGGCCGCAGCAGCAACCGACCCTGACGAGCAGCGCCGCCTGGCGACCGTGGTCGTCGGCGGCGGCGGCGCCACCGGAGTCGAGCTGGCCGGCGAGCTGGCAGAGGTGCTGCCCGAGGCGGCCACCCGCCACGGTCTGGCCGGCGACCGGCCCGCCGTGCAGCTCGTCGAGGCGGGCCCGACGATCCTGGCCGGCTCCTCACCACAGCTGATCGACAAGGCCACCAAGATGCTCTCAGAGCTTGGGGTGCGAGTTCGCATCGACGCGGCAGTCGCCGCGGCGACCGAGGAGGGCTTCCGTCTCACGGACGGGCAGCTCGTAAAGGGGGGCGTCTTCGTCTGGGCGGGTGGTGTGAAGGCACCCGAGCTCGTGGCCGACTCGGGGTTGCCCACCGGCCACAACGGCCGCGTCAAGGTCGACCAGTACCTGCGCGTGCTGGACCACCCGGACATCTATGTCGCCGGTGATCTGGCGTCGGTGGTGGATCCGCGCACCGGGCACGTGCTGCCGTCGCTGGCACAGGTCGCCCTGGAAGAGGGCGAGACCGTGGCCCGCAACGTCGAGGCGGAGCTGAAGGGCAAGCCGCTGGAGGCGTTCACCTTCCACGACAAAGGCTTTGTCGTCTCGGTCGGCACTCGCCGCGGGGTCGCCGACGTCGCCGGCATCACGACCGGCGGACGGCTCGCGCACCTGCTCAAAGACGCCATCGAGTGGGAATATCGTCAGTCTGTAAAGCACATGCGCGGCTGGGACCCGCTGGCCTGAGTGCCGGCCCACCCAGGCGCGCCGCACTAGGCACCTCGTCAAATGTGATCTAGGTTACGAGCCATGACGACCCGGTTGGCGCGGCTCGCTCCGGGGATCGGGGTCGTAGCCGCGATAGTGACGCTCATCGGTACCGGCGTTGCCGGTGCAAACGTGCCGCTGACGCGAGTCAGCACAGACCCGTTCACAAATCCGACCAGCCAGCACGCGACGGAGCTCGAACCTGACACGTTCGCCCACGGCGCGACGGTGGTCGCGACATTCCAGGTCGGCCGCTTCTTCAGTGGCGGCGCGACCGACATCGGCGTCGTGCGTTCGGGCGACGGTGGAGTGACCTGGGGCCTACCCGCGTTCCTTCCCGGCATGACGTTCAGTTCCGGCGTCGCCACGAGCCCGTTCGAGCGCGTCAGCGACGCGTCGGTGGCCTACGACGCGATGCACGACGTGTGGATGATCTCGTCGATCCCGCTGCTGCCCAACAGCTTGGTGGTCCCCACGGTGTTCGTGAACCGGTCGACCGATGACGGCCGGACGTGGAGCACGCCGGTCTCGATTCCGCCGCCGGTGTCGAAGGATGTGGATCTGGACAAGAACTGGACCGCATGTGACAGCCACCCGGCAAGCCCGTTCTACGGTCACTGCTACACCGAACTCGACAACTTCGGCGACAACGACCTCGAACTGATGAGCACATCCACCGACGGCGGCCTGACGTGGAGCACGCCGATCCCGACCGCCGGTCACGACAAGGGTCTGGGTGGCCAGCCGGTCGCACTGCCGGATGGGACGGTCGTCGTGCCGTTCGAGAGCCTCAACGGCAAGATCGAGGCCTTCACCTCGACGGACGGCGGAGCGTCCTGGACGAAGGGCGTCGAGGTCTCGTCCATCCGGTTCCACCCGGTTGCCGGCGGCCTGCGGACCAGCCCGCTGCCCAGCGCCGAGGTCGACGCCGCGGGACGCGTATTCGTCGCCTGGGAGGACTGCCGCTTCCGTGCACGGTGCTTCTCCAACGACATCGTGTTCAGCACGTCCACCGACGGCGTGAACTGGTCGGCGACAGCACGCGTGCCGATCGACCCCGTGACCAGTACCGCCGACCATTTCATCCCCGGGCTCGCCGTGGATCCGACGACGTCAGGCAGCGGCACGCACCTCGCGCTGACCTACTACTTCTATCCGAACGCCGCATGTGGCGGTGCCTGCCACCTCGAGGTCGGCTACATCTCCTCGCCGGACGCCGGCGCGCACTGGGGACCCGCCACCCAGCTCGCCGGGCCGATGGCACTCAGCGAGATAGCCAACACCTCACAGGGGCCGATGGTCGGGGACTACATCTCCACCTCGTTCACGCGAGGCTCGGCCACGACCGTATTCGCGGTCGGGCTGCAGCAGCCGTCGGCGACGACGTTCGACGAGGCGATGTACGCCCCGGCGTCGCCGCTCCCCGTAGCTACACCGGCCCAGGCGACCCAGCCGTCAACGACCAAGGGTGTGCTCGTGCAGGCCACCGGCATTGGATCCGGGGAAGCCCGGCAGGTCGTCCGCAAGGAATAACAACGACTAATCGTCGCCGCGGCGCAGTGCGCAGCGCGCCACGGCGACGTCCGGGAGGTCAACCATGACGCTTTCATTCGAGCAAGACGTCCGCCCGCTCTTCCGTGAGCGTGACCGAGAATCAATGAAGCACCGCTTCGACCTTTGGTCGGTCGATGATGTCCGCGCGAATTCGTCGCGGATCCTCCGCGTTGTCGAGCAGGGCCGGATGCCCTGCGACGGCGCCTGGCCGCAAGACAAGGTCGACACGCTACGCCAATGGGTTGACGGCGGTATGGCGCCGTAATCAGCAATCGGCCGGTGTGGCTTCCTACTTGGCAGGAGCAACGGTCTTGTGTACGGATGCCTCGAAGATCTGCGCTATCGAGGTGTCCAACTGCGCGTTGAATTGCTCGTCACTTTGAGCTTCGGAGAGCCCTTCGAGCAGCGCGCGGGAGAAGCTTGCGATCATGGCCGGATCCTTGGCGAGTAGCCGGCACGCTTCGTCGCGGCTGTAGCCCCCGGACAGCGCGAGCACGCGCAGCACGCGAGGGTCGGCGGCGAGCGCGGCGTACAAGCCCGGTTGTGTGGGAATCGTCAATTTCAGCATGATCGTCGCATCGCCGGGAAGCGTGTCGACGTGCGTCTGCAGCGCGTCGCGCAACAGCGACTCCGCCTCATCCTTGTGCGGGCTGGTGATGCTGACCTCCGGTTCAAGAATGGGCACCAGTCCGGCGGACGAGATTCGCATCGCGTACTCGAATTGCTGGTCGACGATCGCGGCGATGCCGTCCTTGTCCGCGTCGTTGATCACCGACCGCATCTTGGTGCCGAATATGTGATGCAGATTTGCGCGCTCGAGTAGGTAGTCGAGTGTGTCGATCGGCTTCATCACGCGCACGCCGTGCTGTTCGTCCGCGAGTCCCTTGTCGACTTTCAGGAACGGCACGACCTGCTTCTCGTCCCACAAGTACCGCGCGGTCGGGACGCCCTCCACATCGCGTTCCATGGTTTGCTCGAACAGGATCGCGCCCAGTATTCGTGAGCCGCCGAATGCCGGGCTCGTGATCACGCGTGTGCGCATGGCGTGCACGAGGTCGAACATCTCGTCCTGCGAGCTGTACCGGCTCTGGTCGATCCCGTAGTCGGCGAGCGCCTTCGGTGTGCTGCCGCCGCTCTGGTCGAGGGCCGCGAAGAAGCCCTGACCGTCGCGGACCTTTTCGCGTTGCGTCGTGTTCATCCCTCCAGCTTGCACCCATCACGCCTGCGGGGACACAGCGCCGGCTGACTCTTGCAGCTAGCCGGAAGCGCCGGATGGGCGCTAACGGTGCGTCGGATCGGCTGCTGGCGTCGATGCCGACAAGACCGCAGTCGCGGCATCGTCGAGTGCGAAGTCCGCGGCCGACGTTGCGCCGGATCGGACCCTCAAGAGCCGCGGGTTGCTGGGCCCGGCACCCGTATCCGGCGAGATTACTTGATCGCGCGCCGAGGCTGGGCTCCTGTGCTTGCGTTGCCGGCCGCGCGCGGCCAGGCTGGGGGCGTAGCGTCCAGCGGCGATCACACGTAAGCGACGCAAGATCGCGAGTAGGTGCGTATGACCACTCAGCTTTCCGGGCCCGATCCAAGTGTCGCCGAGCACGCCGGTTGGCAGCAGCCTCAGCCGCGCAAAGGCTTCTTCACCGACACCTCGATCTGCATCGGTTGCAAGGCCTGCGAGGTGGCCTGCAAGGAGTGGAACGGCGTTCCCGACGACGGCTTCAATCTGCTGGGATCATCCTTCGACAACACCGGAGCGTTGGGTGCCAGCACCTGGCGACACGTCGCGTTCATCGAGCAGCGCGATGATCGCGGCGACTTTCGGTGGCTTATGGAGTCCGATGTCTGCAAGCACTGCACCCACGCCGCGTGCCTTGACGTCTGCCCGACGGGGGCGCTGTTCCGGACCGAGTTCGGCACGGTCGTGGTGCAAGACGACATCTGCAACGGGTGCGGGTACTGCGTGCCCGCCTGCCCGTTCGGAGTGATCGACCGTCGCATCGGCGAGAAGGACACCAAGAACGTCGGACTCGCTCAGAAGTGCACGCTGTGCTACGACCGCCTCCACGACGGCATGACGCCGGCCTGCGCCCAAGCCTGCCCGACCGAATCTATCCAGTTCGGCGATCTTGACGAGTTGCGCGAGCGGGCGGCCGCACGGCTTTCGACCTTGCATGACGCCGGGGTCGAAGACGCGCGGCTCTACGGGCATGATCCGAACGACGGGATCGGCGGCGCCGGGGCGATGTTCTTGCTGCTGGATGAGCCGGAGGTGTACGGTCTGCCGCCC
>Ga0126373_10003279_pt1 | contig 12088 bp, 7 predicted proteins | sample PanSoiMetPlot_11_FD_92545 | JGI IMG/M metagenome (GOLD analysis project Ga0126373, IMG submission 92545) | Tropical forest soil microbial communities from Panama - MetaG Plot_11 | ecosystem: Environmental > Terrestrial > Soil > Tropical forest > Bulk soil | place: Panama | collected 2016-02-17
CAGCGGCCGCATCGAAAGATTCCTGCAGCTCGCCGCGCGCGACAACATTCAAATCTGCCAGCCTTCCACGGCAGCGCAGTATTTTCACCTGCTGCGGCGCCAGGCGCTTCGCACATGGCGCAAGCCACTCATCCTCTTCACGCCAAAGAGCATGCTGCGGCATCCGGCTGCGTCTTCCTCGCTGTCGGATTTGGCTGCCGATCGATTTCAGAACGTGATTCCGGATCGCGGCAATGGTTCTGCCACGCGCGTTCTGCTCTCGACCGGGAAAATCGGCCACGAGCTGGTGGCCGAGCGCAAGAAGCGAAAGAACAATTCCACTGCGATCGTTTTTCTCGAGCAACTCTACCCGCTGCCCGAAGCGGAACTCGCCGCAGAAATGGACCGCCACACCGCCGCGCGCGAATTTGTTTGGGTGCAGGAGGAGCCGGCGAACCAGGGCGCGCTCGCCTTCTTGATGCCGCGCCTCGAACGGCTTGCGCACGGCCGGCCGGTGCGCTCTGTGAAGCGCTCCGCAAGCGCCAGCCCCGCAACGGGCTCGCACAAAGCGCACGAAATGGAGCAGAAGACTTTGCTCGAGGTCGCTTTCGCGAATCCTCGAACGCAGAAGTCGTGATGTCAGCGCGAGCCTATTTTCGCGAGATTATGAAGCTCTGCGGCCCCGGCCCGGGTTTCAGTTCGTTCGACGCGAACCCGGCCTTGAGGAACATACTCTCGAATTCCGGGAATGTGTACGCGTCCCCCGCCCGAGTTCCCGCGAGCATCACCAGGCTGAATGCCGCGGTCATTGGCGGCGTAACGCGATCCGGATTCGGAATGAATTCCACTGTCACCACGCGGCCATTCGGTGCCAGGGCTGCATGCACCTTGCGCAGCAGCTTCTCGATCGTCGGCGGGTCGAAATGATGCAGGAATCCCGTCAGCAAAATCACGTTGTAGCCGGCACCGAAATTCACCTCGAACGCGTTGCCCGGGACTTTGTGATAGCGCGCCGCCACACCGGCTGCTTCCGCATTTTCCGCAGCCACCTTCAAAACGCCCGGCCAATCCAACGCGAAGATTTCGGCGTTAGGATTGTGCTTCGCCAGCGTCACACCGAACATCCCGTGCCCCGCCGCGATGTCGAGCACCTTCCACGGCTCCCCGGCGTCCGCGTTCAAAAGCTGCGCAATCGCTTCCGCGAACACTCGTTGCAGTGGCCCCATCGAGCGCGCGAACCGATGCCATGCGTCATTGTCGGGCTCCGTCGTGCTCTGATCATCTTCGAGTGCGCCGCCCTTGCGCACAATAGCCGTCAAGTTCTTGAACCGGTCGAGGTATTCCGGAGTCCCCACGAAGCCCGCGATCGCTCCCAGATAACCGGGCGAACGCCGATCCAGAAACGTGGCGGATTCCGGAGTCAGTCCGTACCGCTGGCCGTCCTTGGTGAGAAACTCCATGATCACCAGGTAGTCGCAGAGGATGCGCGTGCCCCGCTCAGACGCGTTGCAACGTTGCGCGATTTCGACGGCCGTGCGCGCGCCTTCGCCGATCGCAGTAAAAATCTCGAGTTCGATGCCCGTGCGAAGAGCGGCTGTTCTCTGATGAGCCGAGAGCGCTTCAAAAATGGGGGTGGGGTTGAGCTCGCGGGCTTCCGTAGGTGCTGGCATTCGAAATCTCCTTTGCCTATTTTTTCTCTTCAAGCGCTTGCGAATTTTTTGCAAAACACCAGTGAACAAATTCCGGCGTGAACCGTTGAGTCACCGGCTCTGGGACGTCGGATTCACCGAGCCGCTGAAACTCAAAATGAATTTCGCCGCTCGGCTTCACCGTGCCGAGCAGAAATCCGTAAACGTTCGTTTCCGCCGCGTGCGCGTCGCCTGCATTCGCCGGCAGCCCGTAGCGCACCGCGCCCGCCGTGCCGACAATCCAACCCGGCAGCAAGCCGCCATGGGTTCGCCAATATTCCGTGTTGAAGATTCCATCCATGAAATAGTGCGAATGGCTGGCGATCACGTACACGTGCTTGTGATTCTCGTTCTGCATCTTGAGCAAGTCCGCGTAAGCCCTTCGTCCGCTTTCCGTCCCAACGATCGATTGATTCATGCTGTGACCCGCCGAGATGCTGTCTGGCAGCGCCTCATGCATACCGACAACGATGGTTTGAATCTGCGGAATCGATCGATCCGCCGCGAGCACTTTCTCAAACCACGTCATCTGCGCGGCGTCAAACTGGTCCTCCGTCGCGTTGTCGAGCGTGATGAAGTCCACATTGCCTTCGACCCAGTGATAGTACGTGGTGAGGCGGTGGCTGTTTCGATCGTCGCTCAGCCGCTGGCGCCGCAGCGCCGGAGTATCGAGCCAATCGGCGAATTGCAAGAGCCAGGCCTCGCGCGTCATCGGCGGGATCGTGTCGTGGTTGCCGATACCGAGGAAAACCGGCATCGTGCCGAAAGGCTGGAGTTGGTTCTGGATGAAATCAGGCCACGCCGCTTGCAGGTAGCCAGAAACCGTCATCGGCTTCGCAATGTGCTCCGGCTCGTGTTGCATGTCCTGGTCGAAATCGTAGATGGCGCGGAAATCTCCGAGGAGCCAATAGAAACGCGCTTCCTTCTTCCAGACACCGCCTGCAATGGCAGGCATCACCACGTCGCCGCAGTTGCGAGAATCCCCGGAAACCCCAAAATGCCACACGGATGGGTCAGCGGAAGGCGACTTCGAAGATTCTCGCGCGCTACTCTGGGCGAACACATGCGGCGGAAGAATTGCGGTGATTGTGAAGACCGCAGTTGCGGTGAGGATCGTGAGACTTCGTCTCATTGGATAGCCGCCCGGCGAATGTTCGGAGCGCCGCGCTATTGTCTCAGGGGCGCGCGATTCGAAGCAACTTTGGAGGAAGAAACCAGGGGTGGTCATGCGAATTGAACCGTTCGAACTCGAGCGATGGCAGTCGGTGTGGGAAAACAAAGTAGAGCTCAACATTTCCGAAAGCGGCGTGCAGCCACTGACGACGGCCGAACTGGTCGGCGATGAAGCTGCTCTGCAAAGGATCCTGGAAGTGCCGCTCGGCTACCCACAGACGAATGGCAGCGAGGAGTTGCGCCGACGGATCGCGGACTTCTATCCAGGCGCGCGAACCGAGAATGTTCTGGTGACATGTGGCGCATCGGAGGCGAACTACGTATCCACTTGGGCGTTGCTCGATCTCGGAGACGAAGTCGTCCTGATGTTGCCGAACTACATGCAGATTCGCGGCACGGCGAATTCGATGGGTGTAACGGTGAAGCCTTTGTGGCTTCGCGAGAACTTGAGTTGGGGAATTGACGTAGATGAGCTGGCCCGGTTGGTGACGGTGAAAACCAAACTGATCGCGATCTGCAATCCGAATAATCCAACGGGCGCGACGCTTTCGCCGGATCATTGCGACGCGATCGTGCGTGTGGCCGCGAAAGTGGGCGCGTGGATTTTGGCGGATGAAGTGTATCGGGGAGCAGAATTCGATGGAAAAACGACGCCGAGTTTTTGGGGAACGTATGAACGAGTGCTTTGCACAGGCGGATTCTCAAAAGCGTTCGCTCTGCCAGGATTGAGAACTGGCTGGGTCGTCGGGCCCCCGGCTATGGTCGAACGGTTGTGGGGGTACCACGACTACACCAGCATAGGCCCGACGATGCTGACCGACCGGTTGGCCGCGTTCGCGCTCGAGCCGAAGCGGCGCGAATGGGTTCTGAGCCGCACGCGGTCAATTCTGAATCGCAACTATCCAGTCCTGCGCGACTGGCTGGCGGCGCACGCCAACGTCTTTTCGCATGTGCTGCCTCGCGCCGGCGCGATCGGCTGGGCTGGACTACGCGTTGGTGGAAACTCGGCGGCGATGGCTGAAGAACTTCGAACGAAGAAAGGCGTCCTGCTGGTGCCGGGCGAGTATCTGGGGATGAAATCGTATGTGCGATTTGGATTTGGCGGACATGTGGAGCATCTGCAGAAGGCCCTCGAACGAGTGGCTGAATGGCTCGACGAAAGCGCCCGATGATGGCTGGGTCCGCCAGCGGTCGTCGAGGATTCGCGTACGTGGGTTCGTTGACTTGCGAGTGGTGGGCCAATAAGATGACGCCGAGCCTTTCAAACTCTCTCCGATGAAGGCGCCCCGACCAAAAAACGAAGGGGCGCGACTGGCAGCGCTTCGCCGGTACGCGATCCTCGACACACCTCCCGAGCAGGAGTTCGACGACTTGTCGCGCCTGGCGGCGCTGGTGTGCGGAACGCCCATCGCGCTCGTGAGCCTAATCGACGAGGACCGGCAGTGGTTCAAGTCGAGAGTGGGTGTAGAGGTTCAGCAGATCCCCCGGGACACGGCGTTCAGCGCCCATGCGGTCCTCGAGTCGGGAGTTCTGGTGGTGCGCGATGCGCGTGCCGATGAGCGATTTCGCGACAATCCGCTGGTAACAGGCGAGTCGCAAGTGAGGTTTTACGCGGGCGCGCCTTTGGTGACACGCGAAGGTCACGCGCTTGGTACGCTGTGCGTTTTTGACCGCGAGCCGCGCGACCTCGGATCCGACCAAGTGGAAGCCCTGAGAGCGCTGAGCCGGTTGGTGTTGGCGCAACTGGAACTGCGGCGCGGGATTGGCGATCTTTCGAACGCCATCCGCGAGCGGCGAATGGCGGAGGAAGAGCTGGATCAGCTGTTTACGCTCTCACTCGATATGTTTGCGATCGCGGGGTTCGACGGCTATTTCAAGCGGCTGAATCCTTCCTGGGCAAAGACACTGGGCATCCCGATTTCGGAGCTGCTGGCGAAGCCGTACATCGACTTCGTCCATCCAGACGACCGCTCGGCCACGCTAGCCGAAGCGAGCAGGCTGCTCGAAGGGATCGAGGTTGTTTCCTTTGAGAATCGGTATCGTTGCGGAGACGGAACGTACGTTTGGATTTTGTGGAATGCGACGCCAAGTCGCGAGCGTCGTGTGATTTACGCAGCGGCGCGTGACATAACGCTGCGCAAGCGGGCGGAGCGGCGGCTGGCGGCGGGTTACGCAGTGACGCGAGTGCTGGCCGAGGCGGAAACGCTGGATGCCGCCACCCCGTTGATCCTGATGGCGATCTGCGAAGGGTTGGGATGGGAATTCGGCGCGATGTGGCGCGTGGAGGACGGCGGAGAGACGGTGAGATGCGTCGAGTTGTGGCATCCACCGCAAATGAAATTCCCGAACTTCGAGAAAGCCACGCGCGAAGCGAAATACCGGCGGGGAGTCGGCTTGCCGGGAAGGGTGTGGCAATCCGGGCAGCCGGTGTGGCTGCCGGACGTGCCGCGAGACGGGAGCTTCCCGCGGACGGAAGTGGCGGATCAGGACGGGCTGCATTCGTCGTTTGGATTTCCGATCCGGATTGGGGAACAGACAACCGGAGTGATTGAGTTCTTTAGCCGCGAAATCCGCCGGCCTGAAGCCGAGTTGCTTGAAATGTTTGACTCGATTGGCAGCCAGATCGGCCAATTTATCGAAAGGCGACATGCGGAAGTGGAGTTGAAGCATTATGCCGATTACCTTGAGGCCGCACGGCACGCCCAGGAGGAAGATGCTCGGCGGCTGGCGCAGGCGGTGACGGAATTGGAAGCAGCCAAAGCCAAAGCGGAAGAGGCGACGAGAGCCAAGAGCGAGTTTCTGGCGAACATGAGCCACGAAATTCGCACGCCCATGAACGCGATCATTGGGATGACAGAGCTGGCGCTCGAAACGCGGCTTACGGCCGAGCAACGGGAATACTTGCGCACAGTGAAAAGCTCGGCAGGCTCGCTGTTGAGCTTGATCAATGACATCTTGGATTTTTCGAAGGCCGAGGCGAGAAAACTGCAACTGGACCACTCGGAATTCATGCTCCGCGAGGTACTGGAAGACACGCTACGGGTGTTGGCGGTGCGGGCGCAACAGAAGGGGCTCGAGCTGGCATGCCGCGTGCCAGCGGAGGTGCCGGATGTTCTGATTGGCGACGCTGAGCGGCTGCGCCGGATCATCGTGAACCTAGTCGGCAACGCCGTGAAATTCACGGAACATGGCGAGGTGGTAGTGAGCGTGGCACTCGATTCCCAGGACGGGCCGCACGTGATGCTGCATTTTGCGGTGACGGACACCGGCATCGGAGTTTCAAAGGAACAACAGCAGCATATTTTTAAGGCGTTTCAGCAGGCGGACAGTTCGACGACGCGCAAATATGGCGGTACGGGACTCGGGCTGGCGATTTGCGCCGACCTAACCCAGCTGATGCAAGGGCGAATCTGGGTGGACAGCGCGGAAGGGCACGGAAGTACGTTCCACTTCACCGCGCACTTCGATCTACCGACGAAGGCCAAGAAAGGGGCGCCTGAGCCACCGCATTCGTTGCTGGGGCTTCCCGTTCTGGTGGTGGACGACAACGAGACGAACCGGCGAATCCTGCAGGAAATGATCACGAATTGGAAGATGAAGCCGGTGCCCGCGTCGAATGGGCTCGAGGCGCAGGAGCTTCTTGAAAACGCGCGGCGAAAGGGTAAAGCATTCCGCCTTGCAGTGATCGATGCCGGAATGCCGCAACTGGATGGGTTCGAACTGGCGACACGGATCAAGCGCAATCCGGATCTCAAGCAAACGGCGGTGATTCTGCTGGCATCCGCAGGGCACGGCGAGCAACTGTCGAAGGCGAAGCAGATGGATGTGGCGGCGCTCACAAAGCCCGTGAAGCAATCGGAGTTATGGGACGCGATTTTGACCGTGCTGCTGGCGCCGCGGCGCCGCAAAGAGGTACACAAGGGTCCCGAACGACGGCGGAAGGCGACGACGCATCCTCTGCGCATCCTGGTGGCGGAGGACAATCCAGTGAACCAGGAGCTGGTGCTGCATCTGCTCGATCGGCGCGGGCATTCTGTAATTCTGGCGGAAAACGGGCGCGAAGCGGTGAACGCCGCGGAGAGACACGCATTCGACGTGGTGCTGATGGATGTGCAGATGCCAGAGATGGGCGGCTTGGAGGCGACGCAAGCGATCCGCGCGAAGGAGCGCGCCACCGGAAAACACTTGCCGATTCTGGCGATGACGGCGCACGCGATGGAAGGAGACCGCGAGAGATGCTTGGCTTCCGGCATGGACGGATACATCGCGAAGCCGATCGACCCGAAGTGTTTCTTGAACATCGTCGAGGCGGCGGCGTCGGCGCGAATTATCGAAGAATGCGCCGTGGAAGCGAACAGAGTGAGCGCATTTGACCAGGCGGAGCTGCTGAAGAGGTTCGACGGCAACAACCGGCGGCTGCTGCGAACGATGGTAAAGACATTCAGCCACGATTGCCCTAAGATGATGGCCCGAATCCGGACGGCGCTCACAACGCGAGACGCGCGCGCACTTGTGGAAGTGGCGCACGCGCTGAAGGGGGCCGTGGGAAACTTTGGGCCTTCCTCGGCCTTTGAAACCGCACGGCAGATTGAAAAAAAGGCGCGGGAAGGTAAACTCGACGGCGCCTGGGAGCTGTACGCGACGCTGGAAGAAGACATCGCAAAGCTCCTGCCGGCATTGCATTCCATTCGAAGCTCGATCAGCAAGTCAGGGCGGCGCGGGCGACCCCAACCTACAGCCAGGAGGAACGCATGACGCGAATTCTGGTGGCGGATGACGACCGGACGACCCGGCTGCTGCTTTCGGAAACGCTGAAGGCTGAGAAGCTTGCGGTGGTAGCGGTGGGAGACGGCAGCGCCGCGCTGAAGAAGCTGAAAGAGAACAAATTCGACATCGCCCTGCTGGACGTGTGGATGCCGAAGATGAACGGGCTCGAGGTACTGGCGAGTTTTAAAAAGAAAAAAAAAGCGAACACGAAGGTGATCGTGATGACGTCTGACGACACGCCAGAGACCTTGCTCGGCGCGATCCGGGAGCAAGCGTACCAATATATTTCGAAGCCGATCGAGCCGAAAGCTTTGGTGACGCTGGTGCGCGAGTCGCTGGCGAAGAAATCGGAGGTGCTGCCGATTCAAGTTGTGTCGGCGCGGCCGGAGTGGGTGGAGCTGGAGGTGCCGTGCTCGCTCGAGGCGGCCGAGCGAATCGAAGGATTCATGGCGCATTTGAAGGCGGGGCTTTCCGAGGATGCGCGACGATCGGTCGGGCAAGCGTTTCACGAGTTGCTGTTGAATGCCGTCGAGTGGGGCGGCAAGCTCGATCCCAACCGGAAGGTGCGTGTGAGTTATTTGCGCGCCAAGAGGATGCTGCTTTATCGAATTGCTGATCCGGGACCGGGGTTCAAGTTTGCGGATCTAGATCATGCGGCCATCACGCACTTGCCTGACTCACCGACGGAGCATGATGAGGTTCGGCGGAAGAAGGGATTGCGTCCGGGCGGATTTGGATTGTTGATGGCGCAGGCGAATGTGGACGAGTTGCTGTACAACGAAAAGCAAAATGAAGTGGTGTTCGTGAAGTATCTCGAAGGGTAGAAACGACCGGACCGTGTCGTTCTGTGAGCATCCTGAATTGACCCGATTGACGCTAGCGTTTTGCGACGTGTAGCATGGCGGCGAACCGGAGGGGAGGAACGCGAATGGCGAAATCGAGATTCCACGAAGCGGCGAAAAAAATCGGGTCGGCCGTTGGTAAGGCGGACCGGACGGCGCACAAGGTGATGAAAGCGGGCAAGGTGGCGAAGGGCGAGCTGGCCGATATCAAGAAGCAGATCGACGCGCTCGCGAAGCAGCTGCAGAAGACGACGAAGAGGCTGCAAAAGGCCCTGAGCTAGGTTCCCCACTTTTTTTAGTTCCGCGAAGTTCCCTCGCAATTTGTCGAGTCGGGCTTTCACCTGAGCCCCCGTCTCTCGTTTTCCCGTCAATTCGGTTGATCGGCTTAATCTCGAATTGTGGGTTTTGCGGCGATTCGAACGCGAAGTCAGGCTGCTTTCAAAGGGTCTAGGAGAGATTCTAATAACGGGAGAGCTTATTCAAAAATCATAGGCGCTTTTCCAGTTTCGCTTGGTATGCCAAGCAAAGAGAATCGAGCGGCTACGTTCTGTTTGAGAAAGAGAGGTGGGCGAAGAGGACGGAGGGGTCGCCGGGCTGGGAGGTGATGCGAAATCCGACTTTGCGCATGAGAGCCTGCATTTCGAGGTTCTCGTCCAGGATGTAGGCGTGGACGGAATCGAGGCGCTCGTCGCGGGCGACCTGGACAAGACGGCGAAGAAGCTCGATGCCGAGGCCGCGGCGGTGATACTGGTCGCGGACGAGGACGGCGACTTCGGCCGTGTTGCCGAGATGTGAGCGGCTCATGCGCCCGATGCCGAGAATTTCCGGCCCGGCCGGAGTGGCGTGCTCGGCGAGAAGGGCCATCTGGCGATCGTAATCGAGGAAGCACATACGCGTGAGGCGCTCATGTGCGGTGCGCTGACTGAGCTTGGCAGCCTGGAAATAGCGGAAGTAGACGCTGCGTTCGGAGACATTCGCGTGGAATTTGACCATGGCGGGTTCGTCTTCGGGGCGAACCGGGCGAATCGTGACAGCCGTTCCATCCTTCAATTTCCAGGCGGAGACATATTGAGACGGGTATGCGCGAATGGCAGGGCGCGGGAGCTGCGCATCGGCGACGTCCTTGGAGTGAAGGACAAAGCGGGCGTCGAGAGCGACGAGCTGTTCAGGCGAGGCGACCAGGGGATTGATATCCGCTTCCCTGATGACGGGATTTTCCAGAATCAGGCGGCTGAAGCGAACGAGAAGGCCCTCGAGAGCGACCATATCGACCGCCTTGCGTCCACGGATGCCGCGAAGGGCGCGGTAGATACGGGTCTGTTCCATCATGCGCTCTGCAAGGGTGGTATTAAGAGGCGGCAGGGCGAGCGCGCGATCGCGATAGACTTCGACGAGTTCCCCACCCGAACCGAAAACGATCACAGGACCAAATTGAGGATCGGTCGTGCTGCCAACAAGCAGCTCGTAGCCGCGGACGATGACCATCGGCTGCACGGTGACGCCGAGGAAGTGTCCCTTGCCGGCGCGGGAGAGGACAGCGGATTCGATTTCGCGGTAGGCGCGGGAGACGGCAGCGGCGGTGGTGAGATTGAGCTTAACGCCGCCGACGTCGGTCTTGTGAGTGATGGTTTCGGAGTGAAGCTTGACGACGACGGGGAAACCGAGTTTTGCGGCGACGGCAGCAGCTTCGTCGGCGCTGCCAGCGATTTCGGTGGCGACGACAGGAATGTCGTAAGCGGCCAGAAGCTTTTTCGATTCGTATTCGGTGAGAAGAACGCGGCCGCTGCGGCGAGGTGTATCGAGGAGCGCGTGCGCGGTTTTTGCGGAAAAGGCTGTTGACTGCGGGTCGTCGGCAAGCTGGGGCGTTTCGTAAATGCCTCGTAGGTTGTAGGTGTACTGCCACATGAGATGGAAAACGCGAGCGGCGGTGTCCGGATAGGAGAAGGTGGAAATGCCGGCAGCGTTGAGAATGGCTTCGCCGGCGGCGACTTCGGGACCGCCCATCCAACTGGCGAGAACGGGTTTCTTCGAGCCGGCGGCTTCCGATTTGACGTGTTCAGCGGTTTCGGCGGGATCGGTGATGCCCTGCGGAGCAAGAACGATGAGGAGGCCGTCGCTTTCGGGATTGTCCATGGCGATGTGCATGGCGCGGCCGTAGCGATCGGCCGAGGCATCGCCGAGAATGTCGATGGGATTGCCGTGGCTCCAGTGCTCGGGGAGGAATTCGTTGAGGGCCTCGAGGGAATGCGGCGGTAGAGGCGCGAGCTCGCCGCCGGCGGCGATCAAAGCGTCGGTAGCGAGAACGGCGGGCCCGCCCGCGTTGCTGAGGATCGTGAGCTTAGGTCCGGAGGGGCGAGGCTGCTTGCTGAGAGCCTCTGCCATGTAAAACAAATCGGAGATGCCATTGACGCGAAGAACGCCGATACGGCGGAACGCGGCCTCGAGGACATCGTCACTGCCGGTGAGAGCGCCGGTGTGTGAGGCAGCACCTTTCGAGGCGGCCTCGGAGCGGCCCGCTTTGAGGACTATGACGGGCTTGGTGAGCGAAACTTCGCGAGCGGCGGAAAGAAAGGAGCGCGCGTCGCCGACGGATTCCATGTAGATGAGGATGCTGTTTGTGTTGGGGTCGCGGCCGAAATAATCGATGAGGTTGCCCCAGCCGACGTCGAGCATGGAGCCAGTGGAGACGAAAGCACTGAAGCCGACTTGTTCCTTCATGCTCCAGCCGAGAATCGCGGTGAGCAAAGCGCCGCTCTGGCTGAGGAAAGCGACGCTGCCCGGACGCGCGATGGTCTGCGCGAACGTGGCATTGAGGCCGACGGTGGGGTTCATGACACCGAGGCAATTGGGCCCGATGACGCGAATGCGGCCGCGGTGCAATTGCTCAGCGAGTTTTTGTTCGAGGGCCACGCCTTCGGCGCCGCGCTCGCGGAATCCGGCGGAGATGATGACGGCGGCGGGGACGCGGGCGTCCACGCATTCGCCGACAATCGCGGGAACGGTGGCGGCGGGCGTGACGATAACGGCGAGATCGGGAGTTTGGGGAACCTTGGAAATGGACGGGTAGCAAGCGAGGCCGAGAATCTGCTTACGCTGCGGATTCACGGGGAAAACCTTCCCTTGGAATGCGGGGATCTGGAGATTCGCCAAGATGGTGCGGCCGACGCTGCCTTCTCGGTCGGTGGCGCCAATGAGGGCGACGCTGCGAGGCTTGAAAATGGCGTCGAGCGCGTGAGGGTCGGAGTGGAGAATGTCGTGCGAGCGATCCTGTTTGGCGGTCATCGTGATTTGCACAGGGATACGATCGGCCGAACGAATTGACGGCTTTCATTCGACGGTCCGAAGTCTAGCGTGGCGACCCAGGTGGCGACTGTGACTAGCACCACAGGCGTCAGTGACAATTGTTCTTGAGGAATGAGCGCTCTTCCTCGCTGAGGGTTTCTCCGAGTTGCATTCGTTCCTTGAGGGCTTCGCATCGCTGATTGGTCTTGCTTGGCGGACTGCCTGCGTTTCGCTTAGGCGAAGGAATTCGGCGTCGACTGTCCTGAGAATTTCCGTGTGACGGGACGGGCGGCGGTTGATTTCGGGACGCGTTCTGTGCCTCGAGCTGAGGGATGGTGTTGTCGAGATACTGCTGGG
>Ga0126373_10003280_pt1 | contig 12087 bp, 13 predicted proteins | sample PanSoiMetPlot_11_FD_92545 | JGI IMG/M metagenome (GOLD analysis project Ga0126373, IMG submission 92545) | Tropical forest soil microbial communities from Panama - MetaG Plot_11 | ecosystem: Environmental > Terrestrial > Soil > Tropical forest > Bulk soil | place: Panama | collected 2016-02-17
CGATCAAGCTCACCGGAACCGGCAATACGCAAGTCGCCGCTGTGCTCGAAACGTTCTGCCGTGGCACTGGCAGCGTACCGGCTGGTCCAAATTCCGCGCCGCGATCGTTGCCTCGATCGACGGGGCTCGGAGCTTTGCTGACGGCGCTTGCGTTCGCGGTCGTCGCGTTCACGTACCGCCGCCAGCCGCGCTGGGCCGTCGCTCTCGCGCTGCTGGTGCTGCTCGGAATCGGAGGAATGGCCTGCGGTGGAGACCCGGGCCCAAGCGGTCCAACGCCGCCGGGCACGTATCCCGTCACACTCACAGCCACGTCAGGCCAGCAAGTCGTAACCCTGCCCGTAACTTTGATCGTCAACTAGAAGGAACTTAGCTTCGTTGCGAGGGGTCGGTCAGTACCTGAAGTGATGTTTCAGTTCCACCGGAGGGCGCGGCTCCAGCCTCGCCGTAGAGCCTGCAAAAGACGTGTCTTCCCGACGCGAACCCGCTTTGCGGGGTCGCGGGAGGGATCTGCCGTTTGCTCGATCCTGGCGGGACCTCGCGAGAGCTGCTCTAAACTCTCGATTCTCGACTCTTCACTTTACATCAAACATATGCGCTTGCCCGGCCTCTAATCGCACAAATAGTCCCGCGTCGTCGAGCTCCTTGCCCGCGCGAGGATACTTCACCTCATTCAACTCATCATAGAAAATGTAGTCGCGCCCGCCCGTCACGCGATCTTCCAGGCGAACGCGCCCCTGCGACGCCTGCCCCGCCGCATTCGCCACAATCATCTTCCAGCTCTTCTCGGTCCGCCACTCGTACACAATCAGATTTCCAGCCGTGCCGTCCGCGTCCGGCGTCACATCGAGCATGCTCCAATTTCCCGAGTGGTACGCCGAATCGTTCGTCAGCCGCAAAATCTTCTCGAAGAGCGCCACACTCGTCTTGTCCACCGGCTCATCTGCCGGCACGCGCAACGCAACCGGAATCTGGTTCCGCCGCCCCTCGATTTCCCCCTGATGATAGAACCGCATCCCCGGCAGCGTTCCCATCAGCGTCCCCGCGGCATTCAATCGGTCGTTTCCAAACGTGCTTGCCCGCCGCGGCTCGTCGTGGTTCTCCAAAAATCGCGCGCGCTGCCTGTTGAACTCGAATCCCATCGCCACGTGCGCCCGCACCTCCCGCGCGTGCATGTCGCGCACCTGATCGTAGAGCTCCTTGTCGTACACATAATTGAACCCCAGCTCCAGCATCCGCGGTTCCGTGCCCCAATAGCATTCCGCCAGCAGGATCAGTTCCGGCACGGCCGCGCGCGCCTCGGCCCAGAATTCTGACTTCGGCCGCGGCGCCCCGTGCAGTTGCGCGGCCCACACGCGCTCGAAAACGTCCGTCAGTTGTAGCATCGCCATGTCGCAACGCACGCCGTCGCAGTGCCGCGCGATCACGCGCAGCTCCGTGATCATCGCCTCGCGCAAGCCCGGGTTGAAATAGTTGAGCTGCACCACATCCTTCCACGCCGGGAAATACGGATCGCGCCCCAGCGCGATAAAGCAGCCTCCCTCCGGATTATCAGCGGGATAAAACGCGCCGGGATTTTTTGCGCCTTCGGCCGCGGTCATCTGCACGTAATATTCGGGATGCGCGCTCGTCCACGGATGGTCAGGCGCTGAATGATTCCCCACAAAATCCAGAAACAGGCCCATGTTGCGCTTACGCAGTTTTTCACGCACGCGGTCGAGCGATTCCCACGTCCCTACACGTGGGTCCGGCACATACTGGACCACCGAATACGGCGACCCGACGATGTCGCTCGGCTTCCATCCCGGCAGCGCGCGCTCGTACGCCGCGAAATTCGCCGTCTCACGCAGCATCACCTGCCGCGACACCGGGCTCCGCTGCCACACGCCCATCAGCCAGATGATGTCGAACCCGCGCTCTGCCAGAGCGTCCCACTCCGTGTCCGGCACATCCGCCAGCGACACCAGCTTCCCGGCCTTCGCTGATAGCTGCTCGAGCCAAACCCACGTGTTGATTTCGTAGAGGTGCGGATGCGGACGCATTCGCAGCGGCGGCAGTTCTTTTTTGGGCGGCATCGCCCGAGCCTACTGGCCCCCTCGCACGGTTGTCAATCGAATCGGCCGACTTTCGCGAGTGCAGTTGCGCGATTACCGAATACCGCGCGTCCGGAACTTCACCGGTTGGGGCCGGCTCCGCGCCGCGCTGCGTCTCCCTACTGCTTCGCCGCAGCTTCGATAAAGCTCCTCACGCTCGCGCTCAGCTTGTCATGATCCGCCGCGCGCAAATACATCATGTGCCCTGCGCCGAAGTAATCCAGATGAATGTGGCTCCGCAAATCGCCCGGCAGGAACAAATGGTCCATCGTCCATTCCGTTGCGAAAAACGGCGTCGCCATGTCGTAATACCCGTTCTCCACCAGCACCTGCAAATACGGATTCGTCAGCATCGCATTTACCAGGTCGCCGGTCACGCTCGGCGCCCCCGGGAAACCGAATCCCTGCCCGTGCCTCCAGTTCCAGTTCTGGCTCGGCTCGCCGGTCAACACCAGATATGTCCGGTCCGTGGTGAACTTCAGCTCATCGCGCAAGTACGAATTGATGCCCGCCGTGAACGCGCCCTTCACCGAATAGTACGACGCGTCGTCCTGCGCGTTCTCCGCCAGCAAGTCAAGCGTCGGCCCTTCAAATCGCGAGTCGTACCGCCCGACCGTCAGCCCCTTGCTTCGTTCAAGTTCCGCGCGAAACTGCCCGAGTGTCACGCGGTCATCCGCTTTGCGCAGGTAGTCCTCGCTCAGCCCCGTGTACCGCGACAATTTCCTCCCCAGCTCCGTCTTTTCCGCATCGGTCAGGTGCGTGCCCTTCATCAGCGCCGCCGCGTACTCCGTCGCCGCGAATTGCCGCGCTTCCGCCACAAACCCGTCAAGGTCCGCAGGCTTATCCTTCAGCGCATTGTGAATCCAAGCCGTGGCCGCGTAGCTCGGCAAGTAATAGATGTAAATCATGTCGTTCCCTGGCGTGAACGACAGCGTGCTCGTATCCAACACGCTTGAAATCAACACGATCCCGTTGACGTCCATGTGGTACCGCTGCTGCAGTAGATTGCCCAGCGCCGCGCTGCGAAACGTCCCGTAGCTCTCGCCGATTAGAAACTTCGGCGAATTCCACCGGCTGTTCCGTGTCACCCAAGTCAGAATAAATTCGCCGAGCGACCGCGCGTCCTCATCCACGCCCCAGTAATTCTTGTTGTCGCCCTTACCCACAACGTGGCTGAACCCCGTGCCCACCGGATCGATGAACACCATGTCCGTCTTGTCCAGCAGGCAATCGGTGTTGTCCACTAGCCGGTACGGCGGTGGCGGAGTCGGTGCAGCTTCGCTCGTCACAATTTTCCGCGGGCCAAACGCGCCCATGTGCAGCCACAGCGATGCCGACCCCGGCCCGCCGTTGTAAATGAACGCCACCGGCCGGCTCGCTGCGTCCTTCAGGTCCGTCCGCACATACGCCGTCGAATAAATTGCCGCCAACGGCTCGCCCTTGTCGTCCTTCAAAAATATTGTTGACGCTGTCGCCTTGTACGGAATCGACGCGCCTCCGAGCTTGATCGTGTGCTCCGTTACCGACGATTCTTCCTTCGGCGGCCCTTCCGGCCCGGGCTTGGCCTCCGCTTTCGCATCACCCTTCGCGTCCTTCCCTGCCTCCTGCGCCCTTGCCCGCGATCCGGCTCCCCAAAAGAGCATTCCTGCCAAAGCCATCGCACCGATAAGCATCCGCTTCCGCATATTCCATTCGCTCATGTAGTCCTCGCCGCTTTGATTGCCCCGTAGCTGCGCGCGGATTGTAAGTGCCCCTCACGCGGTTGTCAAAAGACAGAGCCTCCGCATCCGTCTCCGGCTCTTGAAAGGTGGTGCGTTTCGCTTCAACTTGGCATACTGATGCGCGCACGGTTGGGGGGCAGGGAACATCGGAAGGATGCTTGTGAATCTACGGACTTTGGCTCTCGCGATTTGCACCCTGGCGCTGCTGTGCTCAGCCGCGCGCGCTCAACGTGCGCGTCCCGCCAAAGTCACAGCCTTGCAGGCTACTACGGACAAGTCCGGTTCGCATCCGGCCACCGGCCAGACCACCGGCCCCGCCAAAGTCATGTGCATCAACGGCGTTTCCGAAACGCCCGGCGTTGTCGTCTCCTGCTACCTCGTCGCGCCCGGATTCAAAGGCGTCGTCAAAGCAGGCCAATCCATCGACGCTACGGGCGCGGGCACAGTCACGCTCACCTGCCACGGGCAGGGCTTCATGCGCTGCAATGCGCGCATCAACTGACATGGCTCCCGACATGACCGCCGACTCGCGCCGCCGCAATTCCATCGCATGGCTCGGCTTCGCGCTTGCCTGGATCGCCGCGCTCCTGAACATCGTCTTTTTCGTGAACGCGGCTGCGCCGGTTCAGCGATTAGCGCCGTGGGTCATCTTCGCGGTTGCGGGTCTCGCCTTGATCGCTCTCGTCATCGCGCTCAAACGCGCGTTCGGCGAATCGGCCGTCTATCGCGGTAAGGTTCTCACCGTTGTTCTCGCGGTGATCGCGCTTCTGCCGCTCTTCATCGCCACCTACGGCAATGCTCACGCGCGCGACGTGCCCGCATCCACCGGCGCGCCGCATGTCGGCCAGGCAGTTCCGGAATTCGCTCTCGCCGATACGTCCGGCAAGATGACGTCTCTCGCCGACTTGCTCGCGCCTCCGCCCAATGGCGGCGCGGCTCCGAAGTCCGTTCTTCTGGTCTTTTACCGTGGCTACTGGTGACCCTTCTGCGCCCTCGAGTTGCGAGGGATCGAGCAGCGCCTCCCGGAATTTCAGGCCGCCGGTGTGCGTCCTGTCGCCGTCAGCGTCGATCCGCCCGACGTTTCGCGCGATTTCGCATCCAAAGCCGGCCTCACCTTCACCATTCTTTCGGATCCAGACAGCGCCGTAATCCGCCGCTACGACCTGCTCCATCCAAAGGGCGGTCCCGACGATCACGACATTTCCCGTCCCGCCGAATTCCTAATTGATTCAAACCGCGTGGTCAAATGGGAGAACTTCACCGAGGACATCCGCATCCGCGCCAAAGCCGACGCCATGCTTGCCATCGCCCGCGAAACTACCCGCTAGCTCAGGTGGCACAGGCAACCCTGCCGGTGCAGGTTTTACTTTGGGTTGAAGGGCGGGGTTTCAACCCCGCCGAAGCCGTGCATGAATCCTCTCGACGCGGCCGCGTCTCGCGGGCGCGTCGGGATCCAGGGCGCAATTTGCTCGGTTTCAATCTAAGCAGCTACGCCTTCCGCTTCACCGTGCCGTCCACATATTTCTTGAATTCGCCCGGCTTGTTCGGTGGAGCAATCTCAAACAGCACCTTCGCCGTGTTAGGCTCCAGGCTTTCGTAAGTCAGGCGGAACTGCGGCGCCCCCTCGTGCTTCTCGCTCACGAAAACAATCCTCTTCTTGTCCTCGGAGACGCTCACGGTGTAATGAATCACTTGCCCTTCGTTGTCGTCGTACAACGCTCGCGTTTCTCCATGCTCGCGGTAAATGATCATCGTGTCGTCGTGCACGATCCCAGGCTGCCCGTCGCGCGGCGGATACTCCGCGTGGTTCTGTCGCACCAGAAATTTCCCGCCCGGGCCCGGCGTCAACGTGAAGCTGCCCTTGCTGGCAGCGCCGTGCACTCCGCTGCTGTCGGTTGCCGTCCATTCGCCAATCATGAACTGCCAATCCGCCCACGCATCGCCTGAGTCCACCGCGTGCTGCGCTGTCGTCGCGCGCGCCGCCCCAAACGCGATAGCCAAGAGCCCGGCCGCAAACACCCATAACGCCCTGGAAATGGCTTTCATCTCGACTCTCCCTCGTCCCCGTTGCGCGGAATTCTACATCAGAACCGCCTTAATCACCCTTACGTGATTCGGGCCTTGCTTCTACAGGGCTTCGCCGAACGACATACCCACTACCAGGCGCGAGTATCTCCGTCGGCGCGCCGGCGTCCTTGCCCGCGGCCGAGACTGGAGAGACAGCCATGAGTAATTTCGACAATTTGAAGGGAACGCGAGTCGCAATTCTGGTCGACAACGGCTTTGAGCAAGTCGAAATGACCGAGCCCCGCAAGGCGCTCAAAGACGCCGGTGCCGACACCAAGCTCATTTCGCCTCAGAAGAAAAAGGTCAAGGGATGGGACCACACCAAGTGGGGCACCGGCTTTGAAGTCGATCTGCCGCTCGACAAAGCCAAGCCCGATGATTTCGACGCGCTCGTTCTTCCCGGAGGTGTTATGAATCCCGACCATCTCCGCATGAATCCCGTCGCTTTCGATTTCGCCAAAGCATTCTTCGACGCCGGCAAGCCCGTCGCTGCCATCTGTCACGGCCCTTGGACCGTCATCGAAGCCGGCGCTGCCCGCGGGAAAAAGAGCACGTCGTGGCCTTCGCTGAAAACGGATTTGCGGAACGCAGGCGCAGAATGGGTGGACGAAGAAGTCGTCGTCGACGGAAACCTGATCACCAGCCGTAAGCCCGACGACATCCCCGCATTCAACCGCGAGATGCTCCATCTCTTCGCCCGCAAGCATCAGCGAGGCCAAGCCGCGTAAGAATCCGCGCGGTGTGCGAGCGCCGCGGCTCTACCGAATCTTCGCGACTCTGCCCTTCGTTGGAAACCGCTCGTACACCGCCGGATCGTGTCCCGGCACCACGCGATCCGCGTCTCCGGCCAGCTCGATCATCCGCCATTGCGCGGCCACATTGCCCCCGGCATCCGACGGAGAAAACGTCGCGCCCGGCTTGTGCTCCCGCAGATTCTGGTACGTGTAGCAGTTGTCGCTCGCCAGCACGTAAACCGGCTCGCCCGCCGCCCGGATGTATTGCGACGCAAACGTGTGCCGCGCGCCCGTGAACACGCGAATCCCTGGCAGAATCTCTTCGTCGTCGCCATCGATCAACCGCACCATGCCACGGGTGTTCCGCGTCACGAGTTCCAGAATATCGTCTGGATCGATCCCGCCGTGCTTCCCGCCCGGCTGCCACGCCTCGCTCGAGTAGTATTCGAATTCGCCTTTTTGAATCCAGATGGTCGCCTTCGGAAACAAATCAATCCCGCCCATATGGTCCCAATGCGCGTGACTGATGATCACGTCCGTCACGTCGCCCGGTTCCACGGCCGCCAGCTGCACCGCTGCGTCCGGCGACATGTACTCGTCAAATTTGAATTGCTCCAGCCACTTCCTCCGGTGAAATCCCGAATCGAATAGGACCACGTGTCCGCCGCCGCGGATCAGCCAAACGCTCATCGAAATATCGATCGTATGCCCCTCGGGCGCACCCATCACCAGCGCGTTCAGGGGAAACCCTTTCAGCGTTGCATAGCGAATGCCCACAATCGAATAACTCGGTGTCGGCGCGGCAGCGGTTCCCGCAGCTTGGGATTGCTCGCGAGCGGTAGTGCTTTCGCCCGCTCCGACAATCAACGCGAACGCAGCGAGACAACCGGCAAGCGCCGCTCCCGCCGCCATCCGTCGTATCCTCCCCACCATGCCCCTCCCTCGTACCCGTCGCCGTTCTGATCACCCGAAACACGCTGCGAGCAATGGTCAGCGACTCCTAGTCTTGCTTCTCTCTTCACCAAGCTCTCTCGCGCGCTTGCCGGCCTTCTTGAGAACACTTTCGAGGATCTGAAGCTCTTTCGGGTTCGCATCGGCAAACAGTTTGCCGATTTCCGCGGCGTGCTTGCGGAAAATTGGAATGATCAGGTCTCTGCCGCTCTTGGTAAGCGCGACGACACGTACCCGCCGGTCGTCGGGGCTTTCCGCCCGGCTAACGAACCCTTTTTCAAGCAGGCGATCGACGGCCACGCTGATGGAGCCGGGAGTAAGATGGACTTTGGGGCCGATCGTGTTCACCGGCAGCGGGCCCTTATGCAAAAGGGCCTCAAGCACACGGAAGTCCGTGTTCGAAATACCCGTCTCCTCAATTCCTTTGAGCAGATAGTCGTTGGCCGCCTCGTGCGCCTTTATCCAGACGAGCCAGCCGTGCACCGGGTCTGAAGGTTCTTTCGCCATAACTTTCTGATCCTGCGCCTTTTCCAATTAGTTGTCCACAAAATGAATCTTTGCCAATATAATCTGCATCAATATATCTGCGCCTGGGCTGGACGGCGGGCCCAACAGGAGAAAAGCATGAAGATCGCTTCTACCATCTCACGGTACCTGCTTGGTTTGATCTTTTTGACCTTCGGGCTCAATGGCTTCCTTCACTTCATTCCCATGCCGCCGCCCACGGGCGTTGCAGGGCAGTTCCTGGGGGCGCTCTTCGTGTCCCGGTTTTACGTCGTGATTTTTCTTGCGCAGATAATTCCCGCGGTCCTGTTGGTTGCGAATCGCTACGTGCCTTTGGCAATCACGATTTTGGCGGCGCTGATTTTCAACATACTTTGCTTCCACATTTTCATGGCGCCTGCCGGTTTGCCGCTGGCTCTCGTCGTCACAATCCTGTGGTTTCTTACGGCTTGGAGAGTGCGTTCTGCGTTCGCGGCGATCTTTCAACGTTAAGCAAACCATGATGGGAATGCGAGAGGTGACAAGCCATGCCCCACAGCATACCGACCTTATTGACCCGCAATCTTCAAGAGGTCTTCGGTGAGAACGACCCCGCGCGCCGGCGCGCGGCCATCGACGAGCTCTACACCGAAGATGGCGCGTTCTACGATCCCAACAGGGGCGTCTATCGTGGCCGCGACGAGATCGATCGCATCGCCGGCGTGATCAGGGCCACTCATCCTGATTTTCGATACCAGCCAATTGCCGCACCGGAGGGGTCGGGCAATGGCGGGCGCGTCCCATGGGTATCGGGCCGCCCTGGCGAGGCACCCGCTTACGCCGGGACTGATTTCATCATTGCCCGGGACGGCCGGATTGCCGCCCTTTATCTTTTTTTTGACAAGCTACCCTGAGCTGGGCTTGCCGTGCTACGGCCCAGCAATGGCGGGACACATAACATGGAGGATCGGAAATGAACGCAAAGCTTTGGCAGCCCATTCAAGTAGGCAGTATCACCCTCAACCACCGTCTTGCGATGGCACCAATGACACGCGGGCGGTCCACAGCCGAGGGCGTGCCGACGTACTTGAATGCCCGGTATTACGCCCAGCGAGCTTCAATGGCACTGATCATTTCGGAAGGTACGCAACCATCCAGCGATGGACAGGGCTACATGTTTACGCCTGGAATCTATACCGATGATCATGTCATCGGCTGGCGTAAAGTCACCGTGGCTGTCCGCCACGCAGGCGGCCAGATGTTCATTCAGTTGATGCACGTGGGCCGCATCTCTCATCCGGCGAATACACCCCACGGCAGGCAGGCGGTAGGGCCGTCCGCTGTTCAGCCGAACACGAAGATGTTCACTCCTTCAGGCTTGCAGGACATTCCCGAGCCGCGCACGCTCCGGACCGATGAGATTTCGGCGGTCGTCAAGGAGTTCCGGCACGCAGCTGCCGCCGCCAGAAGGGCCGGTGCTGAAGGCGTAGAGATACACGGCGCCAACGGCTACCTCATTCATCAGTTCCTTTCGGACAACGCAAATTTGAGAACTGACGAGTATGGCGGCTCTATTGAAAAGAAAATTCGTTTTGCCGTCGAAGTGGTTTCAGCTGTGGCGGACGAAATTGGCGCGGGCCACACGGCCATCCGAATTTCACCCGGAAGCACATTCAATGACATCGCAGAAAACGATGTTCACGGCGTTTATGTCGCTTTGGCTCGCGAGCTGAGTCGCCTCGGAATCGCGTACCTGCACCTCGCGCATGTGGGCGATGAGGACCTGCTCAGAAAAATTCGGGCCAATTGGCCCGGCGTGCTCGTTTTGAATCGCGGAGGGGCGGGCCTTCCGGCCAGGATTGCGGATATCGATAGCGGCGTTGCGGATGTGATTGCAGTCGCGTCGATGAGCCTCGCGAATCCGGATTTGGTTGAGCGCATCAAGAGAAACACACCTCTCAATGCGCCAGACCCCTCTACGTTTTACGGCGGCGGCGCAAAGGGCTACACGGATTACCCAACTCTTGCGGGGACGGCACTCCAATAAGCTCGTCGACAAGATCGAGAGGGCGCCGGCGATGCAGGTGCTCTTCTGCGAAGGCCTTTCCCCTCGTTCTCCAGGGACGTCCGCCTTCACTTTTTTAACTTGGCTTCAGTAACGAAACGGTATATAATTGTCATCGAGGTTTCGAAGAAAGGCAGTAGCCGGCAGATGAGAGGGAACCTGGGCTCATGACGGTCGGGGCGGAAGTTCGCCAGACGCCGCTACCGGCCGTCCGCGTACAATTCTAATCTGCGGTCCGATATTAGAAATCGCCCTAACTGCCCAAGAATCAACACCTCCCTCTAGAATCAGCGGCTTTGCTTGTAATCGGCACAAAGCTAGATTGTGGGCTCTGACCTCTCACGAGTCTCGAATCGCGGATCACGAGTTACGGCGCTTGCCCCTCGTCGGCTCTCCCGTTATTAGACTCCGGCCTAAATCCTTTGCCCTCAATACCGAATCAAATCCTAATGGGCACAAAATGCTCGACCCACAAAGTCAGGAATCGGGGCCTCTCGGAGTTCCAAAATGAAACTCGTCACCCTTAGCGTCGGCCTTCCACAGGACGTCGCGTGGCATGGCGGCATCACCCGCACCGGCATCTTCAAGCAGCCTGTGGAGGGTCGCCTCGCACTCCGCAAGCTCAATCTTGATGGCGACCAGCAGGCCGACCTTACCGTCCACGGCGGCGAATTCAAAGCCGTGTATTGCTACCCGGTCGAGCACTACGATTACTGGAAAAAGGAAATGTCCTGGCGGGCGTTCCCCACGGCCATCTTCGGCGAGAATTTCACCACGGAAGGTTTCCACGAAAACACGATTCACATCGGCGACCGTTTTTCAATCGGCTCCGCCGAAGTCGTCGTCACCCAGCCGCGCATGCCTTGCTATAAGCTCGGCATCCGCTTCGAATGGGACGGGATGGTTAAAGAGTTCCTCGATAGCCGCCGCACGGGTTTTTATCTCGCGGTCACGTGCGAAGGCGAAGTCGGCGCCGGTGACGAATTCCGCGAAATTGCGCGCGATCCGAACGAAGTGTCCATTGCTGATATAACGCGCCTCTACGTCGCGAAACACTTCATCAAAGCCGACGCCGGCCTAGTCGAACGGGCGATGCGCGTCAAATCGTTTCCGGAGAGTTGGAAAGACTATCTTCGAAAGAAATTGGGGAACGGCTGAATATCGTTACTGCGGGGCGCAGCTGAGCGCGACGAACGTCAGCGTGATTTCATCGGCGTTCGACTGCGGTCTCGATTCGGGGTCGCCGCCCGCGTCCGCCGACCGCGGCTCGACCGACACAGGATTCGCATCAAGTCGCGCCGGCAGCACGCAGTCGCCATCCGCCGCTGCGTGCCCCACCTTGCGCAACAACTGTGCGGCGTGCTGAGGATCCAATTCCTCGAAGGCGGAGAATGTGTAGCGCACATCTTCCAGCAGCGTGAATTCGTAAAGCCCGTCGGAAATCTTCCGCGCCGCCGGGTTTTCGCCCTTCGCCGCTTTCGCCGTCACGTACACGGTTCCGCCCGGCCGCTCGCCGGGCCACTTCAGATGCACGCGCACCGTTCGCGTCGCGTACCCTTCGCCCAGCTGGATATTCACCTTCGACAAATCCTCGCCATCCTTCAGCGTAATTACTTGCGCTTCGGCCGCCTCGTTCGTCCCCGGATAGAACGCCCGCGGGAAGGGCGCATTCGGATCGAGCCGGTTCATGCGGTTGAAAACCAGCACATATTCGCCCGGCCCCAGATGGTCGAAGTCGAATTCACCCTTCGCGCCTTGGAATCGCCAGAGCCCGGGCCGCCCATCGCTATAGGCACCCGCGCGGTACAGCTCCACCGACGCCAGCGCCAGCGGCTTTCCATCGGGCCCAAGCACGCTGCCGCGAATGTGTCCCAGCGGCAACGCGTCCACGTTAAATTCGTAACAAGCACCCGCCGGAATGTTGATCGCCGGCAAGCCGGTCGTGATGGTCTTCTGCGTCAACTCCATCCGCGCCG
>Ga0126373_10003281_pt1 | contig 12078 bp, 10 predicted proteins | sample PanSoiMetPlot_11_FD_92545 | JGI IMG/M metagenome (GOLD analysis project Ga0126373, IMG submission 92545) | Tropical forest soil microbial communities from Panama - MetaG Plot_11 | ecosystem: Environmental > Terrestrial > Soil > Tropical forest > Bulk soil | place: Panama | collected 2016-02-17
CAGACCTCGCCTCGCTCCGCACCCGAGCGGTCCGCGACGGCGACAGCTACGTCATCAACGGTCAGAAGATGTGGACCAGCCTGATCCAGTACGCGGATTACGTATGGCTGGCGTGCCGGACTGATCCGCACGCACCACGGCACAAGGGGCTGTCGATCGTCATGGTGCCGACCAACGCCGACGGCTTCTCGTGGACGCCGGTGCACACGCTCGCCGGGGTGACAACGAGCGCCACCTATTACTCGGACGTCCGCGTGCCGATCGCCAACCTCGTCGGGGAGGAGCACAAAGGCTGGCCGCTCATCACCAATCAGCTCAATCACGAACGCGTGGCGCTAACGTCGGCGGCGCCGGTCATCTCGGCGCTCGCCGATGTCGTCGACTGGGCCAGGTCGACGAAACTCGCCGACGGCCGGCGGGTTATCGACCAGGAATGGGTGCAGATCAATCTCGCCCGCGTCCACGCCAAGGCCGACTTCCTGAAGCTGGTCAACTGGCGCATCGCGGCCGCAGCCGGATCACCGGGTCCGGCGGCCGCCTCGGCCACCAAGGTATACGGCACCGAGCTCACCATCGAGGCTTGCCGGTTGATGATGGAGGTCCTTGGCGCCAACGCCGAGGTCCGGATGGACTCGCCGGGCGCGCTGCTCGCCGGGCGGATCGAGCGCATGCACAGGTCCGCCCTCATCCTGACGTTCGGCGGCGGCACCAACGAGGTGCAACGCGACATCATCGGCGCCGCCGCGCTCGGACTGCCGCTGAGCCGCCGCTAGCCCGCCAAAAGATCAAACTCACAACAGAGGGAACGATGGATTTTACGCTCACCCCGGCTCAGATCGACCTCGGTGCGCTGAGTCGCCAGATCCTGACCGACCGGGTGACGCAGGAACGGCTACGCGAGATCGAAGCGACCGGCACCCGGTTCGATCGGAGGCTCTGGTCTGAGCTGGCCGCCGCCGGGGTACTAGCCGCGGCTCTGCCCGAGGCAGCCGGTGGAGCCGGGTTTGGCCTGCTCGAGCACTGCAGTGTCCTCATCGAGATCGGCCGCGCGGTCGCGCCCGTGCCCTACCTTGCCTCGATCGTCGTCGCGGCCTCGGCCATCGCGACATTCGGCAGTGCAGATCAGCGCGAGCGCTGGCTCGTGCCCGCGGCGCGCGGCGAGCTGATCCTCGCCGCCGCGGTGGCCGAGGAGGACGGCGCGGACGTTCACGAGCCAGCGACGATCGCCGAACCATGCAGCGACGGCTGGGAGCTCAGCGGCACCAAGACCACGGCGCTCGCGGGTTCGATCGCGGACCTCGTGCTCGTCCCGGCCACCACGCCCGACGGTCCGGCGGTCTTCGTCGTTGCCCCGTCCGATCCCGGCGTTACGGTCCGGCCGCAGCACGTCACCGGCGGGGATGCCACCGCTGTCGTTGAGTTGTCCAGAGCAGTGGTGCCAGGTGATCGCGTGCTCGGCGGCGTCGCCGCCGGACCCGAGGTCATCGACTGGCTCATCGGGCGCGCGACCGTCGGGTTGTGTGCGCACCAGCTCGGCGTGACTGAGCGTGCCTTGGAGCTGACCGCGGCTTACGCTCGCAGCCGCGAGCAATTCGGCAAGCCGATCGGCAGCTTCCAGGCTGTCTCACAACGCCTCGCCGACGGCTTCATCGACGTCGAGGCGATCCGGTTGAGCCTGTGGCAGGCCGCCTGGCTGCTGGCCGAGCGATGGCCAAGCGCCACCGAGATCGCGACGGCCAAGTTCTGGGCCGCTGAAGCCGGGCACCGGGTCGCGCACACCGCGGTGCACGTTCACGGCGGTGTCGGCATCGACATGGACGGCGAGATCCATCGATACTTCGTCGCGGCGAAGCACAACGAGTTCGCCCTCGGCGGCGCGACCGCTCAACTGCGCCGCATCGGTGCTGTCCTGGCCTCGAGCTAGGCTTCGCGTCCGGCGAGCTCGGGCCGGCCTTGCACTACCGGCGGATCGTCGACAGGCCGCCGTCGACCGGGATCACGGCGCCCGTCAGGTACCGGCCAGCCCGTGAGGCGAGGAAGATCGCCGCGCCCGCCATGTCGTCGGGCTCGCCGACGCGTCCTAGTGGGACGCCGCTGGCGATCGCCGCGCGCGCTTCGGGGTCGTCGAGCAGGAACGCCATCATCTTGCTGTCGAACGGGCCCGGCGCGATGGCGTTGACCGTGATCGAATCGGCCGCCAGCGTGCTGGCCAGGTGCCGGGTCAGCATGTGGACGCCCGCCTTGGTCGTGCTGTAGGCGTAGCTCTCCATCATCGGCACGCCCAGGCCGTCGATGGAGCCGATGTTGATGACGCGCGCCGGATCCGCTGCGCTCGCGGCGGCACGTAGCAACGGAAGGCTCGCCACGGTGAGCGCGAACAGAGCCTTGACATTGACATTCCAGAGCTTGTCGAACGCGGACAGCGGATACTCCTCCAGCGGAGCGCCCCAGCTCGCGCCGGCGTTGTTGACGAGGATGTGGAGGCGGTCCTCGCGTTCGCTGACGACCCCCACAAGCGACTCGACGCCGCCAGCCGCGGCCAGGTCCAGCGGCACCGAGATGCACTCGCCTAAGGTCGACAGCTCAGCCGCGGTGGCGTCGCACGCTTCGGCCTTCCGGGCCGTGATGTAGACGCGGCAGCCGGCGCGAACGAGACCTCCCGCGATCATCTTCCCGATGCCGCGCGACCCGCCGGTAACGACAGCCACCTTGCCGGCGACTGAAAACAGGTCGTCCGACGGCCGCGAACTTGCCTCGCTAGTGCTGCTCAACTGGCCACGTTCCTCTCAAAATGACCTTCGTGCAGCGCATCATGCCACAGCCAGGTCTTGCTTCAGCGGGCGTCAGCGCTCGCCCAGCCTTGCCGACGTGGCCACGAGTGCGGTTCTCGCCTCCGCGGCGAGGACGGCCACGAGCTCGCCCGCCGGCAACTCGCGAGCGAGCTCATGTGTCTGGCCGGCCCACAGATTGACCAGATCCGGGTTGCCGGCGGCTCGGCCAGCGGCGCGCAGCGGCCCGGTCAGGTAGTGCACCTCCGGGTACGCGACCGGTGCGTTGCGCTCGTGGTCGATCATGAACTTGTTGCGGACGCCGCGGGCCAGCCGGCCGGTGAAAGCGCGCGTCATCGCCGTCGGCGTTGCCGAGGCCACGGCGGCGCGCTGTACCGCTGACGTACCAGCCTCGGGGCAGCGCAGGAACGCGGTGCCGAGCTGCGCCGCCGCCGCCCCGGCCGCCAGGACGGCCGCGACGCCGGCGCCAGTTGTGATCCCCCCCGCGGCGACAAGCGGCAGGCTCGTCTGGCTGCGAACGAGCTGGATGAGCGACAGCAGCCCGAACCCGCCCGAGGCGTCGTCGGCGGGATCATCCGTGAACGTGCTGCGGTGGCCACCGGCCTCGCTGCCCTGAAGGATGAGCACGTCGGCGCCCGCATCGGCCGCCGCAGCCGCGTCGGCAGGCGTCGTGACGGTGACCCAGGCTTCGCTGCCCGCGCCGCGCACCGCGTCGATCACCGAGCGTTCTGGGTAACCGAACGTGAAGGAGACCACGGGAAGCGGGTCGGCGATCAGCCGAGCGAGCTTCGCGGCCCACTGGTCGTCATCGAACCTGGGCTGGCCAAGTTCGGCGCCGGCCTCGCTCGCGGTTGCGGCTAGCGAGGCGGCGTAGTCCGTCACCATGCCAGCCTCCGCCGGATTGCCCGGCACGAACAGGTTGACGCCGAGCGGCGCGCTGGTCAGGGTCCTGGCTCGGGCGATCTGATCGCCCAGCGTTGCGTCGCTCTGATAGCCGGCTGCCATAAACCCGAGGCCACCGGCGTTGCTGACGGCGGCCGCGAGCTCGGGCGTCGTCGGGCCGCCGGCCAGCGGCGCGAGCACTATGGGAACAGCAAGCCGATCGAGTATCACCTGACGACTCCTTCGCGTGCGACCCGACCACACTAGTCAGGCATCGCGCGCCTGGCCGCTCTGGCATGATCGGCGCAACATCGACGAGGGGACCGGTGACCAACCGATGGCGCGTGAGTCCGCGAGCCTTCCGGCCGTCCGACTAGGCGCGTCGGAACTGCAGGTCAGCCGCATGGCGCTCGGCTCGTGGCGGACGTACGAGCGGATGACCCGCGATCAGGGGCTTGCGGTGATGCGCGCCGCTCGCGAGGCGGGCATCACGTTCCTCGACGACGCCCGGTACAACGACGAGACCGGCCGGGCGCCGATCCGGTCTGGGTACTCCGAGGTCGTGTTCGGCGAGCTGTTCCGGGGGAGCGGCTGGCGCCGGGACGACGTGGTGGTGTCGAACAAGCTGTGGTGGGAGTTCTGGCCCGGCCAAACCCCCGCGCAGGAACTCGCCGAGTCGCTGGACCGGATGGGCCTGGATCACATCGATCTCATCTACTCCGAAACGCCGCCAGCGGATGTCCCGCTGGAGGATGTGGTGGCGATGATCTCCGACCTGATCGGCAACGGCCGCGCCCGCGCCTGGGGGACGCTGAACTGGCAGTCTGACCTGCTCGAGCGCGCGTGTTCCATCGCGGCGGACGCGGGCGTACCTGGGCCCTGCGCGACCCAGCTGCCCTACAGCCTGGTGACGCGCGCCGTCGTCGAGTCACCGGCCCTCGCCGCGGTTGTCGCGAATCGCGACGTCTCGATCGTGGCCTCGTATGCGCTGGCTGGCGGCGTGCTCACCGGCAAATACGACCGCGATTCCGACACCGGCCGGGCGGCGGGGCAACTCGACCAGCCGCGCTATGCGCCGGGCGTGGCGGTAGGCCGGGAGCTCGCGGCCCTGGCTGCCGAGTTCGGTCGCGATCCGGCCCAGCTGGCGATGGCGTTCGTGTTGCTGAATCCCGTCGTGACGACGCTCCTGTTCGGCGCGACAACGCCCGAACAGGTGGCCGGCAACGTCGGCGCTCTGACCGTCGCCGCCGAGCTCACATCGGACGAGCGCGCTCGGCTTCGCGCAGTTGGCACCGCCAGCTAGCACACCTGGTTTGGGCTGCTCGACGGGTTCCGGAGGCCGGCGGCCCACTTCACCAGATCTGCGGCGACGCCCGCGGTCAGGCCGACAGCGGGGTCGATATCCACGATCAGCGTGGGCACACCGCGCTCGCGGGCCCATTCGTAGTGTTCGGGATGGTGCTCGTCGTCGATCCACGCGCAGGGCCGGTCGCCGACAGACTCGATAACGGCCGGCAGCTTGCGGAAGAAGAAATCGGTCCCCGCCAGCGGGAACTCGATGACCGGCAGTTCGGGCAGCTCGATGACCGGGCAGATCAGCCGGTTGGCCCGGTGCTCCCAGGCAGTCGCCCAGACGAGCTCGAAGGAACCGGCCAGCTCGCGCAGCAGCTCGCCGTGCCCCTCGGACAGGAGCACCCGCTCGCCGGGGAAGAAGCTGTACTCGCGGAAGCCTGGCGGGCACTCGACTGCTTCCCAGGGGTTGAGCACGCCGTCGACGTCGACGAGCAGCAGGGGCCTCGGGTCACCGTTGTCGAGAGTCACCAGACGTCCCCCGCACTCGCGTTCCGTCGTTGATCATCGGTTTGCCGGTCGGCGCTCAACTCGCCGGGGCGGCGGATGCGCAGGCCATCGAACGCCACGGCGCAAACGGCGTCGGCAAGCGCCGCGGCCGATGTGACGCGCCGATCCGGCCGGTACCACTCGACGAGGGAGTTCACCAAGCCGAACAACAGCCGGGCCGTGATCGCCGGGTCGACGTCAGGCCGAATGTCACCGTCTCGTTCCGCCTCGGCGACAAGCTCGGCAACGATCTGGTCAAACTCACGCCGACGCGCCAGCGCCGCGCGTTCGGTGCTGGTGTTACCGCGCGCTCGCAGCAGCAACGTCACATACGGCAGCCGGTCGGCGAGCACCTGAACGCTGCCGCGTACGAGGCGCTCGAGCCGCAGGATGGCTGGATCAGATCCGGCCTGAACCTCATCGGCTACGCGAAACAGGCCGTCGAGCGCGCGATCGAGGGCAAGCGCCAGCAGATCCTCTTTGCTGTCCACGTGGTAGTAGATCGACGATTTGGAGATCCCGAGCCTGCGTGACAGGTCCTCCATGCTGGTGCCGTCGTAGCCGCGCTCGTTGAAGACGGTCACGGCGATGGCCAGCAGAGACTCCCGGTCATACCCCGGCCGCCCGCGACGCGCCGCTGCCTGCGGCTTGAGACCATGCGCCATGCGGCCAAGATAACCTGCCGAACGGCCGGTCTGTAAATCACCAAGCGACGAAGTCCCCGGGGCCCGCAGGCGAGAGCCGTGGCACCCGGGCGTCCGACTACTCCGGCGGCAGCTCCTGGTACACGAGGTCGACGTCGACGCCCTGGGAGCGCCGGACGAACTTGGCGATGTAGTAGACGATCAGGCCGAATGCGGCGACAGCGGCCATGAACCCGGGCACGTACCACCAGTGCGACGACGTTCCGATCGCCAGCGCAGGGTACTTGAGTGAGTCGTACACCAGGAACGCCATGACCAGGAACGACAGGGGGGCGACGATCTTCAGGACGGGCACGCCGAACCACTTCATATTGGCCGGTGATGCCTGGTACAGCTCGGGCCGCCGGTTGGGGAAGAAGAACGCGGCGAAGCAGACGATCCAGATGCATACGACGCCGGCCAGCACGCCGAGCGCGAGCCAGGTCGCAAACGAGGTGCCGTTCACGGACCAGATCAGCATGCCGGTGACGATGATCATGACAGTCAGGATGGCCGGAACGGGGGAGTGAGTGCGCGGGTTCACGTCGGCCAGCTTGGAGGGCAGCAGCCTGTCGAACGCCCACGCGAACACGGTGCGCACGGGCATGAACGAGTTGCCGACCATGGCCGGCAGGCTCCAGAACAGGAACGACCCGACGATCAGGACGGTCAGCACCGGCACGTTTAGGGTGAGCGAGGCTAGGAAGTGGTACCACGGCCCGGTCGGGATGGTGTAGGCCTTGTTCGGGCTGGTGTTGACCGCGGACATAAACAGGTACCCAGCGACCTTGTAGATCAGCAACACGCCGATGCAGATGAAGACCACGTCCCAGGTCAGCGCGCTGAACATGATCTTCAGGTGCCGGTTGCGGTTCGAAGCGCTCTTCAGCTCGCCGGACAGGTAGACGCTCCACCAGTTCCACATCATGAATGTCATGATCACGAAGATGACTGGCAGCGTGCTGGACATCAGACCGGCATTCGGATGCGCCGCCACGCTGTGGCGCACGGCGTTGATCACCTGGTGATAGGCATCCCCGTGGCTGCCGAACCGAGCTGACATCTTGTTGAAGTTGCTCTGGAACGCCCCGGATGACCCGAACGCCAGCACGATGAACGCGATGAACGTGCCGGCCGAGGCGATGAGCCAGAAGATGTTCTGCCAGCGCAGGGTGGTCTTCGTTCCCAAGATCAGCAGCAGCGTCATCAGCACGATCATGAACAGGCCGCCAAGGAAGATCCAGGTGTTATCGGTCTGGAACTTGTCGCCCCAGGTGATCAGCCCGCTGTTGTGGAAGAAGATGCCGAACGTGACCAGCGTCGGGCCGAGCGCGAACACCGCGAAGTACCGCGCCCAGAACGTCGCGCCGATCATCGCCGAGAACGCCGCGCCGAAGTTGGACACTGTCGCCAGCGGCGGCGTCAGGATCCGGCTGACCCAGACATAATCACCACCGGTGCGCGGCATGCTCGAAGCCATCGCGGCCATCATGATCACGATCGGGATATTGATGACGAACGAGATGAGGGTCGCGGTCACGATGTCGGCGCCGGGAAACGCGGATAGCGCGAAGAACACGCCCCAGGCCAGCGTCGCCCCCACGGGCGCGGAGAACACGGCGTTGAACACCATCGCGTCGAACGCGTTGGCCTCGCGGACCAGACCGGTGCTTTTGCGGACGAACACCTGCTGCTCGCCACGGATCGGAGCGGTGGACACGGGGCATCTCCTCACGCCCGAGCGCGCTCCCGAGACAATGGCCCAGGCAATGGCGAGACTAACAGGATTGAACAAAGGCGACAAGAGAGCTGTGTGCATTTCGCCGATGTAACGTGTTAAAGTCTGTGAGATTGGCACAGGCCGCTACCTGAGCCAGCTGGAGGAGCGACGGACCCGCATGTTCCCAGTTGACCGGCGGCGCCGGATTTTGCAGCGAGTTGCCGAGCGGCAGACGATCAAGATCGGCGAGCTTGCCCGCGAACTCGCTGTTTCGGAAATGACCATCAGACGGGACATCGGTCGCCTGGAGCAAGACGGCTTCCTCCGGTCCACCTACGGCGGCGCGACCGCGCACATTACTAAGTCGATCGAGCTGGCGTTTAACGCGCGCGCGCTGGAGCATGCGGCCGAGAAACGACTAATCGGCATGCGCGCCGCGGATGACCTGGCGGCCACTCCAGTCCTCTACGTCGGGCCTGGCACGACCACCGAGCAGTTCTCGCTGTACCTGCCGGAGGCGGCCGGGCCCCAGGTCATCACCGGCTCGCTGCCGGTTGCCAGCCTGCGGGGCTCCAGGTCGGCGCGTGTTATCGCCCTCGGCGGCACGGTTAGCGAGGAAGAGCTGGCCTGCATCGGCCCGATCGCCACGGCGGCGCTGGCGCGCTACCGCACCGACGTGGCCGTGATCGGCGCTGCCGGAGTGTCGGCCCGGTTCGGCGTGACCGAGATCGACGACAACCTCGCCGAGGTGAACCGTGTCGCCCTAGCGCACACCGCACGCCTCGTGGTCCTCGCCGACGCATCCAAGATTGGCACCGACTCGCACGCCATCGTCGCGCCTGCCTCGGCAATCGGCACGCTGGTGACGAGTGCCGGCGCCCCGCTGGATGAGCTAGCCCGGCTTCGCGCCGCCGGAGTCGATGTGCGCGTCGTGAGCGCCGCCGCGTCCCGGCAGCGATCGACGCGGCGCACCGGCCAGGTCGCCAGCACGACCCCGCGCGCCAGTCCGGCGTTTGACGGTCGGCACGGAGCGGCGGAACTCGCCGCTGACGGCGCGCACCGTTCCGGACAGTGAGGCAAGGAGGCGGGTCAGTGACGTTATTGCAGCGGATCTTCGGTGTGACTAAGCCGCTGATCGCGATGTGCCACCTGCGCGGCCTGCCGGGTCGGCCCAGGCACGACGCGGAGGCGGGTATGGCGGGGATCTATGCCGCGCTCCGCCATGACGTCCTTGCGCTTCAGGACGCCGGCGTGGACGGGCTGCTGTTTTGCAACGAGCACGACCTGCCGTACTCGGTCGGCGTGGGCGTCGAGGTCGCCGCAGCCGAAGCAGCAGTGATCGGCCGGCTGACTGACGACCTGACCGTTCCGTTCGGTGTCGACCTGCTCTGGGACCCGAAGTCCGCGCTGGCCGTGGCCCGCGCGACCGGCGCCGCCTTCGTCCGCGAAGTGTTCACGGGCGTGTTCGAAAGCGACATGGGCCTGCTCGCCCCGGACTTCGGTCAGCTCGCCGGTTACCGGCACGCGATTGGCGGCGACGACATCGCGATCTTCACTAACATCACGCCCGAATTCAGCCGGTCGGTCAGCGGACGAAGTGTGACCGAGCGCGCGCGCGGAGCCGCATTCGTCGGCGCTGATGCACTGCTGATCAGCGGCCCGCAGGCCGGTATGCCGGTCGACCTGTCCGAGCTGCGGGCGGCGAAAGAGGCTGCCGGCGAAACTCCCGTGCTGGCCAACACTGGCGTCACGCATGACAATGCCCGGCAGATCCTGGCTATCGCGGACGGCCTGATCGTCGGCACGTCCCTCAAGGTCGGCGGCTCGACGTGGAACCCCGTTGACCCGGACCGCGCCAGGCAGCTGGCTGAGATGGTTCGCCGCGAACGCGGCGCGGTGCAGGGCCACCCGCACGGATCCGGCACCCCGGCGCCGGTGACCAGCTGAGGACGGCGCACCGATGGCCAAGCGAACCAGGCTCTACTTCGTCAGCGACCTGCACGGCTCGGGCAAGTGCTTCCGCAAGTACCTGAACGGCGCTGCGATCTACAAGGCCGACGTGTTGGTGCTCGGCGGCGACCTCGCGGGCAAGGCCATCCAGTCGATCACCCGGGCACCCGGCGGGCGTTACCAATTCAGCTTCCGCGGGGCGGCCTATGACCTAGCGGAAGGCGATGAGCTGCGCGCCGTCGAGCAGCTCATCGCTGACCACGGCTACTACCCGTATCGTGCCGATCCCGGTGAGCTGGCCGAGATGGAAGTCGCCGGCACCTTGGACAGCCTGTTCCTCAGGCTGATCTCCGCGCGCCTTCGTGAGTGGCTGCAACTCGCAGAGGACCGCCTTCGCCCGCGCGGCATCCCGATCTACTGGATGCTCGGCAACGACGACCCACCCGAGCTGACGGCAATACTTGACGAAGCGCCCTGGGGAGAGCATTGCGAGGGCCGCACCGAGCTCGTCGACGGGCACGAGATGATCTCTTGGGGCTACTCAAATACCACGCCCTGGCACACATTCCGCGAGATGACCGAGGACGAGCTGCGGTCGGTGCTGCACCGACTGGCAGCCGAGCTTCAAGAGCCGAGCCGCGCCATCTTCAACCTGCACCCGCCTCCATACGACACCGGCCTGGACGAGGCACCGACGCTCGACGAGAACCTCACGGTGCAATCCGAGGCAGGCCAGGCGAAGATGAGCCCGGTGGGCAGCCATGCCGTCCGTGAGATCGAGGAAGAACTGCAGCCGCTGATCGGGCTGCACGGTCACATACATGAAAGCGCCGGGTTCCGGAAACTCGGCCGCACACTGGCCATCAACCCCGGCAGCGATTATGGCACTGGGACGCTGAACGGCGTCCTGGTTACTCTCGAGCCCGGCGCCGTCAAGGCCTATCAGTTCGTTCGCGGATGAGGCGCTCCTCCGCGCACCGGCCGCTCGCCGTGGCCGTCGATGTCGGCACGACCGGTGCCCGAGCAACCGCGTACGGACTGGATGGCACCCTGGTGGCGGAGGTGCGGCACCGCTACCGCACCTTCGTGCCACATCCCGGCTGGGCCGAGCAGGACGCCCGCGACTGGTCAGCGGGCGCGATGGCTGTGCTCCGAAGGCTCGGTGCGAAGGTCGCCGGCAAGGGCGACATCCGCGCGATCGGGCTCACCGGGCAGTGCCCGACAGTCGTCCCGGTCGACCAAAACGGCGAACCCGTCGGCCCCGGGATGCTCTACCGTGACAACCGCGCTGTGGCGGAAGCGACCGAGATGCGTGCCGCCATCGGCTCGGCTGAGTACCACCGAAGGACCGGGCACGTCCCTGAAGCTTTTCACGTCGGTGCCAAGGTGCTATGGCTCAAGAGACACGAGCCGGAGCGCTACGCTCGTACCGCCTGCTTCCTCCAGCCGCGCGACGTGGTGCTGCACCGGCTGACCGGCGTGTTTGCGACCGACGAGACGCACGCCAATGCCACTCTGTTCTACGACCTCGTTGAGCGGCATTGGGACAACGACTTGCTGGCAGCGTTCATGGTCGAACCAGCGCTGTTCCCGGTCGCGGTTCCCTCCTGGCAGGCCGTAGCCGGACTGCCCGCCGCCGTCGCGGACGAACTCGCATTGCCGGCCGGCACGCCGGTGGTGATCGGCGCGGCGGACAGCCAGTGCGCCGCGTATGGTGCTGGCGTCACCACGCCGGGAAACGTGAGCGAGATGGCGGGCGCTTCGTCGTGCCTGAACTCGGTCGTCCCGAGCCCGCTGGCCGATCCGCGGGTCACGCACTACAGCTACCTGCTGCCAGACAGTTACTGCACCGAGCTCGGCGTCAACACGACTGGCGCGGCCATCGACTGGGCCGTGCGGCGCCTTGGCTACGCCGATCACGCCGCGCTCGGGGCGGACGCTGAACGGCACTACCGCCGGGCACGCCGACTGGATCCGATCGACGCCGCGCCACTGTTCCTGCCCTACCTGGGTGATGGCGAGCGCGATGATCCGTCGGTCCGCGGCGCGTTCCTGGGCTTGAGCGACCGGCACGACCGCGCGGCGCTGGCCTTCGCGGTCCTTGAGGGAGTCGCCCTGAGCGTCACGGCTGTCGTGCAGGAGCTGGCCGACGCTGGTTCGCCCGCGGGAGAGCTGCGGGTTGGCGGTGGCGGGACGCACCTGCCGCTGGTTGGCA
>Ga0126373_10003282_pt1 | contig 12077 bp, 8 predicted proteins | sample PanSoiMetPlot_11_FD_92545 | JGI IMG/M metagenome (GOLD analysis project Ga0126373, IMG submission 92545) | Tropical forest soil microbial communities from Panama - MetaG Plot_11 | ecosystem: Environmental > Terrestrial > Soil > Tropical forest > Bulk soil | place: Panama | collected 2016-02-17
CACCTCACCCTTGACCGTGCGCTGCATCTCGGTCACTTCCTCCGGCCGCTCGTCGATGAGCAGGACGATGAGGTAGACCTCGGGATGGTTGGCGGTGATGGCGGTGGCGATGTTCTGCAGCAGCATCGTCTTGCCGGCCTTCGGCGGTGAGACGATCAGACCGCGCTGGCCCTTGCCGATCGGCGCCACGAGATCGATGGTGCGGGCAGTCAGATCCTCGGTGGAGCCGTTGCCGCGCTCGAGCTTCAAGCGCTTGGTGGGGTGGAACGGCGTCAGGTTCTCGAACAGGACCTTGGTGCGCGAGCTGTCGGGCGAGTCGAAGTTGATCTCACCGACCTTGAGCAGCGCGAAGTAGCGCTCGCCGTCCTTCGGCGGGCGGATGAGCCCGGAGATGGTGTCGCCGGTGCGCAGGTTGAAGCGGCGGATCTGACTGGGGCTGACGTAGATGTCGTCGGGGCCGGCCAGGTAGGAGCCGTCGGCCGAGCGCAGGAAGCCGAAGCCGTCCTGCAGGATCTCGAGCACGCCGTCGCCGTAGATGTTCTCCCCATTGCGCGCGTGCGCCTTGAGGATGGAGAAGATGATGTCCTGCTTGCGCGAGCGGGCGAGGCTCTCGAGCCCCATGGACTCGGCGACCTTGACCAGCTCGTGGATGGGCTTCGCCTTCAGCTCCGTGAGGTTCATCGACCGCCGCGACTGCTGGAGCTCCGCGGGACTGATGATTTCCGAGTCGTCGGCGTCGAAGGCCTCCGGTTCGTGCATCAAGTCATCGGGGCGGCCGCCGCCGTTGCCATTGGAACGGTTGCCGTCGCGGTCCCGATTGCCGTCACGATTGCCGTGGCGCGGGCCCTTGGGCCGATTGCGGCCCTGATTGCCGAGATAGCCTCTCACAGGTTGCTGTCCAGAAATGCAGATAGTTGGGATTTCGACAGGGCCCCGACCTTTTGGGCCTCGACCGTGCCGTTCTTGAAGAGGATGAGCGTGGGGATGCCGCGGATGCCGTACTTCGGCGGGGTTTGCGGGTTCTCGTCGATGTTGAGCTTGGCGATCTTCACACGGTCCTGGTATTCGCTGGCGATCTCATCCAGGATCGGCGCGATCATCTTGCAGGGACCGCACCACTCCGCCCAGAAATCGAGGAGCACGGGCTTGTCGGACTTGAGGACGTCCTGGGCAAAGGTGGAGTCACTGGTATGCACGATGTGCGGATTGCTCACGCGGTTCAACCTCCGTCGAATACAGAGTGCGAAAGAGTTGTCTACTTCGTCTTGCGAAGGACTGGATTGGGGGTAACGGGCGGGGGATCGGGAAAGTCCGTGCCAGAAGCGCCCGTCAAACGGTTACACTAACTCGTGAAATGAGTATCGAGCTTGAGCCTATTAGGAAAAAGCCTGCTGGGAAAGAAACCTGGGCCGGCAGGTGGGGGCCGTTGGCCCGCCGTCTTGATACGCTTTGTAGCGCTTCCGGACCCATTTTGCAAGGCCCGCCAACCCGTCGCTGCAACAATATAAGCGTTTATTGATGACTGATCCACACTCTCCTGCCTTCGACAGCCTCGGCCTCGCCCCGCCCGTCTTGCAGGGCATTCGTGACGCCGGTTTCAAGCACTGCACCCCGATCCAGGCACAGACGCTTCCGATTGCGCTGCGCGGCCGGGACGTCGCCGGACAGGCACAAACCGGCACGGGCAAGACTGCCGCGTTTCTGGTCGCCCTGTATCACACGTTGCTCACGCACCCGGCGCCGGCGAGCCGCAGCCGGACGTCCATCCGCGCGCTCATCGTGGCCCCCACTCGCGAGCTCGCCGTGCAAATCCATCACGACGCGGAAGCGCTGGGCAAGCACACCGGCCTCGTGCACGCCGTTGTCTACGGCGGCATCGACTACGAAAAGCAGCGGCGGCAGCTCGCAGAAGGCATTGACGTGCTCATCGGCACGCCGGGCCGCCTGATCGACTACTACAAACAGCACGTCTTTGACCTGAAGCATGTGCAGGTCCTCGTGCTGGACGAGGCCGACAGGATGTTCGACCTGGGTTTCATCGCGGATATCCGCTACATCCTGCGCCGCCTGCCGCCGCCGGAGCGCCGGCAGTCGATGCTGTTCTCGGCAACGCTCTCGTACCGGGTACTGGAGCTCGCCTACGAGCACATGAACAACCCGGAGCTGGTGCGCATCGAGCCGGACAAGCTGACGGTCGATCGTGTCCGCCAGATGATGTACTACCCCGCGATGGAGGAGAAAGTTCCGCTGCTCGTGGGGCTGCTGCGCCAGAGCGAGGCGCGGCGCACCATGATCTTCGTCAACACCAAACGCATGGCGGAGCGGCTGGAGAGCGTTCTGAAAGCCAACGGCTTTCACGCACAGGCGCTCTCCGGAGACGTACCGCAGGCGAAGCGCTTGCGCTTCCTGCGCGACTTCCACAATGGCGATCTCGCGGTGCTGATCGCCACCGACGTCGCTTCGCGCGGACTGCACATCCCCGATGTCAGTCACGTGTTCAACTTCGACCTGCCGCAGGATGCGGCCGATTACGTACATCGCATCGGGCGCACCGCGCGGGCCGGCGCGGAGGGGGACGCCATCAGCTTCGCCTGTGAGGAGTTCGCAGTCTCCCTGCCGGATATCGAGGGCTACATCGGCCACAAGATCCCCTCGGGGTCGATCGCGCCGGACATGCTGGCCACGGGACTCGCGGCAGGGGAGCTGGCACCGCGGCCTCGCCGGCGGATGCGCGCCGGCGAGCGGCGGCCACACCACTCGGGCCATGCGCCCCATTCGGGCGGGCACGCTGGCGGCCCATCAGGGGGCCATTCCGGCCATTCCGGCCGCCCGGGCCGATCGGGACGCTCGCGGCGCAAAGGCCGCGGCAAGCCTCACGGGGGGGCCTAGAAGGGTGAAATGGGGCCGCAGCAGGGGTTTTCAAGGCCGCACGCACCGTGCAGGCGTATGATAGGGCCCACGCCGGCCAGGCTACGCGCTGGGGCCGCCCTAAGCACTCGTAGGCCATGGCGGAAATCGAAGACAACGTCGACCGCGAGCTGTTCCGCAATATGGAAAAGTTGCGCCAGCTGCGCATCGAGCACCGCGATCTCGATGAGGTGATCACACGCCTCGCGCTGGATGCCCACGTCGATGAGCTGCAGCTCAAGCGGCTGAAGAAGCGCAAGCTGATGCTGAAGGATCAGATCACGCGGCTCGAGAGCGAGCTCATCCCCGACCTGAATGCATAGTTTATTGGCGCAAATCGCTCCCGGCGATTTGCGCGGCCAGCCGTCTGGCCTTTTCGATCTCGCGGCCCCGGGAACGGCCCGGGGCCGCTTAATGGCTTGCTTTCGCACGATGCCTGTCGAAATCACATCGGATATATCGCTGCCGGACCAGGATCTGACGTGGTCGTTCGTCCGGGCTTCGGGCCCGGGCGGACAGAACGTCAACAAGGTCGCGACTGCGGCGCAGCTTCGATTCGATCTCGCGGGTACGGAGTCGCTCGAGCCGGCAGTCAAGCAGCGGCTGAGGTCGCTGGCGGGCCGGCGAGTGACCGAGGACGGGGCGCTGATCATCGTGGCGCGCAACCAGCGCACGCAGGAGGGGAACCGTCGCGAGGCGCTCGAGCGCCTCACGGAGCTCGTGCGGCGCGCCTTGGTGGCACCCAAGGTGCGCAAGGCGACGCGGCCGACGCGGGCCGCCCGGGAGCGGCGGCTGGAGACGAAAACTCAGCGGCGCACGACCAAGCAGCTGCGCGGCCGAGTGCGCTGGGAGGATTGAGCCTCCTGCGCGGCGCGCGGCTGCCTCACGGGTTATCTTGCGCGAACGCCGCGGAATCCTGCGCGAAGCGCATGACGGAATGGCGGATCTGCTCGCTGAGGACGAACTGAGCGTCGGCCGCGACCCGCATCAGCACGTCATCAAACTCCAGCTTGCCTCCGGCGCTGCTGCGGATCACGTCGCGGCGGCGCAGCAGGTCGATGAAGTTCTCGAACAACGTCCGGTCGAAGAACTCGGGCGAGTTGAGACCATAAAGCATCGCGATCCGCTGGGCGTTCAACTGGCAGCGCTCTTCGAGCACCGATTGCGTGACCTCACCGCTGCCGGCGGCGACGAGCTGCGCGATGACCAGGTAGTAGCGCTCGATCGTCTGGATGGTGGCCTGAGCGAGCACGGAGAGCTGCAGGGCCTCGCCCGACGAGGGTGGCGGTCGGCGCCACACACTGCGCGTCGCGTCGGTCTGGATGAGGCCATGGAGTCGCATGCAATCCAGCACTCCGTCGACGACGGCAGGAAGCTCGTCCTCGCTCCAGGCAAGGAACAGCTCCGCGGCGATATAAGGATAGATGCGCCAGGCGAGACGGTGGATATCGTCGTGTTGCACTTCGGCGTTGCTGGAGAATACGCATGCCAGCAGCGACGGCAGCGCGAAGAGGTGCAGCACGTTGTTGCGGAAATACGTGGCGAGCACGGCGCTCTCGTCGCTCATGCTGATGATGTCTCCCAGCACGTGCTTCTGGCGCCGCAGCATTTTCATCGCTTCGCCGTAGGCAATGATGCCGGCGCCGCCGAGGTCGGTGAGAGTGATCCGATCGCTGTAGGGGAAGCCACGCAGCAGCGCGCGGGAGAGGTCGATCTGGCGCTCGAGATCGGCTTCCGGAAGGGCCTGCCGCGGCATGGCGAGGAGGATGATGGCGAGCAGGTTGATCGGGCTGACCGCGGCGGCGGCGTTGATATTGCGCATGATGCGGGCGCTCAGATCATCCACCGCTGCAGCAATCCACGGGGCGCGCGCGTCTTCGTCAAACGTGCGGGTGCGCCAGTCCGTGTCATGGCGGTCCAGAACGTCTGCGAGCGCAATCGGCTCACCAAGATTGACGTACACACGCCCGAAGCGCTCCCGCAGCTTGCGTAGTGCCCGCAGGAGGCCGAGCACACTCTCCTTCTCCTTGGGCTTGCCCGAGAGCTCACCGACGTAGGTGGCGCCTTCGACGACGCGCTCGTAGCCGAAATACACCGGCAGGAAGACCACGGGCCGTGCGGGGTCACGGAGGAAACTGCGCACGGTCATGGAAAGCATGCCGGTCTTCGGCTGCAGCAGGCGGCCGGTGCGGCTGCGCCCGCCTTCGATGAAGTACTCGATGGAGTGGCGCCGCGCCATCATGGCGGCGAGGTATTTCATGAAGACAACGGTGTAGAGCCCGTTGCCGCGGAACTTGCGGCGGATGAAGAAGGCCCCGCCCATGCGCAGCAGCCGGCCGACGATGGGCAGGTTGAGGTTGATCCCGGCCGCGATGTGCGGCACCGGATAGCCGTTGACGTAGATGACATAGGACAGGAGCAGATAATCCATGTGGCTGCGGTGGCAGGGCACGTAGACGATCTCATTGCCCTGCGCTACGCGCTCGAGAGTCTCCAGATGTCCGACCGCGACTCCGTCATAGAGCCGATTCCACAGCCACGTCAGCAGACGCTCGAGGAATCGGACGAAGGCATGCGAGTAGTTGGCGGCAATCTCCTCCGCATAACGCGTGGCCTGAAGCAGTGCCATGCGTCGCGTGAGTGACTTCTCGCGCATTTCCTGGGCAACGGCGGCGCGCACGGCGCGCGTCCGCAGCACGCGTGTGACAATGGTGCGGCGGTGGGAGAGATCGGGCCCGATGCGCGCCGTACGATGTTGGGCATAAATTGCACGCAGCGATCGCGCGACGCGGCGCCCCCGTACGGCAAGCCCCGTCTCGTCACCGAGAAGACTGCGCAGGGAGATGGGCTCTTCCAGCTCGACCAGGGTGTTGCGTCCGTTGAAGAGCACCTGCAGCAGCTTGCGGGCACGGCTGGTGAGCGCCCAGTTCTCGACCAGCAGCAGGCGGAACCAGGAGGCTTCGCGTTGCGGGGCGCGTCCCCAGTACACAGCCGCGGGCACCAGCTCGACGTCGAAGTTGGGGTCGGCGTCGATCGCCGCGAGCATTTGCCGCAGTTGTGGCGGCGGGCGGCGGTCGAGCCGCTCGTCCCAAAAGCCGCGCGGCCGGCTGAGATAGAAGTAGGAGCGAAGGTCGGGGGACCCACGGAGGAGGCGCTTGCTGGGACGCCGGAGCCTCAGGCGCAAACAGGCGCTCTGCAGGATGGCGAGGTCGGTGATGCTGCGGCTCTCCAGCACATAGCAGACGGCCGCTGCGCGGCTCTGCAGGCGGACCGGGATGTCCTCGGGCAGGACACGGTACCGCACCCATGTCGCGAGCACGCGATGCAACAGCCAGTTCAACCCGCCCGCCTCGTCAATTGGAAAAACCGGCCTACGGCCGTTTTTATGCCGATCCATCCCTGGCCGGCACCCTTCGGGCCGACCTTCGGTCGTTCAAACGCGCTCCTGCGCGTTTGTCGGACATCAGCTCCGTTCCCGCCGGCAAAAGGCGCGACTTTTGCCGGCTGCGTCGTGCCGAAGTCTATGCAACGCAAGTCCGGTCAGCTCCCAGAGGACTGCTATTCGAAGGCCAGCGCCGGAAGGTCTAGCGCGATCAGAAAGTACTCGAACAGATACTGGATGACGCGGATCTGATTGTGCAGGTTGTGGTCGCTTTCCAGAAGGTGAAGTGCGGCGCGATAGCTCTGCGCGAAGCGCACGCTGTGCTCGAAGGGAACGACATCGTCCCGCCACCCGTGCACTACTGTTGCGGGACAGTCGAGCACGCCCTGACGCAACTCCGGGAGGCCGGGCATGTAGAGAGCGGGCGCCATCAGAAAGATACCGCGCGCGTGCAGCAGGGAAGCCGAAGTGACCGCGACGTAGCCACCGAGGCTGGAGCCGACGAGCACCAATTCACCCGCAAGCTCCTTGCAGAACTCGACCAGTCGCGCGACACGCTGGCGCGGTTCGTCGAGACCGCGGTAATCGACGGAGTGCGCTTCGTACCCTTCGCTGCGGGCGACTTCGGCAAGCGCGGAGATCTTTCGTCCCCATGGTCCGCTCTCCTTCCCGTGCGAGAAGACCACGTGTCGGCTGGCCGCGACGGCTTCCGCCGCGCCTGCCGCTTTCGGGTCGGTTGCAGGATTTGAATCGCCCTGGCTCATCGGGGCGAATCATGCAGGCAAACCCGAGCCGAAGCTACAGGGAGGCCTCTCGTCACCGCTAGAAGTGAAAGCCGTAGCCGAAGAAGACAGTCTGGATCCCCATGAGCGAGAGACTGCCGAGGCCCAGGCCGACGACGATGAGGGCGAGCGGCACCTGCAGCGCCGCCCGCACCGGGCGGCTGTCCCAGTGCACGTGGTGCAGGATGGGGAGCATGAGGTAGCCCAGGGCGAGACCGAGGAAGGGAAGCTGCACGGTGACGCACGCGAGGGAGACCAATATGGCGCCGCAGACGAGCTCGATTCCCTGCACCAGGGGATCATCGGGGTGGCTGCGCCGCGCGAAGTCCAGGATGGACGTGCGAACCCGGCCGGTCATGCTGCGCCACGACCCGTGTGGCCGGCCTCTATCGGCGGTGACGTGAAAGACGGCGCGGCGGGTGAGCGCAAACAGCACGACGCCGATCGAGGACAGCGGGCCCAGCGCACCGTAGAGCGCGGTGCTCTGGGCGAGGAAAGACCAGAGGCGCCGCGGATGGCGCGCCATGTCGATGACGAAACAGAGCACCGGCGATATCAGCGCAATCAGCGTGACGACATAGAGGTCGCCACGGTCGAGCACGTCGAACGCCGGGTCGAGGCGCAGCACGGGCACGAGCCAGGGTCGGCCGCCGATGACCCAGGTCATGGTCGCGATGCTGCCATAGAGGCTCGTGAGCACGAGATTGGCATCGAGCACAAAGAGGAAGAACAGGAACGAGAGCGGCAGGTTGAGGGTCGGCAGGAGGATGTCGAGCTTCTCGATCCAGCTGATGCGCCGCGAGCGCAACAGGCTGCCGGTCTCCCGCAGCAGGAACTCGCAGGTGCCGCGGGTCCATTTCATGTGGCGGACGCGAAACGCGCGCACGTCTTCGGGGAATTCCTCGTAGCAGACGACGTCATCGGCGAATCGCCCGCGCCAGCCGGCTTCGCGCGCACGCAGGGCGAACGCAAGATCCTCGCTCACGAGCTCGGGGAAGCCCCGGGCATCCAGCCATGTCTGGCGCCTGACGAGGGCACCGTGCCCCAGCAGCATGACGAAGCCGTAGTCGTTGCGCAGCGGGTGATACCAGCGCCAGTGACTGTCGACGCCAGGACCGATATCGCGAGCGAGCGAGCTCGTGGTGTGCGGATTGCAGCGATGCGTCGCCTGCACGAAACCGCAGTCGGGCTGGGAAAGCAGGCGCGGCACCAGCGCCCGGAGGAAATCGGGCGGCAGGATCTCATCCGCGTCCACCAGGGCGAAGAGCGGCTCGCGCGCGAGGGTCGCCAGGGCATGGTTGAGATTGCCGGCTTTGTATGCTCTGCGGTCGGACCGTCTGATCACTCGCACACGTCCGCGATGCGCGGCCGCGAACCGGTCGATCCGCACACGGCACTCGGGATCGGTGCCGTCATCGAGAATGTAGACGCGGTACTCCGGATAGTCCTGGTCGATGCAGGAACGCACCGAGCGCTCGACGAAATCGTTGCACGTCGTGTAGAGCAGGGCCACCGCGGGGGACTCGGTGACGGTGGCCGCCTGCCGCGGCGCGCGAGCCGAGCGGCGCGCGTACCGCGCACCGTACAGGATCACACTGACATTGTAGGCCGCATAGCCCCAGGCGATATCGATGAAGAGGACGAAGAACCAAAGGGCCCCCTTCGCCCAGAGCGTCTTGCCGAGCGCCGGCAGGGTCGCAAGCTGCGGGTGAAACCAGGCGACGGCCACCGCCCAGAGAGTCAGCACGGTGAGATAGAAATGCGGCTTCGGGCGCCAGCAGGACTCCCCGGGGGCGATTTGCGCGGCAGCGGTACTGAGCGGGCGGGTCTCGGGCTCCGCGGCCAGCTCGATCGTAGAACGCGCCGCCGCGATTGCGGGTTCGCTCGGCATGATCAGAGATAGGCTTGGAACCCGGCGGCCACGACGGTCTCGCCCGGGAACCCCTGGGTGGTCTCATGCCAGGCGTAGAGGAGGAAGGTGAAGCGCTGACCGATGGGCACGGATATGTTGCCGAAGACGCGCGTGATGCTCTTGCCGCCCGTGGCCGACTGCTTGCTGCCGGCCGCGACGCCGACGCCGAACTGATCCTGTGCCGCAGTGTTGTAGGTCGCGAGCAGTGCGCCGCGCGTCTCGTGGTAGCTCCCGTCGTAGGCGTAGTACACCGTCGGCTCGAGGGAGAAGCTATCGTTGAGCCGCCGATAGACGTCGGCGTAAGTAATCCACTGGGAGTTGGCCGGGGTATGGGTGTACCAGAAGCCCACCTTGGGCACCGTCTTGCCGAGGAAGAAAACCTGCTCCGCGTCGACGACCGGATCGTGCTCTCCGGGCAGCTTCCGCTCGCCCGCATCGACTTGCAACCCGAGCTTCGGCGTGTAGTTGTAGAAGCCGCCGGCGGTGATGGTCTGAGCGTTGATGAAGCGGCGGTCGGGCGTGAAGAGATCAGCCCCCAGTCCCCGGTCATCGATCACCCACAGGCGCAGGTCGTGATTCACCTGCAACGAGAGCTGCGCGTATCGCAGTCCGGCGCGGCTCTGGCCGCCCTCGGAGCTGCGCCCGCCGAGCACCATGACGGCGGGATTTCTCTGCACGCGCGCCTGCGCGACCGCCGCGAGGCCGGAGCGGGCTGCAGTCAGGTCGGGCTTGAGCTTCAGCGCCTTGTCGAACGCCGCCTGCGCCGCGTCGAGGTCGCCTTCCTGGAAGGCTGCCTGGCCGATAGCGAGCGCAAAGTCAGGATTCTCGGGGTCCTCGCCGGCGAGCGCCTCGAACTGGCTGCGCGCATCCCTGGCGTGCCCGCGCCAGAGCGCGACGTAGGCCAGTCCTTTCCTGGGATCGAGATCGTAGGGCTCCAGCCGCGCGAAGCGCTGGAAGACTGCGACAGCGTCATCAAACCTATGGCTCCAGGCGTAAGTCCAGCCCAAGCCGCTCAGAGCCTCGGGGTTCTGCGGCTCGCGCCGCAGCCCCTCCTGGTAATCAGCGATGGCTGCATCGAATTTGCCAAGCCAGGAGCGCATGCGGGCGCGCCCGAACAGTGCCTGCGTGTTGGCCGGATCGCTCTTGTAGGCCTCGTCGTAGAGATCTTCGGCGCGCGCGTACTGGCCGTGGGCCTCGGCTCGCTGCGCCGCGACGAAGGTGGGCGAGGCGATCGGTTGCGTCTGTGCGTGCAAATGGGCGCCCGCTGCCAGCAACAGCAATGGAGCCAGCAGGTGGGCAACGGCGGCGGTTCCCCGGGCGGCGCGCGACACGCTTCTTGTTGGCATACGCCGAAATTGAGCAGGAATCGTACCTGTGTTGATTGGCGCAAAGTCGGCATCCTGCCGCTTTGCGCGGCCAGCCCAGTGACTTTGTCCACCCCGCGGCCCAGGGAGCGGCCCTGGGCCGCTTAGTGATTTGCTTTCGGACGGTGCCTCGCAGCGAGGCTGGGGTTACTTGTAGTCCATTTTCTTCAAAATGGTGGTTTCGATCTCCCACTCCACTCGCTGGCGGGAGGTGGCCAGCCGGTTGACACTGACCGGGCGCACGCGGCTTGCCACGGGGTGATGGGTCACCAGCCAGGCATCGAAGTCGCCCGGCCTGCGGGCGGCGAAGCCGAAGAGCAGATTGACGCGGCCCTCTGCGATGGTGTCCGGGCGATTGACACGCTCGTCGCAGATGGCGAAGTAGCGGTCGCCGGCGTCGGTGCCTGCGAAGGCGCCCTGCTCCGCCAACACCTCGAGAAACGTCTCGACGAGCGAGCGTGCGCGCCCCCAGGTCGCCGGGCCGTTCTGCTCGAGCAGCACCCAACGGGTGCCACGCTCGATGCTGGCGGCCACCCACAGGCCCAGGCGCCGGGCAGAGAGATATTTCCAATCGGTGAATCCGCTGCCGCCTGCCGCGAGCGTGCGCGCCTCCACGCGCACGCCGGCGCCCCCCGAAGCCGGGCGCGGCGCGGATAGCGTGTTGATTCCAACCTGCGCAAGCCGCAGGCGGTCAGGGTCGCAGACCGATACCGCGGGCTGCATTCCCGGGCGCAGAGTCACTTCCGCGTCGAGGGCCGACCACAAGGAGGAGATGTCGTCGGAGCGCGCGAGCAGGCCGGCAACCGCGCCGCACGAAGCGAAAGTTTCCAGCCGCCCGCGCAGCCGATCGAGAGCCTGGACCCGTGGGTAGTACATGACGGCGTTATCGCTGCGAAACGGCCAGGTACGCACGGCTTCGAGTGCCGTACGCGCTGTGGTCCAGGATGCAGGCGGGTCCACTATCAGCAGCGCGTGACGCTCGCGGCAATAGCGGCCGGCGACGAGGAGTGCGCTGAGACCCACGTCGTGGTCCCGCGAGAGCGGCGGTATGCAAAGAAAGTTGAAACCTTCGGCGGCCCTCAGCGCGAAGAGCCCGGTACCCGCGGCCGCGGACCCGATGATGTCGTAATCGGTCAGCGGGCCACCATCATCGCCGTCAGCGTTGCACGGGGTGTAGCCGATCGCCGAGCCGCCGGGCCCCGCGGACCGCTCCGGGCGCTGCGCGGGAAGCGGCTCGACGGCGCGCGCCAGGCGCGATTGCAGCAGCAGATCGGCGAGGTAGCGGCCGGAGTCCGGGCGCAGGGAAACACGGCGGAAAATCTCCTGATCCTCGATGAGCTCCGAACCCGCCGAACGCACCCGCTGGATGACGAGGTTGAAGCGATCGGCGTCGCCTTCGGGAATGCCGTCGTAGTCGACCGATGCGCGCAGATACTCCCTCGAGCCAGGGTTGACACCGGCGAGCCGGAGCGCCCCGGCGCGGGCCGGCAGCGTGAGAGTGGGCGGACTGGCCCCGTTGGCAACACGCACGATGACGGCGCGGGCACCGCCGTGGTCGAAGAATTGCTCGACGGCGTAGGAAAGCGTCGCGGGCTGCCACAGTCCCCCGAACACCTGTTGGAATTCAGCGAAGCTCGCGACCGCCACGGGTCGCTGCACGGGTCCCTTCAGAGCTCGGCCGACGAAGGCGGTGACGCCGCTCGGCAACCGCGCGATGATCGGCTCGGTCC
>Ga0126373_10003283_pt1 | contig 12074 bp, 10 predicted proteins | sample PanSoiMetPlot_11_FD_92545 | JGI IMG/M metagenome (GOLD analysis project Ga0126373, IMG submission 92545) | Tropical forest soil microbial communities from Panama - MetaG Plot_11 | ecosystem: Environmental > Terrestrial > Soil > Tropical forest > Bulk soil | place: Panama | collected 2016-02-17
AGTTGGACGAGGTAAGTTGCGAATGAATTTCGAAGCGCTGCTTTTCTACCCTACCCGAGGTGTCGAATGAGCAATCTGATGGTGACCCCAGCTGCAACGAGTATCAGTCAACAACTACAGATCCCCTCCGAGCTTCCGCCGGAATGCAAGAGTGGAACGGTCCGAGTTGGTGTGATCGGTTACGGCTATTGGGGTCCCAATATCGTCCGGAACTTGCATGGACAAAAAAACGTGCAGGCGGTCATGGTCTGCGACAAGAGTCCTGCAGCACTGGCACGCGCTCAAAAAGCCTATCCAAACATCGAAACCGTTTCCGATCCCTTGGAGATCCTTCGTTCTCCGGACATCGATGCGGTCGCAGTGATCACGCCGGTTTGGGCGCATTACGAACTGGCCAAGATGGCTCTTGAAAACGGAAAACACCTGTTCATTGAGAAGCCCTTTACCTCCAATTCCGCACAGGCGGAAGAACTCATCGACCTAGCGGCGCGCAAGAAACTGACCATCATGGTCGATCACACCTTCCTGTTCACGGGCGCCGTTCGCAAGATTCGCGAGCTGACAGAAAGCGGCGCGCTCGGCGACCTGTATTACTACGACTCGTTGCGCGTGAATTTGGGGTTGTTCCAACATGACGTTAGCGTTGTTTGGGATCTCGCGCCGCATGATCTTTCCATCATGGATCACATCATCAAGGCAGAGCCCGAAGCAATCGTCGCAACGGGAGAGAAACACCTGAATGGCGTGGAAGACGTTGCCTTTATGACCATCTATTTTCCACGAAACGTCATCGCGCACATCAATGTGAACTGGCTCTCGCCAGTGAAAATCCGAACCACGCTGATCGGCGGGCAGAAGAAAATGGTGGTTTGGAACGACCTGGTTGCCGACGAAAAGGTGCGCGTTTATGACAAGGGTGTTCAGATCAGTTCGGGAGAGGGGATTCGCGACCTTCTCGTCAGCTACCGCAGCGGCGACATGTGGGCCCCCCAACTGGAGCAAGTGGAAGCGCTGCAAGCGGAAATGGGCTATTTCGCCGATTGCATCCTAAACAATAAGGTTCCCTTTAACGATGGGCATGCCGGTCTGCGAGTTGTACGCATGCTCGAAGCGGCAGAGCAATCCATCCGCCGGAAAGGAGAACTGGTTCGCCTGTGAACGAGTTCTGCTCTATCGCCCCAGATGTAAAACTCGGACAAGGGGTCAAGCTCTCCAAATTCATCAACCTCTACGGATGCCAAATCGGCGACGACACCAAGATTGGTGCGTTCGTCGAAATCCAAAAAAATGCCACCGTCGGTCGTCGCTGCAAGATTTCGAGTCATACCTTCGTGTGCGAGGGTGTGAGCATTGAGGACAACGTCTTCATCGGCCACGGCGTGACCTTCATCAATGACTCCTACCCGCGCGCCACGACCTCCGAGGGACAGCCCCAGACGGAGCAGGATTGGCAGGTCGAAACCACTGTAGTCAAGCGTGGAGCCTCCATTGGCTCCGGTTCGACCATTCTTTCAAACGTCGTCATTGGCGAAAATGCCATCGTTGGCGCGGGTAGCGTGGTGACTCGCGATGTCCCCCCGAATACGATTGTGGCCGGAAATCCGGCAAAGGTGTTGCGTTCCATTCCGAATCTTTCCGAGGCAAAGCGATGACAACTCCTGCGAAGGTTCCGTTCGTTGATCTGGTAACCATGCACCGGGAACTTGAGGCCGAACTACTGGAGGTATGCAAGAAAGTTTTTGGGACGGCAGGCTTTATTGGGGGTCCAGAGGTAGAGGGATTCGAGAGGGAGTTTGCGGAGTTTTGCGGCGCCGCACATTGTGTGGGCGTCAACAGCGGAACCGATGCACTGCGTTTCGCGCTCATGGCCGCGGGTGTTCAGACCGGAGACATCGTCGTCACCGTGCCACACTCGTTTATCGCTACAACCGAGGCCATTAGCCAAGCTGGCGCGCACATCCAATTTGTCGACATCGATGGGCGGGCCTTTACGATGGACCCGGGAAAGCTCCGCGAGTACCTTGAAACGTGGTGCGTGCTGGATGCGGCCACGGGCCGCTATATTCATAAGCAACTGCGGAAGCCGGTGGCGGCAGTGGTGCCGGTGCACTTGTACGGTCAGATGGCTGACATGGATCCGATCCTCGATTTGGCGGCGACCTACAAACTGACGGTTATCGAAGACGCCTGCCAGGCTCATGGCGCAGAGTATTTCTCGAAAAAACAGAACCGCTGGCTGAAGGCAGGTTCCGTTGGACACGCGGCGGCATTTAGTTTTTACCCTGGCAAGAATCTCGGCGCGTGCGGTGAGGCCGGCGCGATAACCACGAATGACAGGAACCTCGCTTCGAAAGCGGCGATGTTGCGCGATCACGGACAATCGAAGAAGTACTATCACGATGTAGAAGGTTACAACGGGCGGCTAGATTCTCTGCAGGCGGGAATTCTGCGGATCAAACTTCGTCATCTTTCGGGTTGGAACGAGCAGCGCCGCGCGGCTGCGCGGATTTATGATCAACTCTTGGCTGCAATGAGCGGCTGCGTGGTCTGCCCGGTCGAATCCGATTCCTCGAAATCTGTTTATCACCTTTATGTGGTTCGGACCCAGTTCCGTAATGAGTTGCAGAAACACCTGACCGATGCTGGCATCGGGACCGGAATCCACTATCCCGTTCCCATTCACTTGCAGGCTGCCTATGCCTCGAGGGGATGGAAGCGTGGTGATTTTCCCGAGACGGAAGCGGCCGCCGACGAGATTCTTTCTCTTCCCATGTTTGCAGGACTCACGACGGAACAGCAAAGGCAGGCGGTAGAGACGATTTCGCAGTTCGCAGCTACCGCTGCCTCGAGATAATTTCCTGCTCGCAAGAAGAGGGCTTGCGAAAGCATCGAGAAGCTATCGGAGCAAGCCCTTCTCGTTCGGTGCACAACGCGTCTGCATCTGGCGTCCAAAAGTCTGCTGTTACCGCTGGTTCTAGTCTGTCTGCCCACGTCGTGATCGCCTCGATCACAGCCGCTTTCCATTCTCCGCGCCTCCGGTCGGAACTCTTACAAGTAAGCAGAATGCCTCCAGGATTGCATTTCAAACCCCATTCCCCCAAAAGTCTGATGCACCCAACGGTCACGGAAATGTGTGGTTCGTCACTCGAAATACCGGCGCTGAATGCTCTGGCTTTGCATTCACTCACTCTCTTGCTCGATGAAAAAGAAAGGCTTTTTGCACACTCCGTCACGCTTGATCGGGATGGTTTCCATCGGGGAGTGGCCTCTCCAAAGCGAACAATCATTGCACTTTTGGGATTACACCGCCTTGCCGAGTCGGGAGAAACTCCTCCTTTTGATATTCGGCTAATGGATGACGCCATCTGGGCGGACACGAGTTGGGTCAGAAGTCTCGGCGATCTCGGTCTCCTAACCTGGTTCACAGCCGAATGCGAGCCGGAGAGGCTTAGAGGCCTGTTCCATGAATTCGATTTCGCTAACGCCCTCATCAAATACGCGGACGGCCGCCAAGCACAGACCAAAGGTCTCGCGCGGTTCCTTGCCGGGATTGCCCATGCACGGCTTGCATGTCCCGGAACGTTCCTCGATCTGACTGATGTCGCCGCAGATACCTATCATTTGCTGGAGGATAACCAAGGCGAAGGAGGAATCTTCGGTCATGCGGCGTCGCCGGGATTCCTCGAGCGGACTTACTGTAAGCGTTTTGGAACTTTCTCTGATCAGATTTATGCGATTTACGCTCTCACAACCTTCGCAAGAGCCTTTCACTTAGAAGAACCACTCGCTTGTGCATTAAGCTGCGGGAATTCGATGCGTGCGCTTCAAGGTGAATTGGGACAATGGTGGTTCCTTTACGATAACCGAACGTGCCGTGTGGTACGGAGATATCCTGTCCTCACCTTACATCAGGGCGGAACGGCACCCGTTGGCCTGCTCACCTTGGGCGAAGCCACGGGACAGGACTTCCATGGACCGGTGTGCAAAGGATTGTCGTGGATTGCCGGAGCGAATGAACTCGGGCAGGACCTTAGGAATCTGGACCAAACGTTGATTTGGGATTCCTTGGCTCAAGGAAGCGGGGTTGTGAGATTTTTGGACGCAGCGCTCTCTTTTATGAACATCACGAATGGCCAGCGAAACACGAGCCTCAGGGTGCGATATTCCGCCAGGCCGGATCATTTTGGCTGGTTGCTGTACGCTTTTGGAGGACACGGCCTCCCTCGGAGTAGCTAAGGCCGCCGGCCTCGCCCGTAAAGAAGCCAGACCCTGGGGAGGGAAGCCTCTTGTCGAATGGTGGCAAGAGTTTTCTCTGTCCTGGCCCTTCGCATTCGAGCGCACAAGCTCATTTGTATAAAACTCTCTCCCTTTGTGATAAGCTTCGTCCGGTCAATCTGTTGGAACCCAGTTTGATTTAACGTTGTAGTCATAAGTGAACTCGGTCTGGCAGAGCGATTGCGACAGTGTCTTTCGCATTTGTAGCCTACTCCCGCGATTAAGTATTTTATTTTTAAGTACTTAGGGGGAAGTGGCGCGAGACTTGGCTGTTTTTCATGTCAGCGTATTATGTATTATGGCGGTAGCCTATCTTCGTGATCTCCGGGGCCTATCGTTTGTCGCTTTCTTGACTGAACACTACTCGCCCAACAAGTCAAGGCTTAGGTCACCTTTCTGCCGCTGAAGTGCGGAATGTGCCGGATCTTCAATGAGTTGGCTGTCTGAGCCTGATATCTCTCGTACGAAGCTTTCTTAGGGAGACCGAGCGGTGAAGCAAGAAAATAGCATCCTTGTGGTCGGACTCGGAGAGGTCGGCAAGCCTCTGCTTGAGCTTCTCTCGAAGCGCTACAAAACCGTCGGAGTGGACATTGCGCCCGTTGCGACGGAGATTGGGAAGGTTGATGTGTTGCACATCTGCTTCCCTTTTCAGATAAGAGACTTTGTGGGGGAGAGCGCTCGCTACATAGAGCTTTTCAAGCCGGCCCTCACGGTCGTTAATAGCACGGTGGCGATCGGCACCACCCGGAAAATTGCGCAGCGAACTGCGCGGGCCGTGGTGAATAGCCCGGTGCGTGGGAAACACGCACGTATGCTCGAGGAACTTCGCAATTACACAAAATTCGTGGGGGCCATTGACGCTGAAAGCGCCAAGGCTGCTGCCGCTCATTTCGAGTCAGCAGGAATGAAAACTAAAATCCTGTCCTCCCCGGAGGCCACCGAGCTCGCCAAGCTCACGGAGACGACTTACTTCGGTGTGCTCATTGCTTGGGCGCAGGAGATTGAGCGCTATTGTGATCAAGCAAAACAGTCTTACGAGGAAATCGTCTCTTTCTATGACGAGATTCGGTATCTTCCAGCCACAAGGTTCTTCCCCGGCCTTATTGGTGGTCATTGTGTCATGCCCAACATCGAACTATTGCGAAAGTTCGATGATTCCTCGCTACTTCGAGCACTCGAGGCTTCGAATAGTGCCAAGATCGAGCGTGAGTCAGGTAAGAAAGCGAGCGGCCCGACGGCAAAGGTGAGTGGATCCTCAGATTGAGGAGATGATTGATGGCAGCGAGTGGAAGGTCCTCCAATCCGGCAGCTTCTCTTGCTGGTAAACCTGGACCACGGAATGGTAACCCCGCTTATGACGACGCAAACTGAGCACGCCGCGTCTGAACGCTCTCCGCTGGCGGGGAATCGCCGCCGATTTGTGGACAAGCGGGTGGCGATGGTCACGTTCTCACCTTACCCGTTCGACCCCAGACCGCGCCGCGCGATAGACGCGCTTATCGCTGAAGGGGCGAACGTAGATTTGATTTGCCTGAAAAATGATGGGGCGCCAAAGCGAGAGGCGCGGAATGGAGTCAACGTCTGGCGCCTTGCTATCAAGCATGATAGGCGCGGGAAGTTTGCTTATGCCTACAGGTATGCCGCCTTCATACTCGCTTCCTCTGTAATCTTTGGGTTTCGTTCGTTGATTCACCGTTATGATCTCGTTTATGTCCACAACATGCCCGACATTTTGGTTGTAAGTGGGTTGTTTCCAAAGTTATTCGGTGCGAAGGTGATTCTCGACTTGCACGATCCAATGCCAGAGCTAATGACCACCATTTTTCACGCTGCACCGGAGAGTGCCAGTGTCCAGCTCCTGAAGCGCCTCGAGAAATGGAGCATCGGGCGAGCCGATCTGGCCATTACGGTCAACCTCGCGTGCAAGCGCATCTTTTCTGAGCGTAGCTGCCCGCCGGAAAAGATAACCGTGGTGATGAACTCTCCGGATGGGCAGATCTTCCCCTTTCGCGCGGTACGGGAGCGCAGCCTCACGGACCGGAGTCCGAACGGACCCTTCGTGATCATGTACCACGGTTCTTTAGTCGAAAGGAACGGACTGGAAGTGGCGATCGACGCCCTCGAACGTCTTTTGAGAAGTGTTCCCACGGCCGTGCTTCATATCTATGGGGCGAACTCCGATTTTCTTGAACGCATGATGAAAAAAGCGCGGGACATGAATCTGGAAAGCGCTGTCCGGTATTTTGGACCGAAGAAGCTAGAGGATCTGGTAAGGGAAATTGAGAATTGCGACCTGGGCGTCATTCCGAATCATCGGAACGCCTTTACGGAGATAAATACCCCGACTCGTATTTTCGAATATCTCGCCCTTGGTAAACCGGTCGTGGCCCCTTCCACTGCTGGGATTCGGGATTATTTCGACAACGAGTCACTCTTATTCTTTGAACCGGGCAATCCCGACAACCTGGCGAAACAAATTGAGTATGCGTTCTCCCATCCCGAGGAAGTGTTGGAGATCGCTCGCAGAGGGCAGCAAGTTTACATACAACACACTTGGGAGACGGAGCGGGAAACGCTCCTTAGGCGGGCCAGTGAAATTCTTCATTAGGCGTCTGGCAAGGCATCCCGAATTGTTCGGCTCTTAAATCCTCCCTAGAACCGATCTTGAGTCTCATGAGAAAAACCGCGCTTGTCACTGGTGCTGAGGGATTTATCGGGTCTCACATGATCCGCTTCCTCCATGCTCGGGGCTGGAATATTGTAGGGTTGTATCTGAACGAAGGCGGAGCCTTGCTTCCGAAACTGCCAAACCTGCGACTCGCCCAATGCGACCTTCGAAACGGCCAACGAGTTACGCAATTGGTGGCCCAAGCCCAAGCGAAGCATATCTTTCATTTCGGAGCGCAAAGCTTACCGACAGCCTCCTGGGCCGACCCGGTTACCACATTTGAAGCCAACATTATGGGCTCTCTATATCTGTTTGAGGCGGTACGATACCTGCGGCGGCCGCCTGTCATTGTTTCCGCCTGCTCGAGCGCCGAGTACGGCCATGTGAAGGAATCCGCCATGCCGGTCAAGGAAGACCACGCACTTCGGCCACTTCACCCCTATGGCATAAGCAAAGTATGCTTGGATCTGTTGGCACGCGAGTATTTTCTCGATTACCGCATTCCCGCGGCGAATATTCGCCTGTTCAATACCACCGGTCCAGGAAAAACGAGCGACGCTCCTTCCGATTTCGTGCGGCAGTTGGTGCGCATCAGAAAGGGCCTGCAGCCTCCGGTCATTGAGGTTGGAAATCTGAAGCCTCGGCGCGCGTTTCTTGATGTGCATGATACGGTGCGAGGGTTTTTCTTGGCCGCGATGAAGGGAAAGCACGGCGAGTCGTACAATCTCTGCGCAAGCCGGACCTATCCCATCCACGAAGTCCTGCACACGGCCATTCGACTGTCAGGTGTGAAAGCTGAAATCCGTTCGGTCCCGCGCTTAATGAGGCCTTCCGACGAGAAGATCATCTTTGGAAGCACACAGAAGATCCTTCGGGACACCGGCTGGAAACCGCTGAATTCAATTGAGAAGACTTTGAAATCAATGCTGGATTACTGGCAGGCTAATCTCTGAGGACGCCGACAGACGGCCCTGCTTCAGCAGAAAGCAATCGCGGAACTACATTGAATAGAAACGAAAAAACAGCTCCCCAGCCGAACTCTCGACGAGACGAAATACCTGCGGTGCTGCTCGTGGGTGGGTTAGGGACACGCTTGCGACCGGTTCTGTCTTCAACGCCAAAGCCCCTAGCACCGATCGGCGACATGCCCTTCCTCCAGTTACTCGTTCTGCAGCTTCGGACTCAGGGCATTCGCCGCTTGGTGATGTGTACCGGGCACCAAGCGGAGCAGATCGCGCAAGAGTTCGGTGATGGTTGTAAATGGGATGTCATGATCGACTATTCGAGAGAATTGAGTCCGCTCGGAACGGCCGGCGCCCTAAGGTTAGCGAGCCGCTACCTCGCAAAGGATTCTGATTTTCTTGTCATGAATGGCGACTCATTTCTGGAACTCGATATCCGCCAATTCCTGCACTTTCATCGGGAGCAAGGGGGATGGGCCAGTATCGCGGTGCGAAAGGTCTCGGATGCGGCGCGATATGGCACCGTTCAGCTGGACCACTTTAATCGTGTAGTAGACTTCAGTGAAAAAAAGGGGATCCGCGAACCCGGCGTCATCAATGCCGGTGTATACGCGTTCAACCGTTCGATTCTGGAGCAGATCCCAGAAGGAACAGTCAGCCTTGAAACGGAACTTCTTCCCCGCGTTGTCGAACATGGGATCTATGCTCTCGAGCAGAAGGGGTTGTTCATCGACATAGGGACGCCCGAAGACTATGCGCGTGCCCAAGCACTCCAAGTGAGCCTCTGCCAAGCGGCCCTCTCTGCGGCACAAACCGGGCCTCTCGAACGTCCTTCATGCTAACTTTATTGTTCATGGATCAGAGGTTGTGGCTTGGGAGAGCGCTTCACCTCCGGAAATTAGCCGAGGCTATCGCCATCAGCGTTCATGCCATGAATAGGGCAGCATTTTTAGACCACGACGGCGTCATCCATCGCAAGGTTTCACCTTCCGCCGGGAGTCATCGAAGGAATTGCAGAGTTAAACCGCGCGATTCTGCGTAATCGTTGTCAGGAATCAGCGATGTCTCGCAAAGGGCTTGTTGACGGAGACCGAATTGAAGGAGCTGCCTCGGCGAATGTCTGAGTCTCTTGCAGGGGTGGCCGCCACCATTGATGCAATCTATTGCCGCGCACATGAGCCAGAACCTCCCTGCCGCCGCCGCAAGCCTTCTCCAGGAATGTTGTTGGCAGCGGCGCATTCTCCGATCTTGTTGCGCCAACGCTTCTTGAGCGATTCGACCGCTCCAACAAATAGGCCATTCGTGAAAAGGAAACCGAGAGCATGATTATTACGCGCACCCCACTTCGAATCTCTTTCTTTGGAGGTGGTACAGACTATCCGGTCTGGTACCGCGAGTTCGGCGGCGCAGTTCTGTCAACGACTATCGACAAGTGCTGCTACATCACCTGCCGGCGGCTTCCGCCTTTTTTCGACTACCATAGCCGCGTCTCGTACTCAAGGATCGAAAACGTGGATCACAACAGCGCGATTGAGCATCCTTCCGTCCGGGGATGCCTGCAATTCATGGGAGTCGAGGAAGGAGTGGAGATTCACCACGTCGCGGACTTGCCCGCTCGCACCGGACTCGGAACAAGTTCGGCTTTTACCGTAGGTCTTTTGCTGGGTCTGTACGCGCTGAGGGAGCAGATGCGCGATAAGCAGGCCCTCGCTCTCGACGCCGTCTATGTGGAACAGGAAGTGCTTAAAGAAGCCGTGGGGTCGCAAGACCAGGTCATTGCCGCCTACGGAGGCTTCAACCGTATCGATTTCAGCACTAACGGTGGTTTCGAGGTCAAGCAGGTGATTGCTCCGGCCGCCAGGCTGGCCGCACTGCAACAACACTTTGCTCTCTTCTTCACTGGGTTTTCGCGAACAGCTTCGGAAATTGCCAAAGAACAGATTAAGGTGACGCCGCACCGGAAGCGTGAGCTGGACTCGATGCGTCAGATGGTCGATGAAGCCGAAGCCATCGTCACCAATCCGGATCGCTCCCTTGATGAATTCGGCCATTTGTTGCACGAGTCCTGGCAGATTAAGAGAACACTCACGCGAAACATAACCAACAGCAGCCTCGATGAAATTTATGAGGCAGGTCGCAGCGCCGGTGCCCTGGGTGGCAAGCTTCTTGGAGCCGGCGGTGGCGGCTTTATGCTGTTCTTCGTGCCGCCGGAGCGGCGAAAGGAATTGCGCACGCGACTCAAAAACCTGTTGTGCGTGCCGTTCTCGTTCTCGAATCGAGGCAGCCATGTCGTCGTGTACGAACCGGACGAAGTCTACGACAAATCACTGACTGCGGAGAGGTGCGAGGTATACGCCCAGCGACCGTCCGCTCCAGCTGACTAGCGCATCAGCACAAGGCGAAAGAGCATGCCACTAGATCACTCCCTCCCCCTTTACGTCTTGATCACTCCGGCTCGCAACGAAGAGGCATTCATCGAGAAGACCATCGACTCGGTGGTTCATCAGACGTATTTACCTGTGAAATGGGTGATCGTAAACGATGGTTCGACCGACACCATGGCGAGCCGCATAGAGCCATATCTCTCGAAACACGACTGGATCGAACTGGTGAATCTTCCGATTCGCCAGGAGCGGAATTTTGCGGCGAAAGTTTATGCCTTCAATGCAGGCCAGGAGCGGCTGAAGAACGTCGAGTACGAGGTCATTGGCAATCTGGACTCGGATGTCTCCTTAGATGCAGATCATTTTGAATTTCTCTTAGGCAAGTTCAGAGAGGATCCGCGGCTCGGGGTTGCGGGAACAGTTTTCAGAGAGGAAAACTACAATTCCGAAACCGATAGCCTGGAAGGACAGCTGCATGTTTCAGGTCAGTGCCAGCTATTTCGACGTCGGTGCTTCGAGGATATAGGCGGGTATTTCGCAAACAAGGCCGGCGGCATAGATTGGATCGCAGTCACAACCGCCCGGATGATCGGCTGGAAGACGCGATCCTTTCGAGAGAAGTCGTTTTTCCACTACCGGCATTTGGGAACGGCCGAACGCAGTGCCTTTGACGCTGCATTCTCCTATGGTGAAAAGGATTACTACCTCGGCGGACATCCGGTCTGGGAACTCTTCCGCGTTATGTTTCGAATGGCCAAGCCACCCTACCTCGTTGAGGGGGTGGCACTCGGATTAGGCTACGGGTGGGCTGCACTGCGAAGATTGAAGAGGCCTGTTTCGAAGGAGCTCATGGTGTTTCACCGCCGGGAACAGATGCGGAAGCTCAAAGTCATTCTCAAGTCAGTGCTAACATTCAAACGGATTGATAAATTCAGGCTCCTGTCTGAATAGATCCGCTCTTTTTCACAAGGCAAGATCGTACAATGAACAAAGCACAAGTGAGTGAAGTCGAAACAGCGGTCAGCCGTTTTACCCGTTGGCTCGATCATTACGGTGAGACGTCGTACGATCACCAGAGCTATTTTGCAAGTGATCTCGGACGAAGTGCCAAGGCTCTCTATTATCGAAAGCCGCTACTGGGAACTCTGGCGGTGTCCCCCATGATCATTTCCGAGGCCTTCGTCCCCTCAGCTCGTCGACTCTTCTGGAAGCCCCAACGCTTTCCCATCGCCGATGCTCACTATGCTATGGGCTTCGCCTTTCTCGCCGAGGCGCTCGGGCAAGAGTCGCATCACAAGCGCGCGGTTCATTTTCTAGAAGTGCTCAAGGAGACCCGTTCGAAAGGCTTCCGCCACTATACCTGGGGCTACCCATTCAATTGGGAAACACGGACCGGCACACTGAAAGAAGGAACGCCCATGGTCACGACCATTCCCTATGTATATGAAGCGTTCCGGCAGGTTTACCAGCTTGATGGCGATCCTCAGTGGCTCGAAGTCATGCATTCGATCGCTCAGCACGCCCTGGAGGACTATCAGGATTTTGCGGTTTCGCCCAACGCTTCTACCTGCTGCTATTGTCCGGGACCGAAGAACTCCAGTGGTATCATTAACGCCAGCGCCTACCGTGCATTTCTCCTCACACAAGCCGCGCAAGATTTCGCGGAGGAAAAATATCGGAAGGTTGCAGAAAGAAATCTCAACTTTGTGATCGAGTCCCAAAATCCAAATGGCTCCTGGTACTACTCGATCGACAACGTACGAGATTTTGTCGATCACTTTCATA
>Ga0126373_10003284_pt1 | contig 12071 bp, 12 predicted proteins | sample PanSoiMetPlot_11_FD_92545 | JGI IMG/M metagenome (GOLD analysis project Ga0126373, IMG submission 92545) | Tropical forest soil microbial communities from Panama - MetaG Plot_11 | ecosystem: Environmental > Terrestrial > Soil > Tropical forest > Bulk soil | place: Panama | collected 2016-02-17
CGCCTGCGCAGCTCTTACTCTAGCAGAGCTAGGAGACGAAGCCATCAGTGAAAGAGTGTAGGGAGAAAAGAAATGAAAAGCCGGGGTGGGGATTTTCCCGACCCACGTATTCCGAAATGCCAATTTACATCGTAGGGCGATGCAACTTTCGTAACCTCCGGCGCGCGTTTCTTCCATGACCGGAAGCTGGTGAGATGGCATACTTGGAACTTGTGAAAACCCGCAAGCTCACCTTCGGAGTTTTCGCCATGTGCCTGGTCCTGGGCACCATGGTTCTCCTCATGTGGCCGTTGCCCGTTGGTCCCTACCCAGTCACCCACGGTCCCACCACAGCTCTGCGGGCAACCAGGGCGGCTGTGTTGATCATCTGGTCGTTGACCATTGCGATTCTTCTGGTGATCTCACCGGAGACATCCCTCGCTGTCACGTTGCGGCAATCTGCCGTTTTCGAAAATAGCAGTCGCCCGGATCCTGCATTCGCGGCTTTTTTCATTTTGCGCTGCTAGCTGCGCAGACCTACCCCAAACTTTGATCAGGTTTGCCCCGTGATTTTTGCTCGTCTCTATCCGCGGGGCAGGCGGGACAGTTCCTGCGAAGTTGAGCCTGTGGATGCGGACAGGTCGGCTGAGTACGCAAAGATGCTGTCCCGTTTCTTTTTGATTTCTTCTTGTTTGCCACGTCGCGCGAAAGTAGCGCCCGCCGGACAGCCGCCGGGACGACGATCGAATGGCGAGCGCACCCCTGGAGTGAGAGGATCCCGCGGTCGGCTTTCCCTGCTCACTGCGTTGGCGGCTCCGGTTCCGCGGAGCCGTCCGCGCGCGGATCGGACGCACCATAGTTGACGCCCGTCCTCGAATCATGCAGAACGGCCTGGCCGCGTCCCATGCTAGTCGAGTATTCCCGGTCGACGCGGAATACGTGGCCCATGGAACTTAACTTTTCGCGGACCTCTGGCTGCACACGCGATTCAATCACAATGTTGCAGCCACCGTTCGGGCTCACGGTGAAGCGCGGGTTTTCGAGCGCCGCCTGGATGTTCATGCCGTAATCCACAAAATTGGACACGAATTGCGCGTGCGCCAGTGGCTGGTTGGCTCCGCCCATGATGCCGAATCCAATGTGCTGATCTCCTTTCTCCATGAAGGCGGGAATGATGGTATGGAATGGTCGTTTCCGTGGAGCAAGGACATTGGGCGACGCGGGATCGAGCGCGAACAGCGCACCGCGATCCTGCAGGACAAAACCCATTCCGCGAACCGTAATTCCAGAACCAAACGCTTCATAGTTGCTCTGTATCAGGGAAACGATATTGCCTTCCCGATCCACTACCGAGAGATACGTGGTTTCGCTGGCCGGTGGCTGGCCCGCGCCCGTCTCGCAGCTTGCCTTGTTGGGATCGATCAGGCGAGCGCGTTCTTGGGCATACTGTTTCGAGAGCAATCCTTGCACCGGCACCTTGGCGAAGCGGGGGTCGGCGTTGTAGCGACGCAGGTCCGCGTAGGCCAGCTTCATTGCCTCAATCTTGAGGTGCAGTGCGGAGACGCTCGAGGAGCCTTCTGGCGAAGCCGGAGCCGTCTCCATGATGTTGAGCATTTCGAGCGCAGCCATGCCTTGGCCGTTCGGTGGAAGTTCGTAGATGGTCCACCCGCGATAGGTGGTCGAAACGGGATCCACCCACTCAGGAGTAAATTGCGCCAGATCATCCGCGGCCATCGTTCCGCCGAACTCATGCGATGTCGTAAGGATGGCTCGCGCAATATCTCCTTTGTAGAAAGATGCCGCTCCGCCGGTCGCGAGCAATCGCAAGGTCTTCGCCAGGTCCGGATTGCGGAAGATCTGGCCGACCTCCGGCACTTTGCCATCCGGAAGATAGACCCGGCGGCTTTCCGGGTCCTGAGAGATCCCCTCTTGCTCCCAGAATCCGTGAATGAGTTCCGGCACCGGATATCCGCGGTCGGCATAGTGGATGGCCGGCTTGAAAAGCTCGTTCCACGGCAGCTTGCCGAACCGATTATGCAATGCATTCCAGCCCGCGACGGCGCCGGGCACAGTGACTGCGTCAATACCGAAGGTCGGCATTTGGGTAACGCCCTTTTGCTTCAGGCGTTCGAGGGTAAGCCCCTGCGGAGCCCATCCGCTGGAGTTCAAGCCATACAACTTGCCTGTCTTAGCATCCCAGTAAATGGCGAACAGGTCTCCGCCCATGCCATTCATCATCGGCTCGGTCACACCCAGAACGGCATTGGCGGCAATGGCTGCGTCGACCGCTGATCCGCCTTTGGCAAGAATCTGGGCGCCGGCCACGGAGGCCTGCACGTGACTCGTCGCAACAATGCCCTCGCGAGTGATGACCATCGAGCGGGCATGAGACCGGTCTTGCGGGTACACAGCCGAAGTGAGGACCAAAACCACGATCGTGAGTCTAATAAGCATAGAGGGCCTTGGGAAGGGCGCTGAAGTCCGGGAAAGGATACGTGGGTGCCCCTGAGAGGTCCAGCTATCATCAACGAAATTTGTCCCAGGCAAGTACCGCCGACGTCCAACTCCAAGGTAGCGCCGGCGTCCCGCCGGCTCTCCGGCAGTCTTACCTCGGCCGGTTTTTTTGGGCGCAACTCCAGAACGCCGGCAGGATGCCGGCGCTACAATTCTAGTGGTGCAAGAAGAAGCCGCTAATCAGGAAGAGGACTTCGGCGGCAAACAAGGCAATCAGGAACCGTTCGCGACGGCGGGAACGGCGCAGGTCCCGCAGCATGTCGCGCTCCAGGTCATAGACGAACGCGGCCGTGGCGGGATCGGGCGTAACTGGCTCCGGCATAGATAAACCCGGCGATGCAGCAGGAATCACGGGTTTGGCTTGATCCGGCAAAAAAACCTTGGGCGTGCTGATCACATTGGACCACGAGGTGAGCAGCAAGGCCTGGGACGGAATGATCGGATTCGCCGGTTCCCACGTGACTTCCACCGGCGGCAGCTTTTCAGGCGCGACCGCATCCGCCAAGCCCCGCAACAACGAACTCCACCACGGGTGCGCGAGCATGTCCCCGATCAACTCGCCCACATCGACAGGCCGTGATTCGAGCTGGAGGGGCGGTTGGGTCTCTGGAGAAATGACGTCGCCCAAGTTTGTGAATACAGTCCGATACCATGGCAGGTCTAGATAGTCCCCGAGCAGCATCCCCAGGTTGACCGGTCGCGACGTCAAGTACAGGGGAGGCAGGTGGTCTGGCAAGAACCGATCGCGGAAGTTCCGAATAAGCGACTTCCATAGTGGACGGCTCAGGTCCTCCGGAGGCGCCAGATCGAGTTCGTTGACAGTAGCCATTCAATTGTTTTGACAGGTTCGAGCGGTTTTTGCTCGCAAAATCATACTCCTACGATACCATTTTCGAGCCGGAATGTCGGCTTTCCAACCTCGATGCCTAAGGCTGTAATTGCTTGTCGTGAAACTAAACATCGCTAAAATTATTGAGAAACTTCCTGCGTCTTGTTCGAATTTTGCGCTACAATTCGACCCAATACGGGTGCGCCCTCGTTTATAGAGACCCCAAAAGATTGTTCTGACGAGTGTTTTGGCGCACGGCCTTCTCCCCAGGAGGTAGTTAGATGTATCGCCCCTACTCCAGCCCTATCGGGGAATCCGCTTCCTCGATGGATGTGCTTTCGACCATTCGCGGATTCACTCAAGATTTCAGCATGAACTTCAACACCGGCAACTACGACCAGGTCGCCGGATTGTTCGCTTCGGATGGAATATTTATGGCCCCGCACAACGAATCCATCGTTGGCCCGAAGCCGATCGAACGCAAGCTGCGCGAGTTCGGAGAATCCGGCTACCAGGATCTCCGGCTCGAAACGATTCGCGTCGATTCCTCCGGCGACATGGCGATGGAAATTGGCCGCTACGCCGTCTCCGTCGTGAGCGAAAACGGCTCTACCAAAGCCGATCGCGGCAAATACGTCAAGGTGTGGAGGCGCCTGGGCGCGTGGCGCATCGTGGCCGATTGCTGGAGCAGTAACCTTCCGGCAGCTTCTGAGCAGGCCAGCGAAGAGAAATCCATGCCGCCGGGCGACAAGGTCACGGTGATTTCTAACGAGGTCTCGAAGTCTGCCTAGTCTTGCAAAGAACTCCTCCGCGCCGGCGAGTGCGCCGTCGGGTGCGCGCCGGCCAGTTTCTGAGCCGTCATCCATCGATGCTTCGCGCGTTTGCCCGAATTGCTCTGCCCAGTTGAAAGAGCACCGCTGTAAGCTGAGTTGTCCCCAGTGCGGCTTCTACCTGAGCTGCTCAGATTTCTATTGATAGCGGTTTCTACGGATACCGGGTGGGGATTTTCTCAAGACAACGCCGAGAGATGTTTTTCTTTAAAAAGCGCCCGCCCAAGTGCGCGTCTTCAAGATGCATGCTCGTGCCCCAACCGGCGTAAAATCAGAAGATATGCGTTACCTTGTACGGGCAAAACTGAAACCTGGTGGGAAACCGAAACTGCTCCAGGCGATTGAAAGCGAAACCTTGGGGCAAGGCTCCGTTGCGGAAGGCGAATATCTCAGGAACATGAAGGACGCGCGTCTGTCGGCCGATGGCACGGCCCGTTGGGTGGAGGTTTGCTACTGCCCGACCCCTCTCGAAGAGGAGCGGCCTTATTGGGAAGAGTACTTCGAGCTTACCAAAATCCAGGATGCTCACGATCGGCGGAAGTGTCGCGATCAGAACGGCTCCGAACCCTGGGCTTGCGGGGACTGCGACTGTACAAAGCGGCTGGAGAAAAAGCTTGCCGAAACTGGCAAGTCGTTCCTGCAAGTGATCAAGCGAATGTCGTAACGCTTGCTTCGCGGGTGCCCTAAGCGGCCTCGGCAATCCGCCGAATCAGACCTTCCTGCTCGCTCTTGCTTTCTGCTCCGATGGTGAACGCGTCAAGTACGCCCAGAGAGAGTGCGTATTTCAGAGCCTCGTCGGGACGCGTTCGCAGGTCGCCCTGACCGAGAATCTTCATCCCAACAATGGCTTTTCCCGACGCTTTCATTTCATGCAAAACACTGACCACAGTGTCAGGATCCGCATCCATGTGAGACCCGATGGGATTGATGCGCACCAGGTGAACTTCAACCCAATGCGATTTCGCCGCAGCCCGCAGGGCCTCGATGCTGTGACACGAACAACCGTGTGCGCGAATAATACCTTTCTGCTTGGCTTCGGAAAGCACGACCATTACGCCATGATAGCGTTCAGTCCAGTCGCTTTCGGTGAGGCAGTGCATCAGGCAGACATCAAGGTAGTCTGTCCCCAACTCCTTGCGAAAGCGATCGAGATCGGCGCGCGCGGAGTTCGCATCGCGGGCCCAGCTCTTGGTGAGAACCGTCACTTTATCGCGAGGCACTCGTTTCAGGGCTTCGGCTACATGCGGATGACTGCCGTAAGAGTCGGCAGCGTCGAAAAAGCGCAGGCCGTGTTCGTAACCATTCAAGAGCAACTCCGGCAAGCCCTTCATTCCCAACGCAGTCTGATTGGAGTGATGCCCGGAGCCCACAGTGCCCGTCCCCATGGCGAGAAGACTCGTCTGAATCCCGGTTCTACCGAGCGTCACAGTTTCATAGGCGCTGAATTTCCGTGGCAGCGCGGGCAGAGCCTGCATCGTGCGGCCCAGGCCGCGCGAAACCAGCCAGGCCGCTCCCATTACCCGTGCCGAGCCCAGAACGAATTCCCGCCGTTTCATGGGATTACTCCGATATCCAGATATATCAGACGTTCTCCTAAGTTCGGAGTTTATTCGAAAATCGCGGTTATCTTCTGGTCTGCCAGTCGCGCGGTCACTGCTCGCAAGAAAAGTACGTGTTTGTGAATCAAAGTTCTGAGCTCACTCAGGATGTGGCAGGTTCAAAGGTTGAGGTTTCAAAGTTTCAAGATTTCAGGAGAACACGGTCAAAGTATCCGGATGGTTTTCGCTTCATCATTCAAACCTTGAAACCTTGAAACCTTGAAAACGGTTTCGCATCCCAAGGCGCTGGGCAACATCCAACTTTAGATGGAATCTTGCGCCAGACCTGCCATCGCCGAGGGCAAGGCTAAAGTTTCGCAGCCCAAGGACCACACCTTGCGATCGAGAATTTCCGTTTTCATTGTGATTGTGCAGTCGGTTCTGCTGCTGATCCATTGGTTTCTCTACGACACATGGATCAGCTTCCGCGCGGAGCCTGACCCCCCGGGCATCACTGGATGGCAGATTGGGCTGGCTGCTTTATCGGTCAGCTTCATCGCTGCTTCGTTGCTGGCTTTCCGATCGTCGAACCTGTTTGCGCGAATTTTCTATCGCATCGCGGCCGCCTGGCTAGGCACAGTGAACTTTCTCTTCATGGCAGCGTGTCTGTGTTGGATTGTTTATCTTGCTGCACTGCTGGGTGGGTTCCAAATCGATCGTTCGGCCTGGGCGGGAGCAACGTTGGGGCTCGCCGTGCTTGCCAGCTTGTACGGAATCCTGAATGCGCGTTGGGTGCGGATCAAGCGGATCACGGTCAATCTCTCCAATCTGCCGGCATCCTGGCGTGGTCGCGTGGCAGCGCTGGTTTCCGACGTTCACCTCGGCCACGTAAATGGACTCGGATTCATGCGGCGCATCGTCGCCCAACTTGCACGCCTCAAGCCTGACATCGTTTTCATCACGGGCGACTTGTACGACGGCACCAAAGTTGACGCTGCCACACTTGTCCAGCCCTGGAAAGATTGCTCGGCTCCCTGGGGCGCATATTTCATTACTGGCAATCACGAAGAGTTCAGGGACCGCTCTTCCTACCTGGATGCAGTTCGCGATGCCGGCGTGCGTGTGTTGCAGAACGAGAAAGTCGTGGTCGATGGCCTGCAGGTCGTGGGCGTACATTTCCGGGAGTCCGCCAACCTCACTCAATTTTGGTCGATTCTAAGAAACGCGGGCATCGAGAAAGAGAGTGCCAGCATTTTGCTTTCGCATTCGCCCCATGCTCTGCCCGTGGCAGAGGAAGCCGGCCTGTCACTGCAACTGTCGGGTCACACACACGGAGGACAGATTTTCCCGTTCACATGGTTCACGCACCACATCTTCGGGGCGTATACCTACGGTCTGAAGCGTTTCGGCGAGATGCTTGTCTACACCACCACGGGCGCGGGCACCTGGGGACCACCCATGCGGGTGGGAACTCATCCTGAGATCGTCCTAATTGAGTTCGCATAACAAGCGCGGAACCAGATTGTTCTCGTGTTCACCTTGCTTGATGAGATTCTTGCCCGTATCAGGCCACGCCTCCAAAGGTTGCGAAAATTCGGATTTCGATTGCGTTTTGAAGGGGAGCTGAGGGTTACACCAAACTCGCGTTCTTTGCGATGTCTGAAACGGAGCTGCCGGCTAGACGAGTCGCGTCATGCACACGTAGGGCCCAGACGCCCTCGTCTGGGCTGCCGGGCGGCAGCCCGGCGGAGAGAGCACAACCGGCTCCCGCATACTCGATGTTTCTCGATGTGACTGGGAAGTGAATGATGAGAACAAAACCGAGAGCGATTGTTATTTTTGCAACTCTTCTCGTGCTGAGCGGGTTGGGTTCTTTTTCGCAAGCCGTGCAGGCAGCGTCTACAACTTCGGCGCCCGATGCAGTTCAGGCGCCTGAGACGTCGCCAGGAACGCAGTCCGGCACCGAGTCGACGAACGAGTATTTGCCCCCGCCGGGCCAGTATGAAAAAGCAGTCGCCTATTCTTCCGCGCACTATCGGCACCTTGCCATCAGCGGCCTTTGGGCAATGGCCGTGCCTCTTTTGATTCTGCACTGGCGTTTGGCGCCTCGTTATCGGGACTGGGCCGAGCGAGTTTCATCGCGCCGGTTCCTGCAAGTTCTTCTCTACGCGCCGCCCTTGGTGCTCACTCTCGCACTGATGTCGTTGCCATTCGACCTGTGGGATCATTCGCTCGAGCGTAGCTTCGGACTATCGGTGCAGGGTTGGACTTCATGGTTCGGTGATTGGACGACGGAACAGGTTATCGCGGTCATTCTGGGTACGCTGCTCATCTGGATTCTCTACGGGGTAATTCGACGCAGTCCACGGCGTTGGTGGTTTTATTTTTGGCTGGCAGCCATGCCGGTGGTGCTCGCAGTGTTCTTCGCGCAACCGCTTGTAATTGACCCGCTATTTTTCAAGTTCACCCCTCTTGCCACCACCCAACCAATGCTCGTGACGAAACTAGAGCAGGTGGTTCAGCGCGGCGGTATGGAAATTCCGCCCGAGCGCATGTTCGAGGCGAATGCCAGCACCAAGTTGACCGGCCTGAATGCGTATGTAACCGGGTTTGGAGCTTCTAAGCGCGCGGTTATCTGGGACACAACCCTCGCAAAAGCGACCACGCCGGAGGTGTTGTTTGTGTTCGGGCACGAGATGGGACATTACGTGTTGCACCACATCCCGAAAGAAATCACGATCGATGCTTTCTTGCTTCTCGGGTTGCTCTACCTTGGATACCGGGTCTCCATCTGGATGATTCGTCGCTGGGGGACAAGTTGGGGCATTCGCGGCGTCGAAGATTGGGCGTCGCTGCCGGTGCTGATCTTCGTCTTGACAACCCTGACCGTCCTGGCCACGCCGGCTTTCAACGCCATCAGTCGACACTTCGAGCACGAAGCAGATCGCTATGGCCTCGAAGTTGTACATGGGGTGATCGCGAACCCGGGGAACGTGGCAGCGACCTTCTTTGAGAAGAGCGGAGAAATCAACCTCGCCGATCCGAATCCCAGCACATGGGTAAAGATCTGGTTCTTTGATCATCCGACGCGCCCGGAAAGAGTGCGCTTCGCCGCAACCTACGATCCGTGGGACAAGGGGGACGGGCCGAAGTATGTGAAGTAGGAATACCTCGGCCGTCCGTGTTCAACATTTCTCGAGGGACGATTGCGTCGCGTGCCCCATCCTTGTGCGTATTGTGCGCCAGGGTGGGATTCCCCAGCTGCTTCAGACGTGGCTCGTATAAGCTTTCATTTCTTTGGGCGTGACTCGGGCGGCACCAGGCCCGCGACGCGGTAGTAGACCGCTAGCTGGCCGTAATGCTCGCCCATGTGCTCGATGAAACCATAGGCGTAGTCAATCAGGCGCACCTGGCGGTTGTCGAAGGGATCGATCATCATGCCGCTCATGCCCGAATCCCCTTTCGACGTGATTACATCGGCGCCATCTGCCATCGATTTTTTTACAAAAGCAACCAGTTCGGCCTTGGTCTTGTAGTTCGCGCGCTTGGGATCTTCCTCCGCGGGTGGCTTTTCACCTTTGGCCGGATTGATGAAGAAATAGTTGGCTCCGGCAGCATGCAGCAACTGTTCTGCAAAGCTGCGCTGCGCCGGGGTTGGCTTGAAGTCATACTTGTCTTCGGGAAAGTCTTCGGCCATGGTGGTGAGCTTGCGTGCCACGTCATTCCACGATTCGAGCACTGCTTGCGATGGGCTCAGCGCGGGCTTGGGAGTTGCGTCTTTTTTCGGAGCATCTTGAGCAGGTGCAGCAAGCGTCGCCACTAGAATGAGTGCCAGCATCCAGCCGGATTTCGTCATCGTTCATCCTCCGTAGTTTTGTGTGTGCCTGGGGCCCGGGCTATCTTAGTCGCATTTCGTTCTCAGCGACGAACGAATTACGGCCACATCGGCGTGCCACCCAGACAAGACACGGCGCTGCTGTGGGCAGGCGTGCGATTGTTCCGGGGCTACAAAGGATACATTCGATAGGATGCGTCAGGAAGTACCCGAAATTTGGGCCGGCTGCGTTGTGGAAACTGCGAATAGATGCGGAACATTCGCCGAGTTGAGATTACGCCGCCGGCCCCAAGCGACCCGAAGATGTTCCTAACTTAGCATGGGGAAATTTGACGGAAAGTAACGTTGGTAACTGCAGATGAAATCGGCACACTGAAAGCCCCTGCGCTCGAACCAGAAAGCTACTGGGGTTGTTTCTGTTGGATGGCTCTTAGAATGGCGGCTCGGGCCGCGGCCTGACGGTTGAGAGGCCGCTCCGAGAGGACCTCGTTGGATGTGCCTTTCGTGAGCGTACCCTTCGCCGAGGTGACAGGTTTTGGGCCAAGCGCGATTTCGACTTCTCTTGCTGCCACATATGTCTCGTCCACATAATAGCGACCGCATCCGGGCACGGGGCATGTGTGTGCGCTTGTGACGCCGTGCGGACGTTTCACCCAGCAGGACACCATTTGCAGGTTGGTGTGGCGATCGCAATTGGGATGAGACCGGCTCATGCAAACGAGAAGACTCTCACTAGAAGATGACTGCAAGCACCGTGCCAGTTGGAACGTTTGCGGACTTTCCCCAAAAATGGCGGCAATTTCTGAAAAACCCGGTTGTCCCCTGCAATGGGAAACGTAATGCGACAGATCTCGCGCCTCGCCCGTGAGTCAAAGCGACCCGGCGCTACGTGTCAAATGGACCCTCACCCAAGAATGTCAGGATGGTCCGCCTGCAGAAACCACTCAAGTCCACGGCTCTAGCCTCGGGATATCGAGGCGCACAATCTCAGGGAGCTCCTTTGTTCCCGAAGCCGAAATCCTATAGGCCAGAGCCCAGAGCCCGCTTTAAGAGCTACAGGCGGAAGGGGGCGCTCAGAAGACGGGCTGGAAGCATAATAGCGGCACCAACCAGGGCGAGCACGCCATGCACAGCGATCCCAAGAATGCGGAACGGCAACAGAATCAGCCACACAAATGGGTAGGCCACCAATGCGAGCAGTGCTACCGGCCAGCACATCACAAACAGAAGGCACCAGGCCAGAAATGCGAACATTGGACACCTCCCTTGCGTCTTCAGTGTAAGGTACGGGAACGCAATCCAGAAAGTTCCCCAGGGACGACTCTTCTAACTGCACATCTCAGTACGCGGAATTCTCGAACGTTACGGCTGGAGGGACCGGCGTCTCACCGCTCCGTTCTCATGGCATCGCCGTTCCCGGGAGGTGCCTCTGCAAGAAAGCCAAGGTGCGGCGGCGAGCATCCTGCCAGTTCTCGCCATTGAAGCCATGACCCGCTCCGCCATAAATCTGCATCTCGTACGGTATCGCCTTCTTTTCGAGGATCTCTTGCAGGTAGTAGGCCTCGGCAACTGGGACGGTCGTGTCGGCATCGCCGTGGAGGATGAGCGTGGGACACAGGCGCCGCATGAAGAGTTTCATTTCTTTCGGAAAGCCGCCGAAGAAATCGACCACGGCTTTCACGCGCTGATCGACGGCGGCTACCGAGAGCGCGAGATAGGCGCCCAGTGAGAAGCCCAGCAACCCAATCCTGTTCGGATCGACCGCAGGCTGGCGCTCGACATGAGTAATCGCATCCCAAACGGTTTTCCCCCAAACAGGAAAATGCCGAATCGCTGTTTGTTTGTCGACCACGGGTGAGGTGCCGGTCCGGTCGAAGTAGTGGGGGACGAAAACGGCGAAGCCGTACCCGGCAAGCTGGGCCGCTGGATCGGCCATCGTCGCGTGTCCTCCTCCCGATCCGTGCAAGCCGATAATCGCCGGAAACCGGTGCCCATTATGTTCGGGAACAAAGGCATCGCATGCGATGGAGCGGCCGCCAGAGTCGAAGCTGCAGCGAGATTGGGTGATGGGGAACATCGTCGTTATTGAATTATTTCCCGTTCGAGCAGTCTCAGTTTCAAACTCGGTTTCGAGTTTCAAGTTTCTTGAGAACTGGGTGAATCTGGCAGCTATCAGCTATCGGCCATCAGCCAACGACTATCGACCAACGACTGCCTCTTCGGCCAGCTTCCGCAGCGAGTCCTGGTAGGGAGCTCGCGCAATGCCGCGTTCCGTGATGATGGCAGTCACATACCTGGCCGGAGTCACATCGAAAGCAGGATTCTCGATCTCAACGCCGTCCGGAACCATTTGCTTCCCGGCGATGTGGCTTACCTCTTTAACGTTACGATTCTCAAGCGGGATGCCGCTTCCATCCGAAGTGGCAAGGTCCACCGTGGAAATTGGAGCTGCTACATAAAAGGGGATGCCATGCTCCTTCGCCAGAACGGCGACAGTGTAGGTCCCGATTTTGTTGGCGACATCGCCATTTGCCGCGATGCGGTCC
>Ga0126373_10003285_pt1 | contig 12069 bp, 10 predicted proteins | sample PanSoiMetPlot_11_FD_92545 | JGI IMG/M metagenome (GOLD analysis project Ga0126373, IMG submission 92545) | Tropical forest soil microbial communities from Panama - MetaG Plot_11 | ecosystem: Environmental > Terrestrial > Soil > Tropical forest > Bulk soil | place: Panama | collected 2016-02-17
GCCTGTCGGCAACGAAAGCCAGACTAAGGATTCCCAGCAATCCGCCAAAGATGGCGGCAAAAATCGAGCGCTCCATAAATCACTCCTATGCCTGAACTTGGACCACGTCGTGGTGAGCCGCAAGGCGGCTCAGGGTTAGAACGGCGAGCGCGGAGATTCTTGCAAAGACCCACTAGCGAAGCAGATGTATGAATTCTCCAAACGGAAGCTCGGGCGAATTTGGGCTGGATGTCAGGCTCGGGCCGGCCCTTCTAAGGCACGTCCGCTCGAAGTCCTGCCGTAGTTTTGCGATTGGAATTCTGCCGTTGTTCGAAAGGCCCGGAAATGCCGACTAACTGTAGGGATCGCCGAGATTAATGCGCGTCTTCCGCTTGTCCTTGGCGGCTTGCGCTTCCTCCCGCTCGTATTCGGCAATTTCCTCTTCGGTGTAAGAAAACACATCGCGCGCAGCGAACATGGAATTCAAGCGGGAGGCTTGTTTCTTTTTTTTGCGAAGGGCGCCAAATTCGCGGCGAACCAGGCGGATGGGCGCCTCAATGACCTTGATTTCGACCAGCAGATCGCTGACTTTCTCGAGGAAGTCGTGAAGGTGGTAAGGCCGAACCACATACGGCAGGCGTGCCGCCTCGATTTGTTGGGTGAACCGACGCTCCCCCGATTCGGGAATGACAAAAAGCGCCCGAATGCGACCGCCGGCCTCCTGAGGGACCGTCGCGATCTCACGCAGCGTGAAAAACGCGGGACTCTCGAGATCCATGGCAGCGGCGTTGGCCACAACCAAAGACCAATCCGCACTTTTTAGTTCGGAAAGCAGCATTTTCGCGTCGGGAACGACGCGCACGCGCCAACCTTCCGAGTCTAAAACCTGCTTCACCGCGCTGGCCCCGTGAGGTTCGTTGTCGAGCACAAGAATGCCCACCTGCCGGGGGGCGACCGTAGGACCGGTTCCCATAAGCTTCAGTATAGGGGAGAAGCCGCAGCCCGGGCCGAGCGGTCAAGTCCTTGAAGCCTATAACATACTGACCGCCGGGACAGGGGCTCCGCGGAGAGCTTGTGTCGGTTGAGATCGTCTATAGTCCAACTACCAGGGAGGTCCCTGCAATGTACCTTTGCAAGCCGATGCCATCCCAGAAAATGCGGTAGGTGGCCCTGCGCTTTGCGGGATCGGTGCCCGTGAAAAAGATTTGGAACCCATCGCGTGACCATTCCGCCTCGCTCGCCGACAAATTGGGTACGGGGATAAGCGTTCGGCGCTTCGAGCGAAATTCATAGAGGAAGAGCGCGCCTGCCTGACCGCTCTCTACGGCCGGAATCCCGGACGCGGAGTGGGCAAATAGGGCAGAAACGAGAACCAGGTCGGGATTGCTGGGATGCAGCCGAACGGTGAGCTTGGCGCCAGGAACAAAATCGGGCCCGCACAAATCTCTGATGGAAAGCGCTTGCGCAAGCTTGCCGTCTTCCCCAATCCAGGCTAAGTCGCCCTGGTTGGCCGTGACCGTAACAAGGGTGTGCGGATCACTCCAGCCCTGAATGCTTTCGAAAGCATCCGCGCTGAGAACCGCGGCCTTGGCGGGATCGTTTGACGGGAAAGTCCAGAGCTGCCATTTCCCGGCTTGGTGATTGAGATAGGCCACGCGGGAATCTTCAGGAGACCAGACCGGATTGCGAACCTCGCCGCGAAGCAATTCTTTCACGCTGTTCGAATCGTAAGTGTATTCGTTGATCGTGTGGACGGCACCTGCTTCGCGAGTGAAGAGCAGCTTCTTGCCGTCATGAGAAAGCCGCAAATCCGAGTCGGTTCCTCCAGGAATGTCACGAACAATCGAGCCTCGCTTGAAAGCCAGTTGCTGGCTGGCGTTGAAGTAGGAAACGACGACGGGAGATTGGAACTTGGTGACGCTCGATACCGGGACGGGCGGCTTCTTCTTGGTGTCGTCCTGATTCTGGTCGGGCTGGATGTAACTCCTAGGGAAGAGTTCGGCTGCGATACGCGCGCAACCCTTCAGGGACCCGAGCTGGGCATGATCGATCGAAACCTTGAAAGAATATTTTCCGCCGACCGGAGGGGTAGCGGTCAGGTTGTCGTTGGCGGCGTCCGTGCAAGCTTCACGGGAAAGATGGATAGCCACGGGGGCGCCGGTTGCAGAATCCTTGGCATGGTAGGTCCAGGACTCCGGTGCGGCGTCCCGGGTGACCTCGCCCGGTTCCAGAGGAATAGGGGGATACCCGTCGCGGTCGAGGCGCTCCGCGCCTTTCACCCCGATCCGGACGTTCCAATTGGGCTGGTTGCCAAAGCCAAGAAGCAGGATGGGGTAGTGCGTGGAGTGGGCCGCTGCTGGTTGGCCCGCGGGGAGGCTTTTTGGCTGCGGCTGCTGGGGAGGGCCTGCCGTTGGTTTCGCCTGCCGTCCCGAGGAGGACGGCAAGAGACAAGCGCCAGATAGCGCCAGGGAACAAAGAAGGGTTTGCACCCGCAGGGTAGTGCGCAAGATTTCCTCCGGAAGGTAAGAGGATACCGCCCTCGGTCCATGGAGGCAATTCTTCTGACCGAGAACGGTTGGGTATTTCCACAGGGCCCCTCGGCCAGGGAGGCCAGGGGGCGGTGCCTATTTGCGAACAAAAAGCGAAATTAATGGTTGACAAAGCGAACAAAAAGCGAAATACTTCAGACCTGCTTCGAGGCGGGCCATGTCTCCAGTTCACTCCATAGCGGCGCCGGATCTTCCAAGCCGGCACCACCCCGTTTCACCAACTTCAGAAACACTCTTTCCCGAGTGCCCTGACGACCTGAGCCCACAGCAAGAGACCGGCAACCTTGTTCCGGTTGCCGGCCAACGCGGCAGCAATGCGGACCGCGCGACGCCGGATTGCCCCCCGGCGCGACTGGCTACCGGGCGGACGCCAGACCACTCGCCTAGCCCGGTCCGGAATTCTGCCGCGGACCCCAGCAACCGCGCCCACGCGCGGCTGGTCGGCATTGCCCGCCTTGCCGCAGCTTCGCCTCCCGCGGCAACGACAAGGCAATCTGCGGAGCGGCCGGAATACTTCGTTTTGCCGGTGAAATCGATTTTAAACCGGTGCGATTCCAAGCGCGTACCGTTTGAATGGACCATCAATCCCTACCGCGGGTGCGAGTTTGCTTGCAAGTATTGCTACGCGCGGTACACGCACGAATACATGGAGCTTGACGGAGAAGAGTTCGAAAAAAAGATTTACGTGAAAAAGGATGCAGGCCCGCTGTTGGCCTGGGACGTGGCGCACAAGTATTCGTTTGAGTCGGAGGCTTCCGGGGGTACACAAGCGGAGCACATCGCTATCGGGACCGCCACGGACCCGTACCAGCCGGCGGAACGCGAATACCGCGTGACGCGCGCGTGCCTGGAAGAATTGGCGAAGAAGGAAGGGCTGAGCGTTTCGATTATCACCAAGTCGGACCAGATCGTGCGCGATATGGACGTGCTCCAGCGCATCGCGGAGCGGTCGGATTTGGCGATCGACATCACCATTACGACGCTACGCACGCGGCTGGCGCGAATGCTCGAGCCGCGCGCGCCTCGGCCGGATCTGCGGCTGACGGCAGTGAAACAACTGAGCGAAGCGGGGCTCGCGGTAGGAGTCTCCGCGTCGCCACTGATACCAGGGATTACCGATCGCGAGGGGGATTTGGAGGCGGTGGCGGCTGCGGGGAAACAGGCTGGCGCGCAATGGTTTTTCTCGAGTGTGCTGTTTCTGATGCCCTCGTCGGCAAAACAGTTTTTCCCGTTCCTGCAGGGGAAATTTCCAAGGCTGGTAGAGCAGTATGAGAAGTGGTTCGCTAAGAGCGGCTACGCTCCCGAACCGTACCGGCGCAAAATTGCCGAGCGCGTAGCGCGCATTCGGCAAATGTATGGCTTACAAGCGCGGCCTTGGGCCGAGAAGAAACACACCACGCCCTGCAGGCAAATGTCGCTCGAGTGGAAGACCGAGCAGACGGGAAGAACATCCTCGTTGACCGACGAATAGCGAGATCAAGGCCGCGCCTCTGTGGATTGTCGTGTTCATTCGGAACTCATTCGGCGATAAAGTAAAAACCAATAGCCAAAAGAAGACACGCGATTGGCGTCAAAGCGATGACAAGTCTTCTTCAGCATAGATACCCGGAACTGTTACTCTCCGGCTCTCTGCCTTCTGGCAGGAAGTCTGTCAATACGGCATGATAATGCGGGATGGTTCGCGCTGAAGTTCGCGGGCTTGGGGGAACTGACCGCGCAGGAATTCGATGAAGAGGCGCGAGCGCGGACGGCCATTGCTGCGGAGCAAACCCATCCGGTAGAGAAATACCAGCAAATAGAAGACTTCGATGTCTTTGAAAGCAGCCGAGGCAGCCCGCTCCGCCCGCCCTTTCTTGATCTCGTCGAGAAAAACGCTAAGCGCAGCATAGAGCTCTCGCTGCAGAGGAGCTTGCGGGGGCAGTTCGTAGATGAGGCCCGAACTCAGCGTTTTGTAGGTTTGCGCGAGAGCCTCAAGTGCAGAGAGAATGTCGTTATCCACGGCAGCGGGCCGCTCGGCGCAGAATTTTGCGATGGAAAATGCCAGCGCGGCCATGAGTTGTTCGTGGGCATGAGGGATGTCCTTCGGGATGGTTTCATCAAGGAGGGCGGTATCGGCAGGCAGGTTGCGCGGATGCTCGCTCTCGTACCGGTGCGCAGCAATGAGATAAGGGCAGTCGGCCGGGCAGTCGATCGCAACCTCGCGTTCGGTGCCGCAACAGACCGCGCAAATCTTCTCCGCCTTGGCGGGACAGAATCGCGAAGCTTTGCGCTTTCCACAGATTGGGCAGGACCGCGACACGAGCGCTCCTCAACGGGCCAAGACAGTCCCCGAGAATACGCTGACGAAGGACAAAACACAAAAAGCCCGCGAACGGCCATCTTGCTCGAAAATGTTCTTGGAGAATCTTGACACGCTCGGGCGTTCCATGGCGCATCATGCAAACCGAAAACACGCACGGGAAATCCCTTTAACAGGGATTCCTTCTGGTGGGTGCCTTTCATTCTTGTGCTGGCACCCCGGCGTTTTGGGAGCCGGGTATCCGCTGGCTGCACTATTTCCGAGGCGTGGATCTGCGTTGCTAGCATGGCATGGAGCCTTCGCGGGAAATCGCCATGGGATATTTTAGCGGGTTTCCACCGCCGGCCTTTGGGATTACGCGAATATCTTTTTTCCATCAGCGTTTTGTTTGAACAAATTGCTAGTAGCCTTTGCAATGGATGCACACGGGTCGTTCGATGCGGCCGGATTTGCTGATTGCCGATGGCCTGCCGGGTTTTCCAATTTGTTTGTCGTCCATAGGCTGCTTGTGGGTTAGGCAGGGCTGCCAAGAAAATCCTTAGGCGATGTCGGCAGGTTCCTTCTGCCCCTCACGACGGGCTTTTTCGCCCTGGACATGGCTTGGTTCAGAGCCTCGCTGTCTCGGACTCTTTCTCCAAATGCTCCATCCACAGCTGCCGTGGCTTGCAAATAACTCGAGAGCCTAAGTCGAAGGCTCTTGGCTCAGGCCATGATGACTTTGTTGTGGAAGCGGCGTGCCGCGAGGATCAAAAGCAGCGTGCCCAGAACGAACAGCGCCAGGCCATCAACCCAAAGATGAACCAGGCCGGCGCCGCGGAGAATGATCCCGCGCGCGATATTGATGAAGTACGTCGCTGGGATGAGGTAGCTGATGGGATACAAGACGGCCGGTATGGTCTCGCGCGGAAAGATGTAACCGGAAAAGAAGACGCTCGGAAGAATGGTGAGGAAAGCCAGCTGCATGGCCTCGGCCTGAGTATTGGCCTTGCTGGAGATGAGGATGCCGAGAGAAAGGGACACAAACAGATACGGCAGCGAGAGAAAAGCCAGCAGAAGGACGTTGCCATGAATGGGCACCCGGAATACGAAGCGCATGAAGACCAGAATCATCGATAGCTCGAAGAAACCGATACCGAGATAGGGAAGCAGCTTGCCGAGCAGCAAACCCATCGGCCGCACGGGAGTGACAAAAAGCTGTTCCAGGGTACCGCGCTCCTTTTCGCGAACGATGGAGAAAGAGGTTAGGAAAGTGGTCACGTTCAGCAACAGGATGGCCGTGAGTCCCGGCAGGAAAAAATTCGGCGAACGGGAATCGGGGTTGAACATGAGTTTGGGGCGCATGTCCACGGCAAAACTGGCGCCGCTCGGAAGAACGCGCCGGAGCGATTCGTCCAGGCCGATGGCGGTAGTGACGTTGATGGCCGGACCGGCGACGGAAGAATCCGAGCCGTCGATGAGCACCAGGACCTGGGCGCTCATTTGGTGCAGAAGGCGGTCGGAATAGTCGACCGGGATCTTGATGCCCACGCGGGCGCGGCCGGAAATAATCATGTCGTTGAGGTCCTGGTCGTTTTGGACGTGGCGGATCACATGAAAGGTGTCCGAATTCTTCAGGCGGTCGAGAAGTTCGCGGCTTTCGCGGCGTCCGTCGGCGTTGAACACCACGGTATTGATCTGCCGGATGTTGGTGTCGATTCCGTACCCGAGCAGAGTCATTTGCAGGATGGGAATAATCAGGGAAAAGAAGAGTGTGGCGAAGTCCCGTCGCACGTGGAGGACTTCCTTGTAAAACACCGCACCGCAACCGCGAAAGACGTTAGCCACTGGCGGCCTCCAAAGGGGATTCGTGCTTGTAGGTGAGCTCGACGAAAACGTCTTCAAGACTGGGCGCAAGGGGGCGAATCTCCTTCACGGCAATGCCGTTTTCCGCGAGCTGGCCGCGAAAACCGTCCAGGCTGAGATGCTCATCGACGAGCGCGTGGATGGACTGCCCAAAGATGGTGGCGCTCCGTATCCCGGGAATCCGGCGCGCCAGGCGCAGTGCGCGCGTGACTTCCGGGGCGGTGAACTCGACGCGCCGCGTGCCACGGGGCTGCACCTCAGGAAGCTGGCGAAGCGAATCGGGGGTGCCGTCGGCGATGAGCTTGCCGTAATAGATATAAGCGACGTGGCTGCAGCGCTCGGCTTCGTCCATGTAATGCGTGGTAACAAAAAAAGTGATGCCGTGCCCGGAAAGCTCGAACAACAGGTCCCAGAGCTGGCGCCGCGCGACCGGATCGATGCCCGCGGTAGGCTCGTCAAGAAAAAGCAGCTGGGGTTCGTGCAGCATGGCGCAGCCGAGCGCCAGGCGCTGCTTCCATCCGCCGGAAAGCTGGGCGGCAAGCCGGTTTAGATAGGGGCTCAGGCCGTTGAGCTCGATGATTTCGTCCATGCGGCGCTTGAGACGTGCCGGTTCAAGACTGTAAATACGGCCATAGAACTTCAGGTTTTCCCCGACGGTGAGGTCGTAGTACAGGCTGAAATTCTGCGACATGTAACCGATGCGCTCGCGCACTGCTTCGGAATCAGTTCGCACGTCGAGGCCTTCCACCTGGGCGGAACCGCCGCTCAGAGGCAAGAGGCCGGTAAGCATCTTGATGACCGTGGTTTTTCCGCTGCCATTCGGTCCGAGAAAGCCGAAAATCTCGCCTTTCTCCACGCAAAAGCTAACGTCATTCACCGCGGTGAAACTGCCGAACCTCCGCACCAGATGCTCGGCGGAGATGGCCAGTCGGGCGGGCGCTTGCGGTTCGGTGGCCATCGTCTCAGCCCACCGATTTAAGTTTTACGTCCGCGGCCATCCCGGGAAGCACGCGGCCCGCCGCGTCGTTGATGCGGATTTTTACGCCGAAGACTTGATGGACGCGTTCCTCGCGGGTTTGTACGTTGCGAGGAAGGAATTCGGCCTGCTGATTGATTTGCTCCACTTCTCCCTCAAAAACGGCGTTGGGAAAGGAATCGACGCGGACTTCCGCCTTTTGCCCGAGCCTGACGCGTCCGAACTCCGTCTCGGGAATGTAGATACGCACGTAGATCTGGTCCCTCTCGAGAAGCGTGGCGACCGGAGTATTCGGGGGGATGATATCTCCCGGCCGGACGTCGAGGACCTCCACGATGGCCGCGGCGGGCGCCACGACCTGGCGCTCGCGGAAGCGTGCCAGGTCGTAAGCGTAGGCGGCTTTGGCCTGGTCGATGTCTTCGTGGCGATTGCCGCGTTCCATTTTCTCGAGGTTGGCTCGCGCCTGGAGATAGCGCGCCTGGGCGGAGGCAATCTCCTCCGGACGGTACCCGCGCTGCATTTGATCGTACTTGTGCTGGGCCATTTCCCGTTGTGCCAGGGCCATTTTCCAATTTGCTTCTGCGGTGTCGCGTTGCTGCCGGGAGACCAGATCCTTTTTGGCGAGAGCGTTGTAACGGTCAAAGTCGAGCCGCGTGCGGATTTCATCGGCTTTGGCGCGCTCCAAATCGTCCTGCGCGGCATCAATGTCCTCTTTGCGGTAACCGTTTTTCCTCAGCTCATAATCCGCGTTCGCCTGTTCCGCGGCGGCGCGCGCCTCGGCAATTTCCTCCCGACGGTAGCCGTGCTCCGCTTTTTGCGCGTTGGCGCGCGATTGCTCGAGGGCAGCCTGCAGTTCTTTGTCATCGAAGGTGAGCAGAATTTGTCCCGCCGGTACCGCGTCTCCCTCGCGGACGAGCACTCTGTCGATTCGTCCGCCGACGATCGAGCCCACGCGCACGTCCCGCGCCTCGACCGTGCCCGAGCCATAAAGCGCCGTATCGCGATGGAACCAACCGGCGTAGACCGCCGTGGCTGCCAGAACCGCCGCCACTCCCAGAATGATCAGGAGGATTTTCCGGTTCATGGCGCTAGTCTCCTCGAACGGGGAACGCTTCGGCAGCTTGGCTTACGACGCCTGGGCGCGGCGTCATGCCCGTCCACAACAGGTTGAAAGCGGATTCAATACGGGTATGCAGGGTGGCGTCCCCGTAGAGCGACCAAATGAGAAGCGTGCCGAAGATGGTTTGCCGGAAGACGTAGGCAATCTCCTCGGCGGGAAGGTCATTCCGAATCTCCCCTTGTTCTTGCCCGAGCCGGATGAGCTGGGTGTGCAGCCCCTGCACGCGTTTTTGCAAATCAAGCATGGCCTCGCGCACGGGAGTGCTCGAGAGATAAGCCTGAAGAAGCGCACGAATGATTTCCGGGTTGCGCGTTGGTTCCTGGGTCATGCGGACACCCAGGGCGCGCAAGAACTGCGGCATGGGTTCGTTGCTGCGGCGCGCCTCTTCAACAGCGGCTTCAAGCTTCCCGAGCTGCATTTCGCCAAAGGCCAGGAGGATATGGTCTTTGCTCGGGAAGTAATTGAAAAAAGTGCCCTTGCCGACATCGGCAGCTTCCGTAATGTCCTCAACCGTGCTTTCCGCGAAGCCTTTCTGGGCGAACACGGCAAGCGCAGAGCGGAAGAGGCGCTCGCGGATCTCGGCACTACGGCGCTGGCGCCGGTCGGAAGGTGCGGCGATGCCCTGATCGCGTGGATGGCCGGGTTTGCAAGTGGTGGGCATGCGTAAATGACCGGTACTCACAAATGACTGTAGGTCATGTCGCGGCAGAAGTCAAGGGCAAAGGGGGAGGCAAAGAGCAAGGGCAGGAGAGATGCTGGCAGGCGCTCGGGTACCTCAGCGGCTCGCCGGGATACCCAAGCCGAGGCGCAGTCCGCGGACTACTCTTTCAGAGAGCCGGGATCGGAGAGGTTTTTCGGTGACTTCTTGTTGAGAAGTGCCACCAACTCTTGCCCCGCGGGCGGAACGGCCACGACGCCTTTGCGGATGATATCTTCTGCTGAAAGTTTCTTGCCGTAGACGCCTTCGTTCGCACCATTGTCCGGGCGGAGCGTCGAGCCTTCGAGCGAGACGCCGGCAAACAGGCCGCGCGAGCGGGAATAGGTAAGCATCTCAGCGCGCAGGGTGACGTCGCTGGCTGCCGCAGCGTCGCGCCCCTTGGGGCCGGCGGCGGCCGCCGCATCAGCGCCCAATTTCACCTTGCTTTTTAGAATGGCTTTGGCGCCGCGTGGATTCATCACCAGAATGACGAAGTCGGTTGCCTGTCCGCCCAGCTGAAGGCCGAAACCGCCGCCTTCCAGACGCATCATTGCCGGCGCGCTCCAGGGACCGCTGAAGTGTTCACCGGTACGGCACGTCATCGCGCCCTTTCCATAGCTGCCACTGAAGCCCACCGCAACCTTCAGCACCGAGGGAATCACGATCACGCACTCGGCCTTGTCCATCAAGTCGGATGGAATGTCCTCGGGGATGTTCATGATTTCCTTCAGGACCGTTCCGCAATTATCCAAGCGGTCGGCTCCTTTTCCATCCGCGAGGAGGGGTAAAGCGACCAGGGAGAAAACCGTCAGGAAAGTGAGTATTCGCTTTAACACGATTCACCTCGTCGTAGTTTTCTGGGCACGAGCATCATAGTGCGCAAGCAGCGCTTCGCGCAACCTTGGAAGTGCGGGCTTGAGAGAGGGCCTGGCTTGTCGTTGTGACGCGGCCCGCGCGGAATGGGTTGCCTTCGACTATAATTTCGCAGGGCGAATATGGCCGGGAGCAAAATGAACAAGAAAAAAATGATCGAGCGGTGCGCGGCAGCGGTTTTAACGACCGCGATCGGCGCGTGCTTGAGCATGGCGCAGAAAACGGAGGCGCGCAAAGCGGCAAATAGCCAGGCATGCTGCGGTCTGCAAGGACAGAGTGCGAAGTTTGCGTCGCGGGCGGAGACCCTGCTCGGAAGCGGTCCCACCGGGAAGGGCGAGTGGGGATTGCTGATTGTCGACGCGAAGACCGGGGAGACGCTGTATCAGCAAAACGCTGACCGGTACTTCTTGCCGGCTTCGAACATGAAGCTGTTCACCACGGCGCTGGCGCTGGCGAGGCTAGGGCCCGACTACCGCTTTCATACCACGCTCGAAACGGGCGGAAGGATTGCGAACGGAGTTTTGACGGGGAATCTCACGCTCGTGGGGCGCGGCGATCCAAACCTTTCGAATCGCAAATTTCCCTACGTGCGGAAAGAGGAGTTTGACGGGCCGCCGGAAAAAGTGCTGGCCGAGTTGGCGGATGGCGTGGCCAGGAAAGGCGTAAAGGAAATCTCCGGGGACGTGATTGGCGATGACAGTTATTTCCCGCGGGAGCGCTATCCGAGCGGGTGGGAAATCGACGACATGGTTTGGGAATACGGCGCGGCGATTTCCGCCATCGTCGTGGACGACAACACCGTGACGATAACGCTCACCCCGGGCGTGCAGCCAGGCAGCCCGGTCGAGACAAGCGAAAGCCCCGCGACACCGGACTTTCATGTTGAAAATAACGTCACGACCTCGGCGCCGGATGTGAAATCCGATCTGACGTTGACGCGCGATCCCGGTGCCCGCCTCGTCCTGGTCAAAGGCACCATGCCCGCCCAGGGTGCGCCAAGGAAGCTAGTCCTTGCCGTGGAAGAACCCGCCGAGCACGCGGCAGCCGTGCTGAAGCACTTGCTTGAAGACCGCGGCATCCGCGTCGACGGCGTCGCCCGGGCCCGACACGAAGCGTCAAAGACCGAAGCAGATCCCACGGTTTTGGCGGAACATGTTTCGGTGTCTTTGGGCGACGCCGTCAAACTGGTCAACAAGATCAGCCAAAACCTGCACGCGGAAATGTTGCTCCGGACGGTGGCGCGCCAGAGCGGGGTCTGGGCTACGCCGGACGATTTGATGAAAGTGCCGCAGGATTTTTATGCTTCGGCCGGAGTCGACCCGGATGACGTGCTTCAATCGGACGCCTCGGGATTGTCGCGGCACGATCTGGTAACGCCGCGGGCCATCGTCGCTCTGCTGAGGTTTGCCCAAGGCCAGCCCTGGTTCGCGACCTATTACGATTCGCTTCCCGTCGCGGGTGTGGACGGCACGCTCGAAGACCGCATGAAACACACTCCGGCGACCGGGCACATTCACGCGAAAACGGGTTCGGTCGAGCACGTGCGCACGCTTTCCGGTTTCGCCGAGACCCTGAGCGGGCGGCGGCTCATTTTTTCTTTCCTGAGCAACAATCAGGGAGGGAGAAATCACGAGGCTGCGGACGCACTGACCGGTTTGTGCGTGGCCATGCTCGAGGAGTTCAATGTTGCGCCGCCCAAGCCTGTCCGCGAACACAAGCGCGCGCATTGAAGAC
>Ga0126373_10003286_pt1 | contig 12069 bp, 10 predicted proteins | sample PanSoiMetPlot_11_FD_92545 | JGI IMG/M metagenome (GOLD analysis project Ga0126373, IMG submission 92545) | Tropical forest soil microbial communities from Panama - MetaG Plot_11 | ecosystem: Environmental > Terrestrial > Soil > Tropical forest > Bulk soil | place: Panama | collected 2016-02-17
CACGACTCCGTGCTCGGGGTGCCGTGTGTTGCCTCCCCGCAGGAGCTACCTGTGGCTGCCGACCTTGCCCTGGTGGCGGTACCGGCGCTCAGCGTGCCGGACGTGGTCGACGCCTGCGGGAAGCGCGGCGTGCGGGGGGTGGTGCTGCTTACCGCCGGGTTCGGCGAGACCGGCGCCGCGGGCCAGGCGCTGCAGCGCGAGGTCCTGGCCATCGCCCGCAGCCATGGGATGCGGATGATCGGCCCGAATTGCCTGGGCGTGCTGAACAGCGATCCCGCAGTGCGGCTCAACGCGACGTTCGCTGCGCTCCCGATGCGGCCCGGCCGTCTCGGACTGGTATCGCAGTCCGGGGCGTTGGGGATCGCCGTCCTCGCCGCCGCGCAGGGGCGCGGGCTGGGCGTGGCGCAGTTCGTGTCGGTAGGCAACAAGGCGGACGTCAGCGGAAACGACCTGCTGCTGGCCTGGGAGCGCGACGACCACGTCGGGGTGATCGGGCTGTACTTGGAGTCGTTCGGCAACCCGCGCAAGTTCGCGCGCATCGCCCGCCGCGTCGCGCACACCAAGCCGGTCATCGCGATCAAGGCTGGGCGTTCGCTCGCCGGGCAACGCGCCGGGCGCTCGCACACCGCGGCCGCGGCGGCGTCCGACGCAGTGGTGGATGCCCTGTTCACCCAGGCCGGGGTGCTGCGCGTGGACTCGATGGAGCAGCTCGTCGACGTCTCACGGCTGTTGCTCGACCAACCGCTTCCGGCCGGGCCTCGCGTGGCCATCGTCGGTAACTCCGGCGGCCCGGAGATCCTTGCTGCCGACGCGGCCGAGGCGGCTGGACTCTCCGTGGTCGAACTCGCCGCGGCAACCGTCGACCGGCTGCGCGGCGCTGCCCCAGCCGCTGCGTCCTGTGACAACCCGGTCGACCTGACGGCCGGCGCGCAGCCGGAGCTGTTCGCGGAAGCCGCGCGGGTGCTTCTCGACGCGCAGGAGGTGGACGTCGTCCTGGGTGTGTTTACCGAGACCGCGGTGGCCGATCCTGCCGAGATCGTGGCCAAGGTCGCCACGGCCGCCGCCGGATCCGGCAAGCCGCTGGCTGTGACGCAGGTGGGCAGCGAACCGGGCACGGTACAGGGCACGCCGGTGTTCGCATTCCCGGAGCCCGCCGCGGCTGCGCTCGGCTATGCGTATCGGTACGCGCGGATCCGTTCTGCCTCGGTGTCCGAGCCCGAGCGGCCGGACATTATCGATCCCGACGGCGCCCGCTCGCTGGTGCGCCAGGCGTTGGCTACGGGCAGCGAATGGCTGGGCCCTGACGATGTGGCCGCACTGCTCGCCAGCTATGACATTCCCGTCTGCCCGTACCGGGTGGTCAGCACCCCGGATGCTGCTGTACAGGCCGCCGCCGAGCTGGGCTACCCGCTTGCGGCCAAGATCGCCCGCGGCACAGTGCACAAGACCGAGGCCGGTGGCGTGCGCCTGAACCTGCGCGACGCCGCCGCCGTGCGAGACGCGGTGGCAGCCATACAGGCAACCGGTGCCACTGACGTGCTGATCCAGCCGATGGTCGGCTCGGGTGTCGAGCTCATCCTCGGCGCCGTACAGGATCAGCAGTTCGGGCCCGTGGTCATGATCGGCGCCGGCGGCGTGCTCGCCAACATGATCGCCGACCGGCAGCTGCGGCTCGCCCCGCTTACCGACGACGACGCAAGCGACATGATCGACGGGCTGCGCACGGCGCCGCTACTCGACGGCTACCGCGGCGGGCCGGTCGTGTCGCACCAGGCGGTACGCAGCATGCTCGTACGCCTGGCGACGCTTGCCGCTGACCTGCCCGAGGTGGCCGAACTCGACCTCAATCCGGTGATCTGCCGCGGGGGCGACGATCTGATCGTCGTGGATGCGAAGGTGCGTGTTGCGACTCCGCCGACGCTGCCCGACCCCTGGCTGCGCCAGTTGCGCGGCTAGCCCCGCCAACGACCGGGCGGGGTCGGGACGTTCGGCTCTAGGTGACCCGCGCGCGGGTGACGAGCATCAGGTGTATGAACGCAAATCCGATTGTTGTCGGCGTCGACGACACGCCTGGAACCGAACTCGCGCTGCGGTGGGCGGCTGACGAAGCCCGCGCGCGTCACGTCGCGGTCAGGCTCGTCACGGCGTTCCGTTATGACCTGACGGACGCGCGGCCGCCGGCGTTTGCGACCGTGCATTCGGTCGACGTGCTCGGGGTCAGGCAGGTCGCCGAGCAGATTCTGGCGAACGCAGTGGATACAGTCACCGCGGCCGGTGCCAAGGCGGTCGGGGACGCCGTGGACGGGGCTCCCGTCCGCGTGCTCGTCGCGGAGTCGGCGAAGGCATCCGTGCTGGTGCTCGGATCGCGGCAGCTTTCGGCATTCGGCTCCGCCGTTCTGGGATCGGTGAGCACGGCCGTGGCGGCCCGGAGCGCGGCGCCCACGGTGGTGGTGCGCGGGCCGGCCGGTCGGCCTGAGGAGGGCGCCGCCGTGGTGGTCGGCATCGACGGCACCGAAGCGTCGGAAACGCTGCTCGGGTATGCATTCGAGCACGCCAGCCGGCATAAGGTGTCGCTGCGCGCCGTTCTGTGCTGGCACCCCGACCGTCTCGCGCTAATGAGCTGGCGCGCCGAACCGCCACCGCCGGCCCGCGTGGACGCGTGGCTGGCCGAGGCACTGGCCGGCTGGCGGGAGAAGTACCCGGACGTGGCGGTCCATCCGGAGGTGATCCGCGAGCACCCGACCGCGGGCCTCGTCCTTGCGTCGGCCGCGCAACACCTGCTCGTTGTCGGCAAGCACGGCCGGCACGCGCGGGCCATGCTCGGGTCGGTCAGCCAGGGTGTGCTGCACCACGCGACCTGCCCGGTCGCCGTCGTTCCCACGAACGGAGCCTGATCACCGCCTGGTGTCCGACGGCGTAGGTACCCAGTAGCGACGCAGCCGGCTGATGCGCTCCAGCCGGGATTCGGCGTAGTGGTCGGCGGCCTCGGCAGTGCTGACGTGGTCCTCGCGGGCGATGGTGAAGACCTCGCGGAGCGTTCGGTAGACGTGCTCCACGGACGCTCGCGCACGCTCGGGTGCGTAGCCGGAAAGCTCGTCGGCGACGTTGATCAGACCGCCCGCGTTCGCGATGAAGTCAGGCGCATAAAGGATGCCGAGCTCGGCGAGGGCCTTGCCATGCTCCGGATGTTGCAGCTGGTTGTTCGCGGAGCCGGCGATCGCGCGGCAGCGCAATTGCGGGATCGTGTCTGCGTTGATGACTCCACCGAGCGCGCAGGGTGCAAGGATGTCGCAGTCAACGGCGTGGATCTGCTCCGTCGGCACGGTCTGCACACCGAAGTCGCGAACCACTCGGGCCACCGAGTCGACGTCGACATCGGCCACGACCACCTGCGCGCCGCCGTCCTCGACCGCGTACTTCACCACGTTGTAGCCGACTTTGCCGACGCCCTGCACGGCGATCCGCCGTCCGCGTAGCGAGTGTTCGTGCCAGACCTCCTCGGCGCACGCCAGCATCGAGAGGTACACGCCGTAGGCGGTGCTCGGTGACGGGTCGCCCGATCCGCCCAGCGACGGTGACACGCCGGCAACGAATCGCGTTTCGCGCCGTATCACGTCCATGTCCGCACGCGACGTGCCGACGTCCTCGGCGGTGACGTACCGGCCGCCGAGTGACTCGACGAACCGGCCGTATGCCCGCAGCAGCTCCTCGGACTTCACGCGGTGCGGGTCGCCGAGGATGACCGCCTTGCCGCCGCCGAGATCGAGCCGTGCCGCTGCTGCCTTGTACGTCATGCCCCGGGAGAGCCGCAACACGTCCTCCAACGCCGCGTCCTCGGAGGCGTAGGGGTAGAACCGCGTGCCGCCCAGGGCCGGGCCGAGCGTAGTGGAGCGGATCGCGATGATTGCGCGCAATCCGCTGGGCGAGTCGCTGAAATAGACCACCTGCTCGTGCTGCTCGAACTGCTCGAAGACCGACATGCCGTCACGATGCCCTGTGGTGGCGCCGGGCGCCAAGAGGTAGATCACACCCCGAGGGGCCGACGGCCCTGTTTTCGCGTCGGGTCGTCGTGCTTGCCTGGCCCGGCGGTGCGACCTAGTTGCCGCGCGCGGCCTACCGGCCAACCAAGTACGACGTCGTTGTCGGGCATATCGCCGGTTGCCCGGTCTACGCCGACATGCGCCGGCTCAGCTGGTCCGGCAGGACACGAGTCGTGCTCGACGTGGTCGAGATGCCAAGACCCGGCAGGCGGCCGCTCCTGCAGGTCCGGGCCGCCGCCCAAGCGAGAGGGCGCGCCGGCACTGCGTCTGATTCCGACGCCCGCATCGTCGACGAGCTGTATCGAGAGTTCGGCGACTCGATGCCCGGCGTCGTGATCCGGGCCTGCCTCGCCAGCGCACTCGCCGACCTACGGGGATCGATCAGCCAGGAGGGCCTTGCTGAGATGGCGATCCGGTTGACTCGGGTCAGGCTCGCTGCCCGCCGCGACGCCGATCTAGCGCCTAGCGAGTGCTGAGCCGGAAGACTCGGATTTCACGGCCGGCGCGCTTTCCATACGTCTCATATGCCGGCCACACCTCCGTCACGGCATCCCACAACTGCTTGCGATCGGCGCCCCTGACGAGAGTTGCGTGGACGTCGATGCGCTCCCCGCGGATGTCGATGGTCGCGTCAGGGTTCGCGATCAGGTTCGCTGACCAGTCCGGATGGTGAGCCTGGCCCCAGTTGGATGCCGTGACGATCCAGTCCGAGCCGCTGCGTGCGTATAGCAGCGGCGTCGTATGCAGACCAGCGGTCCGCCGGCCGATCGTCGTCAACTGCAGCCGGGGTAACGGCCACGCGATCGAGAGTCGCCCACCGGTCGTGCGCTCCAGCCAGCAGTCGAACGGCACCAACCGACGCCCGACGGCAGCGACCCACCTACGATGGCCGAGCCGCTGGGCAAACGCGATGTATCGCGCGGTCATGCGCGAAGTCTGCCGCGCAGTCACATCACATAGAAGCCCCTTAGCTGGCAGGAGAGCTCCGCGACCCGCAGACGTAGTGCAGTGCCGTGAGTTGGCTGGGCGTGCCGACGGCGATCAGGATGCTGTTCTCGTCAAGGCACGAGTCCGGGCTCGGGTTGGCGGCGAAAGGTGCCACAGCGCTGGGTCGCAGCGCGAGCAGGAGCACGCCGGTGCGCTCGGCCAGCTCCGCCTCGCGCAGCGTCTGTCCGCACACTGACGATCCGCGGGCGATGGCCACCTCCTCCATCCGGAACTCCAGCGACTCGTCGTGCATCACGACGTCGAGGAACTCCGCGACATGCGGCTGCAGCGCGAACGCCGCCATCCGCCGCCCGCCGATCAGCTGCGGGTTCACGGCGCGGTTCGCGCCGGCGCGCAGCAGCTTGGACTTGGACGTCTCGGTCCGTGCCCTGGCGATGATCACCAGGTCCGGGCGCAGCGCCCGGCTGGACAGCGTCACGTAAACGTTGTCGGCGTCGGTGTTCAGCGCGGCGATGAGCGCGCGCGCCCTTACGATGCCGCCGGCGCGCAGCACGTCGTCGTCGGTGACATCGCCCACGACCATCGGGTAGGGGAGCCCTTCGAGCCGGCCGGGGTCCCGGTCCACGACGACGAACGGCTGCTCGGTCGCGACGAGGTACTGCGCGCAGGCGCGTCCCACGCGCCCCCAGCCGCAGATGATCACGTGGCTCGTCATACGGCCGATCTCCCGGTCCATGCGACGCCTTTCCAGGTGATGGTGCAGGTGGCCCTCGATCAGGGCTTCGAGCAGAACGCCCAGCGTGTACAGCGCTGTGCCCACCCCGAGCAGGATGAGCGCGATCGTGAACAGCTTGCCCGCGGCGCTGAGGGGGTGCACTTCCCGGAACCCGACTGTGGTCACCGTCGTGACGGTCTGGTAAAGCGCGTCCAGCCAGCTGAACCCGAGGATGACGTAGCCGACCGTTCCGGCGAGCAGCACCAGTCCCAGCGCGCTCAGCGCGAGCCGGATCCGTCTCAGCGTGCCCACCCGCGGATTCTGCGCCGCCGCCGAGCCCACAGGCGAGGCCCAGCGCCGGCACGTGCCGGGACTTCCGACTCTGTGGGGCCGGCGCACTCGGCATGTCTGATGAATACGTGTTCCAGGTTCGGTTTCACGGCCGGGGCGGTCAGGGTGTGGTGACGTCCGCGGAGCTTCTGTCCGTGGCGGCGTTCCTCGACGGACGCGAGGCGCAGGCGTTTCCGAGCTTCGGCTCCGAGCGCATGGGAGCACCCGTGATGGCGTTCTGCCGGATCGCCGACGTGCCGATCCGGGTGCGTGAGCCCGTCACGCAGCCGGATGCCGTCGTCGTCGCGGATGCGACGCTGTTGCATCACGTGCAGCTGTTCGCCGGACTCGGCCTGGAAGGCTATGCGCTGATCAACTCCGCCCGCTCTTGGGACGAGCTCGGCCTGGCCGAGATGGCGCGCCGGCACTATCTGGAGCGCCTGGCGACCATTCCGGCCAGCGATATCGCCCGCCGGCACACCGGGCGGCCGCTGCCGAACGCGTGCCTGCTGGGCGCGCTGGCGGGGCTGACCCACGTGGTGTCGATCGATGCGCTGGAGCGAGCCGTCCGGGAACGCTTCACCGGCGCGGTTGCTGACGGCAACGTTGCCGCCGCGCGCGCGGCGTACGACTACCTGGGGAGCGCAGCGCATGCGTAGGCAGCTGGAGGGATCACGGGCGATCGCTGAGGCGGTAGCGCGCTGTCGCCCGCAGGTGGTGCCGGCTTACCCGATCACTCCGCAGACGCACATTGTCGAGGCGATCGGCGCGATGGTGCGCAACGGCTCGCTCGCCGGCTGCGAGTTTCTGACGGTGGAATCCGAGTTCGCGGCTATGTCTGCGGCGATCGGGGCGTCCGCTGCGGGCGCTCGCGCGTACACGGCGACGGCAAGTCAAGGACTGCTGTACATGGCCGAGGCGTTGTTCAACGCGTCCGGGCTGGGCCTGCCGATCGTGCTCACGGTGGCGAACCGCGCGGTCGGTGCGCCGATCAACATCTGGAACGACCAGAGCGACTCGATGAGCCAGCGTGACTGCGGATGGGTGCAGCTCTACGCGGCGGACAACCAGGCGGCGGTGGATCTGCACGTGGTGGCGTTCGCACTCGCCGAGGAGCTGTCCGTGCCGGTGATGGTGTGTGTGGACGGATTCGTCCTGACGCATGCATTCGAGCCGCTCGAGGTGCCGGAACAGGACGCCGTGGACGCGTTCCTTCCGCCGTACGCGCCGCGGCAGGTGCTGGATGTAGACGATCCGGTGGCCATCGGCGCGATGGTCGGGCCGGAGGCGTTCACCGAGGTGCGCTACCTCAGTCACTACCAGCTGTCGCAGGCACTGACCGCGTACCCGCAGCTGTGTGACGGGTGGCAGCGGCCACTGTCCATGGTGGACGCATATCGCGTGGACGGCGCCGACACGGTGGTCGTCACGCTGGGTTCGGTGAGCGGCACCGTCAAGGAAGTCGCCGACGAGTTCGGAAATGTCGGGGTGGTGACACTCACCATGTTCCGGCCGTTCCCGTATGCCGAGGTACGCAAGGCGCTGGGCGCCGCGAAGCGAGTGATCGTCCTGGAGCGGGCGCTCGCGCCGGGCGCCGGGGGCATCGTCTCGGCGGATGTGCGCGCCGCGCTCTCCGGCACGCTCGCGGAGGTCAGTACCGTCGTCGCCGGCCTCGGTGGCCGCGCGGTGACCAGGGCGGCGCTGCGCCGGTTGGTTGCCGACGCGATGTCGGGCTGGCTCGGCGAGCGGTTGGTCTTCCTCGACCTGCGCGACGACCTGGTCGAGCAGCAGATCGACCGGATGCGGCAGCGGCGTGCCTCGGGTCCGCAGGCGTTGGGCTTGCTGCGTGACGCCGGCATCCCTGGATCCCGGATTGGTTGAGATGGCTGTGCAGAGCGTGAAGTTCTACCAGGTGGGCAGCCGTGCTGTAGGCAACCGGCTGCTCGAGGAAGCATTGCGCACCGAGCAGGCGAGCCCAGCACGGCGTAACGCGCTCAACTCCGGCCACCGCGCGTGCCAGGGCTGCGGCGAGGCGCTCGGCGCGCGCTATGTGCTCGACGCGGCGGTCCGCGCAACCGGAGGGAAACTCCTCGCGGTCAACGCCACTGGCTGCCTGGAGGTGTTCTCCACGCCGTACCCGGAAAGCTCGTGGCAGCTACCCTGGCTGCACTCGCTGTTCGCGAACGCTCCCTCCGTGGCATCCGGTGTGGCGGCAGCGCTGAAGGCGCAGGGCCGCGACGACGTCCGAGTGCTGGCCCAGGGCGGCGACGGCGGCACGGTCGACATCGGCCTGGCATGCCTTTCCGGGATGTTCGAGCGCAACGACGACGTCCTCTACGTGTGTTACGACAACGAGGCGTACATGAACACGGGCGTGCAGCGCTCTGGCTCCACCCCGCCGTTCGCGCGCACCGCCACCACCGAGGCGACCGGGCCCGAGCCGGGCGCACCGATCGGCCAGGGCAAGGATCTGCCGCGCATCGCGCTCGCGCATGAGATCCCGTACGTGGCCACGGCCACGGTCGCCGAGTTGCACGATCTTGAGGCGAAGGTCGAACGAGCGATGACGATGCGCGGCGCGCGCTACCTGCACGTACTCGTGCCGTGCCCACTCGGCTGGGGATCGGCGCCTGCCGACACGGTCCGCCTGGCCCGGCTGGCCCAGCGCAGCGGGCTGTTTCCGGTATTCGAGGCGTCGCACGGTGAGATCACAGCCGTGCTGCCGATCCGCAGCCGCGTCCCCGTCGCGGAGTACCTGCGTCCGCAGCGCCGGTACGCGCACCTGTTCGCCGAACCGCCGCGTATCGATCTACTCGAGCGCATCCAGGCCATCGCCGACCGCAATATCGCCCGCTACGGCCTGCAGGAGGCGTGATGGACCGCCCCTTCGCGATCACCCTGGACGTAAAGTCCAGCCTCGCCAACCACACCGGTGCATGGCGCACCGAACGCCCCGTCTACGTCGACCGCTGGCCGCCCTGCAACGAGAATTGCCCGGCCGGCGAGAACGTCCAGGCGTGGTTGTATGCGGCCGAGGACGGCTCGTACGAGACAGCCTGGCGGCGCCTGGTCGCCGACAATCCGTTCCCCGCGATCATGGGCCGGGTCTGCTATCACCCTTGTGAGACCGCCTGCAACCGCGCGCAGCTCGACCGGGCCGTCGGCATCAACTCCGTCGAACGTTTCCTCGGCGACGAGGCGATCCGCTACGGCTGGCAGCTGCCGGAGCCCGCCGCCGATACCGGCAAGCGGGTGCTGGTGGTTGGCGCCGGCCCGTCGGGGTTGTCGGCGGCCTACCAGCTGCGCCGGCTCGGGCACGCCGTCGAAATCCGCGACGCAGCCGCGCAGCCGGGCGGCATGATGCGCTACGGCATCCCAACGTTCCGACTGCCCCGCGACGTTCTCGACATAGAGATTGCCAGGCTGCTGACACTCGGCATCGAGCTGCGGCTGAATACCCTCGTCGCCGACCTGCGCGCAGAGCTTGCCGAGTTCGCCGCCGTGTTCCTGGCCGTCGGCGCGCAGCTGGCGCACCGGGCCTACATCCCGGCGGCGCAGTCCGCGCGCATCCTCGACGCACTGGACCTGCTCAGCCAGACCACGGGCGGCGAAAGCCCACAGCTCGCACGCCGTGTCGTCGTCTACGGCGGCGGCAACACCGCGATGGACGCCGCTCGGACGGCCCGCAGGCTGGGTGCTGACGAGGCGCTGATCGTGTACCGGCGCACCCGGGCACGCATGCCGGCCAACGACATCGAGGTCGAAGAAGCCGTCGCCGAAGGGGTGCGCATGCGATGGCTGTCGACGATCAAGAACGTCGACGGCAGCCACCTTTCCGTCGAGCGGATGGAGCTCGATGAGCATGGCGTGCCGCAGCCCACTGGCGAGGTCGAGCAGCTCGACGCCGACGCGGTGATCCTCGCGCTCGGCCAGGACGTCGATCACTCGCTCGTCGACACCCTGCCGGACATCGACATCGTCGACGGTGTCATAGAGGTGGACGAGCAGATGATGACCGGGCACCCAGGTGTGTTCGCCGGTGGCGACATGGTGCCCGCGACTCGGTCGGTGACCGTCGGCATCGGCCACGGCAAGACGGCGGCCCGCAACATCGACGCCTGGTTGCGCGGGACGCCGTTGCCGGCCGAGCCGGTCAGCGGGGCGGCGACGTTCGAGCGCCTAAACACCTGGTACTACAGCGACGCGCCACATGCCGTCCGGCCCCGCCTGGAGGCCGCGCGGCGCACGTCCGAATTCACCGAGGTCGTCGGCGGACTGGACGCCGAAACCGCGCTGTACGAGGCCCGGCGCTGCTTGTCGTGCGGCAACTGCTTCGGGTGCGACAACTGCTACGGGGTGTGCCCCGACAATGCGGTCCTCAAGATCGACAGCGCCCACGGATACGCGATCGACTACGACTACTGCAAGGGCTGTGGCCTGTGCGCCGTCGAGTGCCCCTGCGGCGCCATAGACATGCAGCCGGAGGCCACCTGAGCCGGCCGTTGGGCCGAAGGTCCCGGCCGGTGGGGACGGTCGTTTCTACCGCAGGGGTGGTCACATCGGCTGGACTGGACGTGGCGGGACGGCCTGGCGCGCCGACGGTTTGAACCGCGGCGACGCTCGCGCTTCCAGGCCGTCCCGCCACCAACGGGGTGAGGAGGAGCCATGAGAGTCCTTGTCGTCTATGAGTCGATGTACGGCAACACCCGGAGAATCGCCGAGGCGATCGGTTCAGGTCTCGGCACGAACTTCGATGTGGTGCCGGTTCGCGAAGCCACCCCGGACCGGGTCGCGACCGCCGACCTCCTGGTCGTGGGCGGCCCCACGCACGTGCGCGGCATCAGCCGTCCCTCCAGCCGGAAGGCCGCCGGCGACGCCGCCGGCAAGCCGGGCTCCACGCTCACCCTCGAGGCCGGTGCGAACGGGCTCGGCCTGCGCGAGTGGTTCGCGTCCCTCGGCACGCTGTCGTGCCAAGCCGCTGCGTTCGACACCCGCGTCGACATGCCTGCGCTCTTCGCCGGGCGTGCCGCGCCGCGTATCGCCAGGCTGCTGCGGCACAACGGCGCGCATCTGATCGCGCCGCCGCAGAGCTTCCGCGTCGATAAGCAGAACCGCCTGCTCGACGGGGAGTACAACCGAGCCCACATGTGGGGCGAAGACCTCGCCAGGGCGCTGCATGCGGTCTCAAACACAGGCTGAGCAGGCCCACGATCAAGCGTCCTTCCGCGAATCGCGCAAGAATCCCTCGTCTGAGGCGAGCGATTCTTGCGCAATCGGGGTTGTTCGCCACGTCGGTCGTCTTGCTGGCCGCCGGAGCAGTCGCATGGTTCGCGCATTGGCCCACCATGGCGGACGGGTTGTGGACCACCGCGACCGTCGTCGGTCTGGGGTATGCGAGCGCGCTGATGATCGCGGCGCTACGCAGGCGAGAGATCAGCGTCGACGTCATAGCCGTGCTGGCTCTGGCCGGCGCGCTGGCCGTCGGAGAGCCCTTTGCCGGAGCCGTGATCGCGGTCATGCTCGGCACCGGCCTAGTCCTTGAAGCTCGCGCCGACGCCCGCGCCCGGCGCGACCTCAGCCTGTTGGTGGAGCGGTCGCCGCGCACCGCCCGGCGCCGGGTGGGCGATGGTGTGGTCGAAGTGCCCGTCGATCAGGTGGCCGTCGGCGAGCGTCTTCTCGTTGCCGCCGGCGAGGTGGTGCCGGTCGACGGACGGCTGCTGACGGTAGCCGTGCTGGACGAGTCAGCGCTCACGGGCGAGTCGCTGCCTATCGAAAGGCGGGTCGGCGAGGACGTGCGCAGCGGCGCCGTGAACGCCGGGGAGCCATTCGAACTGCTGGCGACCACGACCGCAGCGGACTCGACGTACGCCGGCGTCGTCCGGCTCGTCGAGCAGGCGCAGGCCTCGTCGGCCCCCTTCGTGCGCTTCGCGGATCGACTGGCTGTCTACTTCGTCCCGCTGACTCTCGCTCTCGCGGGTGCGTCTTGGGCGTGGAGCGGCGACGCGACCCGCGCTGTCGCTGTGCTCGTCGTCGCCA
>Ga0126373_10003288_pt1 | contig 12065 bp, 11 predicted proteins | sample PanSoiMetPlot_11_FD_92545 | JGI IMG/M metagenome (GOLD analysis project Ga0126373, IMG submission 92545) | Tropical forest soil microbial communities from Panama - MetaG Plot_11 | ecosystem: Environmental > Terrestrial > Soil > Tropical forest > Bulk soil | place: Panama | collected 2016-02-17
GTGAACAACGCCGAGATGCAACGATCGGCTGCCTTCCAGCGTCGTCAAGATGAACAACCCTCTGCCCGGGCTGGAAGAGGCGGACATGAAACAGCGCCTGGCGATCACTGCCATTGCCTTGATAGGGTCGAGTCTGCTGTGCGCGTGCGCCACTAGCCGCCCCACTAGTCGCGTCGCATCGTCGGTGACGTCCCCTGCTGCGGTTACCAGCACCGGACCGCGCACGGTCGTGGCGTACGTGCAGGGCTTTTACCGGAGTTACGTCGCAGCACGCAAAGTGGGCCAGCGGGCGGCGGAGGCCGTGATCCGGAGCCACGTTGCGGCCTGGTACTTTCCGATCCTTGAAGCGCCAAATATGGCGGGTGTTGACCCCGTCGAGTGCGGCCTCCAGGGCCCGGTCGCTGACTGGAGCTTCAGGCAGGCCGAGGTACTGGGCGGCCAGGCGGTCATCGTGATCGGCTCACAGCCCCCGGGCGCGCCCCAGGCGCTGTGGATTGTCGCCACCACGGTGCCAGGGACCGGGAAGATCACCGGGATCACCTGCGGCATTGGCGGTGAAGACGTCACCCCCACCGGGGCCAGGGACGCGGTGACCTCGCTGTACTGGGGCTACGTCACCGCCCGCCGCCGGGAGGGGTTGTCGCCGCAGGACGCGCTCGCCCGGCTGACGCTGGGCGGTCCGGAAGCCGGATACCCGTACCTGCAGCAGGTCAGGTACGCGATCGCCCGGCGTCACCTGGGCGATGACCCGATGACGTGCGGGGCGGCCGGGCTGCCTGAGGTGTCGGCGGGAACAACCCGGGTGGTCGCGGGCGGCTCCGTAGGCATAGTCCTGGTGTCCGCGCACCGCACCCAGTTCCTGGTCACTGTGGTGCTCGGTGCGAAAGGATGGACCGTCAGCGACATCGCGTGCTTCCAGTGACCCTTCCCCTTCCTTATCAGGGTGGCGAGGGAAGTGCCCGGGTAGCGGTCGTGACCTTGTGACCTGGCCGCTCGTCAAGCGTGGCCCTACTAGCTGTCCTGCTCTTCCCCTTGTTCTCCTATGCGCCCTAGGGCTGGTGCAGGGGCTGCCCCAGGGCTGTGAGCATCAGATCCGTAGGAATGGGCAGACCGTCCAGGGGTGTCCATCCGTGCCCGCTGCCTTGGCAGTTGTACCGTATCCATCACCTGGCATCCGTGGTTGGTCGCCGTATTGGCAGCAGTATTGGCAGCAGCGGTCGCGGGATGAACCACGGGCGTGCAGCGTGGTACGGCTGACTCCCTTGGGGAGGCCTTACGGGCCGGTCGCCATATACATCAGATAGCGACTCTGCGCGGCTGTCCGGGAGAAGGTAATGAACCTGCTGTTCAGCCCAACATTCCATGCGCCAGGGGATCCCTTGAAGTGAAGATCCAGGGTCACCATGAGCGTGAAGTGATTGCTCGACACCCAGTGGTAGGGCTGATAGAAGATCACTTTGCCGCTGCGCAGTATCAGGTCGCACCCGCCGCCCGGGACCAGGAACTCCCTTGTGGCGACCGGGCACCCTCGCTCGCGCCATACGACTAGATATTCGCGAACTTCGCTGATCGCCGCCGAGTAGACCTGTGCCCTATCGGCGCTCCTGGTGGAGGACGCTGCTGGAGGTGATTTAGCGTGGCTGCACGAGCAGAGGCAGGCCACCCCAAGAGCAACAGCCAGGACCGCCGCACGTCCCCGCGTGCGTGCAGCATCTTCCCCTGGCGCTGTCGCCTCCGCATGGTCCATACCTCAAGGATGCACCTTTTGGTGCTACCCGTAACTGCCTGCTGCGCCCGGTGCCGCCACAGGTGGTGCAGATCGTGGGCGTGCAGGTGTGTCCGTTGCTGTCGCACGTGGCATCCCGGGCGGGGCGCCAGGCCGCCACCGCCGCATGCTGGGCACTGGTCGTTGGCTGTGATCTGTCGCTCTTGGTCGAGCTTGGTGGTCATGGCTTCCTCCCGGGCCGTGCTGTTGGCCTCCCACCTGGTGGGCTGGGCGCCGCACGGTCGGGTTTCCCGAGCTGATTAGTTCGGCAGTGCGCTGCCACTGTCCTGCTTTGCGCAACCAGAGGATGATGGCCTGATCTTCACCGGCTCGGCTGGTGCAGCGCTGCGGCGAGGGAACTTCCGACGTCGCGTCTGGCTCCCTGCGATTCGCCAGGCCGAAGTGCCCGCGGTGCACTTCCACGATCTCAGGCACACCGGAAACAACCTCACTGCGGCGGCCGGGGCGAATTTGCGCGAGCTGATGGCGCGCATGGGTCACAGCAGCACACGTGCGGCGCTCATCTACTTGCATTCCACAGACGAGCGGCAGCGGGAGATAGCCGACGCGCTCGGCGCCCTGGCGGCCGATGAGCTGATGCGGAAGACCAGCGGAACACAGGCGGACGGGAAGCGATCGGGCACGCAACGGGCACGACAACGGAATGACGCCTCGTGAAGATCAACGGGAAGACTACAGAAAGGTGCTCTGACCTGCTGGTACCTGGGAGTAGAGCTAACGAGACTCGAACTCGTGACCCCCTGCTTACAAAGTACACACCGACTGACTGGGACCGTGCCTGACGTGGGCTTGCACTGTCTGTCCCGACCGCCTGGGATCGCCCTGGTTCATAGTGGTTGCTACAGGACTCAGCTACAGGCCATGAGCCTCGGGTGTAGCGTGACGCACGACGTGTGTACTCAAGCTAGCCAGCTGGCCTTGGCTCACATCCGCCGCGCGGTGATGGGCCTGTCTGCTGCCGCAACGATCATTGCTGGTCTTGCCGACTTCACTGGCCAAATTGCTGCTGTGCGAGTGATCATGTTGGCGTCGCGGGCGTGTTCACTGCATGTTCCGTTTTGATGGCGTCTTCATCAAAAAGAATTCATCTGGGCAACTAGCAACTAGTGCCACAGCAGGGTACTAGAGAAGCGCGGGACCGCATGGCTCCACGCACGACGGCACATAGGAGAACAGATGCGACGAATCGTAACGACACTGCTCCTGGCTGGTCTCCTCGGCCTGAGCAGCGCAGCCACCGCAATGGCCGCATCCAACCCGAGCGGCACCGGCCCGCCGAACCAGAGCTGCCAGTCCTTCGAGACCCCGGGCACCGGCGCCGGAGCACCAGGAAACAGCGGCACCTCGCCTGGCTCGGTTTTCAACGAACCCGGCTTCGGCAGCACCAACGGCGGCACCGGCGGAAACGCCTACAACGCCGCGGGCGCGCCGTCCCAGTACGACGTTGCGTGCTTCCAGGTCAACCAGCCACACCCCTAGGCCCATCTTTCACCGCGGCCCGCCGGGCAAGTTGGCGGGCCGCGCGACTTCATGCTCGGCGGCACCGACCACATCGGCCCCCTCGGCAGGCCCGCATGTTTCGTCGGCATATCACCTGGCGCAACAACCGCCTTACGACGAACGGCTCGGCCGCATCATCGACCGGGCAAATGTAGCTTGATGCAGCACAAGCGGAAGGAAAGAGGCAGTGGTGCCAGGGCTCGGTCGCTGCCATTCCTGCGATAGGCGCCGATTGAATCCCTGTCGAGGGCGCAGTCCAGGGTCCCGAAGGGATCCCGTGCGACGCGCCCTTGGGCGCGCCCTGGACGGCGAACTCGCAGGGCTTCACAATGCGGGCGCCGGAGGGATGGCCTACCTCCGTGACCCCGCGCGCCACTGCTGACGTTGCGGCGAGCTACCCCGTGCGGTAGGTCGCGGGGGTGAGTGCTCGCCGGCGCCGCCGTGGCCCTTTAGGGCCTAAGGAGGCAGCCGGCGCCCGGCGTGCCACGGTCTCCCCTGGCGGCCAGCCAGCTGCGGGGCGGATGATGCGCCGCTCCGCCGTCAGAGCTTGCCTCGCGCGGCGCCATCCTGGCGCGGCGGCTAGCCATCGCCCGGCGCGCTCCGCGCGCCCTTGAAGTGGTAGAGGGAGTCCTCACAGCACCTGCTGTCGCATTGTGTCCGGCTCCGCTTGATGTGCGACACCGTGGCTTCACTTGATGCGCGACACTCCCGCAATGCTTCGGGAGCTGAACGTGGTCGAGCAGAGGTATCAAGCTGTCCTGCAGGTCCTGGATGGCATCGCGGTAACCGAGGTCGCCGAGCGGTTCGGGGTGGCCCGCCAGACAGTCCACCGCTGGGTGGCCCGTTACCGGGAGGGTGGTATTGATGGCCTGGCTGACCGCTCGTATGCGCCGAAGGGGCATCGGTGACGGATCAGCGCCGAGGTGGAGGCGGTGATCTGTGATCTGCGCGGCTCGCATCGCCGGTGAGGGCCGCGCCGCCTGGTCTTCGAGCTCGGCAAGCGGGGTCACCCTGACGTGTCCCGGTCGACGGTCTACCGGGTGCTGGTGCGGCATCGCCTGCTGCAGCCGGTGCCGCGGCGCAGGCGCCGGGGCCAGTACCGCCGGTGGGAGCGCTCCGCGGCGATGGAGTTGTGGCAGCTGGACGTGACTGCCAGCTTGTTCCTGGCCGATGGCCGGGAGTGCAAGATCATCACCGGGATTGACGACCATTCCCGGTTCTGCGTCATCGCCGCCGTCGTGGCGCGGGCTACCGCCCGCGCGGTGTGCTCGGCGTTCGTGACCGCGATGCAGGAGTACGGGATTCCCGGCGAGGTGCTCAGTGGCAACGGCAGGCAGTTCACCGGGCGGTTCGGCAGGCCCCGCCCGGCGGAGGTGCTGTTCGAGCGGATCTGCCGGGACAACGGCATCACCCAGCGGCTGACCAAGCCCCGGTCGCCTCCCTTAACCGGCCAACATCTCGTCAGCATAGGCAGGTTTGAGAAGATCAAGAATTGAATGTCCAGCTAGGAACGTGTTACGGCGTGTCGTGTTGACGGGGGTGGGTCAGATCCGGTTACTGGTGTTCCATGCCTGACGCGGACTCTTTGAAGGTAGCGGGAGATGGCGAGCGCTGGCGGATCCAGGGCCAGGGGGACGCCGCGGGCTTGCAGTTGTGCAACGGCTACCTGGGCTACCTGGCCGACCGCCGCTACTCGCCGGCCAGCGTGCGCGCTTACGCGTTTGACCTGCTGCACTTCGCCCCGGTGGCTGGCCGGGCAGGGCCTTGCGCTTCAGGACGTGGACACTGATGCGCTGCTGCGCTACCTGGCCGGATGCCGGGCCGAACGGCGTCCCGGCCAGCACGACAACGTGATCTTGCTGGCCAGCGGCCGCGCGACCGGGTTCGCCCCGGCCACGATCAACCGGCGGCTGGCGGCAATCTCGGGCCTGCTCAGCTTCCGGTCGATGCGCGACCCGGCTGTGGCTAATCCGATGCCCAGGGGCCCGGCCGCGCGCCGCGCCGCTGCCGGGGGGCGGGCCGGGCTGCTAGCCCACCTGGACAAGCCGAAGCCGCGGTCGAAGCTGCGGGTCCGCGAGCCACGGCGGCTGCCGCGCGGGCTGGACCGTGCTGAGACTGCCGCGCTGCTGTCCAGTTTCCGCACTGGCCGGGACCGGGCGATGGCCGGGCTGATGCTGTTGTCGGGGCTGCGCAGCGCCGAGGTGCTCGGCCTGCGGGTCGCCGACGTGGATATCGGCCGCGGGTGGGTGCGGGTGATGGGCAAGGGCGACAAGGAACGCCGGGTTCCGCTCGACCCGGATGTCGCCGGGCTGATCCAGTCCTATCTGCTGGCCGAGCGCCCGGAAACTGTCAGCCGGGCGCTGTTTGTGGTGGCCAAGGGTCCGCACCGGGGGCAGCCGCTGACGGCGGCCGGGCTGCGCCGGGTGTTCCGCTACCACCGGGAGATCTCCGGGGTGGCCGCCGGGCACCCGCACGCGCTGCGGCACACGTTCGGCACTGCCCTGGCGGAGGCCGGGGTGGACCTGCCGGTGCTGCAGGCGCTGATGGGACACGACCACGTCGATTCGTCGGCGGCCTATATTCATCTGGCGCCCGCGCACGTGCGTGCCGCTTATGACGCGGCCCGGGAACGGCAGCGCGCCTGGCAGGCGGGCCGCTGATGCCGCCGGTGAAGACGGCGGTGCCGCCGCAGGCCACCCCGATCTACGACGCTTACCTGGCCTGCCTGGCAGCCCGCGGGGTGGGCAACAAAACCTCCGACTCCGGTGCCCGCTGTTTCCTGGCCCGGTTCCCCGACCCGCAGGCCTGGGCGGAGCTGCCGCTGGCTGCCCGGCTGGCGGGCACCCGCCCGCAACTGCAGCCGCTGCTGAATTTCCTGATGCTGCACGGGCATCTGCGGCCTGGCTATGACTATCTGCTGGAGCGCAGGCTGACCGTGATCTTGCGGGAGGGCGCGGTCAGCCCGCTCGGCCCCGACCTCAGCCAGTTCCTGACTGGTGCCGAGGCGCTGGGCTACTCGGTGCGGCCCCGCACCGGCATGGCCTCCGAGGTCGCGGTCCGCATGCTCATCCAGACCGGCAAGCCGCTGGCGGAGCTGACCGACGCTGACTTCGCTGAGTTCGGGCAGGCGGTCACCGAGCGGGAAACGCGGCTGGGCCGTCCGCTCAAGCACTACCATCACGCCCTCTACGCTTCCCGTGCGGTCATCTATCACCTTGGCGCCCCGGCCGAGCCGGTGCCTAAGCGCTCCACGCTGGGTCGGTGGAGCTGGGAACGCCACCTGGACGGCGTGCCGCCGCAGGTGCGCCGGCCGATGGTGGCCTACCTGGAACGGCTGCAGGGCACGCGCGCCCGCTCCTCAGTGCAGGGCACAGCCTCGGAGCTGGCGCACCTCGGCCGGTTCCTCGCCCGCCATGACCCGGGCCTGGCCTCACTGGCCCTGCTGGACCGGCAGCGTCACATCGAGCCCTACCTCAGCCAGGTAGCCGCTGCGGTCAACCATCGCACTGGCCAGCCGATCGCCGCCTCGACTGCCAGGGCGCGGATCCAGTCTGCCGGCGGCTTCCTGGACGCCATGGCCGAGTGGGGCTGGCCCGAGGCCCCCGCCCGGCGGCTGATCTTCCCCCGCGACTCTCCGAAGCTGCCGCACCCGCTGCCCCGCTACCTGCCCCCCGACCAGGAACGGGTCCTGCTGGCAGCGCTGGAGGACTCGCCGAACCGGCTTTACGCCGACGCCTTGCTGCTGCTGCGGGCCACCGGGATGCGCATCGGCGAGCTCGTCGATCTCGAGCTGGACTGCGTGCATGAGGTCCCCGGCTCCGGCGCGTGGCTGAAGATCCCGCTGGGCAAGCTGCTCACCGAGCGGATGGTGCCCATCGACGAGGAAACCCTCAAGCTCGTCGACCAGATCACCGTCCACCGCTCGCCGGGCCGGCCGCTGCGCCACCCCCGCACCGGCAAGCTGGCCGACTTCCTGCTCACCCACCAGGGCCGCCGCGTCTCCGCCGATATCCTGCGCGCCGAACTGCGCCGCGCCGCCGCCGAGGCCGGGCTGGACGGCGTGGTGCCCCACCAGCTGCGGCACACATATGCCACCGCCCTGGTCAACGCCGGCTGCTCGCTGCAGGCCCTGATGGCACTGCTCGGCCACGTGTCGGCAACAATGAGCCTTCGGTACGGCCGGCTGTTCGACGCCACCGTCCGCGACGAGTACACCCGGGCCCTGACCCTGGCCAAAGCCCAGCTTGGCCCTGTGCTGCCCGGCGAGCGCACCCAGCTGCCCATCGCCGGCGGGAGCTGGCGGGACGCGCCGCTGATCAAGGCCCGCCTCGCCGGCGGCTACTGCCTGCGCACCGCCACGCAAGGCTCCTGCGCTTACGCCAACATCTGCGAGCACTGCCCCAACTTCCGCTCCGAGGCCAGCTTCCTGCCGGTACTGCAGCTGCAGCGGGCCGACGCCGAAACCCTCGCTGCCGACGCGCAAGCCCGCGGCTGGGGCGATGAGGCCGCCCGGCACCGCCGCCTCATCGAACGGCTCGACCTGCTCATCACCCAGGCCCATGCCAGCTGACCAGCAGCACGACGACCTGGCGCGGGTCGAAGCCGCCTGCGCCGAACTCACCGCAACCGGGCAGCCCGTCACGTTCAGCCAGGTCGCCGTCCTCGCGGCGGTCAGCCGCACCACTCTCTACCGGCGGCCCGACCTGCGCGCCCTCGTCGACGAGCACCGCGCCCGCGGACGCGACGCCACCGCCCTGACCAGCCTGACCGTCCAGACCGACCAGCTGCGCCGCAGCCTCGAAGCCCTCGCCGCCAAAGTCCGCCGCCACGAAGAACAACTCCGCCGCCTCGAACGCACACGCCGCCAGGACGCCAGCTAGACCCTGCCGCATCGAGGTTATCCACAAGATGATCTTCGATTGGCCGGTTAACCGACGACCACGGGGAAGATCGAGCGGCTGCACCAGACGCTGCAGTTGGAGCTGCTAAACGAGCACGAGCCGTTCGCCCGCATCGAGGACGCGCAGGCCGCGGTGGACGCGTGGCGGAAGGAATACAACGCTGACCGGCCGCACCAGTCCCTGGGCATGGCCTTCCCCGCGGCCCGGTTCGCACCGGCCACCGGCGAGGTCCTGGGGCTGCGCGTGCCCGCCGAGCTGGACCGGCCCATGCTAGCCGCGTCTCCCAGCGGGCACGTCACCGCTGATGCCGAGCCTTCACCGGCTACGCCACTACCCGGTGAGACACAGCTAACCGCTGGTCAGGCGGTCGAACTGGAGCGCGCCGTGCCCCCATCGGGGAATCTGTGGCTGGCCGGGCAGCAGATCTGGCTCGGGCCTGCGATGACCGGCCGCACGATCCGGCTATGGGCCGGGCTGGACCGGGTGCACGTCATGCTGGACGGGCACCGGATCAAGACCCTGCCCTCCCGGCTGGACGCCCGTGACCTGGCCCGCCTCGCCGCAGCCGGGGCCACGCCAGCGGGACCGCCGCCACTGCCGCCACCTCTGGGCGCCGCCGTCGAGCTGGAGCGGACCGTGAATGCCTCGGGCAACATCAGCGTTGGCAACCACGTGATCAGTGCCGGGCTGCCGCTAGCCGGGCAGAGAGTCATGGTGCGGCTGGACGGCCCGGTCGCCCACATCATTTCGGGCGGCATCCTGGTTCGTACCGTCGCCTGCCCCATCCCAGGGCATGCCCGAGCCCGTTTGCGGGGAGCACGCGCAGGAAGCACCCAGCCACCGCGGCTACCCGAACCCTTGCAGGTCAAGCGCCGGGTATCAGCCCGCGGCGCGATCATGATCGGCGGCCAGCGGATCCAGGTCGGCCTCCCGCACGCGGGCAAGACCGCCGAGATCACCATCGAGGCCGACACCTACCAGATCACCGTGGAGGACGGCGTTGCCATCACCGCATCCCGCACGACCAGCCGTGACATCAAACGGCACAAGGCATCCAACTACGGGTCACCGCCCCCAAGGCCTGCGGCGCCCGGCGGTTACGATGACGCCGCCGCCGGGATAATGCCACTGAACCACCCAGCCTCTCCCAGGTGCCCTCAAGGAGATCTCGTGTCTGACTCAATCAAGTTCGGCGGGGTCACGCTCGACTGCCCGAACGCCGGGGAGCTAGCCGCGTTCTACGCCGAGATCACCGGCGGTCAGGTCACCGTCCCAGGTGACTCCTGGGCCATGATGACCTGTCCTGACGGCTCGGACATCTGCTTCCAGGCCGCCCCAGACTACGCACCGCCCAGCTGGCCCGATCCAGCCTCGTCGATGCAGATGCACCTGGACTTCGACGTCGATGACCTGGGCGCAACGGAAGCGCGGGTGCTAGCCGCCGGTGCCACCAAGTACGACATCCAGCCAAACGACCACTGCCGGGTCTACGCCGATCCGGTCGGCCACCCGTTCTGCCTGTCCACCTTGGCAACAGCGGACTTGCGCCAGAGCTGAGCATGCCGGTGACGAAACCGCGAGCGAAGGAGCACCAGATGACCAGCAACGCACGTGGGAGCGGCCGTATCCTGGGCAGCCTGCGATCGGCCGACGGCAAGGGCGTCGTGCGCGTCGAAGACCGCTACGACTTCGATATCGGCGACCTATGGTCAGCACTCACCGATCCCCGCCGCCTGGCCCGCTGGTACGGGCAGATAGAAGGCGACCTCCGCCCCGGAGGAGAGTTCCACGGACGCCTTGAGTACTGGGAAGGCACCGGGCGCGTGGAAGCGTGCGAGCCGCCACGGCGGCTGCGTGTGACGACCACGGGCGTGGACGAGCCTTACGACGAGGCCATCGAGGCCACGCTGACCGCCGACGGCGACCAGACCGTCGTGGTCATCGAGACCAGGGGCATGCCCCTGGACCTGGTCGCCGCCTACGGGGTCGGGTATCAGATCCACGCCGAGAATCTCGCCGCCCACCTCGCCGGGCGCGAGCGCGTCGACAGCAAGGCGCGGTGGGACGAGCTCACCCCTCCCTATCAGGAGCTGGCGGCGAGCATCGGCTAGGCACTGGCCGCTGCCGATAGGCAAACCTAGGGTCCGTCGCATATCAAGCGAGGCCGATCCGTCGCAGATCAAGTGAGGCTAGGCATCGGACAACGGGCATTGTCCTCCGTCGGGTGATGCGCGACAGTCGTCCGCCAACTGATCTGCGACACCTAGAACGCGGATGCGGCATGCGGTGCGCGCTACTGGCCCTCTGAACTATCTGGCCAGAGCCCGACCAGGCTGGCGAAGCGCTCCACGATCGCAGGGACGATTCCATCGTCGCCGAGCGCGTGCTCGGCTTCTTCTCGTGAGGGGTAGCGCTCTCGCTCAGCCCAGCAGTGCAGTCCGCCGAGCTGGGCGGCGAGTCCGGGCTCAAGTTCGCTCCAGCGCCAGACAGCGCGTGAACGGCTGGTCGTCCAGGTGTGGTCGCTGACACTGACCAGCCCGGCGACGGCCAAGAGTGTCTTGCGCGCGGCCCGGACGCCAAGCAGGTGCGCCGCCACCGCCCCGGACTCCAGCTCCTGCCGCCATTGGCGAAGATGCTGGCCGATGTCGCCGTTGAAGCCGCGAGCAGCCCGGGCATCCGCGTGGAATGCCGGTAGCCCGTTGGATGGATCGGGGCCTGCGAGGTGGACGCAGTAGCGGCGCAGAAAGACTCGAAAGCCGTATGCCGCGTCGGTGTCGCCCGCTAGGTCTGCCGCCGTCGCCGCGGCGACTTCTACTCCCCGGCATCGGTCGGCGTACCGCGCTGAGAGCTGCCGCTCAAGGCTGGCTGCGTCCGGGAGATCGATCGACAGCAGATCGACGTCGGATGACGGGGGACGTGCGGTGCCATTGGCGACGGACCCGTAGACATACAGCGATGGCCCCGGCTCGCCAAGCCAGGCGGCCGCATCGGTCAAGACCGGCTCGAAGGCAGCAGGCACCCGGTCACGATGCACGCCCGTCCGGATCGTCCCATCGGCTGCCACGCCCTCGTCAGGATCAGCCACAGCATCCACCCATGCCCTGGCAGCCTAGACGGGCAATCGGCTGCCTGCGTGTACGCCGGAACTGTCGCACATCACTTGACGGAAATGTGACGCGCATCAGTTGTCGGATCACACGCAACGGGCATCGGACAACGGGCATCAGGAGGCGCTCTGAGGCTAGGCATTTGAGGCTAGGCACCCTGAACCCCGGCAACTGTCCGACTCCCCTAGGGCGTACCCGATGGGATCTGCGCACTCGAAGGCTGCGCTGCCGGGCTTGATGCCCAGTGTCGGAAGCGAACGCTAAGGTCAGCTCGTGCCAAGGACTGTGCATGGCCGTCTGGCGCAGCATCCAGGGAGCTGATCGCGTGACCACCTTTCCTGCCCGCCCTACCATTCCCGCCCGGCCCGCTGCCTACGTCCGGGACGAGTACGCCACCGCCGACGATGCGGACGTGACCGCCATGCGCAACATGGTGTCCAGCCTGGCCCAGGACTTGCTGGGCTGGCCGGTGCCCGCGGTGTACGCCGAGGTAGGCCGTCCCGGCAGCCAGCTGGCTGCTCTGGTCGAGGCGATCACCGCGGGCCGCCATGATGGCGTGTTCGCCACCCACCCGTCCCAGCTCGGTGATGACCTGGCCCAGATCGAGGCGTTCGACCGGCTCTGCCGCCAGCACGGCGTGCAGTTGCGCTTCCGTTGGTGCCAGGGCGTGACCGACGCCCGCGCGCTGTTCGACGTGATCCATCTCGTCCAAGAGTTCACGGTCACTGACGAGCATCTGCGGCTGCTCCGCCGCGCCTACGTCTGGTGGGA
>Ga0126373_10003289_pt1 | contig 12064 bp, 12 predicted proteins | sample PanSoiMetPlot_11_FD_92545 | JGI IMG/M metagenome (GOLD analysis project Ga0126373, IMG submission 92545) | Tropical forest soil microbial communities from Panama - MetaG Plot_11 | ecosystem: Environmental > Terrestrial > Soil > Tropical forest > Bulk soil | place: Panama | collected 2016-02-17
CGAGATAGGGCGGGAGCCCGCGCTCGCGCCGCAGCTCGAGGCCACGCACCAGCCAGCCGATGAGACCGCGGGGCGTTTCGGGATGGTTCAGATCGTGGGCGATGTCGGGGTTCGTGAAGTCGAGCCCGCCGGCGCCGTCGAGGCAATAGCCTTTCTCCGTCACCGTCATGGTGACCAGGGAAGTGTCAGGATCGCAGAGACGTTGGGCGACGGCAGCCGGGCTCTCGGCAGCGACCAGCATCTGGCGAAGTGCGCCGATCGCTCGCAACGTCGGCGCCTCGTCGAGCTCTACCAGGGTGTAGAGGCCATCCTGCGGCGCAAGCGCATCGCGGAGCGAGGCGGTCTGCAGTGAAACCGCGCAGATGGCGCGCGTCGCATCCTTCTCGAGCAGGCGGTCGAAATAGTACGCCTGGTGGGCACGGTGAAACGCGCCCGGACCGAAGTGCACCGTGCCGATGCGCGTCTGCGCGCGGCGATAATCCGGCCGAATGAGCTGCTGCGAGCCGAGATCCAGGGTGCGGTCGCTCAGCCGCACGGATGCACACCTCAATCCGGCCTGGCGCCGGTTCGCGGTTGCTCCCGGATCGGGCGGATGGGCCGGACTTCCACGCAGCCTACCTCCGCGGGCGGGGCCTTCGCGGCGATCTGAATGGCCTCGTTGAGGTCGCGCGCCTCGATCAGATAGAAACCGGCGAGCTGCTCCTTCGTCTCGGCGAACGGGCCGTCCGTGATGGACAGGCGGCCGTTGCGCACCCGCACCGTCGTCGCGGTGGCAACAGGCTCCAGAGCCTCCGAGGCGACGCAATGCCCGCGCGTACGCAGGTCACCGTCGTATGCCAGGCACTTGCGATCGTCCATCTCACCTATCTTCTGCTCCTCGCCGTATATCAGACACAGGTATTTCATCGCCGCACCTTCGCCGCCACGGTCTGCATGTTGAATATCCTGGATCGTACCATCTCAGTCCGCCGGGGCGCCCATGGACCAGAGCACGCCGAAGGGGTCGCGCAGTTGTCCCCAGCGGTCGCCCCAGAACATGACCTGCAGCGGCGTCACGATCTCGAGCCCGGCGGCAACGGCGCGGCGCCACCACGCTTCGACGTCATCGACCTGAAGGTGGAGCGTATAGCCCTGGTGCGGCTTGAACGGACAGCCGTGCTCCGGATACGCGTCCGAGAGCATGAGCGAGCCGCCGTTGACGTACAGGTGCACGTGCATGGTGCGGCCTTTGTCATCGGGCGGCACATGCCCAACCTCGCGCGCGTCGAAGGCGCGCTGATAGAGCTCCGATGCGCTCAGTGCCCCTTCCAGGATGAGGTAGGGGACGGGTCCACCGAGGACTTCCGGGCGGGGATAGGGGACTTTGGGCGTGGCGTTCATTTGCGGCCTCCATTAGGGAGGCCCGACGAAGCATCGGTCTCCCGCGGATAGCCGAACGAGGATGCGCAGGATCGACACCCGCCGCGAAAGATTCATCCTGCCGGCTCAGTCCCCAGCCAGCTCATTCAGCCGGCGCTGCAGGAACTGCCGCTCCGGCTCCAGCTGTGTCAGTGCCAGAGCGCGCATGTATGCGTCGCGTGCGTCGGCGGATCTGCCCAGCCGGCGGCAGAGGTCCGCGCGCGCTGCGTAGGCCAGCCGATAGCCTGCGAGGTCGCCCCTCCCCAGCAGATCGTCGACGAGTGCGAGCCCTGCCGCCGGACCATCGCGCATGGCGACGGCGACGGCGCGATTCAGCTCCACGATCGGCGTGGGCTCGATCCGCAGCAACAGGTCGTAGAGATAGACGATCTCGTTCCAGTCGGTATCGGCGGCACGCTTGGCCTCACAGTGCACTGCGGCGATCGCCGCTTGCAGGGAGTAAGGCCCGAACCGGCGGGAGGAGAGCGCCCGCTCGACCAGCGCCGATCCTTCCGCGATCTGCTGGCGGTTCCACAGCGAGCGATCCTGCTCCTCGAGCAGGATGAGCTCGCCGGCGGGAGAAGCCCGGGCGGCACGGCGGGAATCCTGCAGCAGCACCAGAGCCAGCAACCCGAGCGTTTCCGTCTCCGGCAGCATCTCGACGAGCAGCCGCCCCAGGCGGATCGCCTCGCTCGCCAGGTCGAGGCGCATCAGCTCCGTGCCGCTGGTCGCCGCGTAGCCTTCGTTGAAAACGAGGTAGACGACCCGCAGGACGGCCCCGAGGCGCTCCGCCAGTTCCGCCGCCGCGGGGACTTCGTAGGGAATCCGCGCATCGCGGATCTTCGCTTTGGCGCGCACGATCCGCTGGGCGAGCGTCGGGACGGGCATCAGGAACGCCTGCGCGATCTGCTCCGTCGTCAGGCCGCAGACCTCCCGCAGGGTCAACGCAATCTGCGCATCGGGCGCCAGGGCCGGGTGGCAACAGGTGAAGATCAGTCGCAGGCGGTCATCGGCAACACTGGGGTCGTCCTCGTCCGCAGCCGGCGTGCTCTCGGAGGCGACATCGTGGGACTGCGGATCGAAGGAGTCGAAGCGAGCCTGGCGGCGCAGCTGATCGATGCTGCGAAAGCGCCCGGCCGATACCAGCCATGCGCGGGGATTTTCCGGCATCCCTTGCTCCGGCCACTTCTCGAGTGCGGCGCGGAAGGCGTCGTGCAGCGCTTCCTCGGCCCTGTCGAAGTCGCCGAGCAGGCGGATCAGGGTCGCGAGCACGGCGCGCGATTCGCTCTGGTACACAGCCTCGAGCCGCCGGTTGAAATCCGCTGCGGGCATCGGCGGCGTGCCGTGACTCAACGCAGGGGCGCGCGCCGCGCCCGGTACGCGCCCGGTGTCAGTCCGGTCGCGCGCCGGAATTGCCGGTTGAATGTCGAGAGATCATCGAAGCCGCAGTCCAGCGCGACGGCTGCAATGGTGTGGTCGGAGCGGCACAGCCGCACCGCCGCGCGATGCAGGCGCGCGCGCAGCATGTACTGACCCGGCGTCACGCCGACGACCTGCTCGAAGATCCGCAGAAAATGGAAGGGGCTGAGCGCCGCTTCGGCGGCCAGCTCATCGACCGAGAGACGCAGCCCCTGTTGTGCCTCGATGCGGCGCAGCGCGGCGGCGACCCGCCGCTCATCGCGGGGTGTTGGCGCGCGCTGCGCGGCCGACGAGTCCTGTGTGAGTGCCCCGCATACCGTTCCGGCGACGCGCAGCGCCAGCTCGCGGAACTCCTCCGGCCCGCCGTTTTCGTCACGCAAGGCGTGCGCGGCTGCAAGAACGGCGAGCACGGACGGCACTGGCGGCAAGCGTGGCGCCGTCAGTGCCAGCCGCGTGGCACCCGGTACGGCGGCAACGACGGACTCGAAAAGCTCCGGCGAAAAATGAAACGCCAGACACCGATCGCCACGGCTGTGCTGATGGCCGCATTCGAAGCAGGCCCCCTCATTGCCCAGCAACAAGGACCCTGGTGTCATGAGCGCCGAGCCTTGAGCGGTGCGATATTGGAAGTTGCCGTCCGTCACCAGCGCGATGCTGTAGGCGCTGTGTTGCTCTTCGTAACGGGGATCGCGTGGGCCGGACGTACAGACGACGTCGTGCACCCACCAATCTCTACCGGATGCCAGCAGTTTCGCCGCGAGCGCCATGCGCCAAGGATAGCAATTTTTTCCAGTGCCGCGCAGCACAGACCCAACACGTTACTGTCAGGCTAGCGGACTCGCCGCTTCAGGTCGCCAGAAAGTCCACCACCTGCTTCTGTTCAGCCGTCATCTGCTCCCGCGGGGTGATGACCGCTGCCTTGATTGCCTGTCGACACGGCCGCGACTCGTCCTCGACATACGCTGCCGCGGCGCCGGCGATGAGCCGTTGCACCTTGCCGAGGCTCTCCCTGAACTGCGCCATCACCTGCTCCAACGATACATGTTGCGCGGGGTCGTCCAGCCAGCAGTCATAATCCGTCGCTACCGTGATGACGCAATATCCCAATTGCGCCTCCAGCGCCAGGAAGGCCTCCGGCACGTTGGTCATTCCCACCAGGTCCGCCCCCGCCCCGCGCAGCCAGAAGCTTTCTGCCCGCGTGCCGAGCCGCGGCCCCTCCACGCAGGCATACGTCTTGTCGCGATGGATCGGCTGCCCGATCGACTCCGCCACCCGCGTGATGAGCGCTGCCGTGTGCGCGCAGGTCGGGTGGGCAGTGGATACGTGCGCGACCAGGCCTTTGCCGAAGAAGCTCGCCGCGCGCAGCCCCTTGGTGAAATCGAGATACTGCGACGGCAGGGCCAGGTCGCCGGGGTGGATCTCCTCCCGCAGGCTCCCTACCGCGGACACGCCGATGATCGTCCGCACCCCCACGCTCTTCAGCGCCCAGATGTTCGCCCGGAAATTGATCTCGCTGGGCAGCAGGTCGTGATGCAGGCCGTGCCGCGCCAGAAACGCGATCTCCCGTCCTGCCAGCCGGCCCAGCATCACCGGACCGGACGGTCGGCCGAAGGGCGTCTCAACCTCGCTCGAACGAGTGACTTCGAGACCCTCCATCCGGTAGAGACCCGTGCCGCCGATGATGCCGATCATGTAGGAATCTCCGTTGCGCGGGCGCCCCGCGAGGCGGCAAGATGCCAGATGCGCAGCCCTCGCGGTAGTGCCGCGCGCAGATCGATCAGCAACCCGCCACAACCGAGCGTAAAGCAGTCGCCCGATGAGCAGCCCCGGCCTCGATATCGCCTTCGAGCGGCGCCTGTCCGCGTTGGTCAACAGCGGACAACCCGAGATCCTGCAGGGTGGCCGCAAGGGCCTGGAGAAGGAGTCGCTGCGCGTCAGCCCGGAGGGGCGCCTGGTGCAGACGCCGCACCCGCGCGCGCTCGGCTCGGCGCTCACCAGCGAACACATCACCACCGACTATTCCGAGGCGCTGATCGAGCTCGTCACCCCGACGTTCACCGCCACGTGGGAGCTGCTGCAGTACCTTCTCGACCTGCATCAGTTCGTCTACCGCCATCTGGGCAGCGAGCTCCTGTGGGCGACCAGCATGCCGGGAGCGATCTCCCGGGACGAGGACATCCCGATCGCCGAGTACGGCCAGTCGCACATCGGCCGCATGAAGACCGTCTACCGCCGCGGGCTCGGGCTGCGCTATGGCCGCATGATGCAGGCGATCTCCGGCGTGCACTTCAATTACTCGTTCCCGCTGCCCTTCTGGGAGGCGTACGCCGACCTCTCGCAGTCGCGGCAGCGCGATGCCGCCTTCGTCTCCGCGCGTTATTTCGATCTCCTGCGCAATTATCGGCGGCACGGCTGGCTGGTGTTGTACCTGTTCGGGGTGTCACCGGTCGTCTGCAAGTCGTTCATCAAGGGACGCGACCATTCGCTTCGCGATTTCACTGCCGACACCGCCTACGAGCCGTTTGGCACCAGCCTCAGGATGAGCGACATCGGCTACCGCAACCGCAATCAGGCGGATCTCACCGTCTCGGTCAACAGCCTCGATGAGTACGTGCGGGATCTGAGTCATGCCATCACGACTCCGCATCCGCCGTATGCGGCGCTCGGCGTCAAGGTGGATGGCGAGTACCGGCAGCTGAATGCCAACATCCTGCAGATCGAGAACGAGTACTACAGCTTCATCCGTCCAAAGCGTGTGGCCCGCTCCGGCGAGCGGCCGACGAAGGCTCTGCGGCGCGCCGGTGTCGAGTACGTGGAAGTGCGCGCGCTCGATGTCAGCGCTTTCGACCCTGTTGGTGTGAATCAGAACAAGCTGCGCTTCCTGGAGGCGTTCCTCGCCCTTTGCCTGCTGAAGGAAAGCCCCCTGATCGGCGCCGACGAGCAGCACTCGCTGGATCAGAACCACCTGACCGTCGCGCGGCGGGGCCGCGAGCCGGGCCTCACCCTCTGGCGGGACGGGCGCAACGTGCCGATGCGCGACTGGGCGGGGGAGCTGATCGACTCGCTCACCGGCATCTGCGAGATTCTCGACCGCGGCGATGCCACCCGGCCGTACTCGGCGGCGCTCGCCGCCCAGGCGGCCAAGGTGGAGGACGTGCGGCTCACGCCGTCGGCGCGGATGATGAAGGAGCTCACCGACACCGGCGAGCCCTTCTTCGACCTGGCGCTGCGCATGTCGGCGACCCACAAGGGGTACTTCCTGGATCTCTACCCGCCGAACGAGGCCCGCCTGCGGGAATTCGCGGCGGAGGCCGGAGAGTCGCTCGCCCGGCAGCGGGCCATCGAGGCCGCCGACCGGGGCAGCTTCGATGAGTTTCTCGCCCGATACTTCAAGGATTGACGGCCGCACGGCCGAAAAATCCGCGAATCCCGTCATCTACCGAAATAGGCATTGCGACGTGCCGGCCTCTGACGGATTCTTTGTTCCATGAACGCACTCTCGGTCCGCGGACTGACGAAGACCTATAAGAACGGTGTCCAGGCGCTGAAGGGGATCGACCTCGAGGTCGAGCAGGGCGACTTCTTCGCGTTGCTCGGGCCGAACGGCGCGGGCAAGACCACCCTCATCGGCATCGTGACGTCGCTGGTCACCAAGACCGGAGGCGAGGCCGCGGTCTTCGGCCACGACATCGATCGCGAGCTGGAGGCCGCCAAGGCCTGCATCGGCGTCGTGCCGCAGGAGCTCAACTTCAACATGTTCGAGACCCCTGAGACCATCGTGGTCAACCAGGCGGGCTTTTACGGCATTGCGCGCGCCGAGGCGCGGCGCCGTGCGCAGCAGTACCTGAAGCAGCTGCAGCTCTGGGACAAACGCGACAAGATGTCGCGCGGCCTCTCGGGCGGCATGAAGCGGCGCCTGATGATCGCGCGGGCACTGATGCACGAGCCGCGGCTCCTCATCCTCGATGAGCCCACCGCCGGTGTCGACATCGAGATCCGCCGCTCCATGTGGGATTTCCTGCGTGAGATCAACCGCCGCGGCACCACCATCATCCTGACGACGCACTACCTCGAAGAGGCGGAGACCCTCTGCCGCAACATCGCCATCATCGACGGCGGCCACATCGTCGAGCGTGACCGTATGAGCAGCTTGTTGCGGCGCCTGCACACGGAGACCTTCGTGCTCAATGCCAGCGCGCCGCTCGCCGAGGCCCCCCGGCTGGACGGGTACCCGGTGCGGCTCACCGACGATCACACGCTGGAGGTGGAGGTTTCCAATGAGCAGAACCTCAATGACCTCTTTGGACGTCTATCGCAGCTCGGCATCGAGGTCGTGAGCATGCGCAACAAGGTCAACCGCCTGGAGGAGATATTCATGCGCCTGGTGGATAAGGGAGCCGCGGCATGACCACGCTGGCCGAGAGCGCCCCCACGGAGCCGATGCATCTCGGCCTCGTCCGCTGGATCGGCTTCCGGACCATCGTCCTGCGCGAGTACCAGCGGATCATCCGCATCTGGACTCAGACCGTGCTGCCGTCGGCGGTGACGCAGGCTCTGTACTTTGCGATATTCGGCGGTCTGCTCGGCAGCCGCGTGGGGGCGATGGGCGGCTTCGGATACATGCAGTACATCGCCCCGGGCCTGATCATGATGTCCGTCAATATCAACTCCTACTCCAACGTCGTCTCCTCCTTTTACGGAGCGAAATGGGGCAAGCACCTGGAGGAGCTCCTGGTCTCACCGCTTCCCAGTTGGCTCATCGTCGCGGGATACGTGACGGGCGGACTGGTGCGGGGTCTGCTCGTCGGCATAGCGGTGACGGGCGTGTCACTGCTCTTCACGAATCTGCACGTGCACCATCCCCTCATCATCGCCGGGGCGGTGCTCCTCACTTCGATGACCTTCTCCCTCGGCGGCTTCCTCAATGCGCTGTTCGCCAAGAATTTCGACCAGGTCAACATCATTCCGACCTTCGTGCTGACGCCGCTCAACTACTTCGGCGGCGTTTTCTATTCGGTGGCGCTGCTGCCGCATTGGGCGCGCGCGATCTCATACTTCAATCCCATCCTTTACATGATCAACGCTTTCCGCTACGGGTTCCTCGGCGTCTCGGATGTCAGCGTGGGGGCCGCGTTTGCCATCATGGCGGGTTCCGCCGTGGTGCTCTTCATCACCGCGGTCGTGCTGATGGAGCGCGGCGCTGGAATCAGAGAATGAATCGTCGGGAAGGCCTAGCAAGGGCCGCGTACTGATGTTGCGGGTCGCGCTGGTGAGCGCGCGTGCGGCGCGCAATCACGATGAGGATCTTGCACCGCTCCTCGCCGCGCTCACTGAGGCGGGCGTAGAGGGTGCCGTGGCCGATTGGGATGATCCCGGCGTCGACTGGACCGAGTACCGCCTCGCGCTCCTGCGCTCGACCTGGGACTACGCGGAGCGGCTGACGGAGTTCCTGGCCTGGGCCGATCGGACCGCAACTCTCACGACTCTGATCAATCCTCCAGCGGTCATCCGCTGGAACACCGATAAGCATTATCTCGCCGAGCTCGCGCGCGCCGGCGTGCCCACGGTACCGACGTGGTTCGTCGAGCCCGGCGATCGTGCCGCGGAGGAGTTGCAAAGGTTTCTGACGGAGCAGGGTGCGGCGGAGTGGGTCGTGAAGCCGGCCGTGGGTGCCGGTTCCAGGGATGCGGCGCGTTATGCACGCGGCGAAGAACGAACGGCGAGCGGTCACGTGGAACGGCTTCTCAGCGCCGGGCGCAGCGTGATCCTGCAGCCCTATCTCGATCAGGTCGACCATCGCGGCGAGACCGCGCTCATCTATTTCAGCGGCCGCTTCAGTCACGCGATCCGTAAGGGGCCGCTGCTGCAGCAGGGTACTGGCCCCACGGAAGCGCTGTTTGCCGCAGAACACATCGTGCCGCGCATGCCGGCGACCGAGGAGTTGCAAGTCGGGGATCGCGCGCTCGCGGCATTGCCGTTCGGCGTGCCCCTTTATGCACGTGTGGACCTCATACCCGCCGCAGGCGGCAATCCCTGCCTCCTCGAGATCGAGCTTACCGAGCCGTCACTCTTCTTCGCACATGCCCCCGGGGCAGCCGCCCGGCTCGCGAATCAATTGCGCTCCCGGCTGCCGCCGCTGTCGCGCTGACCCCCTTTGCGGCCGGGCGCCGCATCCGCAAGCCGAGTGGCCGAAGGGCCTCGGGATGGCGTATTTTCCCTGGGCCCGAATTGGCGAGGAGCCGCACATGAATCCATCGTCTCGATCCGGTACCCCGGTCGGCCACCTCGGCGCATACGTACTGATTGGCGCCACCGTCGTCATCATTGCCGCCGCCTTTGCATACGTCGGCGGCTGGCTGGCCCCGCACCGGCTGACTCCGGCGCGCCTGGTCGACCAACTCCAGACCGACAGCGGCGGGGTATTCGCCGGATACCGGCGCAATCACGCGAAGGGCGTGTGCGTGACGGGATACTTCGACAGCAACGGACAGGGTGCAGCTTATTCGGTGGCCCAGGTCTTCGCCCCGGGCGAGCGGACGCCGATTGTCGGACGCTTCGCCATTCCGGGCGGCAACCCGTATGCGCCAGACGACAGCATACCCATTCGCAGCATGGCGTTGCGCTTCTCGCTCGCCAACGGTCAGCAGTGGCGTACCGGCATGAACGATATGCCGGTGTTCCCGGTATCCACGCCGCAGGCGTTCTATCAGTTGCTGCAGGCGCAGCAGCCCGACGCGGCCACGGGCAAGCCCGATCCGCAGAAAATGGGTGCGTTCTTCTCGGCACATCCGGAGACCGGCGCCTTCCTCGCTTGGGTGAAGACGGCCAAGCCGTCGGCGAGCTTCGCCACCGAGAGCTATTGGAGCCTGAATGCGTTTGAGCTCATCGACGCGCACGGGCAGCAGCATCCGGTGCGTTGGCGCATGGTGCCTGAAACGTCCGTCGGCAATGCCCCGGGTCCGACGGTTGGTACCGACTTTCTGGCCACCGACCTGCGGCAGCGTCTGTCGCAAGGCCCTCTGCGTTGGCATCTGCTGATCACTCTGGCACAACCTGGCGACCCGATAGATGACGCGGCGAAGGAATGGCCGGCCGATCGGCGCAGCGTCGATGCGGGCACATTGGTGCTCACCCGTACAGAGCCGCAGCAGAGCGGGCCATGCCGCGACATCAACTACGATCCTCTCGTGTTGCCTCACGGCATCGCAGCATCGCGCGACCCGCTCCTGCCCGCACGCTCGGCCGCGTACGCCGATTCGTACCTTCGCCGTACCAGCGAGGAGGCACATCTCCCCGGTGCCGCCAGCGCATCCACTAAACCGGACAGCCGCTCATGAACGATGCAACTCGCCCATTCGCGCCCACGGCCCGCCTGCTGCATTGGCTGATGGCGGCGATGATCCTGACCATGCTCTTCATCGGCGTCGGCATGGTGGCGACCGTGTCCGGGTGGCACTCGCGGCTGCTGAGTATTCACAGGCCGCTCGGCATCGCGATCCTCGTGCTCGCCCTCGTGCGCCTCGGGGTGCGGATGCGCCGCGCGCCGCCGCCGCTGCCGGCCGATTTGCCCGCGCTGCAGAAGCTGGCTGCGCACGCCTCGCACTGGCTTCTTTATGCCCTGATGATCGCAATGCCGCTCATCGGCTGGGCGATGCTGTCAGCCGGCGGCTATCCCGTGATGCTCGGGGCCTCAGTCCATCTGCCGCCGATATTGCCCGCCGATCCGGTGGCATTTGCCATATTGCGTCATCTGCATACATGGCTTGCGCTGCTGTTGTTCCTCACGTTCCTCTTACACCTCGCTGCGGCGTTGTATCACGGGCTGATCCGGCGCGACGGCGTTCTATCCAGCATGACGGGGTGGCGCCCGCCGGCGGCAGCGCAGGCTCGGGGGGAGTTACCGGTGGTGCATTGAATCGGGCGCCCTCAAAAGGCGCGTCTGGAGGGCGGAAAACCGCCTTTGTAACAATGCGATCATGTTCCCGTAACGATCCTGACGCTTTCGTGCGGCAAGCTGTGCTCCGGAGAGACTTATGCCGGAAGCGCCAACTTCTTCGTTGGGTGTCTGGTTCGCACGGGTGGATGCCGCGGAATACCGGATCTGCCGCAGGCTGAACCACGGGGCTTCTTTCCCCGTTCCGCGGCGGATATTCCAGGTCGCCAGCCGGCTCGGCGACGGCATCATCTGGTATGTGCTCATCGTCGCCCTGCCCTGTGTTTACGGGCGTCCAGCGCTGCGGCCGGCGGTGGTGATGGCGCTCACGGGAGCGCTGGGCCTGGCGGTCTACAAGGTGCTCAAGCGCGCCTGCGTGCGCGAGCGGCCCTTCATCACGCACGCCGCAATCGATCCTGCCATGCCGCCCCTCGATCGCTACAGCTTTCCGTCCGGGCATACTCTGCATGCCGTCTCCTTTGCCCTGCAGGCCAGCATGCACTTTCCCGAGCTTGCCTGGGTGCTCATTCCGTTGGCCCTGACCATTGCAGCCTCCCGCGTGGTGCTCGGCCTGCATTACCCGACAGACGTCCTCGCGGGAGCAGTCCTCGGAGCCTCGCTCGGTGCATTGGGCCTGTCGCTGAGTTGATACGCCCAGTATTTCGTGCGCGTCCTCTTCATCTCTGACGTCTATTTTCCCAGAGTCAACGGCGTCTCCACCTCCATCAGGACTTTTCGGGAGGATCTGACGCGTCGTGGAGTCGAGACGCTCCTGATTGCGCCCGAATACGCGGGACAGCTGCAAGCCGCCGAGCAGGGAGTGATTCGCGTGCCCGCCGGACGCGTTCCCAAGGACCCCGAAGATCGTCGGTTGCGGTGGGGCGTGCTCGGGCAAGCGCTCGAAGCGCTGCGGCCCATGGACTTCGATCTCATCCACATCCAGACACCCTTCCTGGCGCACTATGCTGGAACCCGGTTTGCCAGACGCTGGGGCATACCGTGCATCGAGACGTACCACACTTTTTTCGAGGAGTACGTGCACCACTACGTCCCCGCGCTGCCGCGCGTCGTGGGACGCGCGCTCGCGCGCGCGGTGACTCGCTCGCAGTGCCGCGATGTGCAGGCCCTGATCGCACCGTCGGAGCCGCTGCGAGACTCGCTGCTCCAGTACGGCATCACCACGCCGGTGCACGTCATCCCGACGGGTCTGCCGGCTGATCGCTTCACTCCTGGCGACGGTTCCCGCTTCCGCGAGTATGCGGGCCTGCCTGCCGACCGGCCGCTGGTGACCTACGTCGGCCGTGTCGCGCACGA
>Ga0126373_10003290_pt1 | contig 12063 bp, 9 predicted proteins | sample PanSoiMetPlot_11_FD_92545 | JGI IMG/M metagenome (GOLD analysis project Ga0126373, IMG submission 92545) | Tropical forest soil microbial communities from Panama - MetaG Plot_11 | ecosystem: Environmental > Terrestrial > Soil > Tropical forest > Bulk soil | place: Panama | collected 2016-02-17
CGAAGCAGCATCATGCGAGGGCGGAGAAGAATTCGGCGAAGAACGCCTGATCGATGCATTACGACGGCACCGCAACCAGCCCGCGTCCGAAGTACTCTCTTCAATCACCCGCGAAGTCCAGCGCTTTTGCCCAAACCACCAGCACGACGACATCACCCTCATCGTCGCCAAATGCAGCTAGCACTAGCCACAAATCGGGTGCCCCATTCATGCTGCAGTCTCATCGCGGCATGGGTGGGGTGCGTATCCTCTCAATCGCTGACCCGCTAACGCGCTGCTCCGCTAAACCGTATCCCCCGCCTTCCCCTTAGAAGCCACCTCCGGCTTCATCGGATAAGGCGGGCCCTTCTCTATCACTTTCTCAAGTTTCTCGTCGTAACCGTAGATATCGTCGAAGAAGTGAACATGGCCGTCCGGCTCAACCTCGGCCGTCACGTAAAAGATCACAATCGGCACCGGAGATTTCAGGTTCACCTGGTGATTATCCGGCCCTGTAGTCATCGTTTCGTGGACCTTCTCGAGGTCCCAGTCCTCACCCGGCCTCACCTGCTGACTGTCCAGAAGCCACGCAGCCAGGTCCTCCGGCTTCTGCACACGCACGCAGCCATGGCTGAAGTCCCGCCGCGTCCGATTGAATAACTCCGTCGCCGGAGTCGAGTGCAGATAAATGTCGTACTGGTTCGGGAACATGAACTTCACCAGCCCCAGTGAGTTCTTCGGCCCCGGCTTCTCCCGCACCATCACGCCGCCCTCAGCGACCTGCTTCACCGAATAGCTCGTAAGAACCTGGCCCTTCGAGTTCACAACTTCAAAATTGTGGCTCTCCAGATAGTGCGGGTTGCTCTGCATATGCGGAACCAGCTCCTTCCGCGCAATATCAACCGGCACGTTCCAGTAAGGCCGAAACACAAGGTACTTCATCATGTGCGCAAACACCGGAGTCTCGTGCTCGCCCACAACCTTACCCACTACCACCTTCATCGTGAAGTCGAGCTGATGGTCCGGCGTGTACCCGCGCAGCACAAACTCCGGCAGGTTCACCATCAGCCGCGGATTCACATACTCGTCCGGCAGCCATCGCCACCGCTCCAGCGAGTCGCCAAGCTGCACAACCCGCTGTGCCAGCGGAACATTCAGCTCCTCAATTGTCTGCGCAGTCAGTTTTCCATCCTCAGTCAATCCATGCCGGTGCTGAAAGCTCTTCACGCCCTCCGAAAGCAGCTTGTTGAAGACCTGCGGCTGCGGAGTGTCAGGAACATCATTCGCGTTGATGTCGCCCTCAATCTGAAGCCGCTCCAGCAGCGCCTGGGCATCAGCGTAAGCCGCACCCTGCGAGACCGTAGTGGTTACGACCGGCAACTGAGGATCGCCATCCTTCTTCTGCTCCTCCGCCAGCGCAAGATAACGCCCGAGCGCCTGCTCGGTCTCGCGATACGGCTCCGAGTCCGGCTCAACTGTCGCAATCAGCTTCGACACATCGGTAACGTCAACCGCATTGTCCGAAACGAACTCCGCCAAGTCATACTTCTTCTGCGCGACGTTGATGTCGAAGTTGAAGTGCTGCGGATTCACTCTCCCGATCCGCAGATCAGAGATATACCGCATCACACAGACCGTCATCGCCACATCGAACTGAGCGACCGCATCCTCGTTCTGCGGCGCAAGCGCCTTCACCCGAGCTGTCCAGCGCGAGCTGTCATAGTCCTCAGGATTCAGCCCCTTGTAGGCCGCATCCGTAAACGCCCGGATGAACCCAAGCGCCGCCGGAGTCGGCTTGCCATCGCGGGTCCACGCAATCTCGTAGTTGCGGTCCTCATAAAAAGTCTTGATGTACGGCAGATAATCCGAAACATTCGGCCAGCGCAGAAACGAAAGCTGGCTTTGAGGCACCAGCGCCTCAAGATTGTCCGAGTAGTCCGTCGTATTCGGAGCCGAAGTAGTCTTGCGGGGCTTCCGGCATCCACCCGCAACCAGCAACACAGACAAGGCACAGGCCGCGACACACGCAGTGCCTGCACGTCGAAGGGAATTGTTCATACAAGCTTTCAGAAGGAGATCCTTAGATAGAAAAGCTGGCCATCCTTGAGAGGCAGGAAACATTGCCTCGCGCTGGACTATTATGCAGCTTTTCCACCCAAATACAACAAACGCCAGATGAAACCCGAACCTACCGCGCTATCACAGGCAGCAGACTGAAGCACACAAGTGCCTGTATCGCCACGATCGAGCCGCTCAGAACCAGGAACATCTTGCGGTACCGGCTCTCCAGAGCATCCGCAAAGACGCCGCCGAGAAACGTAAACAGGAAAGGCAGAGCCCAAAGCCACGGCCACGAAACCACCTGCGTCGTGAGCAGCGGGAAAAGCACCAGCGCCATCACCAGCGGAGCCGTATTGCCGAAGTACCGGCAGCGTCTGATCCCCGCGTAGAGTCCCGCCGCAACCACCAGCGCGATGGCGATCGGCGCGTTCGCGTAGCCTCCAAAAAAGTTGCGCACCCCATCCAGCGAGAACCAGAACCTAGCCGCGCCGCCAGTAAAGACATAGCTGAACGGAGCCAGCCGGAACGCAAAGAAGCCGAAGAGAATCGCCGTCGCCCCCAGCGCCGAGAAGATCAGTATCTGCATCACGTAGCTGCGCCGCCTCTCACAGAGATAGAGCATCAGCACAAGCGCTGCGACAAAGCCAATGATCGCAGCCAGCAGGTGCGCTGCCGCCGTCAATCCCAGCGCAACAGTCAGCAAAGCAATACGCGGACGCCACTTATACCGCGGCCCCTGCATCGCATGCGCAACTCCAATGGCCGTATAGACCAGCCCATAAAGTCCCCACATTGCCAGTACTTCGTTGTTTGGAGTAACAGCCGAACGGACAATCGCGGGACAGAAGCAGTACAGCCCCAGAGCGAAGAAGCCACCTTCGTTCCCAAAGAGTCGCCGCGCGACCCACCAAAGCCCCGCTCCCAGCCACGCCGCAAACAGCACAAAAGGAAGGTGCATCAGCAACGTAATGCTGCCAAGCTCATGCCGCGCCTCCCACGTAGAGCCGTTCAGCGAACTGCCCGCGTACACGCGATTCTCCGGGCTGCGTAGCTTGTCGATCGCCAGCAGCGCAACTCGCTCTGCCGTCAAGGGCAACCCGGCGGCCCGATAGGCAAACGTCCCATCGCCATTAAGATTCCCGCAGCTAGTAAAGTAGCCGGCCAGCGGCGAGGGCTTCTCCCACATCTCCCGGCCGCATCGCGCGTAGCGGTAGTCCTCGGGCGAGAGCTGCTGGCGGTTGACGACCCACAGGCATTGGGCCAGAAAGCACAGCAACAACAGCGCGGCGAGCCGTTGCGGCCGGCCTATCGTAATCTTCGGAAGCTTCAACCTTAGCCCTATCTATTAACAAAGCGATAACCGCCCAAACGGCAGTCATCAAGAATTCCTTCTTCTATCGTATCGTGAGAACATGCAGTCGCTCTCCTTCATCGCCGGCCGTGCCTTCCTCGCTTCCGACTCACCCCAGACCCCATGGTCCGTGGTCTTTGAAGACGAGGGCTCCGCGGGATACTTCTACGCTTGTGACCGCTCGCACTCGACGCACGAAGAGAGCATCCTCGACGCCATGTTGATCTACAACGTCAGCGCTTTAAAGGACTCCGAAGCCCAGCGCCTTGCCGCCATCGAGTGGTCCCGTGACGGCATGCAGGCCGTTCTCTACCTCGATGGCACCGCCCAGGCCCTCTTCGACTTCCAGGCACGCGAAGGCTATTGCCGCACCAACTTCCCCAACTTTCTTAGCGAGAAGGGCGATACATGGCGGAAAGCATCCCACGCCTGGTCCGACGAAGTCTTCGAGCGGTTTGAGGCAAGCCTCTACGCCTGACGCTAGGTGAGCGGAAGCTCCATAAACACATTGGCCCGCAAATAAGGCGACTGCTTCGGCGGAAGGTGCCGGAAACCCAGTGATTCATACAGATGGATCGCGTTCGCCAGCCTGCGGTTCGTCTCAAGGTAGAGCCTCGTCGCGCCCATCAATCTCGCCTCCTCAATCGTGCGGGCGAGTACCTTGCGACCGATACCCTGTCCATGCAGGTCTTCGGCGACCGCCATTTTAGCGACCTCATAGACGCCAGGCTCCATCGGAATCAGCCCACAGCAGCCGACCACGCGGTCGTTCAGTGTGGCCACGATGATCTGGCCGCCGGGCCTCACGATGTAGTCGGCAGGATTGCCAAGCACAAGGTAGTCGCATTCCTCCATACCAAAGTGCTTCCGGATCCAGGCCTCGTTCAATTCGCGGAAAGCCGCCGCATCTTCGTACCGAAAGAGCCGAAGCTCGATCTGCGAAGAAGCCTGAGAGGAGTTCTCTTTTACGGGTAAGTCGGAGAGGGCTAGGGTCGGGGTCATCGTGAAATCACCTCTGGAAACTACCCTACGACTGCGCAGTCCATACGTCCAATATCTTGTTCGTCAGGATTATGATCTATTGAGTATCGAATGGATTTCGAGTTGATAGCATGGACCGCGACATAGAGTTACGCCACCTCAGGTACTTCGTCGCCGTCGCCGAAGAGCTGCACTTTGGCCGCGCTGCGCAACGTCTTCACCTCGCGCAGCCTCCTCTCTCGCAGCAGATCCGCAAGCTTGAGGAGATCCTGGGCTATCCCCTCTTTGTGCGAACATCGCGGGCAGTGCGCCTCACCGCCGCAGGCGAAGTCTTTCTCGACCGGGCGCAGCGCACGCTCCGCAACGTACAGGAGGACATCGACGAGGCCCGCAGCATCGGCCGCGGAGACGTTGGCTTTCTCCGCGTCGGCTTCATCGGCTCCAGCATGCTCACTCCATTACCCCAGATGCTGGGCCAGTACCGCCAGCAATATCCAAAGGTGCAGCTACAGCTGCGCGAGTCCTTCTCGTCGTCGCTCGAGCAATCGCTGCTCAAGAGCGAGATCGACGCAGCATTTCTCCGCGACGGCGATCCCATGCCCGGACTCGCAATTGAGCCGCTCTTCACCGAACCGTTCGTCGCCGTACTACCGCATACGCATCCCCTGGCCGGACGCCAGGCCATATCAGCGGGACAGCTGCGCGATGAACCCTTCGTCTTCTTCTCGCCGACCGCCGGCAAGCTCGCCTACGAGCGCACAATCTCCCTCTGCCTCGACCATGGCTTCCGCCCAAACGTCGTACAAGAGGCCCCACAGTGGCTCACGATTCTGCGACTCATCGGCGCGGGGCTCGGTGTATCGATCGCACCGCACTGCGTCCGGCAGCTCGCCTCGCCCCACGCCGTATGCGTCAGCCTTCGCGGAGCTAAGATACGAAGTCAGATCGAATTGGCCTACCGGTCGAGCGACGATCGGGCAATTCTCCGGTCCTTTACAGATATCGCCCGCAAGAGTCTCAGCAAGCATGCGATGGGAACAATAGGCGACCACTCAAAGCGCCACCGGCGGGCTCTATACCAGCATGGGGGGTAGCCCCACGTGCAGAAATGTAGCAAGACTAGGCCTGAAGGCCCGCCCTATGAGGGTGATTCATATTAGCCAAGAAACAACTTCTCAACCTCAAGCCAATCCTTGACCCGCTTGAAACCCTTGACCTGCGTGTTGTGCGGCGAGCTATAAATAATCCCCTCGCCCTGAAACCGCCGAAGCTGACGCGGATTGTCATCAATCAGGTAGTCAGCCCGCAGAATTCCCTTATCACCGCAGTACACAATGTGCGAAGGCGGAATGAAGGGAAAGTTCTTTGCCAGCCAGCGAAACTTCTGATGAAACGACGTCGGGATCTCCATCGCGGCAGTCGCGATGAAGACCTCGTAGTTTTGCTGCAGACGCCTGAGGACACGCGGCGACTCCGGCATCACAGCCAGATGCTCGAAAAAGTCCTCCGACCGAAGATAGCCCTCAAGTACATGATGCCGGTCCACCGAGACGACATCCCAGAGCCACTTTCCCTCAAGGTCCTGGATCGAGATCTTGTCCTCGTGGTCGCGGTTGTAGCGCGCAAGATGCTCCCCAAGAGCATCCGCCATCACCTCATCCATGTCTACAGCAATTCGCTTCACAGTGCTCTCACGATGGATGCCGCAATGCTCTCGTTCTTTACCGCCTTCTTCTGAGGCGCGTCACGCGCCGGATCCCAGTACAGCAATCTTCCGCAGCTCTCGCACGTAAGCATGATCTCGTTGTTGCTGCGGTCGCGAAGGTCGTTCCACCGCTGCGGCCGAACCAGCATCTGGCAGGCCGAACACTTCTGATCTACCCCCTCGGCAATGCCGGTCCCCTTCGCCTTCACGATGCGGTCGTACATCGAGAGCGCATTCTCCCCAATCTCAGGCCGCAAAGCCACCCGGCGCGCCTCCACATCGCTGACCGCCACGCGAGCCCGCTCCAGCGCCTCCGCCGAGCGCGTGCTTTCGGCAGCATGATTGCGCTCAGTGTTCGCCAGCGTCTCCTGAGCCTCAATCTTGGCAGCTTCAAGCTGTTCGGTCCGCTCCATGCTCTCAAGCTCAATATCTTCTAGACGCGAGACCTCGCTCTGTGCAAACGCAATCTCGTGTTCCAGCGCGTTCGCCTGCGCGGTCGTCGTCACCACATCCATCTGCTTCCGGAGCCGCGCCGCCTTCTGCTGGTGGTCCTTGATCTCAAGCTCGAGCTTCCGCCGCAGCGATTCTTCCTTCGTAAGCTTCTCAACCGTCGAGCCAAGCTGCCCACGAGCAGTCTCGGCACTCGCCGCCAGTTCGGCCACCCGCTTCGGCAACGCGACTATCTCCTCACGAAGCCGCCCGGCCTCCAGGTCGAGTCCCTGCAACACAATCAGTTTTTCCAGATCCGGATGCATCCGCTGTCTTCCTTTCCTGCGTCAGAACAAGAGCCCCTCTGCGACGCTCTCGCAGAGGCGGAGAAAATGAAGTCTAGCACGAAGGTGGGATTCCGCTTATAAGTCGGCCTGACACAATAACCTCCGGCCTCGAATTTCGTTGAGAACAAAGGCGCAATAGAGGATAATTGGGAAATTGCCGGCGCTCACCTGGTCCGTCCTCGGGTGGAAGACAAGCGTCCGATGCAGTAACTGGCTGTACGGGCTCCTTCCTTGGGTCGGCTCTCTCTGTAACTCTTTCCTGGGGATTGGTGTCTGCATGCAACTCTGGAACGATTACGAAGGACGAACGGTCGCGGAAGCATATCCGCTAGGCAAGTTGCTCCGGCCCGAAGGTCGCAGCGCGTTCTTTTCCACCTCAAACGGAACAGGCAATCCATCCATCATCCGGATCATCGAGGGCCACTTCGACGAATCCGAGATTCTGAGCCGCTGGAAGGTCGTCTCCGACATGGCTCAGCCAAACCTCATCACTATGAGGAAGTTCGGCGAGACCGTGCTCGACGGAACGCCGCTCGTCTACGCCGTGATGGAGCCAACCGAAGCCGATCTCTCCGACGTCCTGCGGCAGCGCCACCTCACTGTTGACGAAACCCGGGAACTGGCCACCAGCCTCGTCAGCGCGCTCGAATCGCTGCATGCGCACAATCTCGTCCACGAACACGTGGACCCCGAAAACATCCACGCTGTAGGCGAGACCATAAAACTTCGCAGCGACTGCATCCGCGAAGCCGGAGCCGGTCTCGACGGCAACAGCTCTGAGATCGAGGCGCGAAAGTCTCGCGATGTGCACGACCTCGCCGTAGTTCTGCTGCAGGCGCTCACCGGACACCGTGAGTTGAAGGGCTCAGCCACCCTCCTTCCGACCCCCTTCGACGCAATCATTCGCAACGGACTCAGCGGAACCTGGGGCCTGAAGCAGATGGCGACCGCGCTGGCGCCTCGAACGCAAGCGAATCCTGCTGAGGCCGCCCCAACGCGTCAGCCAGAGAAGGCCGCCGTGCGGGCGATGCCGCAATCGGCAGCACCGGCGCCCATGAGGATGCCACCCGCCGCTCAACCCCAACCCCAGCCCGCCCCCGCAGAAAAGCCATCGCCCAAGCCCGTCACTCAAGCAACTTCTATTCCACAACCCAAGCCAATACCAGCGGAGCCGGTGCCTGCAGCCCAACCGCGCCCAACGGCCAGCGCAGCCCAACCGCGGCCGACAGCCAGCATCGCCCCCAATGTAAGAGATCGCATCGTCAGGCCAGTGGTCGAGCCTGACCAACGCCGCAAGAATTTGTTGATCGCAGGTGCAGCGGGAGCGCTCATATTGCTGCTCCTCCTCTGGCACTTCCTTCGCACGCCAGAGCCCAATCCGCATCCCATCACCACACTCGCCACGCCGACCCCGCAACAGACCGCGACTCCAGCCCCCACTGCCAAGCCTTCTGCAACCCACACAACTGCAAAGCCAGCGCCCGCGACTGCACCGGTCACTTCACCCGCGACCACCTCTGCGGCAACACCAGTGACAGCGCACAAGCAGTGGCGCGTAATCGCCTACACCTACAACCGCGAAGACCAGGCGAAGCAGAAGGCAACATCTGTCGCCAGTAGAAATCCCGCACTCAAGCCCGAGGTCTTTTCACCCAGTGGCCACGCTCCGTATCTCATAAGCCTCGGCGGCCCGATGAGCCGCGACGAAGCCACCGCCATGAGAAACAAGGCGCTGGCCGCAGGATTCCCAAACGACACTTATATCCAAAACTACACTCGTTGAATTTGTGATCTAAACAGTCACAAACACCTAAATTCAATCGAATTTAACCTGAGCAGCCGATAAAAAACTGAATCCCTATTTTCTGCGTCGGAATCTAAACCCCAACGCATGTCGGCCTCAACCATCGAACTCCCCAGCGCGCAGCTTCCCGAAGCGCAGCAAGTCGACCGCACACACTCTACGCACTCTGTAGACAAGCCGTGGCGGCCGCGCGTCAATCCGTGGGTCGTCGCCATGACCGTAACCCTGGCGACGTTCATGGAGGTGCTCGACAGCTCCATCGCCAACGTTGCCCTGCCCCACATCGCCGGAGGCCTCGGTGCCTCGCAGGACGAAGCCACCTGGGTCCTCACCGCGTACCTCGTCGCCAACGCCATCATCCTTCCCGCCGGCGCCTACATGACGACCTTCATCGGGCGCAAGCGCTTCTACATGATCTGCGTCGCGCTCTTCGGAATCTCATCCGCGCTATGCGGCTTCGCACCCTCGCTCCCGCTGCTGGTCTTCTTCCGCGTCCTCCAGGGAATTGGCGGCGGTGGCCTCGCGCCCTCCGAGCAAGCAATCCTCGCCGACACATTCGAGCCCGCAAAGCGCGGCCAGGCCTTCGCAATGTACGGACTTGCCGTCGTCGTCGCACCCGCCATCGGCCCAACCCTCGGCGGCTACATCACCGACAACTTCGACTGGCGCTGGATCTTCTTCCTCAACGTCCCCATCTGTCTGCTGTCGCTATTCCTCACCTCGCGAATCGTCGAAGATCCACCATGGGTCCACAAGCAGGTGCACGAAGCGCAGCGCGGAGGCATCAAGCTCGACTTCACCGGCTTCGCCCTCCTCGGCCTCACCTTCGGCTCGCTTGAGTTCGTTCTCGATAAGGGCCAGGAGGACGACTGGTTCGGTTCAAAGATCATCACCTTCTTCGTCGTCACCATGATCGTCGCCTTCGCCGCCATGATCTGGTGGGAGCTGAAACAAATCCGCGAAGGCCACCGCCCCATCGTCAACCTCACGCTCTTCAAGCGCCGCAACTTCTCCATCTCGTTCCTGCTGATGTTCGTGCTGGGCTTCTCGCTCTACGGAACCACGGTTCTGATTCCGCAGTTCGTACAGACGCTCCTCGGCTACACCGCTGAGCTCGCCGGTCTCGTGCTCTCACCCGCTGGCCTCATGATGATGGCGATGATGCCCGTCGTCGGCTTCCTCTCCAGCAAGGTCGACCCGCGCAAGCTCCTCGCCTACGGATTCTCCATGCTGACGATCGCGCTCATCCTGATGCACACCATGGACCTCGGCATCAGCTACGGACGCCTCGTCTTCCTGCGCATCTTCCAGGCCTCGGGACTCGCCTTCCTCTTCATCCCGATCAACATGATCGCCTACATCGGAGTGAAGCCCACCGAAAACAACGACGTCTCCGGACTCACCAACCTCGCGCGCAACGTAGGAGGCTCCTGCGGAACAGCCTTCGTCGCCACCATGCTCACCCGCCTGAGCGCTGCGCACGAGACCAACATGACCCGTAATCTCACGCCCGGCAATCCCGCCTTCATCGATCGCATAAAAGCACTCAAACCGATGTTCGGCGCAAGCCACGGCGGAGGCGGCAACCCAATGACCGGAAAAGGCTCCCACGCAGCCCAGGCCTACATCTACAACCAGATGCACGCCCAGGCCGGAATGCTCGCCTACCTCGACATCATTCAGACCCTCGCCATCTTCTGCGCCTGCATGCTCCCAATCCTCTTCCTCATCCCCCGCCCACCAAAACACATGAGCCCCGGCGGCGGCCACTAAGACAACCCTATTCGCCTAACCGGCTCACGAACCCCTTCAGCCCAACTTAAGCCCGCATCGGTACCATGATATTGATGCGCCGTACCTTTCGCTTCACCATGATCTGCCTGCTGCTGAGCATGGCCTGGCAGGGCTTTGCCCAATCTGCTCTTTCGATTCGCGGTTCTGTCGTCGACCCAACTGGCGCTGGAATCGCCGGTGCACCCGTGCGCCTCGAAACGTTAGCAGGAGCACTCGTAACTCAGTCTCGAACGGATTCAAAGGGAGACTTCACACTCCTCGGTCTTGCTCCCGGCAACTTCTCGCTCACGGTGCCTTCCTACTCCGGATTTGCTGTGAAGACCCTCCCCGTGCGCGTCAACAGCAATCTCTCTGGAATCAAGATCACGCTCACTACCGAAGCCGTGCAGCAGGAGATGTCCGTCGGAACCGACGACTCTCTCTCCACCGACTCTTCCGCCAATCAGGACACCATCACCACCACCGGAGACCAACTCCGCAAACTGCCCGTCTTCGATCAGGACTACATCGCCGCCCTCACGCCTTTCCTCGATGCCTCGGCAGGCTCCTCCGGAGGCACAACAATCATCGTCGACGGCGTCGAGATGAAGAGCGTAGGCGTCTCTGCCTCGGCGATTCAGGAAGTCCGCATCAATAATGATCCCTACACGACAGAATTTTCGCGACCCGGCCGCGGCCGCATCGAGATAATCACCAAGCCCGGCTCTCCCCTCTTCCACGGCGAAGCGAACTTCCTCTTTCGCGATGCAATCTTCAACGCGAAAAACTACTTCTCTCCCGTTCGGCCTCCCGAAGACCGCCGCATCTATGAAGGACACCTCTCCGGCCCGGTAGGCCACGGCGGTCACACCAGCTTCATCTCCTCGGCGACACATCGAACGCAGGACACCGCCGCAGTGGTAAACGCCATCGGACCCAATGGCCCCATCAATGAGAACGTGCTCACCCCCAACAGCAACTCGCAGTACTCCATCCGCATGACGCACGACTTCTCCACCAATCACCGCCTCTCCCTCGGCTACAACTACCAGGGCAGCAGCAGCACCAACGCCGGCGTCGGCGGCATCACCCTGCCCGAGGCCGGATACAACCTCAATTCGCGCGAAGACGACGCCATCTTCAACGACCGCATCATCGTCACACCTAACCTCATCAACCAACTCCAGATCACCCTCGAAAAGGACGAGGACGTCACCAAGAGCGTCTCCAACGCGCAGTCAATCCAGGTCAGCGGCTCCTTCATCGGCGGTGGCTCACAGAACGACATGGAGCGCACCGAGAACACCATCCACGTCAACGAAGTCGTCACCTGGAGTCATAAGCGCCACTACATCCGCTTCGGAGTTCAACTCCCCCAGTTCAGCCGTCGTGCCGTCGACGATCGAACCAACCGTCTCGGCACTTACAAATTCGCATCCCTGACGAACTACAACAGCCAGACTCCCTACGTCTTCACCGCGCAACAAGGCCCCGGACGCGGCATCTACTGGATCAACGAATTCGGCTCGTTCTTTCAGGATCAGATCAAGCTCACCCCGCGCCTGCAAATGTCAGTGGGCGTCCGCTACGACTGGCAGACCTTCCTTCACGACAACAACAACTTCGCCCCGCG
>Ga0126373_10003291_pt1 | contig 12062 bp, 7 predicted proteins | sample PanSoiMetPlot_11_FD_92545 | JGI IMG/M metagenome (GOLD analysis project Ga0126373, IMG submission 92545) | Tropical forest soil microbial communities from Panama - MetaG Plot_11 | ecosystem: Environmental > Terrestrial > Soil > Tropical forest > Bulk soil | place: Panama | collected 2016-02-17
GCTCTCGCAGCCGAGTCCGGTCGCCAACCGGGCCCGTCCCTGCCGTCACGCCACCGCGCGCTACTGAACGTGGCCCACCTCGCCGAATTCACGAGATCCTGACGGTTCGGCGGGGCATCTCCAGCGATTAGGTCTGGTTTGTCCCCGCCGAACCGTCAGGATGTCAGCCTGTGCGATCATGCTGGGCTCATGCCCTCGGACGATTTGCTAGTGACGCTCCGATTAATCGGGATTGTCACCACCGCGCAGCTGCGCGCCTCCGGCGTCTCACCGCAACAGATCGAGACATACGTGCGACGCGGGTCCCTGTTCCGAGTCGGACGCGGCGTATATGCGCGGTCGGAGGTCAGCAGCGACCACCTGGTCCGGGATGGCGGCGACGTCATCGTCCGCGCCGCCGCCGCGCTTGCGATGGCCGGGCCCGGAGCGGCCGTGGGCCATCAGACTGCAGCACGGCTGTTCGGCATCGATCTGCTCGGCAAGCCGGAGAACGACGTCACGCTCATATGCCCGCCAGAACATGGCTGGCGGAGTAGAGCCGGGACGCATGTCTACGCAACGGCACTGCCGCCCGATCACCTGACGACCGCGTTCGGACTACCTTGCACGACCGCGGCGAGAACGGTTGTGGACCTGGCGCGGACCGTGGACTTTCGAGCCGGGGTCGTTGCCGCCGATAGCGCGTTACACCGGAAATTGACAACAAAGCCCGAGATTGAGGCAGTCATCGCGGCGCTCCCACGGCGGCGTGGCATCGTTCGCGCCGCCGAGGTCATCGCGTTCGCCGACGAGCTGGCCGAGTCCGTGCTTGAGTCCATTGCCAGAGTCGTGTTCAGGGACATCGGCCTACCCGCCCCGGAGCTTCAGGCCTGGCTCGGCAGGCCTAAGCCGTTCGCCAGGGTCGACTTCTATTGGAAGAAGTACCGGACAATCGGCGAGGTCGACGGCGCTATCAAGTACGACGACCGGCAGAGCGCACTCACGCAGCTACGGCGGGACGCGCTGCTGCGCGGGCACGGCTACGAGGTTGTCCACTTCACCTGGCACGACATCAACGACAGGCCGATGGAGGTGCGCCGGCTGCTAATCGAGGCCTTCGAGCGCGGCAAGCGAGCGCCGCGTCGAGCCCCGAGCAGATAGCCCATTCAGTTCTGCAGCAGCGCATCGAGAGCAGACAAGATGCGCTTCTCCGAGATCGGGAACGGGGTGCCGAGCATCTGGGCGAACAGGTTCACCCGCAGCTCCTCGATCATCCACCGGACCGCGATCACATCAGGGCTGACCCTAGCCGCCGGCGAGAGCTCAGCAAGGATCGCGCGGTACTCGGCGGCGGCACGCTGTACCGCAGTCATCCGTTCGGAGTCCCGGCCTTGCTCCCCAGGCAGCTTCTCCAGTCTGCGGACCATGGCTCGCAGATAGCGGATCAGGTCAAGGAGCCGGGACGCGCCAGTCTCCGCGATGAAGCCCGGATAGATCAGCGACTCGAACTGCGCTCGCATGTCGGCCATGGCTGGCGCCAGCGCCGGGTTCGGCTCGGTACTCAGCCGCACCTCAACCTCATGGGCTTCGGCCAGGACCCGCGCGACGATGTCCACAACGCGAGCAGTGTCGACTGCCAGCTTGTCGCGCGCCGCGCCAATCAGTCGCGTGAAGCCCTGTTCGTCCCAGGCGGGCCCGCCAGCATCGGCGATCACCTGGTCCGCCGCGCATGCCGCGCAGTCGTCCAGTAGCGCCACCGCAGACGAGTACGGATGCCGGCTCATCGCCATTTTCGCGTTGACCGGCAGGCGGCCGGCGATGGATCGCACGCCCGATGGCACCTGGAGCAAGATCAGCCGCCGAGTGCCGCGGATCATGGACCGATTCGCCTCGGCCTCGGTCTGAAACAGCCTGACGTCGACGCTGTTGCCGGCGTCGGCCAGCGCCGGGTAGCCAGTCACCTGACCAGACGTAAACACCCTGGGAAGAGTGCCTACCGTCCAGTCGCGCAGTCCCGTTCTGGTGAGATCCGCGGCGGCATCGGCGAGCACAGCCTGCAGCCGCGGCCGGAGTTCGCGCCTCAGCTCGCCCAGGTCCTTCCCGGTCGCCACGACCTTGGTCCCATCCAGGACCCGGTAGCTGACCCGCAGATGGGGCGGCAGCCTGGACACGTCGAACGCCGACTTCGGGACCTGGACCCCGGCCAGCCGGCCCAGCTCTCTACTCAGGGCATCGAACAGGTCCCCGCGCGGCTCACCGAGAAGCGACAGCACCGCTCGAGCAGTGTCAGGCGCCGGCACGAACAGCCGCCGCAGGTCCTTAGGCAGGCCGCGAATCAGCTCGGTGACGAGTTCCTCGCGCAGGCCCGGTACTTGCCAGCCAAGATCAGCGCCAGACGGCCGGTTGAGCGTTTCCAGCGGGATGTCGACCGTCACCCCGTCGCCCTCCTCGCCAGGGGTGAACGCGTAACTGAGCTGGAACTCGCCCCAGCTTTCCGGGTAGTCCTCGGCACGCACCGCATCGGCCGACGGGCTGACGAGGTCATCAAGAGTGAGGTTGAGCAGGTCGGGCTCGCTCGTCCTTGCCTTCTTCCACCACGAGTCGAAGTGGCGCGCCGACGTCACCGTCTTGGGGATGCGCTTGTCGTAGAAATCGAAGATGACCGAGTCGTCGGCTACGATGCCGCGCCGCCTGGCTTTGTCTTCCAGCTGCTCGGCCTCGGCGAGCACGCTCTGGTTGTGACGAAAGAACTTGTGGTGTGTCTCCCAGTCCCGCTCCACCAGGGCGTGCTGAATAAACAAGTCACGGGCGGCACCTGGATCGATCCGACCGTAGTTCACCGACCGATCTGCCACGATCGGCAGGCCGTAGAGCGAGACCTTCTCAGTGGCCATCGCCGCGCCGCGGCGAGCGTCCCAGCGAGGCTCGCTGTAGCTTCGGTGGACCAGATGTCCCGCCAGCTGCTCGGCCCACTCAGGCTCGATCTTCGCTACCGTTCGAGCCCACAACCTGGACGTCTCCACGAGTTCGGCGGCCATGACCCAGGACGGCGGCTTACGGGCCATGGGCGAGTCGGGGAAGATCGCGAACCGGGCACCGCGGGCGCCTGCGAACTCCACCGGCCCGCGGCGTCGCTCGCCAGTGCGGCGCACGGTGTCCTGCATTCCTAGGTGCGACAACAGGCCAGCCAATAGCGACTGGTGCACGCGGTCGGACAGATCCGCGGAAAACCTAGGCTCTGGCTCCGGCGCCGCCTTCCAGCCAACGTCCGGCTGACTCGGCTTATTTTTCCGGGAACCGGCCGCGTCTCGTGAACTGCGCTCCGGATCGCGACCCACCACTACGCCGAAATCCCTGGCCGCCTGCCGCAGCTGCCCGTAAACGTCCTGCCACTCACGAACCCGCAGGTAGTGCAGGTACTCACGGCGGCACTTCCGCCTGAACGCCGACCCGGACAGGGTCCGCTGCTGCTCGCGCAAGTAGTCCCACAGGGTCACGAACGACAGGAAGTCTGAGCCCGGCTCGGCAAATCGCCGGTGCATCGCGTCTGCCGCGTCTCGCATATCCGCCGGCCGCTCCCGCGGATCCTGGATGGACAATGCCGCCGTGATGATGAGGACCTCTCGAGCGCAGCCGTTCCGGCCAGACTCCAGGATCATCCGGCCCAGTCGCGGGTCAACGGGCAGCTCGGCAAGCTTCAGGCCGAGCGCAGTCAACCGAGGGCTGCCGCCGCGACCTCCCGCGATGGCACCGAGTTCCTCCAGCAGCCGGACACCGTCAGCCACATTGCGAGAGTCAGGCGGCTCCACGAACGGGAAGTCGGCCATCGCGCCAAGGTCGAGCGCGGCCATCCGCAATATGACCGATGCGAGGTTCGTGCGCAGGATCTCAGGATCGGTGAACTCGGGCCGCGACGCGAAGTCCTCTTCGCTGTAGAGCCGGACGCAGATGCCGTCCGAGGTTCGGCCGCAGCGTCCCTTGCGCTGGTTCGCCGATGCCTGCGAGACCGCCTCGATCGGCAGTCGCTGTACCTTCGTCCGCTGGCTGTACCGCGAGATCCTGGCGGTGCCGGGATCGATGACGTACTTGATGCCTGGCACGGTCAGCGAGGTCTCGGCCACGTTGGTGGCCAGCACTATCCGCCGGCCGCTGTGCGGCTGGAACACCCGGTACTGCTCAGCGGCCGACAACCGCGCGTAGAGGGGCAGCACCTCGATGCCGGAGACCTCGGACAGCGCATCGGCGGTGTCGCGGATCTCTCGCTCTCCGCTCAGGAAAACCAGCATGTCGCCCGGGCCTTCGCCTCGAAGCTCTCCGACCGCGTCGACAATGCCCTGGATCTGATCCCGCGACTCCGCTTCCGGCTCATCCGGGTCGACGAGCGGCCGGTATCGCACTTCGACCGGGTAGGTGCGGCCAGAGACTTCGACGACCGGTGCACCGACGATCTGGCCGGAGTTGCCGTCGGCTCTCCCGAAATGGCGGCTGAACCGCTCCGGGTCGATGGTCGCCGAAGTGATGATGACCTTCAGATCGGGCCGCCTCGGCAGCAGCTGCTTGAGGTAGCCAAGAATGAAGTCGATATTCAGGCTGCGCTCGTGCGCCTCGTCGATGATTAGCGTGTCGTAGCGCAGCAACATCCGGTCCCGCTGCATCTCGGTCAGCAGGATGCCGTCGGTCATGACCTTGATCAGCGTGTCGTCACTGGAGTTGTCAGCGAACCGCACCTTGTAGCCGACGGCGGTACCGAGCTCGGTGCCAAGCTCGCTCGCGATCCGCTCGGCTACCGTGCGGGCAGCGATCCGCCGCGGCTGGGTGTGGCCGATCTGACCGGTCACTCCGCGGCCGAGCTCGAGGCAGATCTTCGGTAGCTGGGTTGTCTTCCCTGAGCCGGTCTCCCCCGCGATGACCACGACCTGGTGGTCCCTGATGGCTGCCGCCAGCTCATCTTTGCGCTGGCTGACGGGCAGGTCGGCTGGGTAGCTGACCACCGGCACAGTCCCAGCCCTGGCGGCGACCCGCGCCGCTGCGCTGTCGATCTGCGTCGCCAGGTCTGCGATCGCCCGCTCGCGCCGGGCTGGCTCTCGCTGCGAGCTGGCGCGGTCGGCCAGCCCGGAGAGCTTCCGCCGATCGCGGAGCATCAGCTCGGGCAGGCGTGCTCGCAGCTCGGCGAGCGAGGACGTCACGGCAAATCTCCAGGCTGGCAGCGGTTTACCCCGATAAGGATGGCCAGAAAGGGCCCTCGGCTGCTAACGCTTTTCCCCGCCCGGCGCTTCCGTCAGAACCCTGGCAGGTGTGCAGTGCAGGCCAGGACGGCTTCCATGGCCGGGTCACGGTTCTGGCTGTAGGCCTCGAAGCTGGGCGGCGCGTAGAGCTCCGGGGCGATCCACGGTCGGTAGTCCATGGGCCAGGAGGTCTGCCAGTACAGATCTGCGGCATTCACGCTGAGCTTGCTATAGGGCAGCGTGAAAGGGATCGTCTCGCCGATGAAGTTGGGCCGCGACCCGGACGGCTCACCGACGAAGATCGCGTTGGTCTCGCGCTCAAGTGCGGTCGTGGTGTTCTGGGCGGCCGAGAACGTGCCTCGTCCGATGATCACGAACAGGCCTCCCGGCTGGTTGATCTTCGTGCACCCGATGACGCGGTGCAGCAGCGGCTGCACAAGGTTGGTATTGCCACCGCCGTTCCAGCGCAGATCGATGACCAGCTTGTTCACCTGATGCTGTTCGATGAAGGTGAACAAGCGCTCGGAGAACGCAGCAATGGACTCCCGAGGCTGGTCACCGACGCCGTTGAACTGGAAGTACACGACACCCGGCTCAGACAGGTACTCGAACCAGTACGGAACGTCGCTGTTGCGCAAGTACAGCGGCATCGGGGCATCGACACTGTCAGGCAGCGAGATCCATCCCGCCGGTCGCGGCCGGGTCGGTGACGGCGGCGGTGCAACACCCGGGTAGTCGTCGGGCCCCACGGCGACCGAGTAGACAACAACCGTGCCGGTCGTGCCGTCTGGATAGCGCAGCGTCAGTTCCGCCTGGCCGGGATCGTCGATCAGTCCGAGCGCATGCATCAGCGGTGTCCACCGAAGGACCTCGGGGCCAATCCATCTGACCTGCTGAGAGTTGTCCCGGCTGATTAGCGGATCGACCGCCGCAAGTGCCTGGTCTACCGCGTGGCTGCCTACGGCCAGCACCTGCGCGCCAAGCAACCTGCGATGCTCGGGTATCGCCGCAGTGATGAACATGCCTTCAGCGAATAGGAAGAACTTCACCGGCAAACCCAGGCGCTTGTCAGTGTCGTCTTCTGCCGGGCGGACGAAGGCATGGCCATCGCCGAGCGGCCGAAGCAGCTTCATGATGCCAGCGAGAATCTGAAGGTCAGACAGGGTCGGCACGTCGTCGGCGAGTTTCGCCAGTGCCGCGTCAAACTCCGGCTCGGAAACCTCAGCAAACGGGGCGTAGGCGCGGCGCTTGATCTCACGCCCGAGAAACGAAAGGTCGCTGCGCCAGCCTTCCTCTCGCGTCATGCCTTCCGTGTCCGCGATGCCAAGCATCTCGCGCACGGCCTCATCGGCTAGTAGCGGCTGCCAGTGCTCGTCATTCCGTGGCCGGTCTAGGTCTCGCAGCCCCTCGCAAATCGCCTGGCGAAGTTTCGCGACGGCACTCTGGTCATCGCCGAGACGAAGATGGCAGTTAGCCATCCGGTAAGTGATCTCGGGCGGAAAGACGGTCTCGAGCTCATCTGCATGGTGCTGCGACCAGACACCGTATTGCCGGGCGTTCTCGTAGGCGGCCAGCGCGCCGGAATAGTCCCCCGTCTCAAACCGGGCCTCGCCGAGCCGGCTCCAGTACGCGCCGACGACGGGATTGCACTCGACAACCTCCGCCCAGACCGCCGCGGCCGCGGGCCACCGCTCCGAGTCGCTGTGGGTTTCGGCCATCGCCAGCATCAGCAGGTAGCTAGCCACATCAGACATGCATCCTCCACACGGGTAAAGGTCAACTGGTCGCAGATGGCTCAGCCTGCGGGGGCGCGGGCGGTGCCGGTCCGGGCAGCGGCCGTGCGCGCGGCGGTGCGGGCGACCTCCGTGCGGGCAGCGGCGGTGCCACCGACGTTGTCATGAACAGCCGGACTTCGCGCGATCCGGGCGGGCGCGCACCAGGATCGGTCGCCCGGTCGCTGTGGATCATCATGAGGTCCGCCAGCTGGTCGCTAACTTCGTGCAGCTCTTCCGGGGTCATCCAGGTGGTATTGCCGACCAAGCGCGATGCCGTGCGCCACGCCTCGGGCTCGACGTTCAGCATCCGAAGCCGCTGCTTGATCCGGACCAGCTCATGGTCGAGAAATGCCTCCGTGGCCGCCTCGGCGGCCCGCGCCTCTTCGTTATCCAGCCCTACCGAGGACAGGTCTTGCTCGACACTGACCAGGCGCCATGGCTTCTCCCGGCCAGCCCGGTCGGGAACCAGCTCGATATAGCCGTACTTCGCGAGGATGCCGAGGTGGTAGGAGCAACTTGCCACGCTCTCCCCGAGGACCTCAGCACATCTCGTCGCGGTCGCGGTTGTCTCGCTGCCGATTAGGTCGATCAGCGCCCATCGCAACGGATGCGCGAGCGCACGCAGCGCCTTCGGATCGGGCGGCGCATCAGGCTCGTGCTTGCTGGTCATGATTATCAACATATCTTGAGCAAGAAATCTTGCGCAAGATATGTTGAGGTATAACTGGGCCTTACCCTGGCAACCGGAGTGGCCCAGATCACATACTGGAACGAAACGCAGGGCACCGGCGGCGGAGGGGATCCAGTGAGTGGCCAGCAACAATCCACCCAGGACGAGTCGGCGGCAGGCGAGTTCGCAGGCGCGCTTGACCTACTGCTCGCAGACGGTGCGCTCGGCGTCCTGCGCCGGCTGAAGCCGGACGGCGCTGGCCTCAGGCTCGCAGCCAGCCTCGCCAGGCAACCTCAGCTCGTCACCGGCCACATGGCGCTGCTCGGCGCCGAGTTGCTGCAGATCGCGAGGGGCAGCTCCGAGGTGGCACCCGATCGCAAGGACCGGCGGTTTTCCGACCCGGCCTGGACCGAGAACCCGCTGCTGAAGCGTGCGGTCCAGGCGTACCTGGCCAGCAGTCAGACCGCGCAGGCGATGCTGGCTGGCGCCGGGCTCGAGTGGCGAGACCAAGAACGACTCCAGTTCCTGCTAACGAACCTGATAGCCGCGGCCGCTCCGAGCAACAACCCCGTACTGAACCCGGTCGCCATGAAGGCGCTCATCGACTCCGGCGGACTGAGCGCCGTCAAGGGGCTACGAGCCTTCCTGCAGGACATGGCGACCGAGCCACGAGTTCCGACGATGGTCGAGCCGGATGCCTTCGAGGTTGGCAAGGACCTGGCCGTCACGCCGGGATCGGTGATCTACCGCACCGACATGTTCGAGCTGATCCAGTACGCGCCGGCAACAGACGAGGTGCACGAGGACCCCGTGCTGATCGTCCCGCCCATGATCAACAAGTACTACATCACGGATCTCGCGCCGGGCCGCAGCATGGTGGAGTACTTGATCAGCCAGGGCCTTCAGGTGTTCGCCATTAGCTGGCGCAATCCCGATGCGCGGCACCGGGACTGGGACCTCGATAGCTACGGCCAGGCCATCGTCGACGCTCTCGACGCGACCAGGGCGGTAGCGCACGCATCCAGGGCGAGCATCTGCGCGCTGTGCTCCGGCGGCATCGTGTCCTCCATGGTCGCCGCGCACCTGAGCACGATCGGCCAGCTCGCCGAGGTCGCGACGCTCTGCCTGGGCGTGACCGTCCTGGACCAAGCCCGCGCAGGCACCGCAGGCGCGATGATCGATGAGCGCACCGCGAACGCCGCGATCGCTGTCTCCAGCGCGCGCGGCTACCTGGACGGCAGAGCGCTAGCCGAAGTATTCGCCTGGCTGCGACCCGACGACCTCATCTGGAACTACTGGGTGAACAACTACCTCCAGGGCAAGACCCCGCCGCCGTTCGACATCCTGTACTGGAACGCGGACACCACCCGGCTGCCAGCCGCCTTGCACCGCGACTTCATCAAGCTCGCGCTCAGCAACGCGCTCACCGTTCCCGACGCAGCGACAATGCTCGGCTCGCCCGTCGACCTGTCCAAGGTTGAGGTCGACACCTACGTGATCGCCGGCATCGCTGACCACCTGTGCCCCTGGCAATCGTGCTACCGCAGCACGCAGATGCTCGGCGGTCCGGTCACGTTCGTCCTGTCGACCAGCGGGCACATCGCGTCCATGGTGAACCCGCCCACCAACCCGAAGGCAACGTTCCAGACCGCTCCGGAGAACCCCGCCGATCCACGCGGATGGCAGGACATCGCCACCACCCAGACCGGCAGCTGGTGGCCGCACTACGCGGCATGGCTCGGCGAGCGTAGCGGTGAACTGCGCAAGGCAAGGGCGAAGCCCGGCCGGAAAGGTTACGAGGTGCTCAGCGCCGCACCCGGTACCTATGTACACGACCGATAGCCTGCGCCAGGTCGCGGTCGGCGAGCAGCTGCTGCGGGTTTCGATCCGGCCTGGAAAAGCAAATATCCAGGGAACGGGCCGCCGCCGTCGCACCGCACAACCAGCAGCGAACGTGGTTCCGCTGCTCCTGATAAACGGAATCGGCGCCAGCCTCGAACTGCTAGCGCCGTTCGTCGACGCACTCGACCCGGACATCGAGGTAATCAGCTTCGATGTGCCGGGCGTTGGTGGCTCGCCGCTCCCCGCGGTTCCTTACCGCTTTACTGGCTTGTGCAGGCTCATGGGGCGAATGCTCACGATCCTGGGTTACGAGCGCGCGGACGTGCTTGGCATCTCCTGGGGAGGCGGCGTGGCCCAGCAATTCGCTTTCAGTCAGCGAGCCAGGTGCCGTCGGCTCGTCTTGGTCAGCACTGGCACGGGCGCGCTCATGGTGCCGGCCAAACCGGCTGTGCTGGCCAAGATGATCACGCCTCGCAGGTACACCGACCGGACTTTCCTGCATCAGGTAGCCGGCGACCTCTACGGCGGCAGCGCTAGAACCGACCCGACCCGGATTACTGCCGCCATGAACGCGCACAACAGGGTCGGCTCGCGGCGCGGTTACCTTTATCAGCTAGCTGCGGGAGCCGGCTGGACGAGTGTGCCGTTCCTGCCGCTGCTGCGTCAGCCGACGCTCGTGCTCTCTGGGGACGACGACCCCATCATCCCGCTCGCGAACGCCAGGCTGATGCACCGCCTGATCCCGCAGGCGCGCCTGCACGTGTTCCACGGCGGCCATCTCGGTCTGGTCACCGAGGCAGCCGAGCTGGCCCCGGTTGTCAGCGAGTTCCTCACCGCACCCTGAGCCGCTTGAAGGGAGAGCGCAGATGGACCCAGTTGTGAGCGCCGACTTCTACGCGCTGGAGAACCTGCTCGACGACCATGGCCGCGACCTCCTGCTGCGGGTCAGGGAGTTCATGGAGAAGTCGGTGGCGCCGGTCATCAACCACTACTGGACGCGCGAGGAGTTCCCGTTCGACGTGGTACCGGGCCTGGCGCAGCTTGGCATTGCCGGGCTGGCCTGCGAAGGCTTCGACTGCCCAGGCGGCGACCCCTTCCTGGACGGGATGGTCGCGATGGAACTAGCAAGAGTGGACTCTTCCATCGCAACCTTCATGGGCGTGCATGGCGGCCTCGCGATGGGCTCGATCTCTCTCTGCGGCTCGGACGAGCAGAAGAGGCGCTGGCTGCCTGCCATGGCCAGGATGGAGAAGATCGGCGCGTTCGCGCTCACCGAGCCTGACGTCGGCTCCGGTGCGGCCGGCGGGCTGACCACGACAGCGCGACGCGACGGCGATGTCTGGGTCCTCAGCGGCCAGAAAAAGTGGATCGGCAACGCCACCTTCGCTGACCACGTCGTGGTCTGGGCCAGGGACACCGACGGCGGTCAGGTGAAGGGCTTCGTCGTGCACAAGGGCGCGGCGGGCTTCGAGCCCATCAAGATGAAGAACAAGATCGCGCTCCGGGTCGTCCAGAACGCGCTCATCACCCTGGACAACGTGCGCGTCCCCGAGGAAGACCGACTCCAGCTCGCTGAGTCCTTCCGGGACACTGCCAAGGTGCTCAGGCTGACTCGCGCCGGAGTCGCGTGGATGGCCACCGGGTGCGCCCGCGGCGCATACGAGCACGCAGTGGCATATGCGCGCCAGCGGCAGCAGTTCGGCAAACCGATCGCGGGCTTCCAGCTGGTGCAGGACCTGCTGGTGCGGATGCTGTCCAACGTCACGGCGTCAGCTTGCATGTGCCTGCGGTTGTCTCAGCTTCAGGCCCAGGGTCTAGCCAAGGATCACCACTCCGCGATGGCCAAGGCGTTCTGCACGGTCAGGATGCGCGAGACGGTCGGCTGGGCGCGCGAACTACTCGGCGGCAATGGCATCCTGCTCGACGAGCAAGTGGGCCGGTTCGTCGCCGACGCCGAGGCCATCTACTCCTACGAGGGCACCAGGGAGATCAATACCTTGATTGTCGGCCGGGCCATCACCGGGTTCAGTGCTTTCGTCTGACGGTCAGCCGTTGGCCGACTCCAGAGATACCGGATCGAGCCGCCGCATCGTACCGCCGCCGACCCACACCGACGCCACCTGTCCGCTCGGCAGCCGGCTGAATCGGACAGCTTCACCGGACGGGCGGAAGCCTGGTCCGGCCACGAATGTATCCGGGTCCTCCGCTGGCAGCAGCGGCATCGCCTGGGGTGGATCGCCGGCTTCGATGACGACCAGCTTTCCGTCCCGCCACTCCACGCGGTAGATCTCGTCCATACTCGGGGGCGCATAGAGGCCAAGTAGCGGCTGGTACTCCGCAGGCATTGCTGGGCGCGGATTGACCGCGGGCGCGCTTTCCTGTACCAGCCGGCGCGCGATGCCGGCCAACTCCATGCTCAGCGCCGCGGCGTCGGCTATGCCGTTGATGAGCACGATCGCGCCAACCTCGTGCTCGCGGTCGAAGCACGCGTTCGAGGTGAAGCCGTGCAGCCCGCCCGAGTGCTGCACCCACGTGACGTTGTCCTTTCTGACCGAGTACCAGGTGATCCCC
>Ga0126373_10003292_pt1 | contig 12058 bp, 8 predicted proteins | sample PanSoiMetPlot_11_FD_92545 | JGI IMG/M metagenome (GOLD analysis project Ga0126373, IMG submission 92545) | Tropical forest soil microbial communities from Panama - MetaG Plot_11 | ecosystem: Environmental > Terrestrial > Soil > Tropical forest > Bulk soil | place: Panama | collected 2016-02-17
ACACTGGATTTCCTGGCGCAACACGATGGCAAAGGAATGCGTAGTGATCACACGGGAGCAGTTTCTTTCCACATTTGGCCAGCGTAATGATTCGATTGTCCCCGCCTGGCTTGGCTGCGCAGCAACTGCCGAACGCATCGGACGAATCGCAGAAGCAAAGGAAGAACTCTATCGTCACTTGGTACGACGAGTCGGCGTTGCGCCCGAACCCGGGGTTCGAACTTGGTTGGACCGGCTCCAAAAACACGGATGGCAACAAGCAATCGCCTCGGCAGCGCCGCGCGCCAACATTGATGCGGTGCTGGAGGCGCTGTCAGCAGAACTCGTTTTTCAGAGCATCGTATCGGCTGAAGATGTGCACCGGGGCAAGCCGGATCCAGAGGTGTACCTGCTAGCGGCTTCCCGAGTCGGCGTTCCTGCCGAGAGGTGCATCGTCGTGGAGGACGCCGGCGCCGGAATCGAGGGGGCACGTCTCGCCGGTATGCGGAGCATAGGGGTAAGTCACAACGGTAAGGATCTTCACGCCGATGTCGTTGTGGAGTCTCTTGAGCAGTTGGAACCGGACGCTTTCGATCGTCTGCTGAGGTAATCGAAGGCTGCTCAGCCACAACTGACAGCGGTGCAAGTATTTGTCTAGGACCTCCGCTAGTGGGATTGTGCTCGTTAAACGGTGCTTACAGCTGCACCTGCATGTCAGCAACTTCATGCGGGCCTACCGACACCCTTAGTCACTTAAGGAGTTCGGTTGCGTATCTGGCGGGAACCGCGAGATTGGACCCACCAAAGTTCCTGAGTAGCGCGAAATTTATGCCAATTACCCTACCGTCCTTGTTAAAGAGGGGGCCACCTGAGCCGCCAGATGTGGTCGCGGCGTCATAAATGATCTTGTCCTGAAGCACGTCGCCTATATGCCCTTGTGTGGTGGTCGGTCGGATGAGTTGTTGTGTGGCAATCCGTGACATCATCTGGCCGACGTCCTGTGCTTCCGCTGTAATTTTCGATAGTACATCCGAATTCGCCCTTGCGAGGATACCTTCCACACCGGTCGGATAACCCATGAGAACTACGGGCTCGCCCGTCACGCTGGCTTCCCTTCGAGCATCAAGCTCCAGCGGCTCAGCGTGAGGAGGGGCTGGAGTTTCTAGCTCCAGCGTTGCAAGATCGGCTTCCGGCGAAATTCGACCGAGCTTGGCGCGAATGGCTGCAGCCTTTGCGGGAAAGTAAACTTCGTAGGACCGAACGTAGGGATCAACGCCCTGGTCAAGAAGCCGCTTCAATTCATCATCGTGCCACCAAGGTTCTGCGACGTGGTGGTTGGTCAGGATAGTCCGATCAGCGACCGCCAGAAAACCTGTGCCGAAGGCGTCTACCTCAAGACGGGGCCCAGAGCCGCCGCCTACATCGAGCTGTGCCATCCCTTTTTCGTCAACCTGTGGCTTACCATTTGCGTCGACCGCGACCTGGAGCGGTCTTCGAGATTGTTTGTCCACGAATTCCACAACGACGTGCAGCAGGCACACGCTGGGTCCATATTTGTGAATAATGGTCTGCGCGATCTTGTCTTCCCTTTCCAAGTGTGCGAGACGATTCTGTGTGTCAAGAAGTTGCTTCTTCAGAGCATCAGCGTTAGCGCCATCTGCAGTGGCCGCCTTCTTGCGTAGATCTTCGGATTGCGCCTTCAGAGAATCGCGTGTGGTGAAGCCGGAACGAGAGTTCGTGTCTATCGGGCTGCGCGATTCCGCGGCGCGCTGTAGCAGCAGCTCAAGTTGCGGCTGCAGGCCATTATTCAGTCGCGCGATTTCCGCGCGCAGCTGCAGCGTCGCCTTGCGGCTGCTCCGAGTCGAAATGACCATGAACAGCGCGGCGAGGGCAGTCAGCCCCAAAAGCGCCGGAATCAACCAGAAGTGTCTTCTGCTGACTGTACCACCGCTCGGAGATTCCACTGCAATATCCGCATAGTGTTCCCTCTGGACTGCGTGCTTGAGGATGGTCATCAGTTCTTCTCGCGGCTGACGCTCCCGAAACTGCGCTCTAACTCTTGCGGCGAATTCCACGGCGTCGAACGGAAACGAAATAACATCATCTGCACCAAGATCGAGCGCGCAGGCTCTCTCCAAAGCCCCTCCGTGGACAATCATTTCGATTTTGACTGAAGGACCCGCATGGGACTGGGCCTTAACCTGGGCGATCAACCCGCAACAATTCAGGTCTGAAGGACTTGCTTCGGTTACCAGAACCTCGGGAGAGAGTGCAAGTATCTCCTCGAGAGTCAAGCCGCTCTCTGAGATGATCTGATAGCCTTGACCGGCTAGGGCGCGTTGGATTGCGTCAAGAGAGCCAGCACTCAGATTTAGAAGTAGGACGCGCATCATCTGGTCAACTCGGATTGTCCCGAAGCAGCAAAGCTATGGGCTTGCGTGCGAACGCAACAACTGGTGCGGCGCATCCGCAACCTGTCAAGAAGGGTATTTGCGTTTGCCGTCACGAGGACACGCGGGTGACACCCAGTTTTCGCATTTTGTTTTGCAGGGTAGTGCGCTTGAGGCCCAGGCGCTCGGCGGCTCCCCCCTTACCGGCGACCCTTCCCGAAGCGGCCTTCAGCGCATCCATGATCACATTGCGCTCTGCCTGTTCGAAGGTGGAGATTGGCGTGACTCCCGGCGAAGAGGACGCGATGAACTCTCCAGTTGATATTTTTAGTTCATCCCCCTGTGAGAGGACGACGGCGCGTTCAATGAAGTTCGCCAGTTCCCGCACGTTGCCTCTCCAAGGATGATTCGTCAATACCTCCATCGTGCGCGGCGGAATCGTGTTGATCTGCCTCCCCATCTGCCGGGATAGCTTCGAGACAAAGTAGTTCACGAGCAACGGTATATCCTCGCGCCGTTCCCGAAGTGGGGGAATCGCAACTGGGAACACGTTGAGGCGGTAAAATAGATCCTCGCGAAACTTTCCTTCCCGAATCATGCCTGGAAGGTTGCGGTGAGTCGCGGCAATCATCCGCACATTGACATGGATCGTGTGGGCGCTCCCCAGCCGTTCAAACTCCTGCTCCTGCACCGCGCGCAGCAATTTTGGCTGCAGTTCCAGGGGGATGTCCCCAATCTCGTCCAGAAAAAGTGAGCCCCCATCGGCGAGCTCAAATCGTCCCTTTTTCTGCATCAAGGCCCCAGTGAAGGCCCCCTTCTCGTGTCCGAAGAGCTCGCTCTCCAGCAGGCCAGCCGGAATCGCTGCACAATTCAATTTCACGAGATTGCGGTTGTGCCGAGGGCTGAGTTCGTGAATCGCCCGCGCGATGAGTTCCTTCCCTGTCCCGGTCTCGCCGGAGATCAGCACGGTTGCGTTGGTGGGAGCCACGATGTCCACTTGCGAAAGGACTGCGCGCAAGCCGCCGTGTCGGCCGACAATCGCATCGAGGAACGAGGCGTGAGGCTGTCCTGACTCAAGCATCGGTGACTTACATGAAAGTGGAAATAAGCCGTTCCTCGCTGGAGCGGACTGATATTCATTCGAATGAATCATAAAACTAGATGCTGCTGCACTCATCGTTACCTCCTCACAATGACCAACAAAAACCAAAGCCCTGACATTGGCTTAGATTTCTGACGCCGCTTGTTAGCGCGCCAGCCAAAGCGCACCCCGCACCGCCTGGAACACCGTAAATCGATGGTGTTGGCGCAAAATCTGGTACCACTGAAATAGGCTTGGCGTTTTCATGACTGTTACCTCCATTAGGCTGCCATCCGTTCGTTTCCTACGTAATCCAGGTATTTCCAATCCGACATAGAATCCGGCTTGGGAAACTCTTTGACTTCCGGCTTGCGTTGGACCGCTAGCTCCTCGCGGTTCGCTTCCATCAACGCTTTCATCATTTCGTAATCCATATCAACCTTGCCCTCAGTGAAACGCTAGCCCGATGAACTTCGGTCTTTGTTGCTAGACCGACCTGATCTCTGCACGGGAGTGTGCTTGGAGTCCCGTCCGCGGGCAACCCTACGACGGTAGTTCGCTGACACTACATCGGTTTGCCGTGGGCACTGTACCGGGGTGTTACACGGACCCTTTATGAACAAAGGAACGCCCTCGAAAAGGGGTGAGAGTTAACTCTTTTGGTCCGGAAGCTCGACACGCTTCCATCCAAACAGCTGCGCATCGACCGACCAGGCCCCGGGTCCCAGGAGGGCTAGAGCGGCACCAAAAGCTCCTAAGAGGATGCAGTTCCAAGGATTGGCGGGATGCAGGAAGGCACTTGAGGGCGCAAGGATCGCCAGAGCGGTTCCCGCCACGGGGGTCCACAGACCGACCAGCAAGAGTATTCCGATAACTCCTGTGAGTGCGTCGACTAGGGTTGGTCCAACCGGCGGACTGCCGCTGAGCGCCTTCGCTGCGAGAAAAACCAGGACGATAGCCGCAACCGCTCGCAGCAAGAGAAGACCCAGCCCGGGCGCACCATGGGCGAAAGTTGAGAAAAGTCGAAGCACGACATATCGAGATTACCCACTTCACTCTACAGGCATAACCCCCAAAGGGCCTAAGCGAGGGACTCTTTCGAGCGGGTTACAACTCGATGATGCCGCGTTTCACCCCGATCATAGCGGCTTGGGTGCGGTCTTTCGCGCCCAGTTTGGACAGTATGTTTCGGACTTGGCCTTTCACCGTCTCTTCGCTTACCGACAGCTGCTCGGCGATCTCTTTGTTTGCGTTCCCTTGCGCAATCATCCGCAGCACACGAACCTCCGCCGGTGTCAGGGCATCATCGGTGGCATGCTCGGCAAGTTCGTAGGAGGCTTCAGCAGATATCGCCTTTCTGCCCGCATGAACGACTCGTATGGTCTGCAACAGCTCCTCATGCAACGAACTTTTCAGCAGGTATCCCCGAGCGCCCGCTTTGATGGCCCGCTGCACCTGGGCATCCCCGGCATACGTGGTTAGCATGATGATCCGCGCTTCGGGAGTTTCGCCGCGAATCGCAATCAACGCGTCCAGCCCGTTCATTACTGGCATCTGGAGGTCCATGAGCGTAATGTCCGGATGCTCCGCACGGAATTGCTGGATTGCTTCCCGTCCATTCGACGCTTGGCCAACGATGTGCATGTCCGATTGACTACCGACGAGCGTTGCAACACCTTCGCGGACGACAGGATGATCATCGGCCACCAGAATCCGAATCTGATTCTCCTCGTCGCTCATGACTTTTTCACTGTGCGTCGGCTAGATAACTTCGCAATAATCTTGTCAGTCAACCGCATTCGCTTCCCATCAGTAGGTACCGTGTATACGCGTGCCGCAGCAATGCTCAGCTCGACTTCCGTTCCAGCCTCCAATTCGCTCCATACGGTCAGCTTGCCGCCTATCAGCTTGGCTCTTTCTCGCATGCCGCGCAAGCCGAAGTGTCCTTCACGCTCGCCGTCGCTTAGCAGCGACGGGTCGATGCCCTTGCCGTCGTCGCGTACGCGCACGCGCACGCGACGGTCGTCGTAGTGGATTTCCACCTCGATCTGGTTCGCCTCCGCGTGACGAAAGGCGTTGCGTATCCCCTCTCCGGTTATACGATAGACCTCGTCGCGAAGAATCGGATGCAGATCGCGCGGCGTGCCTTCTACATGCACTTGAAAAGCGGTAGAGTTCGCGTTGGCCGCAAGCTCTTGCCCCAGAGTCCGTATCGCCAGGGCAAGGTCGTTCGTCTCGACGACCGAAGAGCGCAGCCCCTGTATCGCTTCCCGCCCTTCGACAATTGCACGCTTAGCTTGAACCATTGCTTTCTGAAGTGCTTTGCGTGCCTCCTCGGGACTGTCCGGCAAGCGGTTAATGCCGGTTTGAAAATGCAGGAGAATCCCGTGAAAACTCTGCAGCAGCGTGTCGTGCAGATCGCGGGCGATGCGGGTCCGCTCGCCGACGCGCTCTTCCAGACGCATATTGAACTGCTGCGCCAGTTGGTGCAGTCGATATTGGTAGAAGGTCCAGAGCAATGCCAGAAATGCGGCCACGCACGCCGCGCGGAACCAGTTCGTTTGATACCAGGTCGGCGGAATCACGAAATCCAGCGCCGCGCCTTCCTCGTTCCACACTCCGCTGTTGTTGGAGGCCATCACACGAAAGCGATAGCTGCGTGGCGCCAGGTTCGTATACTTCGCCTGGCGGTCGTTGATGACTTCCTTCCAGTCCCGGTCCTGGCCCTCCAGCTTGTATTTGAAATGGATCTTTTCCGGCGCCACCAGGCTCAACGCGGTGTAATCGATGCGGACGTCGCGGACCTTGGCGGGCAAATGAATCCCGGGCTTGAGGTCGTATGCTTTGTCGTCAGCGATGATTTGCTCAATGTGCACCGGCGGCAGAAACTTGTTGAATGGAAGATGATGTGGGTCGATAACGCTGACCCCATCTTTGGGCAAAAACCATATTCTTCCATCCGCGGCCTTGGCTACCATCGGGTTGCCGTCCGTCGGCACGACACTGCTTCGGACTCCGTCCGCGTTGTCCAAAATCGTGGTGCTCACCATTATTTTCGGGTCAGCGACCCACCTCTCCAACTCGGACCGTGCGACGCGCACCAGGCCGCAAGCCGTGTATAGCCAGAAGAAATGATCGTTGTCCTCCACAACCCAGTGAACCATGTCGCAAGGCAATCCGTTCGCGCTGGAAAGCCGGAAGGCATGGCCGCTCCTGATGAGATTCAGACCGTCGCCTGTTGCCGCCCAAATCGCCCCGTCATCATCGAGCTTAAGCCCGCTTACCTGCCCTTCGCCGAAGCCTTGCTCTCGTCCATACGACAAGCGAACCGAATGATCCTTGTAGTAGGCCACCCCGCCCTGACGAAAACCAAGCCACAAACCACCTCGCACCGAATCAGGCAGCATGATCCATGCGTAGTCCTTGTGGCCCAGTTTTATCCAGGGGATCTCTTCGACAAGGGTCTGGCCGTGCAGGTGATAAAGGCTCAGTTGGTCGCTGATCCAGATGCCGCCCGCGCCATCACCAACGATGCAAACGACGGATCCGGATGGAACACCAGGTACGGGAACAAATTTGCCTCGCTCCAGGTAGACCACTCCACGCCGCGTGGAGACCCAAATCCGCCCGGCTTGGTCCTCAAACACGGACAGCACATGAGGATCTGGAAGCCCATTTTGCGTGCCATATACGGCGATATCACCTTTGTTCCATCTGTCCAGACCGTTCAACGTGCCAAGCCAGATGCTTCCGTCGCGGGACTGCAGTATGGAACCCACAAAGGAGTTGGACACACCCTGTTTCGTGGTGATTGCCGGAACAGCGAATTCGCGAAAACGGTCGAGACCGTTCCGGGTTCCCACCCAGATACTGCCCTCACGGTCCTCGAACAGATACAGAACGCCATCGTCCGAGAGACCGTCGGCATGTGTAAACCGGTCTGTTCTTCCATCATGCACATGCAATAAACCGCCGTCGTACGTTCCAACCCAAAGACCGCCATCACGATCACGCAGGAGCTTACCGAATTGCGACTGCTGCCCGGCAGCGCGGACCAGGTACGGCCCGGCTTGCTCATTGAGGAGCGTCCTGATCCCGTCCAGGGTCGTGACGAAGAGTTCACCGCCATCGCCTTCGGCAAAGCTCGAAGTCACGATCGGCATCGGAAAAAACTTCGCCGGCTCCGGCTTCCATCGCCAGACACCGTCAACGTTTCCAGCCCATAATTTGCCGCTTCGATCCTCGTATAGGCCGTCAATGCCGTTGCTCAGCCTGCCGTCATCCCCGTGACACCGAACATGGCCGTCGCGAATAGTGCAGAGCCGGCCGTCTATGCTTCCAACACCCCACGCGGCCGCCCAGATGGTTGCTTCATGATCCTCAAGGATCGACAACACAGTCTTTCCGGCAAACTCTGCGTAGTGGGTCAGCTTGCCGTCCTTCCAACTGGCGAGCCCCTGATCGGTTCCAATCCAGAGTTGGCCATCGCGCCCGGCCAGCAAGCTCCGAATCCGCCCGCCTGGCAGATGCTCGCCGTTCGGCGGTTGCCATGCGACGCTTCGCACGGCATCGAACCGGAGCAAGCCGAATTCCGTCCCGATCCAGAGATACCCATCCGGCGTCTGCGCAATGGCGTAGATCGAGCCCTTGAAAAAACTCTCTCGGACCGTCCATGCTTTATGCGCGTATTGATTAATGTCGAGGGCTGGATTTAGGCCGAAGGCGCACGGGCACAAAGCCCCGGCCAGCATTAACAGCACGACGGCTTGTATCTTTCGGACGCTGTCCACTTTCGATTCATTATGCCCCTTACCCCAAAATCGGACTACCCTCTTTCTTTATTGGATGTGCTTGGCCTATGCTCGCCGAGCGCAGCTCAGCGCAGGCGATAGTCGCGCCCCTATCCAAAAACCAATGTCCCAGGTCTCGAAACATTCGCCAGGAAAGTCATGGAGAATTCGTCGCCTCCTGCTCGCTCTCTTCCCAATCAACCTCCGCGCGCAAGCGGCCACGCCTCAAATTTCCGATAGAAGGCCAGCGCTCATGCGGATTTGGCAGTGAGCACGACGGCGTTTACCCCAAGGTCATCTTTGGGGTATATAGTGTCCAAAAACCCGCATTGGCCTTGCGAAATCGCTTTTTCGGGAGCCGTTATGCCTTCCTTCAAGAGTCCCCTATCTATGCTGCCCTTACTTTTTCTGATCTCGTCGGTACCGAGCTTAGTTCTCGCCCAATACACCACCGCCACTCTGAGCGGCATCATTACAGATTCCAGCGGGAAAACCGTGCCCGGAGCGAGACTCACGATTGAAAACACCGGTACAGGCTTCGTCCGCGTCTACACCACAGGGGAAGACGGAGCCTATCTTTTCCCCTCTCTGCCCGTGGGGACCTACCGTCTCCAGGTCGAAAAGGAAGGCTTTTCCCGCTATAGTCAGGATGGCCTCACGCTCGATGTCAACCAGACCGCGACGCAGTCCGTATCCCTACACGTCGGCGAGGTAAGGGAGCAGGTCAATGTTTCCGCCAACGCGGAGATGCTGCCAGCCGAAACCTCGAATATCGCGCAACTGATCGATACGCAGCGCGTTGTCGATCTCCCGCTCAACGGCCGCCAGGCGCAGTCACTGCTGTTCCTGGCGCCCGGCACCATCAACACCACGCTGTACTATTGTGGCTCGGGCTGCCAAGGCGGCGTGTACCCCAATGCGCAGTGGGGGAATATCAGCGGCGGCGGTCCCGGCAATATCAACTACCAAGTGGATGGCGGGGATCACAACGATCACTACATCAACTCCAACTATCCCTTTCCGAATCCCGACGCCGTCCAGGAGTTCAGCGTGCAAACCAATAACATGTCGGCGGAGTACGGCGGTTCAGCAGCTGTCGTCAATGTCATCACCCAATCCGGCACCAATCAGTTCCACGGCGACCTTTTCGAGTTTCTCCGCAATGGCGCTCTCAACGCGCGCAATTTCTTTGCCCAGACAGCCGATACGCAGAAGCGCAATCAGTTCGGCGCCACGGTGGGCGGCCCCATCGTTCGCGACAAGCTATTCTTCTTCGGCACTTGGCAACGCACCACCCTCCGCACCGCCACCCCCACGGAGATCGCCTTCGTGCCCACCGCCCAAGAGCGCACCGGCGACTTCTCCGATATCTCCACAGTGATTAAGGACCCGGTCACTAATCAGCCTTTCCCCGGGAACCAGATCCCCGCCAGCCGGCTCAGCGCCCCCGCGCAATTCTTCCTGCAGCACATCCCGCTGCCCAACGGTCCGAACGGCCAGCTCACCTTCCTGGGACCCTCGGCCAACCAGACCGACCAGCAGTTCATGTCTAAGGTTGATTACATCAGCGGCAAGCACCATCTCAGCGGTCGCTACTTCTACACGAAGTACACCCAACCAGCCGACCTGGCTGCCGGCGAGGCCAACGTCCTTGCCTCCGATGGCAACGGGGTGGCCGTCACCGTTCAGAGCGTCGCGGTCAACCACACCTACAGCTCTTCGTCCTCTCTGCTCTTTGCCACTTGGTTCAGCTATGTTCGCTCGACCGGTCAGACGTTCTCCGGCGCGCCGTTCACCTTTCAGGATGCCGGCGTGAATATCGTTGCGCCTCCGGGCCCGCCCACCATGGAAGGCGTCAGCGTCAATGGATTTTTCTATATCACACCCGGCCATCCCGGCGAGTTTGATCGCAACCTCTGGCAGGTCAGGGAAGTCGTCACACTCAACCGTGGCCGCCATGAACTTCACTTCGGCGGCGAGATCTATCACTTAGGCACTCCGGTACAGAACACCTACAACCAAACCGGTCAGTTCGCTTTCGGCAGCGCTGTCACAGGATCAAATCTCGCCGACTTCATCCTTGGCGAGGGAGCCAATTTCACCCAAAGCGGCGGCATCTTTTATAACTATGGCGGACTCGAAGGCAGCCTTTTCGCTCAGGACAACTGGCGCGTGAATCAAAAATTGGTCGTGAACGCCGGCGTCCGCTGGGAGCCGTACTTTCCTTACACCGACACCTTGAATCGCATCCCTTGTTACCGACCCGGCCTGCACTCCCAGCGGTATCCCAACGCCCCCACCGGACTTATCTACGCGGGCGACCCCGGCTGCCCCGCCGGAGGTACCGACGGCGTCAGCTTCCAATTTGCGCCGCGTCTCGGGTTTGCCTATCGCATCCACCAGAGCACCGTCATCCGCGGCGGCGCGGGACTCTACTACACGCTGCCCAATACCGACCAAATCAACGGCTTCAGCAGCGTTGCTCCTTTCGCCCCGGTCTTCAGCCTCACCAATACGAGCTTTGCCGACCCGTACGGCACACTCGGTATGTCCGATCCATTCCCCGCCTCGTTCGGCGGGAAAAGCGTGCCCGGCGCCGACGCGACGTTTTCACTTCCTGTCACCATGTACGGGACCTTCCCCACTCGCTATTATCTGCCGACCTTGGGCACCTGGAATCTCCTCATCGACCAGCAACTCGGTTCCAACTGGCTTCTCAGTTTCGGCTATTTTGGTAACGGGGGCTATCATCTTTCGAGCAACGCCATCGGCCGCCGCCAACTCAATCCCGCCATCTACATCCCCGGCCAGTCGACGGAGGCCAACACGCAGGCCCGCCGCATCGACCCCAACTTCAGCGGCGTCTATCTCTATCCCACCGATCTCAATTCCCGCTACCAAGCCCTCCAGGTCAACATCGAGAAACGCTTCAGCAAAGGCTTCTCCGTGCTTGCCAATTACACCTGGTCGAAAGCTCAAGACAATACAGGTCCTGTCGTCAATCCGTTCGACGTCCACAGTTTCGGCTGGGGCAATTCCACCACGGACCTGCCCAACGTCTTCCACCTCTCGGCCATCTGGGCTCTCCCCAACGCTCCGGTCAAAGGATGGGTTTCCAAGATCATCAACGGGTGGGAGATTACCGGCATCAACTCCTGGCAGAACGGGTTTCGTTTCACCGTCTACAGCGGCGTAGACAATTCTTTCAGCGCTGTGGGCAGCGATCGCGCCGATTTCACGGGCAGCAACATCAACCAGGCCATCCTAGGCGACCGCTCACACGGTCAGATGGTGAATCAATATTTCAACACTTCTCTTTTCACCGTGAACGCCATCGGCACGTATGGCAACGCTCCCCGCAACCTGCTGGCGAATCCCGGCCTCTTTAATATCGATTTGGCGGCTATCAAATACCTGCCGATCAACGAGCGAATGGAATTTCAGTTCCGCGCCGAGTTCTTCAACCTGCTCAATAACGTGAACTTTACCGTGCCCGGCCTCGGTTCGGCGAATCCCGACGAGTCCGCCGCCGGGAATATAGTGGGCACTGGCAGCTTCGGCAAGCTTACCCACGCCGCCGATGCGCGCATTCTTCAATTCGCGCTAAAGTTCATCTTTTGATAACTCAGGGTTGACCACGCGCAGCTAGGTAACGCCCAACCGCAATCTCCAGATTAAAGAACATTCTTTCCCGTCGCAGCATCTGTCCCAGGGGCGATCGTTGTACGACTGCCAAGACTCTGGGATTCATGCCAATCAGCCACAGTTGAACGCCGTGCTGGCTTTGTGTCTTTGCGACCTGTGCGAACATTTTCAGA
>Ga0126373_10003293_pt1 | contig 12057 bp, 9 predicted proteins | sample PanSoiMetPlot_11_FD_92545 | JGI IMG/M metagenome (GOLD analysis project Ga0126373, IMG submission 92545) | Tropical forest soil microbial communities from Panama - MetaG Plot_11 | ecosystem: Environmental > Terrestrial > Soil > Tropical forest > Bulk soil | place: Panama | collected 2016-02-17
ACCCGAACGAAGCCCGTTTCCATATCGAGGTGGAGGCGAACCGTCGCAAAGGCAATCCCTGGGTAGCGACTCGGGCAATGGAAGACCTGAAAGAGAAGGCGCGCGCCGCGGGTCTCTGGAATCTGTTCTTGCCGGATTCTCGCCGGGGTGCGGGGCTCACGAACCTGGAGTACGCGCCGCTTGCCGAGATTATGGGCCGCTCGCACATCGCCCCCGAAGCCTGCAACTGCTCGGCGCCGGATACCGGCAACATGGAAGTGCTGGTGCGCTACGGCACTCCCGAGCAGCAGCGCGAATGGCTCGAGCCGCTGCTCGAGGGACGAATCCGTTCCGCTTTCGCGATGACTGAGCCCGGAGTGGCCTCGGCTGACGCAACGAACATCGAAGCACGGATCGATCGCGACGGAGACAGCTACGTCATCAATGCGCGCAAGTGGTGGACCTCAGGCGCACCGGACCCCCGTTGTAAGGTGCTCATCTTCATGGGCAAGACGGAGCCGCAGAACCCCGATCGCCACCGGCAGCAGTCGATGATCCTGGTCCCCATGGACGCGCCGGGCGTGCGGCTCATCCGGCCGCTGACCGTATTTGGCTACGATCACGCTCCCCACGGACACGGCGAGGTCGAGTTCACGAATGTGCGTGTGCCTGCGGCCAATCTGTTGCTGGGGGAAGGCCGGGGGTTCGAAATCGCACAAGGGCGTCTGGGGCCCGGGCGTATCCATCATTGCATGCGGCTCGTGGGGCTTGCGGAGCGGTGTCTCGAGCTCATGTGCCGGCGGGTCAAGGGTCGGAGCGCATTCGGGCGGCCTCTCGCGGACCAGGGAGTCACGCGCGAGCGCATCGCCGATGCGCGAATGCTGATCGATCAGGCGAGGCTGCTTTTGCTCCAGGCCGCGTGGATGATGGACAGCGTCGGAAACAAGGCTTCCCAGCAGCAGATCGCGATGATCAAGGTAGTCGCACCCAACATGGCCGGTCAGGTCATAGACTGGGCCATACAGGCGTTCGGCGGCGCGGGCGTCTGCGATGACTTTCCTCTTGCGCAGGCGTATGCCCATGCGAGAGCGATCCGGCTCGCGGATGGCCCCGATGAGGTCCATCGTAACCATATCGCGAAACTGGAGCTCGCCCGATTCGTATGACGGGGCATATTGGTTCTATGAATGGGTACTATTATTTAAAATAGTTTCGTAGTATCGAGACTATCGCATTACTTTAGATATTTGTTTCACATTAAAGTGGTACTAACAATCAAATATAGTTGACGCCGCGCGCCGACCGGGATTAGGCTGCCCGTGCTGGCTCTCGACGAGTAACACATGAAGCGCATCCTGGTCGGCATCAAGCGGGTGGTGGACTACAACGTGCGCATCCGGGTCAAGCCGGATGCGAGCGGGATCATTACCGATGGGGTGAAGTTGAGCGTCAACCCCTTCGACGAGATTGCGCTGGAGGAGGCGCTGCGGATCAGGGAACGCGGCGTGGCCGAGGAGATCATCGTCGCCAGCATCGGACCTCCCGATTGCCAGCAGCAGCTGCGGACTTGCCTCGCGATGGGTGCTGACCGTGCGTTGCACGTGGAGGCCTCAGGGCTCGTCGAGCCGCTGGTGGCTGCCCGCGCGCTGCTGAAGCTGATCGAGCGCGAGCAACCCTTCCTCGTCATTCTCGGCAAGCAGGGCATCGATGACGACAACAGCCAGACCGGCCAGATGCTCGCGGCGCTGTGGCAACGCCCGCAGGCGACCTTCGCGTCGAAGGTGGAGCTCCAGGGGAAGAAGGCTCGCGTGACGCGCGAGGTGGATGCCGGTCTCGAGACACTCGAGGTCGATCTGCCCGCGGTGATCACGGCGGACTTGCGCCTCAACGAGCCGCGGTACGTGAAGCTGCCGGACATCATGAAGGCAAAGAAGAAACCGCTCGAGACGGTGGCGCTCAGCGCGCTCGGCGTAGAGCAACGACAACGGCTGAGGCTCATGCGCTTCGAGCCGCCGCCGCAGCGGCAAAAGGGAATCAAGGTGAAAGACGCTGCGGAGCTGATCGTTGCGCTGAAGAATAGGGGAATTCTCTTGCCATGAGCCATCGCATTCTGATCGTCGCCGAGCACGACGGCACGCGCCTCAATCCGAGCACGGCCAAGTGCGTCACCTGCGCGGCAGGCATTCCGGAGGCGGAGATCACCATCATAGTATGCGCTGCCGAGGCGATCGCGGTCGCCTCTCAGGCCGCCTCCCTCAAGGGTGTCTCCAGCGTCCTCGCCGTCGAGCATCCCGCCAACGCTCACCTGCTGGCCGCTACCCTCGCGCCGCAGATTGCCGCACTGGCGGGCGCGTTCAGTCATGTGTTGGGCCCCTCGACGACATTCGGCAAGGACCTTATGCCGCGTGTCGCGGCTCTCCTTGATTCGCCTCAGATCAGCGACATCATGGCCATCGAGAGCGCCACGCGCTTTCGCCGTCCGATCTATGCGGGTAATGCCATTGTGACCATGGAGGTTGAGGCGGGCGCGAAGATCGTCGGCACAGTGCGCACGGCGTCCTACCAGGCCGCAGCACCTGGCGGCTCGGCGGCGATCGAGAAGCCTACGGTCAATGCCGAGATCCCCTCCCACACGCGTTTCATATCCGTCTCAGCACCCAAGAGCGACCGACCCGACCTGCAGACCGCCGCGCGGGTGATCTCGGGCGGACGCGCCCTCGGCAGCGCCGAGGCGTTCCAAAAGACGCTTTTCGGACTAGCTGACAGGCTGGGTGCGGCAGTCGGCGCCTCGCGCGCTGCGGTGGACGCCGGTTATGCACCCAACGAGATGCAGGTAGGCCAGACCGGAAGGATCATCGCTCCGCAGCTCTACGTCGCAATCGGCATCTCAGGCGCGATCCAGCACCTGACGGGCATCAAGGACGCCCGCACCATCGTCGCGATCAACAAGGACCCGGAAGCGCCGATCTTCGAGGTCGCCGATATCGGCCTGGTGGGCGATCTGTTTCAGATCGTCCCCGAAATCGAGCGGCTGATTGCGTGAAAAGCGTAGTCTGCAACGCCTTCGGGCCAGTCGAGCAGATCGCGGTCGAAGACCAGCCAACGCCTGTTCCCGGCGCCGGCATGGTGCTCATCAACGTCAAAGCGGCATCGATCAATTTCCCCGACGCATTGATGGTGGAAGGCAAATATCAGGTCAAGCCCTCCCTGCCTTTCGTGCCTGGAATGGAATTCGCGGGGGTCGTCAGTGCAGTCGGACCGGGCATCACCCGGGTCAAAAGCGGCGATCGCGTTGCGGCCCTGAGCATCGGTGCCTTTGCCGAGCAGGCGCTCGCCAAAGAGTCATCCGTCCTTCCTCTTCCCGATCACCTGGACTTCCAAACAGCCGCCGCGACGTTCGTGACCTACGGCACCGCGCTCCGCGCCCTCAAGCGGTGCGCAGACCTGAAGGCCGGTGAGACGCTGCTGGTGCTCGGCGCAGCTGGCGGCGTTGGTACCGCCGCGATCGAGATCGGAAAGGCAATGGGCGCCAAGGTCATTGCGGCCGCCTCGTCCACGGAGAAGCTGGCGCTCTGCATTGAGCTCGGCGCGAATTACACGATCGATTACCAGAAGGAGGACCTTCGGAGCCGTTGCGCCGAGATCACGGGCAAAGCCGGGGTTGATGTGGTGCTCGATCCCGTTGGTGGATCGTACAGCGAAGATGCTCTGCGCTCACTCGCCTGGAGGGGGCGGCTCATCATTGTCGGGTTCGCTTCGGGGGAAATTCCGAGACTGCCCGCCAATCTCGCGCTGCTTCGGGAACGTTCGATCGTGGGCGTGTACTGGGGTGACTCCCTTCCGCGCGAGCCGCAGGCGCACGAGGAAGACAGTCGGCAACTCATTCAGTGGCTGGCAGGCGGCGAGATTCGGCCCGTCATCAGTGATCGCGTGGCATTGAGCGGCGTCGGAGGCGCCCTCCGCCGGCTCCTGGATCGGCACGTAAAGGGAAAGGTCCTGGTGCTTCCTGAGCAGTCTTGAAGCCGGAACGCTCTCGTGAACTACGAGGTTGTCTTGTATGAATGAACCTGACCAGAGAAGTGGGTGCGCGATGATACGTTACGACACACAGGACGGACTCGCCGTCATCAGTTTCGATAATCCGCCGGTGAACGGCCTCGGCTGGAGCACGCGGCGCGCCGTAGTGGAGGCGCTCGATCGCGCCGCCGCGGATTCGCGTGTCACAGCCATCATCCTGACCGGCTCCGGACGCGTCTTCTCGGGTGGAGCTGATATCCGTGAGTTCAACACGCCGAAGAGCATGCAGGCTCCAACCCTGCACGATCTGCTCGCCGCGGTGGAATCGAGCTCGAAGCCCGTCATTGCGGCGATCAACGTGCTCGCACTCGGCGGCGGCCTCGAGCTGGCCCTCTGCGCTCATTACCGTGTGGCCTCACCGGACAGCGAGGTCGGCCTTCCGGAGGTGAAGATTGGTCTCTTGCCCGGCGCGGGAGGCACCCAGCGTCTTCCACGCGCGGTGGGGCTGGAGCGGGCGCTCAACATGATCGTTTCCGGCGCCCCCGTCCGGGCGAAGGAGCTCGCGGGCAAGCGTCTTTTCGACAAGATCATCGAACGCGATCTGCTGGCCGGCGCTCTCGCATTCGCGCGCGATGTGGGCGCACGGAGCGGGCCCCATCCGCGCATCCGTGATCTCAAGGTGGAGCACCCGAACGCCGACGGATTCCTGGAGGTCGCACGCGGAGCAGTCGCTGCGGCAGCGAAAAATTTTCCGGCGCCGCTCAAATGCATCGATGCGGTGGCGGCATCGGTAAAGCCCTTTGAAGAGGGCTTGCGCGAGGAGCGGGCAGGGTTTCTCGCCCTCCTCGAGACATCAGAGTCGAAGTCTCTTCGCCACGCGTTCTTTGCCGAGCGCACCGCGGGCAAGTTGCGAGACGCCAGCCCTGAGGTGAAGCCGCGGTCCGTAAGCCACATCGCCGTGATCGGAGCCGGGACCATGGGCGGCGGTATTGCGACCGTCTTCCTCAATGCGGGATTCCCGGTGACGCTCCTGGAGGCGGGCCAGGAGGCGCTCGACCGCGGTCTGAAGACCATCCGCAGCAACTATGATGGGAGTGTGAAGAAAGGCCGGCTGACGGCGGCGCAGAAGGATGAGCGCCTGGCGCGCCTTCGGCCCACGCTCTCATATGACGAGCTGCGTAGGGCAGATCTCGTGATCGAGGCTGTCTTCGAAGAGTATGCCACGAAGGAGGTCGTGTTCGGCAAGCTCGATGCGGTCGCCCGGCCGGGTGCCATCCTCGCCACCAACACTTCGACACTGGACGTCAACCGTATCGCAGCGATCACCAAGCGCCCCCAGGACGTTCTGGGCATGCATTTTTTCAGTCCGGCGCAGGTCATGCGGCTGCTCGAGGTGGTGCGCGGCGCCAAAACGGCGCCCGACGTGCTCGCTACCGTGATGGGACTCGCGCCGAAGATTGGGAAGGTGGCGGTGGTTTCCGGCGTCTGCGACGGTTTCATCGGCAACCGAATGCTCGAGCCGTACTTCCGCCAGGCATTCTTCCTCCTCGAGGAGGGAGCATTGCCGGAGCAGGTAGATCGGGCGGTGGAGAAGTTCGGCTTCGCGATGGGGCCCTTCCGCATGAGCGATCTGGCCGGCAACGACATCGGCTGGGCCATCCGGAAGCGCCGTGCCAAAGAGCGGCCCGATCTTCCCTCTTCGAAGGTCGCGGATCTCATTTGCGAGCGAGGCCGTTTCGGACAGAAGACCGGGGGCGGCTGGTACGACTACAAGCCCGGTGACCGCACTGCACATTCCTCTCCGGCTGTCACGGAGATGGTCAGCGAGTATTCCCGCAGCACCGGCCTGCCCGCGCGGCGGATCGCCGACGAGGAGATCGTCGAGCGCCTGGTTTATGCGCTCGTCAACGAAGGCGCTCACATCCTCGAAGAAGGGATCGCCGCGCGAGCTTCCGACATCGATATCGTTTATCTCAATGGGTACGGGTTTCCGCTGTTCCGCGGTGGCCCGATGTTCCATGCGGATACCGTAGGTCTTTATAACGTCGTACGTTCCATGCGCCGCTTTGCGCGGGGCTACCAAGGCGGGGTCTGGAAGCCCGCTCCCCTGATCGAGCGGCTCGCCGAAGCAGGCGGTACGTTGAACGGGAGCACCTCATGAGCGATGCGGCAGTCGTTTCCACTGCGCGGACAGGGCTAGCCAAGAGCTGGAAGGGCGCGCTCAACATGACACACGGTGCGACCGTCGGGGCACATGTTGTGCGCCAGGCGCTCGTCCGTGCGGGTGTTGATCCGGGCGAGGTCGAGGATGTGATCATGGGATGCGCCTTCCCCGAAGGGGCGACGGGCGGCAACATCGCGCGCCAGATCGCGCTGCGCGCGGAGCTCCCTGTGAGCGTGGCCGGCATGACCGTGAATCGGTTCTGCTCTTCGGGCCTGCAGACCATAGCCCTCGCGGCGCAGCGGGTGCTTGCCGGCGAGGGCCACATCTACATCGCGGGCGGTGTGGAAAGTATCTCCTGCGTACAGAACCAGCAGAACTGGCACATGGCTTTGGAGGGCTGGCTCACCGTCCGCAAGCCGGAGATCTACTGGAGCATGCTGCAAACCGCAGAACAGGTCGCAAAAAGGTACCGGATCGCGCGCGAGCGTCAGGACCGCTATGGGGCCGAAAGCCAGCGGCGCGCGGCGGCCGCAGCAGCGGCGGGACGCTTCAACGAGGAAATCGTGCCGATCACGGTGCTCGCCGGAGTTGCCGATAAGGAAAGCGGTCGAGTGATGACGCGCGAGGTCACCTTGTCATCGGACGAGGGCATCCGCGCCGATACCACTTACGAGGGAGTCGCAAAGATCCGTCCGGCGCTGCCCGATGGGGTGATCGCCGCCGGAAATGCCAGTCAGTTCTCCGACGGCGCCTCTGCGGTGGTGGTCATGGACACACGCCTCGCTGAGCGCCGTAATCTCGAGCCGCTCGGCATCTTCCGTGGCTTTGCGGTCGCGGGTTGCGAGCCGGACGAGATGGGTATTGGCCCGGTGTTCGCAGTGCCAAAGCTCCTTGAACGCGCGGGTCTGAAGGTCGAGGACGTCGGTTTGTGGGAGCTGAACGAAGCCTTCGCCGTACAGGTGCTCTATTGCGCCGATCGGTTGGGTATCCCCATGGATCGGCTCAACGTGAACGGCGGCGCGATTGCGGTCGGGCATCCCTACGGGGTCAGCGGCGCACGGCTCGTTGGACATGCGCTGATCGAGGGGCGCCGCCGCGGGGTCCGGTACGTCGTAGTGACGATGTGCATCGGTGGCGGGCAGGGTGCCGCGGGACTCTTCGAGGTGGTCTGAATGAAGCTATTCGATCTCTCCGGGCGCAGCGCAATCATCACCGGGTCCTCGCGGGGCATCGGGCTCGCGATTGCACGCCGCCTGGCCGAGCACGGGGCCCGGGTGGTGATCTCCTCCCGAAAAGCCGATGTCTGCGAGGCGGAGGCGGCCCGCATCAACTCCGAGTTGGGTCGCGATGCAGCCGTAGCGATTTCGGCGAGTATTTCGTCGAAGCCCGACCTGCAACGCCTGGTCGCAGAAACGAACCGGCGATTGGGCGCCGTCCGGATCCTGGTCTGCAACGCTGCCACGAATCCCTACTACGGCCCGATGGCAGGCATCGACGATGCGCAGTTCCGCAAGATTCTGGAGAATAACGTGATCGCGAATCACTGGCTGATGCAGCTGGTGGCGCCGCAAATGATCGAAGGCCGGGACGGCGCGATCGTGATCGTCTCGTCGGTTGCGGGCCTGAAGGGCAGCGGCATGATCGGTGCATATGGAGTCTCAAAGGCCGCGGACATGGCGCTGGCGCGAAATCTAGCCGTGGAGTGGGGTCCGCACAACGTCCGCGTGAACTGCATCGCGCCGGGTCTGGTCAAGACCGACTTCGCGCGAGCGCTCTGGGAAGATCCCGCCATTCTGGCTGGCGAGACCTCCGGTACGCCGCTGCGGCGCATCGGGATGCCGGACGAGATCGCCGGCGCCGCCGTGTTCCTGGCTTCATCCGCGGGATCCTTCGTGACGGGCCAGACTCTCGTCGTCGATGGCGGTGCGACGGTTGCCTGGCACTCGGGCGGCAGCAAACAGTAGTCTGATTTATCGCACAGAGACCCAGCCCCCATGAAGCTGCGTTTCACCGATGCGGAAGAGGCCTTCCGCAAAGAAGTTCAGTCCTGGCTCCGCGAGAAGCTTCCGAAGCGTCTGTCGGAGGCGGTCAGATGCGGGAAGCATCTGACGAAGGAGGACCTGGAGGAATGGCACCGGATTCTCAACCAGCGCGGTTGGCTCGCTGCACATTGGCCGGTGGAGTGGGGCGGAACGGGATGGGGGGTCATCGAGCAGTTCATCTTCGATATGGAATCGGCGCTCGCAGGCGCGCCACGAATCGTCCCCTTCGGCGTCAACATGCTCGCACCTGTCCTGATCAAGTACGGCTCGGAAGCGCAGCGACGCTTCTGGTTGCCGCGTATCCTCGATGGGTCCGACTGGTGGTGTCAGGGATTCTCCGAGCCCGGCGCAGGCTCCGATCTGGCGAGCTTGAAGTGCGTTGCGGAACGACACGGCGATGAATACATCGTCAATGGGCAGAAGACGTGGACGACCCTGGGTCACTTCGCGAACCGGATCTTCTGTCTCGTTCGAACTGATCCTTCTGCAAAGAAACAGCAGGGCATCTCGTTCCTCCTGATCGATCTGGCAACGCCGGGTGTCGAGATGCGCCCGATCGTGCTGCTCGACGGGCGGCACGAGGTCAATGAAGTCTTCTTCACCAATGTGCGGGTGCCGGCCGGGAACCTGGTTGGTGAGGAGAACAAGGGCTGGACTTACGCCAAGTATCTCCTCACATACGAACGTACCAACATTGCCGGCGTAGGCGAGGCGATGGCAGCCCTGGCATGGCTTCGGCGGGTGGCCGGGAGCGTCGTGGTCACTGGCCAGCCGCTGACGCGAGACCCTTACTTCGCCGCCCGTCTCGCGCTAGTCGAGATTGCGCTCGAGAACATGAAGATCACGAATCTGCGCGCGCTGGCAGCCTCGGGCGAGGGTGGCGGGTCCGCTGCGAGCTCGATGCTCAAGATCAAGGGGACCGAAATCCGGCAGGAGATTGCCAGCCTTGCGCGCCGGGCGCTCGGCCCGTATGCCCAGCCGTTCATGCCCGAGGCCCTGGAGCAGGATTTTCACGGAGTCCTGCCGGGCCCGCGAGATGCAGGGGCTCTCGCTGTCCAGTACTTCAACCTGCGCAAGCTGTCCATCTTCGGGGGCTCGAATGAGATTCAGCGCGAGATCGTAGCCAAGTCTCTTCTGGAGGACTGAGCGTATGGACTTCGATATCGGAGCGGACCGGCAGATGCTATCGGATTCCCTCCGCCGTCTCATCGCGGAGCGTTATCGGCCGGGTCTGCACTCGTCGCCAGCGTATTCGGGCCCTGATTACAGTCTCGGCATTTGGCGTGAGTTGGCCAGTCTCGGCGCCGTTGCGGCGCTTTTCCCGGAGTCCTTCGGCGGATTGGGCGGTGATGGCGCCGATATTGCCGTCGTGTTCGAGGAGCTGGGCCGCGGACTGGTGATGGAGCCCTTCCTGCCGGCCCTGGTAGCCGGACAGACTTTTGCACTTGCGGGCAGCCACACGGATCTGATCCGCTCGACTGTCGAGGGAATGACCCTGCCGACCTTTGCGTATTACGAGCCGAATGGCCGCTACCTCCTGTCGGAGGTGAGCGCTCGGGCAGTTCACACGGCAAACGGCTGGCGCATTACGGGATCCAAAGCGGTTGTCCCATACCTCTCTTCTGCCTCTCACATCCTGGTCTCGGCCCGCACCGCTGGCGCCTCGGGTGATTCGTCAGGTGTGACGCTCTTCCTCGTTGCACCGGATGCGGACGGACTTTCCAGACGGCACTATGCGCTGGTTGATGGCGGGCGAGCTGGAGAGCTCGCTTTGGACGGGACCCCGGGTGCGCTGATCGGTCCGGAGGCCGCGGCACTTCCGATGATCGAGCAGGCGGTGGCGAGCGGCGTCGTTGCCCTCTGCTGGGAGGCAGTAGGTGTGATGGAGCATCTCAAGGCGGCGACCATCGAGCACTTGCGCACGCGCAATCAGTTCGGCGGACCGATCGGGCGCTTTCAGGCGCTCCGGCATCGGCTCGTGACGCTTGCAATCGAGATCGAGCAAGCACGCTCAGCGGCAATCCTGGGCGCGGCCGCGCTCGAGGGTCCCCCAGAGGAGCGGGAGAGGACGGTGTCCGCGGCGAAGCTGACCATAGGCCGCGTGGGCACATTGATCGCCGAGGAGTCCATCCAGATGCATGGGGGCATGGGAATGGTATGGGAGCTCCCGGTCAGTCACTACGCCAAGCGGCTCATCATGATCGGGCACGAGTTGGGCGATGAGGATTACCATCTCGTGCGTTACATCGAGCTTCGTTCGGGATTTGCTGCATGAGGCTCCCGGAACCGGCGTTGTATCGGCCTACCGATAAGTAACGATATTCGCGACCCCGCGCATGGCCCCCATCGCGGCGAGAAACCGCGTCTCGTTGAATGAGGACAGCGAGATTCGCCGGCCGGAATGCTTGAGATGGGTAATGGAGCAGTTCTGCATCGCCTCGAATAGCCCATAGGCGGCTGAATCGGGCAGCCCCAGGACATGCCGGACAATGGTCGCGATGAGGGCTCCTGAGCTCACGACGACCGTGGTCTCGCCAGGTCCTGAGCTGCGCGTGATCTCCTCCAATGCAGATGCAGCGCGGGCCGAGAAGGCAGGCCAACTCTCGATACCTGGCTCGTCTTCGAGCCGCTGCCATTCCACGAAGATGCGACGAATGACCTTCTGATACGAATCCGACGACGCCTTTGCCTCACTCAGCGCGCGACGAAATTCGCCGGTGTCATCCGCGAGGCGTGGCGCAATCCGCGCGATGCAGGCATCAACCGCGAGCTCATCGAGCCGCGGATCGATCATTAAATCGGGGCGGCAATCGGCAGCATTCCGCGCGGCGTCAGCAATGCGCTCCGCGGTCCCCCGCTGGCGCGCGAGCCGCCCGCAAACGATCCGGGCGATCGGGCCCGCGGTGGCTGCCAGGTGTTCCGCAGTGAGATTCGCCTGCAGACAGCCGAGCTCCGACAGCCGGTCGTAATCGTCGCTGCCGAAGGAGGCTTGCGCGTGGCGGATGAGGAGAGTGGATGCCATGAGTGAAGCCTAATACGCCGGATCGACGGGCGCCATCGCCGCTGAGGTCGGGGAAAAGCCTTTAATTGACTTTATGGTACTGATGCCATAAGTTATTACATATGTCCTAATATGACAGGATCCAGCAATGAATGACTCGAGCCGTTTCGCCGGGTCTGTCGCGGTGATCGGCGCGGCGATCGCCTGGTGCGTGGTGCCGCTTTATCTCGCCGCGACGAATTTCAACGTCGATCTAATGAACCATCCGGCCTCGGCGCTCGCGCTGACCGCCCGATCGCAGAGTCTTTATGGGTGTTCGATGTGGGCCGATATCCTGGGCATGTACCTGCCCTTCATCGTGGTCGGCGGGTACCTTTGGTCACGCGTACGCCCCACTACGGGGGCCATGGCCGACATCGCCACGATGGCCGTTCTCGCATATGCCCTGCTGGGGGTCATCGGCGCCTCGGAGCTGATTCCTACACTCGGACCGCTCTCCGCCATGCACGCGAGCAGCGCTCCCATGGCCAAGCCGGTCGCCGAAGCTCTCTGGCTCGCGCTCGGCGCCGCCGCACAGGGCGCGTGGCAGGTCGAGGGGGTGGTTTTCGCACTGTGGGGCATCGCGACCGCACATTCCCTGCGGTCCCAGAAGTGGGGTTTCGGCTCACTGCTCTATTTGGATGCCGTTCTGTTCGGCATCGTGTTCCTGCTGAAGCTGGTTGGAGGACCGCAGCTCGCCGGTATCGAGGCGCTCCTCGTCCTGGTCATTCACGCAATCAACCCGCTCTGGCTGCTCCTGTTCGGCATCTCCGTGCTGCGGGGGCGTGCCGCGGCTGCGATGCCCACCGGGGCGG
>Ga0126373_10003294_pt1 | contig 12053 bp, 6 predicted proteins | sample PanSoiMetPlot_11_FD_92545 | JGI IMG/M metagenome (GOLD analysis project Ga0126373, IMG submission 92545) | Tropical forest soil microbial communities from Panama - MetaG Plot_11 | ecosystem: Environmental > Terrestrial > Soil > Tropical forest > Bulk soil | place: Panama | collected 2016-02-17
AAACCCATCGTTCCCATCCCCGGTTGGGCGGACAAAACTCCCAACATTGCCGGACTGCCCGGCTGGGAGGACAAGGATGCCGTGAAGTTCCTGATGACCGGCATGGCCTACAACAATCTTCCCGGGCGCCCGCCAATGCCGCAGTACAGGTTCAATCAGGAGGATGCGAGTGCCATCGTGGCGTACTTGCGCTCACTGGCACCCGTGGCGACGAGCGCATCCAAAAAATGAAGGGCGGTCTCGTCCGCCAGATGGATAAGATCAGCCGTATTCCACGCACCTGTGTGCACTCGCACGCTTTTTCGGTACACTAAAAGTTTGCATGCTCGACCTGACCTTTGTCCGTAACAACCTCGCCCTGGTTGAGGAAAAGATACGCCTGCGCGGAATGGATCCCGCGGAGGTCCTCGGCGACTTCCGCGCGGTAGACAGTGAACGGCGTTCCTACATCACGACCCTCGAAACCGCACAAAAGCGCCGCAACGAGCTTTCTCCCAAAATCGGCGCCCTGAAGCAAGCTGAGAAAAAGGGGACGCTTTCCCCTGAGCAACTGAAAGAACTCGCGACCCTGAGCGAGGAGGTGGCGCGGGAGAAATCGGTGATCGAGCAGTTCGAGCAGCGCGTCGCGGAGGCGGACGAGAAGTTCAAGTCCATCCTGCAAGGTGTTCCCAATCTTCCCCACGATTCGGTTGCGGTGGGCAAGAGTTCCGATGACAATGTGGAGGTCCGGCGATGGGGGACGGCTCCGAAATTTGATTTCACTCCTAAGCCTCACTGGGAACTCGGCGAACAGTTGGGCGTGCTCGATCTGGAGCGCGCCGCTAAGCTTTCCGGTGCGCGTTTTGCCGTGTACTGGGACGTCGGCGCCAAACTGGAGCGTGCGCTGGCGAATTTTATGCTCGACCTGCACACGCGCGAGCACGGCTACACCGAGGTGCTGCCGCCCTTCCTGGTGAACTCGGAGTCCATGTACGGTACCGGCCAGCTTCCGAAATTTGCAGCGGATTCATTCCGCGTCCCGCATGGCGAGAAGGATCTGTGGCTCATTCCAACCGCGGAGGTTCCGGTCACTAACCTGTACCGCGACTAGACCCTCGACGGAGCGCGCCTACCCATCTCGCTGACGGCATACACCGCCTGTTTTCGCAGCGAGGCAGGTTCGTATGGGAAAGACGTGCGGGGCATCATTCGGCAGCACCAATTCCAGAAGGTGGAACTGGTGAAGTTCTCGCAGCCGCAAAAGTCGTATGACGAACTCGAGAAGCTTACACACAACGCTGAGACCGTGCTGCAGAAGCTTGGCTTGCACTACCGGGTGGTGACACTCTGTACGGCGGACGTAAGTTTTTCGTCTGCCAAGACGTACGATCTTGAAGTGTGGCTCCCGGGCCAGGGACTGTTCCGGGAAATTTCGTCCTGCTCGAATTTCGAAGCGTTCCAGGCGCGGCGCGCCAACATTCGCTTCCGTCCCGAAGGCAAGGGAAAAAGCGAATTTGTGCACACCTTGAACGGCAGTGGTCTCGCGGTCGGACGGACCTGGGTCGCCATCGTCGAGAACTATCAGCAGGCCGATGGCAGCGTGGTGATACCGGAAGCTCTTCGTCCCTACATGGGAGTGGAGCGGATCACGCCGAAGAAGTTCTAGAAGCGGTGGTCAGTCGTTGGTCGTCAGCAAAATCTAAGAAACTTGCTGAAGACTGACGACCAAAGACGGACCACTGATGTTGCAACAGCAAGGAGCAGTCACTAGACTTGGAACACGTGAAAGCAAGTCCGGCGGTTCCCGGTGTGCCTCCGCTGCCGATGAATTCGATCTGGCGCACAATCCGCGGCTACATCCTGTGGTCGTATGAGCGGGGCAGCCTTCACTACGATGTGATGGTGACGCTCATTCTGCTGTTTGTTTTCCTTTCGCCCTATTGGATTAATTTCAAGGACAAACCGATTGAGCGGGTCCCGCATCAGACCGGGGTGGTCATCCAGCCCGATGGAAAGGGCGGATTTGTTTACCAGATCGATGCATCTGTGTTGACTGCGAAGAGCGATGCGGCTCTTCGCGAACAGATGCTGGGCATCATCGAGCCCATCACGGGTGCGGCTGCCATTTCGAATATCGAGCCCGTAAAAGACGGCAAAGGCCACATACAGAGTTACAAAGTCTGGGTTGAGAAAGAATAAGTGCCGCATGTTCTGGCAAGATAGAGGGCGCACTATCAGCATGGAATTTCCTGCTTCCAAGCGCACCTGGCTGGCACGAACACTGATTCTGGTCCTGCTATGCCTGTGCGCCTCAATCGCTCCAGCTCAGAACGATCCCAATCTTCAAAAAGTTCTCAGCCAGATGGATGCGGCTGCCGCCAATTTCCATACTGCGCAAACTAATTTTGTTTGGGAACAATTTTTCAAAGTGGTCAACGAAACCGATACGCAGAAGGGAACAGTCTATTATCGCCGTTCGGGGAAAGAGATCCAGATGATGGCCGAACTCAGCGATCCTCCCAAGACCGTGCTCTTCAGTGAAGGCAAGGTGCAAGTGTACGAGCCCAAGCTGAAGCGGGTGACCGCCTACGAGGCCGGGAAAAATCGCGAGGCGGTGGAGAGCTTCCTGGTGCTCGGCTTCGGCGGGAGCGGGCGCGACATGCTGAAGTCGTTTGACGTGAAATATGTGGGCGCCGAAGAAGTCGGCGGGGTGAATGCGTCTAAGCTGGAACTCATTCCGAAAGCCGACCGGGTGCGCGGGATCTTCGCGAAAATCTGGCTATGGATCGACCCGGCGCGTGGCCTCTCCGTGCAGCAGCAGTTCTTTGAACCCTCCGGCGACTATCGGCTAGCCAAGTACTTCGACATCAAACTCAACCAGAAAATTCCCGATAGTGTGTTCAAACTGAAGACCCCTGGCGATACCAAGTATGTTTCCTCTCCCAAAGGCTAATTTATTGAGTCTAAAAGCCGAAGATTGCCAAGATTAAGGCTGAAAATTGCGGAGCGGGTAGATATACTGAATTTTTAGAGGCAGCGGACAGAAGCGGCGGGTGAATTTTCGATGGCCAAAGTTTTTACCATTCCGGTAGTTCCTAATCTCGGTCGCAAACGAAGAGAACGCACTTCTGATCCCCGCTACGTTGACGGCCAGCGCTGCCTGGTCGAAGCCATGAAGTATTTGGCACAGTCGGATCCGGTCGCCAACCGCCCCGCTATTGAGTTGCTCTCCGAGCATGTAAGGACGCGCTTCCGCATGAGCGACTCGCCGCTGAAGTAGACTCGTGGGTCCAGATTCCCGATCTCGGGCCTATTATCAAGACAGAAAAAGGCTATCTAGAACTAGAAAAGGGCGCAATCTCCCTCCTTTTTGACACTGCTGAAGAGCTATTTTGTCTTGCCGCCCTAAAAATCCAGCCGCTCCATCGCCCCTCTGATCCGTGGGTTACGCCCAAAGTCGCCCTTGGAGCACACTTATAGATGTCGACTGTATAGTCTTTCTACCAATATACGTATCCGAATACTATCATCCATATTTTTGCCGGGGTTAGGCTAGGAAGTCCTTGCAGAACTGCATCTTAGGGCTTGAAAATTTGGGCGAAGAAATTGCAGAATGTACGGCCAGTATTGCCTTCGGTTTCTGACAAACGACAACATTCACGAGAGATTTTAGCCGCCTGACTAAAGGAGCTTTTATGCGTTCACTCCGGGTACTGGCTTTGATCGGTGTACTTTCCTGCGCAAGCACTCTCACCTGGGCCCAAACGGCAACGACGTCGTTGCACGGAACAGTCTCTGACGCTAAAGGCGCGGTCTTGCCGGATGCAACGGTAACGATCACGAGTCCTGAGACGGGATACTCGCGTACCGCGAAAACCGACAGTCAGGGCACCTATCAGTTCCAGCAAGTGATCCCGGGGACTTACACGGTTACGGCCGAGGCGCCCGGATTCGCCATAATCAGGCAAGAGCGGGTCGAGCTGGTGGTGAGTGTGCCCGCCACTCTAAATGTGACGATGCAGGTGCAAGGTCAGACAGTCACGGTGGAGGTGACCGGCGAGGCCGCGCACGTCAATACCACCGATGCTTCCATGGGCAACGCTTTCGGCGGCAAACAGATGTTGGAGCTACCGTTTGAAGGGCGCAATCCGGTCGAGATCCTCAGTTTGCAACCGGGGGTTACTTACACCGGGAACCTCGATTCCAACGGTACGGACAAGAACTTTGACTCGCGAGCCGGAGCGGTGAATGGCAGCCGCGGCGATCAGGCCAACATCTCACTCGATGGCGTGGACAATAATGACCAGAATAACGGGTTTGCGTTCTCCGGAGCCCTTCGTTCCACGCTGGACTCGTTGGAAGAATTCCGGGTGACCACAGCGAGCGCCAACCCTGATAGCGGGCGCTCTTCGGGCGCGCAGGTCAACATGATCACCAAGAGCGGTACCAACAGGTGGCACGGCAGCGCTTACGAGTACAACCGCTCCAACGTCGGCCAAGCGAACGATTGGTTCAACAAGTCCGCGCAGATCTCCTCAGGGCTTCCGAACAAACCCGGGCATCTGACGCGCAATACCTTTGGCTCTTCCCTGGGCGGACCTATCATGAAAGACCGGTTGTTCTTTTTTGCCAACTGGGAAACTCAACGTACGCGCGAATCGGAGCAAGTGAATCGGGTCGTGCCCAGCGACAATATGAGGGCCGGAATCATAAGCTATATCTGCGACGCGACTGATCCGAACTGCACAACTGGTAACACCAATGTTCCCGTCACGTCGACACCGAACGGCCTCTTGGTGACCATGCCCGCAACCACGCTGGCTCAGCTCGATCCCAACTGCACCGGGAATGGAACATGCCCACTGGGGCCGGGAGCCAATCCAGCCATCCTACAAATTCTTACACTTTACCCTCACGCCAACTGTCCGCTCTGCGGAAATTCAGCGCTGCAAGCCGATGGATTCAACTTTCAGGGATTCACCTTTGCGGCGCCCCACCCCCGGAATCTGAACACTTATATTGCGAAGGTGGATTACAACATCACTCATGATGGAACCCACCGCGTGTTCGTGCGCGGGAATTTGCAGGGCGACCGAGAATCGCTGCCGCCCCAGTTCCCGGGCCTGGTCCCGACCCTGTCTAATGTGATACCCAGCAAGGGTCTGGCTGTGGGTTACACAGCGGCATTTTCAAGCAATCTGATCAACAACTTCAGGTACGGTTTTATCCGGCAGGCGCTTACTCAGGTAGGCGCAGGGCAAAAGAGCTATATCGATTTGAGAGGTCTAGACACGACCCGCGGCGATGAAAATCACTCTTTGATCGTGGCCGTGCCGGTTCATAACTTCGTCGACGACTTGTCCTGGACGAAAGGATCACACACGCTCCAAGTAGGCGCGAATTTCCGCATGATCGGCGACATCCGAAACTCGACCCTATCCTCTTTCTCGCGCGGTCAAACAAATGCTTCCTGGATGATTCCTAGCATCGTTGCGAATTCAGGGGGCAGCCTGGATCCGGCGCATTTTGGGCTACCGACAGTCGATTCGGGGTTTCAGCTATCCTACGATTATCCGGTGGCGGCGTTAACCGGCCTCATTACAGAGGTGGACAAGCGGTATAACTTCGATACCCACGGCCACACTTTTCCCGACGGTGCGCCAAACCTGCGTCACTTTGTCGCGCACGAGTTTGAAACCTACATACAGGATTCGTGGCGGGTGAAGTCGAATTTGACGGTGAACTACGGGCTGCGATGGACGCTGCTGCAGCCTCCTTATGAGAAGAACGGAGTGCAGGTGGCTCCCACGATCAGTTTGGATAATTGGTTTAAGCAGCGTGGTCAGACGATGGCGCACGGTTTGCCTTTCAATGAACTGATCACCTTCGATCTCTCGGGCCAGGCCAACGGCAAGAAGCCCTACTGGGACTATGACTACAAAAACTTTGCCCCGAGATTGTCCATTGCGTATTCCCCGAATCTCGGTGGACCGGGCAAAACCTCTATCCGTGCCGGGGTGGGAATGTACTATGACCACTTTGGCGAAGCTACTGTGAATACTTTCGACCGCCGTGGCTCCTTTGGACTGTCGACACTGCTGACCAATCCAGGCGGGCAACAAACTGTGGATACTGCTCCGCGCATGACGATGAACGGTCTGTACACTTTGCCGCCACAGTTGGTGACGCCGTGCGGGGCCACGTGCGGCACGTTCCCAATACAATTTCCGGCGAGCAACTTTGCCACCCAGTGGGGACTCGACGACAAGCTGAGGACGCCCTACTCGTACGTGTTCAACTTATCATTCGAGCGGGAGTTACCGCGCAATTTCGTGATTTCCCTGTCGTATGTAGGTCGGCAGGGCCGGCGTCTGCTGCAGGAAGAGGACCTGGCACAGCCCAGGGACGTCTACGACCCGCAGTCACAAATGGATTACTACCGGGCGACCAGGCTGTTGGACAATGCGGTTTTGGCCGGAACACCTGAAAGCGCGGTCGCACCCATTCCGTACTGGGAAAACCTCTTCGGCGCTACCTCGTCCGCTGCCAACGGTGGCGTTAGCAGTGGGTGTGCGTCCGGCATTCCGGCTAGCCCGACCGCAACGCAGAACCTGTACGATCTGCTGTCCTGTGGCTTGGTGCACAATGAAACTACCTTCCAGCAGGTCTTCGACGGGGCTGGCGGGACGCCCTGCGTCCCGGGTTGCGCGACGCTAGCGGGCGTCACCGGTCCGGGCAGTTTTCTGGCGCCACAATTCTCGTCGCTGTACGCGTGGCGGTCGATCGGAAATGCCTCGTACAATGCGGGCCAGTTCCTGTTGAGGCGCCATATGTCGCACGGAGTGCAGTTCGACTTCAACTACACGTGGTCCAGATCGATTGACCAGGGTTCTGACACCGAGCAGATCGGCAACGGAGTCTTCCTGGGAGGCCCCGGCGATCAGATTTTCAACGCTTGGGATCCCAAGCTGAATCGCGGCGTTTCCACGTTCGACACGACCCACCAAATCAATGCCAACTGGGTTGCGGAACTGCCCTTTGGCAGAGGACGGAATTTCGCGGCCAGCGCGGGCCGCCTGGTGGATGCCCTCATCGGTGGCTGGGACCTTACCGGTCTTTACCGCTGGACGAGCGGTTTCCCGGTAAGTGTCGGCAACGGCGGCGCGTGGGCAACCAACTGGGAACTTTCGGGGTATGCCACCCAGATTGGTCCTCAACCTAAAACTGCTCTTACGATTATTAATGGCAGCCCTAACGTGTTTGCGGCTCCGGCGGTCGCGATTCAGTCGTATCGACAGGACTTCCCAGGGGAGATCGGCGTTCGCAACACCATTCGTGGCCCGGGTTACTTCAGCGTGGACCTGGGGCTCAACAAAACCTTCAAAATCACGGAAAACCATCAATTGCACTTCAGTTGGGAGACGTTCAACATAACCAACAGTGTGCGCTTCGATGTGTTGAGCGCATCGGTGGGAATTGACCAGTCGAGTACCTTCGGGGTGATGAACAGGTCGTTAACCGTTCCGCGGGTCATGCAGTTCGCCCTGCGGTACTCGTTCTAGAGAGTACCGGGGATCCGCAGGAGTGTACCTTTAACCCGTGGGACGGCGCGCCGTCCCACGGTGCTTTTTTGCCGAGCTGAAGTCGCGGACGGCGGCGCCCGTCTCCAGCCGTCAGAAACGGGACCAGTTGAGTCCAGAGATGCTGCACGTATGGATGCTCTCGATTGATGGAGTGATTGGAAGTCACGAGGTTTCGCAGGTTAGGTGGCGCCACAGTGCCGACGCAAACCATATCACGACCGGGAAGCACTCCAAGGTGTAGCGCGATTCCGGATTTTGCATGGTGCCCAGGAATAAAGATCGCAATACGATATAAGAGATCCCGAGGCCGGCCCATGCAATGGGCCGACCTCGGATCAGTCCCGCGATAGCCGCGGCCACATAGATCAGATTCAAAACTCCCAGCCCGACCGCCAGTACAATCCACTTCCAGTCGTCGTCGAATTCATACCAGCGACTCGATGGGGGAAGCATTTCCGTGCGCGGACGCAGCCACATGTCGGCGATTTTCAGCGCGGGCAGGATCACGTAGTAGCGAAGGGGATGGGCACGGATTCGCTCTTCCGCGAGTGCGGCAAAGCGGGCGTCCAATTCGGGGCTGACATTCAGTGCGTTGTTGTACTCGTCTAGAAGCTGCAGTGTTTGTCGCTTTTGCTCGGGGCTGTCGAATGCGCGCGCGGGGAGGTTGGAGGCGTCCACTTTTGCGCCGGGCACACTCCAGTAAACTTCTTCGGTGGAGGTGTAGTCGGCAATCCAGGTACTGACCCAGCGGTTGAAGCCGAGGGGAACGAACTCCTCGACCTCGTTGGCAAACCGGGGTGCGAGAAATTGCCAGCGATGAAGTGTATGCACGTTTCGCGCACCCCATACCGTCAGCGGAGACAATGCTACCGCGGCGAGCACCAATCCAGCGCGCACGATAGGGACGGTCGCCTGCGTTCGTCTTGGAAAAATCCCCAACCTAACCTCGGATAGAACGCGAGGTGAGGGTGGGGCGGCCTCCGAGTGCTTTCGCCAGGCCCGCAGCCAGAGAATCCCAAAGTACATTCCAAATGCCGCCAGCAGCAGGCCTCCATCGGGTCGCAATAAAATACACGCTGCCACGGCGGCGCCGCACTGAAGCCATGGCCGGATTTGTCCTGAGCCCAGGCCGTTCAGGCCGATCGCTGCGAACTCGAGCGCGAGTGCGGTGAAGAAAATTTCCAGCGTCTCGGTCAGAGCGGCGGCAGAGTACTGCGCGAGGAAAGGACAGAGTCCGGTCAGGAGAAAAGCCGCCTTTGCGGCCCGACCGCAGATAGAGCGCCGAGCCACGTCGGCGATGACGAAACAGGTGCCTAGATCGGCCAGGACCTGGATCACCATTACCGCGCGATAATTCTCAATGCCGAAAATCGCAAAGACCAGCGCGAGAAATGCCGGATAGCCAGGCAGGCGCGAATCGGTGGGGACAATCTGACCGGGATCGTACGTTCGGCCGTAAACGCCGTTCAGGAGCCAGTTTTTTGCGATGTCTGCATAGATCTTGGAGTCATCCGTAATGTGGGGAAACTTCAGAAGGAAGAAGGCCCGCAAGGCCAATGCGGCCAAGATGGCGAAGACAAAGTAGCGAAGATTCTGGCGCACAAGCTCGCGCACGGTAAGAATATAGCTTGTTTTCGGAAGGCCGCCACCTATTCGAAGCATTTCCTCCATGGTTTCGGCCTGAATCACTGTTTGACCCCCTGCGAAGGCGCATCATACGATGGTGAGAAGCCCAATGGCGAAACCAGTTTTCTACGATCCCGCGCAATCCCGCTGGCGCTGGCTGCGCCGGCTTTTTGACGTGCTTGGCGTGAGCATCACGCTGTTGGTCATCTTCTTTATTTATACCGCCATTCGCGACGAGCAACTGCCGGGACTGTTTCTTCCCGAACAGAAGCGTCCCTATCACGCGCTGAAAGAAAAGGAGAGTCAAAAAGAAAAAGAGAAGCGCAAGCAGGCGACTCTGCGCACCCGTCGCAAAACCAAGAAACCGCCTTCCCAGGTCACCTTGAACGCGGACGAAGGCATCCGCGCCGCGTTTTACGTCCAGTGGGATGCTGCCAGCTTTGCCTCCCTGCGTGAGAACATTCGCCAGATCGACATGCTCTATCCCGAGTGGCTGCATGTGTTGGGTCCGGAGGGAAATGTGCAGGGGCTTGATCAGCAGACCTATCACTATTTCAATGTCGTCCAGGATGGAAAAGTCCGCTCGGTTGACGACGAGGTGATGCCCTTTTTGAAATCCGAAGAGACGGGCATGGAGGTGTTCCCGCTGGTCAACAATTTCGACGAGACGGAGTGGAAGCCCGAGATTGCCAAATTCCTGATGGATCCTGCAGCGCGCGCGAACTTCCGCCAGCAGATCGACGCCTTTCTCGCTTCCGACAAGTATCGCGGCCTGATGGTCGATTTCGAAGATTTCGCGAAGAGCGCCCAGCCCGGCTACCTGGCGCTTTTGGGTGAGTTGTCGACGGACTTGCATAGCAAGGGGCTGAAGTTGTACGTGAGCTTACCTGCGCGCGACAAAGATTTTGACTATGCCACCATCGCGGCGCGGACCGACGGATTAGTGCTGATGAATTACGACGAGCACGAGTCGGAAAACGAAGCCGGTCCGGTGGCTTCGCAGGAGTGGTTCACGAAGAATCTCGAGATCGCGAAGCAGAAAGTTCCGCTCGATAAGCTGATCTGTGCGATTGGGAACTACGGTTACGACTGGGTCAAGAAACCCAGGAAGAATCCGCCGCCGAACCTGAAGAACGTCAACGTGACCGTGCAGGAGGCGTGGATCGCGGCGCGTGACTCCGAGGAAGACATTGACTTCGACTACGACAGCATGAATCCGCACTTCAGCTACATGGACGAGAAAAATCTCCGCCATGACGTGTGGTTTCTCGATGGAGTCACGGCACTCAATGAGATGCGCGCAGCGCGCAGGCTCGGCATCAAGACGTTTGCGCTCTGGCGTCTCGGATCAGAGGATCGATCGCTTTGGAAAGTCTGGGATTTGCCCAACGAACCCGCGGCGCCCGACAAGCTCAAGGAAGTTCCTCCCGGCCAGGATGTTGATATGGAAGGGCAGGGCGAAATCCTGCGCATCGAGGCGCGTCCTGCCAACGGGCAGCGCGACATCAGCGTCGATTCTTCAACCGGGCTGATCGAGGACCAGGTGTTCCAGATGCTGCCGGAGCCGTATCGGGTGGCGCGGTACGGGGCCACGCCGAAGCAGGTGGCCATCACATTTGACGATGGCCCGGACCCGGAATGGACGCCGAAGATCCTCGATGTCCTCAAGCGCGAACACGCCCCGGCGACGTTCTTTTTGATCGGAATTCAGGCCGAGAACAATTCCGCCCTCACCCGGCGCATCTACGAAGAGGGCCATGAGATCGGCAACCACACCTTCACACATCCAAATATCAGCAACATCTCCAGAAGCCACATGCGGCTCGAACTCAATCTCACCGAGCGGCTGTTTGCGAGCCGCCTGGGGATTCGGACGATTCTGTTTCGGCCTCCATATTCGATTGATCAGGAACCCGACACCGCGGACCAGGTGCGGCCACTGGAAGTAACCCAGGACATGGGCTACGTCACCATCGGCAATCGGATCGATCCCAACGACTGGCGCGAAAATCCGCATCGCAGCGCGGAGCAGATCGCGGCGGCAGTGATGAAGGACCTGCCGCCCTGTAACGTCAATGATCAGCTCTGCGGCAACATCATCCTGCTGCACGATGGAGGTGGCGATCGTCGCGAGACCGTGCGCGCGTTGCCGATGATCATCGAAGGTTTGCGCTCGCGGGGATACGAGATCGTGCCAGTGTACCAATTGCTGGGGAAAACCAAAGCGGATGTTATGCCTCCACTTCGTAGCAACGAGCGCTGGGCGGCGTGGCTGACCTGGATTGGTTTCTGGCTGTGGGGCATAGGGATGGCATCGATCACCTGGATCTTCTTTCTGGGTGATCTGCTGATGACTTCCCGCTTGCTTCTGATTGGCGCGCTCGCCGTTTACGACCGGCTACGCTCGCAGGAGATTGGCGCCCCGGGACAAATCGCAGCTTACAAGCCGAAGGTCGCGGTATTGATTCCCGCTTATAACGAAGAAAAGGTCATAGAGCGCACGGTGCGCTCGGCGCTCGATTCGGACTACCCGAACCTGCATGTGATCGTGATCGACGATGGGTCAAAAGACCGTACGCTGGAAGTGGCACGCCGGGCCTTCGCGCAGGAAGAAGCGGAGGGTCGCGTCCTTATCCTGACCAAGCCGAATGCCGGCAAGGCGGAGGCTCTCAACTACGGATTGGAGCACCTGACGGACGAGGAGATCTTTGTTGGAATTGACGCGGACACCATCATCGCTCCGGATGCGATCTCGCACCTGGTGCCGCACTTCCTGAATTCGAAGATTGGAGCGATCGCCGGGAATGCGAAGGTCGGCAATCGCGTGAACCTGTGGACGCGCTGGCAGGCGCTCGAATACATCAC
>Ga0126373_10003295_pt1 | contig 12052 bp, 12 predicted proteins | sample PanSoiMetPlot_11_FD_92545 | JGI IMG/M metagenome (GOLD analysis project Ga0126373, IMG submission 92545) | Tropical forest soil microbial communities from Panama - MetaG Plot_11 | ecosystem: Environmental > Terrestrial > Soil > Tropical forest > Bulk soil | place: Panama | collected 2016-02-17
GGGCATGAGCGCGGAGCATTCACCGGCGCAGTCGCGCGAAAGCCTGGACGCATTGAACTGGCCGAGAGCGGAACAATCGTGCTGGACGAAGTGGTTGCATTGGCGCCGGCGGTCCAATCAAAGTTGCTGCGTGTTCTGGAGGAAAGAAAGTTTGAGCGGTTGGGCGGCACGGAAACTTTGGAAATGGACGCGCGCTTGATCGCGTTGACGAATGCGAACTTGGAACGGGCAGTCAGCAGTGGTTATTTTCGCGAAGACCTTTATTTCCGGCTGAACGTCCTGGTCATCAAAGTGCCAGCGTTGCGCGAACGGCGGAGAGATATTCGTGCGCTGGCAGAGGATTTCATTAGCCGGCTCGGGCCTGTTCATGGCCGTGCGGGTGCGACGATTGATGGTGGCGCGATGCGGGCTCTGGAAGCGTACGACTGGCCGGGCAACGTGCGCGAACTGAAAAATGTGATTGAGCATGCTCTGATCTTTGCGAAGGGAGAAACGCTAAAGCAGGAGGATTTCCCGTCCACACTTCGCGCGGATTCGGTAGGGCAGACACGCCCGAAGCTACAATCTCTGGAAGAGATGGAGAAGGAAGCGGTGCGGATCACGCTCGAAGCAACGCACTACAAGATCGCTCAGGCGGCAGAGATTCTCGGCATTAGCCGAAAGACATTGCTTGAGAAGAGAAAAAAGTACGGTCTGGTCTGAACGCCGGACAGTTTGCGTCGGCAACGCATGATTAAAATGCGTCTGATTATGCTTGGGCGAACGCGCCGCCCTGAGGTTCGCGGCCTCCTGGACGACTACGTCGCGCGCATCCGGAAGCATGCGGAGATAGAAACAACAGAGCTGCGGGAAACGAGCGATGCGGCTTTCCGGAAACTGAAACTGCCCGACAGAGCCACGGTCGTGTTGCTGGATGAAAAAGGGAAGGAGTTCACATCGACGCAATTTGCCAAATGGCTTGGCGGCATGCGCGATAGAGGTGTTCGCGAGGTCGTTTTCTTATGCGGCGCCGCCGAGGGCTTCCCGAACGATCTTCGCCAGCGAGCCAATCAATCGATTTCGCTATCGCGTTTGACGATGTCGTACGAGCTCGCGCGCGTTTTGCTGACTGAACAGATTTATCGCGCCTTCACGATTTTGGCTGGGCATCCCTACGCGAAATAGGCGGCGCGTAACCGAAAGTTCTGCGAGAATGTTTGCTGATGAGCACCAAAATAACTCACGACAGTAACGCGCCGACGGTTTCGGTGGAATTGGTGATCACCAAACCACTCGAAGATTACGATCTCTTCGAGGTTGAAGCAGAGACGCCAAGAGATGTCGACCCGATGCTGGCCTCACAGGGATTCAAGGACTTAATTGATGATGCGCGCACGATTCTTGAACGAGAATTGGCTGACCGGGGGCTAGAAATTTTACAACTGACGGGCGCCATTTGCCATGATGCAAAGGTTCATCGGCCCGGGATTTGGCTCGTAGTTCGAGAGAAGAGCGCTACAGGCAAGGAAATGTCGGCGGAACACCAGGCGCGCGTAGCGGCGGCGGCCGAAGCAGTGTGCTCGGGCCTCGGACTTTCGTGATCCAGGCCCTGGTTTTGTGGGGGAAAAATGCCGGAAGGCAAAGGGCTGCTGATCGTTTACACCGGCCCGGGGAAAGGAAAGACCACCTGCGCGCTCGGAACTGCATTTCGCGCAGTCGGACAGGGGCTTCGGGTGCTGATGGTGCAGTTCATCAAAGGCTCGTGGCATTATGGAGAATTGGACGCGGCGAAGATGCTGGGTGATGATAGGTTCGAAATCCGGCCGATGGGACGAGGCTTTGTCAAGATCGGCGGTGCAGAGACGGATCCAGAAGATTTGAAACTGTGCCAGCAGTGCTGGAATTTCGGCAAAGAGCAGATTTACACCAGAAAGTATGACCTCGTGATTCTGGATGAGATCAACTACGTCATCAGCTACAAAATGCTTGATGGCGAGGAAGTGGCCGGGGCGCTCGCGAAGCGGCCCGAAGAGGTGCACGTGATCTGCACCGGACGAAACGCGCATCCGAAGCTCGTGGAAGCGGCGGACCTGGTCACGGAAATGCGCGAAGTGAAGCATCCTTACACGAAAGGCATTCTCGCTCAGCGCGGGATCGATTACTGAGACAGCCGGACTCAAGTTATGGCCTGGTTCAAAAAAGAAAATAAGCCTACGGAAGCGCCACCAAGCGAGGAGCGCCGCGTCAAAACGGAAGGCTTGTGGATCAAGTGCGAGAACTGCCGGTCAATCATTTGGAAAAAAGATCTGGAAGCCAATTGGGAAGTATGTCCGAAGTGCGAACATCATTTTCGGTTGAGTGCGAAAAGGCGTCTGGATCTACTGCTGGATGATGGCAAATGGACTGAGCGCGATGCGGATTTGGCGTCGACAGACCCGCTAAAATTCGTGGACATAAAGCCGTACACACAGCGGCTGCGCGAAGCTCAGGACAGACTCGGCATCAACGACGCCGTTCTCACTGCCGAAGGCCGTTTGAACCGGCGGCCGGTCATCTGCTGCTCCATGGAATTTGCTTTCGCGGGCGGCTCGATGGGAGCGGTGGTCGGAGAAAAAGTGACGCGCGCTGCAGAACGTTCCGCCGAACGAAAAACGCCGCTGGTCATCGTTTCATGCTCAGGAGGAGCACGAATGCAGGAAGGAGTGGTCAGCCTGATGCAGTTGGCAAAAGTTTCCGCTGCCCTTGCCCGTCTGGACGAAGCGCGTGTGCCGTATATTTCTGTGCTTACAGACCCCACCACTGGCGGGGTCACAGCAAGCTTTGCAATGCTGGGCGACTTGAATATAGCCGAGCCCGCTGCGCTAATTGGCTTTGCCGGGCCTCGCGTAATCGAACAGACGATTCGCCAGAAGCTTCCGGAGGGATTCCAGCGCGCGGAGTTCCTGCTGGAGCACGGATTTCTCGACGCCATCGTGCCGCGCAAGGAACTAAAAAGCTACATCGGACGCTCGCTCGATTTCTTTCTCAACTGAAATGAACTACGACGAGTCGGTTCGCCGGTTGCTTTTGCTTGGGAAAGAGCTGGCTTCGCCGCAGCAGGCGCGCGTTCAGAAATTCGATCTCGAGAATATCCGCGTGCTCGCAAGCTATTTGGGTTCACCGCACCGTGCGATTCCCTGCGCACATATTGCGGGCACAAACGGCAAAGGTTCGACGGCAGCGATGCTGGAATCCATTCTACGCGCTTCAGGGCTTTCCACCGGATTGTTCACCTCGCCGCATCTCGAACGCATCAATGAACGCATCGCATTCAACGGCCAGCCGATTTCGGACGACGACTTCGCGGCAGAATTCGAATGTGTGCAATCCGCGATCGAACACTTGCTGGCGACGGGCGAACTGGCCGCGCATCCGACCTACTTCGAGTGCGTAACAGCGATGGCCTGCCACGCTTTCGCGAGGCATCACGTGGATTTCGCCGTCTACGAAGTGGGAATGGGGGGGCGATTGGATTCGACGAACTTGGTTCAGCCTGAAGTGGCCGTCATTACGCAGATTGAACTCGACCACGAGAATTTCCTCGGACACTCGATTGCGGAAATCGCCGCCGAGAAAGCCGGGATTATCAAGCCGGGCGGCTGGGTTGTGAGTGCTGCCGAAGGGCCGGAAGCGCGCGAAGTGATTCGGCGGCGGGCGGCGGCACTCGATGCAAAGCTCGTGGAGATCGACGAGGAATGGACGATCGAGAGGACGGCCGTCACAGACGGATGTTATCGAGCCGAAGCTCGCGCGAAGGGTTCTGGCAAGCCCTTGAATCTTGAGTTGCCCCTTCCTGGCCGATTTCAGGTACGAAATTCCCTAACTGCGGCGACCGCTGCACGGCTGTTGGCGGCGCGAGGCTTTTCGGTTAGCGACGATGCCATTGAGCTCGGAATTCGGCAAACGCGGTGGCCCGGCCGCCTGGAACGACTGTCTACCCGCCCAGCAGTCTTTCTCGATGGGGCGCACAACCCGGCGGCAGCGCGGGAACTCGCGGCGTTCTGGAAGGAGCATTTTGCTGGTCAGCGCATTTGGCTTATTTACGGAGCCCTGCGTGACAAGGCCGTCGATGAAGTCGCTGGGTTGCTTTTCCCGGACGTATATTACGTATTTGTAACAGAACCACAAGTGTCACGGGCGATTTCTGCATCGCTTGTGGCAGAGATGACGTCGCACCTAGCGCGATCATCTGAGATTATTGCAAACCCTGAGCAGGCTTTTCAAAGGGCGCTGTCCCTCGCGGCACCGGGCGACGCCGTGTTTGTGACGGGTTCGCTCTATTTGGTGGGCCAGCTGCGCGCCTTCTGGATCCGGTCACAGCGAACCGACAGAGTCCCATCCCCTGGCGAAATCCCTGCTGTGTAACAAACTGAGACCAACCCTTTGGCCGTCTCTGCGGCGCTAACGCCTGAAAATTAACGATAAGAGGCCTGTGTTCGTTCGCGAACATTGAAATGCCATTGACGGACACATTGTCATGTTTCCCAAAAGTGAAACAGTTGGGGAAGCAGAGGGGTTTCAAGAGTATACGTGACAAACTATTTTGCCAACCTACGGCAACCCAATTGCGATTTCTGCGTCTAATCACGGTAATGGGTGGTGAGGCGGAATGCCCGAGAGTGATGATGCAGAGTCAACTGCAAACACGACAACGGCTGATTGAGCTATTCGGACGAGGCCCTGCCCTTCTGTCCGACGCACTGCGCCGCTGTCCCAAGAAGATGTGGCTGTACCGTCCGGCTCCGCAGCGCTGGAGCACCCACGAAATCATTCTTCATCTTGCGGACAGCGAGGCTTACGCCTATATTTGCTGCCGCCAGTTCATCGCCGAGCCTGGTTCAGGCGTGGCCGAATATGATGCTGCGGCTTGGGCTGCAACATTGGGCTATTTCCACCAGAGTACGCGGGAAGCCCTCGGGCTGGTCTCCCGACTACGTAATATGACTCACCAGTTACTGCGCTTCGTTCCAGATTCTGTGTGGGCGCATACGACTCAGCTCCCCAGAAAGGGAACAATCAGTTTGGATCAATGGATTGAGATTCAGGCGAAACACATTCCCCACCACATAGAACAGATCAATCGAAATTTTGAGGACTGGTCGAAAACGCACCGCCAGCGCAAGCCGGCAACCCGCCTTACCGCTCGCCCTGTAGGCAAACAAGTTCTTCTTGCCCCCCTAGGATAGGTCTTCAATTCAGTCAAGCTGCGAGCTGCCCCCGCCTCTCCTCTAAGTTCGTTCTCATACGCCACGCCCGCGCTAAACTTGTGATGTACGGATGGTTAACACAAAGAGCTACGACGTCGCAGGTCCCTTAGACGCTCACGCAATTGTTTTCTTGCACGGGATGCGTGTCACGCGCCGAATGTGGCAGCCGCAAATGGATTCTCTCGCGGCAGAATTCCGCGTAATCGCCCCGGACTTGGCAGGGCACGGAGCGCTCCGAAGAGAGCCATTCCACGTGGAAACTTGCATCGCAGAAATCGCTCGAGTCGTGGATGACGCGGCTAACGGGCGTGCGCTCGTGGTAGGACTTTCGCTCGGCGGATACATGGCCATGGAATTCGGTGCACGTTATCCGCAGAAAGCCGCCGGACTCGTCATCGCAAGTGCGTCGGTCGAACCACGCGGCTGGTACAACATCCCTTACCGAATACTGTCTCGAACTATGGATAAGGTTCCGGAGCCGTTGGCGAATGCGTTGAACCGTTGGTTGTTTCTTCTCGTTTACGGGAAGAAGCGGGCGCAGCCCCTGATCGTTGGAGGGTTTTTCATGCGCGGAGGTGCATCCGGCATTCGTGAAGTGATGAAACGTGAGTATGTGCCAAAGCTCGCTGCGTATCCCGGTCCCGTGTTGCTACTGAACGGCGCAAGGGACTTGGGTTTCCGGATGCACGAGAAACGCTTCCTTGCGGCGGCGAAAAGAGGGCGATTGCAAGTAATTCCGCACGCCTTTCACATCGCAAATATTGACCAACCGGAGGCTTTTTCTGACGCGGTCCGCCGTTTTGCACGATCAATCGAGTGGTAAACCAAGCGCGCGGACAATATTGCCCGCCTCTCCGGCGGATGGTACGATTGAGCTCGCATGCTCATTCAAAATAATCGAGAAAGCCGGCCGCGTATCGGCGTCCCGTATCGCAAGCTGGCTGAACAACTTAACGGCATACACGAAAAGTACGGCATGTATGTCCGTTCGGTCGAACATGCTGGCGGCACGGCCGTGCCAATTGCCTTGAACCTGTCTTCCGACGAACTGGAACGGCAGGCTTGCGACTTGGATGCCGTCGTATTGCCGGGCAGCCCCGCCGATGTTGACCCGTCGCATTACGGTTCGGCGCGCGGCCCGCATACAGCCGACGCCGACATTGCTCGGGACGCTACGGATCTCGCGCTCTTGCGCCACTGCTTCAGCGAAAGCAAGCCGGTTCTCGCAATCTGTTACGGAGTCCAGATCTTGAACGTGTATCTCGGCGGCTCATTAATCCAGGACATTCCGAGCGAAGTGCAAACGAATACGAAGCACGCGGCTGAGAAAGGCGCATCTGAGGCTTTCCACGACGTGATCATTGAGGCGGAAAGCCGGATCGCATGCCTCGCGGAATACTCAAAGCAGAGAGTAAACAGTTCACATCATCAAGCGATTCACGAGCCCGGTCGTGGCCTGCGCGTCACCGCGCGCGCAGACGACGGTATTGTTGAAGCCGCGGAGTGGGGTGGCGACTCAAATTGGGTTATCGGTGTTCAATGGCATCCAGAGCGGATGACCGACAACGATCCATTTGCGAGAAAACTGTTTGAAAGCTTAGTTGCGGCGGCTCGTAATGCCGCGGTGCGTGGATAGGACCATCGAGCAGTTGCTTTCGGCGAAGACGGTTTCAATTTCGAAATTTGAGATCGCCGCAACAAAATGTTTCGAGGGGATCGTGATTTCATTGGCGGGGAAATCGGCGCTGATTACCGGAGGCTCGCGAGGAATTGGCGCAGCGTCTGTGAAGTATTTCGCGCAGGCGGGCGCAGATGTGGTTTTCAACTATCATCGCAGCCAAGCAGCAGCGGCCCAACTGGAACAGGAAGCGCGCAAGCACGGCACGCGAGTTGAGTCTTGCAAAGCAGATCTCAGTCGCGACAAGGACGGAAAAAAGCTCGTTGAGTTCGCAAAGGAGCGCTTGGGACGCTTGGACATCCTAGTCGCGAACGCGGGCATCTGGAATGTTAAGGACATTCCAATTGAAGATATGTCCGAACGCGATTGGGATGAGATGATTCGCGTCAACTTGAACAGCGTCTACTCCGTTATTCACCATGCTGTACCGCATATGATTGCCCAAAAGACAGGCAGAATTGTTGCCGTTAGCTCTACGGCTGGCCAACGAGGCGAGGCAATGCACAGCCACTACGGAGCCTCAAAGGGAGCCATTATCAGCTTTGTGAAGGGGCTTTCGACAGAGCTTGCGCGCCATAACATTCTGGTGAATTGCGTAGCTCCTGGTTGGGTTGATACAGAAATGTCGAAGCCAGTTCTGAAAACCAAGTCGGGAATGAAATTCGCGACCGGCGCGATACCGCTCGGCCGCGTGGGAACAGCGGAAGAAATCGCCGGCGCGATCCTGTTTTTGGCATCGGACTTGGCCACGTTCATCACCGGCGAAATACTGAACGTCAACGGGGGCGCCGTCCTGTGCGGATAACGCGTTGGCTTTTCGCTGTGACGATTGCTGCCTTGTTTCTGCTTGGTGTGAGCGTTCCAGCGCAAGCGCAAGATGGTGAAATCCTGTTGCCGGAGCAGAGCGCGGCAAAAGCGAAGCAATTGTTGCAGGAAATGATCCAAGCCCTCGGTGGCCCCGCGTACTTGAATATGAAGGACTCAACGTGCCAGGGTCGGCTTGGTTCCTTTGGACATTCTGGAGCGCTGAGCGGATACGACGTATTCACGGATTTCGTCAAGCTCCCGGACAAAGACCGCACAGAATTCTCGAAGAAACGCAATATCATCAATGTTTCCAATGGCAATCAGGGCTGGGTGCTCGACCGCGGCGGCGTGAGCCAAGAACCAGCGAGTCAAATTGCGGACAATCAACACGAGCAGCAAGTTGATCTGGATTACATTCTGCGCTATCGCCTGAACGAAGCGGGCATGATTTTCCGCTACATCGGATCGGACATCGTAGATTTAAAAGAGGCCGACTGGGTCGAGATCGATGATCCAGAAGGTCACGAGATTCGCGTCGCCATCGCCAAGCTGACCCATTTTCCAATCCGCAAGGAAGTGGCGGGGCGTGACCCCGTTACGCACGTGCGAACGGAAGAAGTGGATTACTATTCGAATTTCGAGAACGTCAGCGGTGTGCAGCTCTACTTCGGTCAAACGCACATTAAGAACGGAATGAAAGTGTTTCAAGTTTTTTATGATCCCAGTGGATGCAAAATCAACACCGGTCTGCAGGATTCCTTTTTCACGAAAGAATCGCTCGAGCAACGCTGGGCGCAGGTAGGCAAGAAGGGCAAAAAGGAAAAGAGCAAGGATAAAGATAAGGACAACGGAAGCGATAAATCAGGACGCTGATCTTCTCTCTCTCTGCGAACAGCACACCCCTCGGCAGCAGTTTTCTGTTAGACTCCGCGACGATTAGAGAATTACGGAGGGCACTATGCTTCGTCGTCGCGAGTTCATTCAGCGTGCTGCAGTCGCCGCCACTCTGCTTGGCATTCCTCTCTCACGAGCCGAAGCGTTAGGGCAAATCACAGTTGAAAATCCGCCAATGCCGTCATCGGACCTGTACACGTCCGACCCGGCCCGGTATTGGGCGGAGATGCGCCGGCAGTGGCTGCTGGCGTCGGATTACATCAACCTGAACTGCGGATCGGTCGGTTGCTCGCCCTTGCCTGTTTTGCGAGCGATGATCGAGCACATTCTGACGGCCGAAGAGTTTCGTGAACCCGCCTATCCGTGGTTTGGCTACGACGAAAACGACCATCTCAAACAGACTATCGCGGCGCTCGCGCAATTCGTTCACGCGAATGACGACGAACTGGCGCTCGTGCGCAACGCTACCGAGGCCAACAACATCATCGCTAACGGAATCGACATGAAGCCCGGCGAAGAAGTGCTGATGAGCGACCAGGAACACCCGGGCGGATATTCGCCTTGGGACGTGAAAGCGGCCCGGTACGGCGTCAAGATAAACAAGGTAAACATACCCAGACCTCCTCATTCGGTGGACGAAGTTGTTGACCTGTTTGAACGTGCAATCACGCCCAAAACTCGGATGGTGTTCTTCAGCCACATTACCACGGCGACCGGCGTGATTCTCCCAGCAAAAGAGATTTGCGCGATGGCGCGGCGCCACGGCGTCCTCTCGGGGGTGGACGGCGCGCATGCGATTGGACAAATCCCGCTCGATTTGCACGACATGGGTTGCGATTTTTACGGGTCAAGCCCGCACAAGTGGCTCATGGCGCCGAAAGGCACTGGCTTTCTCTATATACGCGAAGACCGCATGAAGGACTTGTGGGCGCACACGGCCACAGCGAATTGGAACAACTACGACATCAAGGCCTACCGGTTTTCTTGGATCGGAACGTCGAACCTCTCAGTCATGGTCGGTTTGCGCGCCGCACTGGATTTCTTCAATCAAGTAGGTCCCGACCGTATTTACAAGCGCCAGCATGAATTGGCTACGCAGGTCCGCGACCGCCTGCTGAAATATCCAAATTTGAAGACCGTGAACGCAAGTAGAGATGAATTCTTCAATGCGCTAGTCAGCATGGAAGTTACGCCGCCCCTTCCCGCAGGTGCGACAACAGGAGGTTTGAAAAAAGCGATGGACGAATGCGCTGCGCGAAATATTCGCGTGGTTGGTGACGCGACGCACATGCGCGTCTCGACGAACATCTTCACGCAGCCGACCGAACTTGACCTGTTTTACGACGCCGTCGACGCCGGCATGCGTACCTGAGAATCACGGGTACCGCTAACGGCGGCGCGCTCTCGGAAGAGTGTGACGGTGTTTTTGCCTGGACGGCTCGACGCGTTATAATTCTCTGATGCGGACGAAACAAAATCGACCTCGAATACGCAGCACAACGGTCCTGTGTGTGCGGAAGGACGGCAACGTTGTAATGGCCGGCGACGGGCAGGTAACGTTGGGTGAAGGCGTTGTAAAACACAACGCCAAGAAAATCCGTCGTCTTTTCAGCGATAAGATATTGGCGGGATTCGCCGGCAGCACCGCTGATGCCCTTTCGCTTTTCACGCGCTTCGAAAACAAGTTGCAGGAATTCCACGGCAATCTGGCGCGCGCCGCGGTGGAGCTTTCAAAGGAGTGGCGAACCGACCGCTCCCTGCGGCATCTGGAAGCTTTACTCATCGTCGCGGATTCGAAATCCACATTTCTACTTTCGGGCAATGGCGACGTGATCGAGCCGGACGACGGAATCTGCGCGATTGGTTCGGGTGGCCCTTACGCTCTTTCGGCTGCCAGAGCGCTCGCGAAACACACGAAAATGAGTGTGAAGGATATCGCACAAGAAGCCATGCGCATCGCGAGCGAAATCTGCATCTATACGAATGGGACGTTTGTGATTGAGGAACTTTAGAGCCGGGGCGGGGCTGTGAACGATAAGAAAGACGAAAAGAACATGGTGATTTATCTCAACGGCGAACAGCAGGCGGCAGAGGCGGAACAGCTCCCGTCATTCGATGAATTAACACCGCGCGAAATTGTCGCGGAGCTCGACAAGTACATCGTGGGCCAGAATCCGGCGAAGCGCGCGGTCGCTGTGGCGCTGCGCAATCGCGTGCGCAGGCAGAAACTGCAGCCTGAGATGGCAGAAGATGTTTTGCCCAAAAACATTTTAATGATTGGGCCCACGGGTGTGGGAAAAACCGAAATCGCACGGCGGCTTGCGCGGCTTGCGGGGTGTCCGTTCGTAAAAGTGGAAGCCTCGAAATACACCGAAGTCGGTTATGTGGGCCGCGACGTGGAATCCATGGTCCGCGATCTGGTCGAAGTTGCAATTGACATGGTACGGGAAGAAAAGTTGGACGAAGTCGCAGAGCGCGCCGAACAGGCTGCGGAAGAGCGCCTGTTGGATCTGCTCCTGCCGTCATCGCCTCCGCCGCCGACTGTCGAGAGCACTGAACCAAACACGGAAGCGCAGAACCGCGAAGTAGCGCAGCGGACGCGCGAAAAGCTCCGGGCTCAATTGCGCGAAGGCAAGCTCGACCAGCGGATGGTCGAAGTGGAAGTCCGTGAACGAATGACTCCGGCATTCGAGATCGTTTCGAGCCAGGGCGTCGAGGAGATGGACATCAACGTCAAGGACATGCTCTCCGGCATCTTCGGGCAGCAGAAGAAAAAGCGCAAAATGACCGTCGCAGAAGCCTACGACTATTTGATTCAGGAGGAAGAAAGCAAGCTGTTGGATATGGAGCAGGTGACGCGCATCGCCGTGGACCGTGTCGAGCAAATGGGCATCCTGTTTATCGACGAAGTCGACAAAATCGCTGGCCGCGAATCGGGACACGGGCCGGACGTATCGCGCGAGGGCGTGCAGCGAGATATTCTGCCGATCGTCGAGGGAACCACCGTGAACACACGGTACGGAATGGTTCGCACGGACCATGTGCTCTTCATCGCCGCCGGAGCGTTTCATACAACCAAACCCTCCGACCTGATCCCTGAGCTTCAAGGACGTTTTCCGATACGCGTGGAGCTCAGCTCGCTGAGCGAAAATGATTTCGTCCGCATTTTGACCGAGCCGAAGAACGCACTGATTAAGCAGTCGATTGCGCTGCTCGATACGGAAGGGTTGAAGGTCACGTTTAGCGATGACGGCGTGGCAGCGATTGCGCGATTCGCGGCGCTCGTCAACGATCAGACGGAAAACATTGGCGCACGGCGGCTGCATACGATTCTCGAGAAAGTTCTCGAGGAGATTTCCTTCGATGCGCCGGACATGAAAAAACGAAGCATCAAGATCGACGCCGCGTACGTGCAAAAACAGCTTTCCGACGTCGTGAAAGACCAGGA
>Ga0126373_10003296_pt1 | contig 12051 bp, 9 predicted proteins | sample PanSoiMetPlot_11_FD_92545 | JGI IMG/M metagenome (GOLD analysis project Ga0126373, IMG submission 92545) | Tropical forest soil microbial communities from Panama - MetaG Plot_11 | ecosystem: Environmental > Terrestrial > Soil > Tropical forest > Bulk soil | place: Panama | collected 2016-02-17
ACGTCGCGGCGATCGATGCCGTAGCCGTCGGCGACAAACTTGTCCTCGCCGACGCGATCATGAACCAAAACCGTGTCGGCGTCCCCACGGGCGGCCTGCGCGAGCGCATGGCCCGTTCCGACTGCGACGACGCGAACGTCTATGCCGGTCGCCGCCTGAAAGACTGGTAAGATGTGATCAAATAGTCCTGAATCTCGCGTCGATGTCGTCGAACTAAGCGTGATAAAACCATCGGCGGCGTGAGCGACACTCGCGGAAAGAATCAATAGCAGCAGGGCAGAAATTCGGATCATTGACGGTCCCAACGCCGCCCTCAATCTCGGCTCTATCGCTGTATATACCGATCCAGCGTCAATGTCCGTTTTGGATCCGCATTCTGCGGATAGGCGCCGATGTCCGCTCGGCGAATATTTGATTTAGCTCAAATGGATAGTGATTTATATCAGTTATTAAACAGCAAACATGCGGGGATGGGTCTGAGGTCTTGGATCTGGACTTCATGAAACTGCGTACTGCGTTGCTGGTTGTATGCACGGCGTTGATGGTTTGGATCGTCACCGCGTTGCCGGCATATTCAGCAACACGGCACGTTGTTCTGCTCTTCGGCGAGCGCCCCGAGTTGCCCGCTCTCGCGGTTCTCCAGGCCGATCTCGTCCGAACCCTTAGCGCAAACTCAACAGATCGTGTGGAGATCTACAACGAGTCGATGGACCTCTCTCGGTTCGGCTCGAACAATTACCAACTGTTTCTGCGTGATGTCCTTCAAAGAAAATATGCAGACAAGAAAATCGACGTGGCCATTGCCATCTATCCAGCCTCAATTGAATTCTTGCTGAATTATGGATCGGTCGTCTTTCCTGGGACGCCGATCGTCTTTTGCGCGATCGACAAAACAGAACTTGGCAATCGGGTGTTGCCTGCTCACGTCCGCGGCATTCTCTTAAAGCGAGAGTTCGCGCCCACAGTCGAAATTGCGCTCAGCCTGCATCCCAAGACAGAACGCGCCGTCGTTGTTGCTGGCACTTCGGACTTCGACAAAAGGCTCCTCGAACTGGCGAGAATAGACTTTGGTTTTTATGAGAGCCGCCTCGATTTCCAATACCTGACGACATTACCTTTGCAAGATTTGCTTACCGAACTGTCGCGTCTACCGCCGCGGACCCTTGTGTTCTACACGACTGTCTTTCGAGACGGCGCTGGCGAGACCTTCGTCCCACGTGAGGTAGTGGAACGTGTTTCGGCGGCGGCGAATGCACCAACTTACGGTTTCTTTGATCAATTCGTCGGTCGAGGGCTCGTCGGCGGAAAAGTTAACAGTCTTTCAGCGCATGGCGTGGAGGCGGGTAAGCTTGCGTTAGAGGTGCTATCAGGCACGGAAGCGTCGAGGCCTCAGGTTGCTGAGGTGCCAACAAACAAGATTCTTTTTGACTGGCGGCAGCTGCAACGATGGGGAATTACCGAACCAAAGCTGCCTGCAGGTAGTGAAATCCGTTTTCGCGAAACGAGCGCATGGGAGCTGTACAAGCTGCAAATTTTGGCGATCACCGCCGCGATCTTTGCGCAGGCTACGCTCATCGCCTGGTTGCTGCTTGAACGTCAATACCGCCACCGCGCCGAAAGAAGGGCACGTGAGACTTTCGCAGAGCTTACGCACGTGAACCGAATGGCAACAGCCGGCGAGCTCTCAGCCGCCATTGCCCATGAAATCAGACAACCTATCACTGGCATGGTGACAATGGCCAATGCGGCCTTGCGGTGGTTGTCAAGAGACAAACCCGAAATTGGCCGGGCCCGGGACGTATTGAACAAGGTTGTGGCGGCCGGTCATCAGGCAAGTGACGTAATCACGAACGTCCACGGGTTATTCGGGAAGGATACGCAGGAGAAAACTTCCACGGGCTTCAATAAGCTGATTCAGTCAGTTCTGTCGGTGGTTTCTGTAGACCTGCGCAAGCACAACATTGAAACTCAGGCAAACCTGAGCGACCAACTTCCACCTGTCGTCGGCAATGAGGTCCAGTTACAGCAGGTGATTTTGAATCTGGTGATGAATGCCATTGAGTCGATGGATTCGGCAGAACCGCGCGTCCTATCCATAAAATCGGAAACTACCGAACACAATGGCGTACATGTCTCAATCGCGGACACCGGAAAAGGTATTGATATTGCCGACCTCAATCGCGTTTTTAAACCAATGTTCACGACCAAGGCCCGCGGGATGGGAATGGGTCTTGCGATCTGTAAGTCGATCATCGAGAGCCACCATGGCCGGATCTGGGTGACGGCTGGTGCGCCTAGAGGCTCGATTTTTCAATTTGAATTGCCGGCCGACGGCACCAAGCATTAGATCAACATGCGTAATGGCCAATGTCCGCTTTGGATCAAAAACAGACATCAGCGAATGTCCGCGTGATGTCCGCTTTACCCCCGAAAGCGGACATTGGTTCAGCGTCTCGGCATGTCCGCTTTGTGCCAAAAGCGGACATTCAGAGGAGCGTTCCCATGCGCGTTGACCCTGGTCTTCACAAACCTGCAGACATTGTGACGTGCCCCGTCTTGTACAAGCCGATGGCTCGGGCGGCTGCTGGTGACAGGTCGATGTCTCTACCTCGAACCCATGGGCCGCGGTCGTTGATGCGAACCGTGACGCATCCGCTGTGACAAACGCGAACCTGGGCGCCGAACGGTAGCCTGCGATGGGCGGCTGTCATTGCTGCACAATTTAGCCGTTCTCCGCTCGCGGTCTTGTGGCCGCAGAGACCGTCACTTCCGCCATAGATGCTCGCGACTTCCGCATGCGCAGTGACGACTGAAAACAGCAGCACAATCGCAGCAATACCGTTACAACAAACCAGCCCCTTCAATGCGGCCTCCCCCGTGCAATTACCCCGACGAATCGAATCCAGATCTTTGCATCAAAAAAGGCTGTGGCATAAGTTGGATCAATAAAGGTCAGAAATTCGGCAAGCTAATAAACGCGTCGACATTTTACCTTTCGGTGCAGCTGAACGGCTGCGCTTTGATCTGAAGGAGAAACACAATGTCTAAAAGAAGTGGAATACGGCGCGCGTGCACATCTGAACACGTTCGGTGAGTCCGAAGCGTATGACATTTCTGCCACACCGGATGAATATTTTCTAACGAGGGCGATGCGCCTTATTGCGACCAATGTCACTGCACCTGAGCGAATTGATCGAATGTTACCTGCCTGCATTTAAACATCTGTCCTGCGCATTTCGGCCGCGACGCTAAGTGATGATGGCCTTGGGACACAAGGACAGGCCACCAATCGTCAGCCTTTCAGGGTCGTCGTGCGATTTTCAGCAAATCCAAAATCAGCTCTGATTACGTCGGATTGAAGCCAACGTGGAAAGTGAACTGCTTTTGGTTGCCATGATCGTTAGCGCTTAGGGCGTAGCACCATGATCGAATCGGTCATGTATATCGGGATCGGGTTCTTGGTCGCGACCTTGCTCGGTCTGTTGTTCATTCCGCTGGTGCATAATCGCGCGGAGCGGTTGACCACGAAGCGGCTGGAAGCCTCAATGGCGCAGTCGACCGCCGAAATCTTCGCTGATAAGGATCACCTTCGCGCCGAATTCGCCATGTCGACCCGACGCCTCGAAATGGATATCGAAAGGATAAAAGCGAAGGCGACGACGCAAGCCGCCGAACTTGGCAGGAAGACCAACACTATCAATGAGCTCAAGAAAGAGTTGGCCGAGAACAAAGTGACGAATTTGGCGCTCGAGACGCGCGACAGGACGCTGCGCGACCAATTGCGTGCTCGCGAGAAAGAATATCAGATAAAATCTAGAGCGCTGAGCGAAGCGGAACGTCAGCTCGCCGATAAGGAAACTGAACTGACAAGGCTGTTGGGCGGGCGAGCGCTGATTGCCAGCTAATCCTGGTCTTCAACCACCGCTATAACACGCTTAGCGAATCGGCGGCACGGCTTTGCGATGCCGATGTTACGGCGATGCACCGCCAACAGGCTGGGAAGCATAGGGGAAGAGTCAGGGCGCGCCGGTGGCGTCACACCCTCGATCTCTTTGTGCCCATCTGCGTGGACGATGATCCTAGTAAAAGTAATTTGCGCCTCTGCACCGCCGTCTGATTCAGGAATCGATAGCGTTGAGGGGAGGATCTTGGCCAGGAGTCCTGCGCTTCGGGGCATCAGCGCCAACGCACACTGAACCGCACCAAAGCTGGGGCCAGCTAGTCGTTCGTGAGAGGACTGAAACCCACATCGCCATACCGTAACACTTGACTTAGTCAACTATTCTGCCGAGGCTTTAGCGATGACCGCTGCACCGCACGAGAACCGGGTCACGGCCATGCGCCGCTTCAACCGCTTCTATACGCGGCAGATCGGGGTGTTGCGCAAGACTTTTCTCGACAGCCCCTATTCGCTCGCGGAAGCGCGCGTCCTGTATGAAATCGCCAGTCACGGTGCGCCGACCGCAAGCGAGATCGCACTCAATCTCGATCTCGATGCCGGATATCTCAGCCGCGTGCTGCGTAATTTCGAAAAGCGCGGCTTGATCCGCAAGACAATGTCGCCGAAGGACGCGCGGCAAAGCCATCTGACGCTGACCACCCGCGGCAGGAAATCGTTCACGCCGCTTGACGCACGCTCGCAGCGCGCCGCCGCCGCCATGCTGGAAAAGCTCGCGCCCGCCGATCAGGCGCGGCTGATCGAAGCGATGGTCAGGATCGAAAACCTGCTCGGCGGATGCGCGCAATCCGAGCCGGCCCCGCTGGGAAGTTACATTTTGCGTCCGCCACGGCCAGGCGATTTCGGCTGGATCGTCAAGCGTCACGCCGAGCTTTACGCGCAGGAATATCGCTGGCTCGAGCCCTTCGAGGGCGTGTGCGCGCAGATCGTCGCCGATTTCGTCAACAAATTCGATGAAAGGCGCGAGCGTTGCTGGATCGCCGAGATCGACGGGGAAAACGCCGGAACGGTAATGGTCGTGAATGACGGCGATAGCGTCGCGCGCCTGCGGCTTCTGCTGGTCGAGCCGAGCGCGCGCGGACTTGGCATCGGCGAGCGGCTGACCGATGAAGCTATTCGCTTCGCCCGCGGCGCCGGCTACCGCAAGATGACGTTATGGACGCATAGCGTGCTCACCGCGGCTCGGCATATCTATCAAAAGGCCGGGTTCAAGCTCACGCACATTGAACCGCACCAAAGCTGGGGCCAGCCAGTCGTGAGCGAGCACTATGATTTCGAGTTGTAGCGGTAGCGCACCTGGACAAATGCTGCCGGTGGCCTACCCTTTTTGGCGCTGTCAGGAGGGGGCAGCTGGGGCTGGGGTTTTCAGGGGTCAGGTTGCACGGCAGAAATCCTGAACCCCTCATGTCCGCTTTGGGTCATAAGCGGACATTGAAGCGCTTCCATCCGATGTCCGCTTTACCCCCGAAAGTGGACATTGGAACTCAGTCGTGGAATGTCCGCTTTGTGCTAAAAGCAGACATTCAGGCTGCCTGCTGGACCCGATTATCGATCTCATTGCGGAGCAGAGGGAAATCAATCGGCTTGGTCAGCAGAGCTTCGGCGCCGCGTTCCAATGCCTTTCGCTTGGTCTCGGCATCGCCATAGGCCGTAATCATAATTACGGGTACATCAGGCCGCAGAGCCTTGGCCTTGGGCAGGAGCTCTAAGCCTGTCATCTCCGGCATGTTGATGTCCGAAAGGATTAAAATGAGCGACGCATCGCCGGCATTGGCAATCTTCTCAAGTGCGCCGGCACCGGATTGGGCGAAGTCCATGGTGAAGCGCCCAGCGCGCAAATCTCGCCGGAACTGCTGGCGAAACAGAATCTCAACGTCCGGTTCATCATCAACAACTAGGATGAGGAGATTCATGTCTAGCCCCCTGACTGCACCGGAAATGCTCCGGTCCGTGGTAGCACAATTCGGATTTCGGTAAACTCGCCGGGTTTGCTGTCGACTTCAATCGTCCCGGCATGTTGCTTCACAACAATATCGTGGCTGATTGAGAGGCCAAGTCCGGTGCCTTCTCCCGCCGGCTTGGTCGTAAAGAACGGGTTGAACATTTTCTCCCTGACCTCAGGTGGAATACCAGATCCGTTGTCGCGGATCCTGATCTCGACCCGATCGCCAAGGTCTTTCGTGCTGGCTGCAAGGATCGGCTCATATTCGTCATTAGCAACTTCCGCCTTGCGTTTAGTCGCCGCATAAAAGCCATTTGAAATCAAGTTCAGCAGGACCCGGCTGATCTCTTGCGGGTAAAGATCCGCTTCGCCGGCAGTCGGATCGAACGAGCGCTGCAACGTGATGGTAAAGCCCTGCTTTTCGGCTCGAGCACCGTGATAGGCAAGGTTGAGGCTTTCGTCGACGATCGCATTGATGTCAACGGACCGATGTTCACCTGAGCCTTCGCGTGAGTGCAGCAACATGTTCTTCACGATAGAATCGGCCCGCTTGCCGTGCTGCGCGATCTTTTCGAGATTGCCACGTAGAGTCTCCGCCAGCTCTGTCAATTCACCGCGTGTTTTCTTATCCACCTTCACATGACTCAAAGCCTCTTCGAGCTCCTCGATCAGCTCTCCTGAAAGGTTCGAAAAATTGTTGACGAAGTTAAGTGGATTCTTGATCTCATGCGCAATGCCGGCAGTGAGCTGACCAAGCGACGCGAGCTTTTGTGTTTGCACCAGCCGGTCTTGTGTATTACGCAGGGTTTCTAGTGATGTGGCGAGTTCGCGCGTGCGGGCCTCCACACTTTCGAACAAGCGCACGTTCTCAATCGCAATGGCCGCCTGGTCGGCGAAGGTCATCGCGAGATCAATTTGCTTTTCTGTGAAGCGGCGCACGTCTTTACGCGTCAACGCCAACACGCCAATGGGCACGCCCTCGCGCATCATGGGGACGCCGATAGCCGTGTGAAATTCTCCGATTTCTAACCCGGCAGAAAATGTGTATTCGGGATCTGATTTTATATCCTCAATGTGGATAACCCGCCCTTCGACCAGGGCTCGTCCGGCAACGGAACTTCGATCAAGATCGACCGGTGATGCGTGAATATAGGTGGAATACTCGGAGGAGTGTCCATAAGTCGCAGAGCGATAGAACTTTCCTTCGATCTGGCGGCTAATCGTCCCCTGGTTCGCGTCACACAGGCGCGCAGCTGATTCAATCAGCGTATTGAGGACTGTCTGCAAATCGAATGTCGACCGACTGATGACCTTGAGCACGTCGGCGGTAGCCGTTTGCTGCTGTAAGGACTCCGTCAAATCCTCGGTGCGCGCTTGCACTTCGTCGAACAGGCGCACATTGCGAATTGCGATCACGGCCTGATCCGCGAAGGCCTGCAGCAGCGCGATTTGGCGTTCGGGAAAAGATCCGGCATGAGCACGAGCAACGGCGATCGCCCCGATTGGATTACCCTCATGCAGTAACGGCACCCCGACAATGCTTCGATAGTTCGCGGTGCGGGCGAGGCGTTGGGGTTGCCCGCCATAGGCGGCATCAGCCTGAACGTCTGCTATCTCCACAATCGTGCGCCGCAATATCGCACGACCTGACACGGTGTCATCGCTGGCTGGAAGTGGAAAAAGGCTTCGAAAAACGTCTAGTCCTTCGGCACTCAGACCAAAACAGCTGGCAAAGTTCATAACTTTGCCATCGAACCGAGTCACGAAAGAAAATTGACCTCCGCAAAGCCTAACCGCACTCTCTGCAATTGAATCGAACACCGGCTGAACGTTCGTAGGGGAGCTGGAAATGACGCGCAGCACCTCTGAGGTCGCCGTTTGTTGTTCCAACGATTCGCGTAGTTCATTGAGCAGTCGCGTGTTCTCAATTGCGATTACAGCCTGAGCGGCGAAATTTTTTACCAAATCAATCTGCTTATCAGTGAACGGTCGAACCTCTTGCCGGTAGATGATAATAGCGCCGACCAGCTCGTCCTCCTTAAGCATCGGCACGACGGCAGTAGTGCGGCCACCGCCGAGTTCAACGAATTGCTTTATGCGAGGGTTTTTCCCAATGTAGGACTGATCGGTCCGCAGATCGGGGATGTGGACAACTTGTTTGGTGTTGGCCGCGCGGTCGATCGGAATTCCCGGATTATCCTTTAGGTCGAACACGGCGTTGTCCTGAAAATAATTGGCGTAGCTTTCCTTGCTGTGGGCCGCCACGCCGCGAAATTGAGATCCCTCGCATAAGTACAGCGTGCCGAAGGTGGCATCGCAGATACGCACCGCATTTTCCAGCATGGCCTGAAATACCGCCTTAAGCTCGCCCGGCGAAGAGCTGATCACGCGCAGTACTTCCGAGGTCGCCGTTTGCTGCTCCAACGACTCACGCAGTTCGTCCAAGAGTCGGGCGTTGTCGATCGCGATGGCAGCTTGGTCAGCGAAGGTCTCAACCAGAGCGACCTGCTTGTCTGTAAACGGCCTGACCTCCAGGTGATAAATCACCAGGACGCCCAGGAGGTCGTCGCCTTTCAGTATTGGCACCGCGAGAATCGTCCGGAGTGCCTCTTTACCAGCATACGTAATTTCGGGATCAGCCAAGACGTCGTGAATATGCACTGTTTGGCGCTCAAGTGCCGCACGGCCAGAAGCGCTATATCGGTCAAGTCGAATTGGATTTTGGAATACAAAATCCTTGAGCTCCTGAGGAGCGTTGAAGGCCACCACCATCCGCAGCAACTCGCCGTCGAAGCGCCAAATGAACGCTCGATCGGCCCCACACAGCCTGACCGAGCTTTCGGCGACAGTTTCAAACACTGCCTGAAGGTGGAACGCCGAGCGGCTGATAACCTCGAGCACCTTCGACGTCGCGGTCTGCTGCTCTAATGATTGAGTAAGATCGCTCGTGCGTTGGCGTAATTCGTTGAGCAGCCGTGTGTTCTCGATGGCGATGACGGCTTGGGCGGCGAAGTTTGTCACCACTTCGATCTGCTTGTCGGTGAAGGGCCGAATCTCCTGCCGGTAGATCCCGATGGCACCCACGAGCTCGTTGTCCTTGAGCATTGGTACAGTCACGAGCGACCGTGCGTTCCCAAACTTTGTAACCGGCGCGTCGGGCTCTTCAATCATCATGTCCGTGACGTGAACCGCTTGCTTTGTTTCTATTAAACGATTGAGGCTCGGGGACTGGTGATAGGGAATGAGCGGATTCTTGTCGGTGAATACCGCATACTTCGCAGGTGCGTTATGTAGCGCAACGCGCCGGAAGCTTTCACCTTCGAGCAGAAACAATGTACCGAACGACGCTTCGCAAAGCTGTGTCGCTTTCTCCAACGTCGAATGGAAAACTGGCTTCAACTCGCCGGGCGACGAACTGATGACGCGCAACACATCTGCTGTGGCTATTTGTTGCTCCAGCGATTGCCGCAATTCGTTCAGTAGCCGTGTGTTATCGATGGCGATGACGGCTTGGGCAGCAAAGTTCGTCACCAGCTCAATTTGTTTGTCGGTGAAGGGACGAACGTCCTGGCGAGCCATCAAAATGAAACCGATCGGTTCATTCTCCTTTAGCATCGGGACGGCGATAAACGTCCGTACACCCCCAAGTTCAACGGCTGCAACCACTACTGGATCACGTCGTGCGATATATGCATCTTCTGTCGCAAGGTTGGCGACGTGGACCACTGCTTTCGTCGCAAGCATACGGCCGAGAGGAGTTTTCGGACCGGGACGCCAAGCTGGTGAACGCTTGCGTTGTTCGGCAAAGGCCGCCGGCGTATCGTGCATCGCAACAACGTGTCCAGTTTCGCCGTCCCAGCGGTAGATGTTTCCGAACTTGGCGTCGCAGATACGTACCGCGTTCGCCAGCATGGCCTGGAAAACCGGCTGCAGTTCACCTGGCGAACTGCTGATAACGCGCAACACCTCCGCCGTGGCCGTCTGTTGCTCCAGCGACTCAGCAAGTTCATGCGTGCGCTGCCGCTCCGCCTCGAACAACCGCGTATTCTCGATGGCGATCACGGCCTGTGTGGCAAAGGTCCTAAGCAGATCAATCTGTCGCTCGGTGAAACGGCGGACCTCGGTTCGTCGTATGAGAACCACGCCAACGGCTTCGCCTTCGCGGATCAGCGGAACGGCCAGATTTGTGCGCAAGCCAAGGTGTCGAGCAATCTCACTACCCTCTGGGTATTCACGGGTTTCGGCCTGCAAATCGACGACGTGGATCGTTCGCCGGTCGAGAACGGCACGTCCAGCGAGAACGCCGCGCGTCATTGGCAACGAACCGGGATCACGAATGGGCCCATGGTGGGCGACGAGGCGAAGTACAGCACCGTCCACCTGATGAATTGTCGCGTCAGAGGCATCGCAAAGGCGAGTCGCACTAGCCGCCACTACCGCGAAAATGCGTTTAAGGTCGGTCGGCGAGCTTGAGATCACCCGCAGGATCTCTGCGGTGGCGGCTTGCTGCTCCAGCGCTTCGCCCAGCTCGCGGGTCAGTCGCGCGAGGTCCGTTTGTTTGGAGGAGTTCCTTTGTCGCGCGGCTTTGGGTGCCTCGCCGCGCTTGAGGTGGGTCGGATTCGCGAGCCGCTTTTTCGGTTTGCGGCTTGCAGTAGGTCGCCGTCTCACCTCACCCTCCCTGGGCGGACGACCTGTCTCCGTCACCCAGCAGTTCAATACCACGACCCGAAACTGTTGGCATCAGCGCTACGACCCAGAAATAATTCGCTGCCAGAAATGCAGATGGAACGGAAAATAACGAATAATTAAAACACAAGCGCTGACAGGAACTTACGCCAGGCTTAAATGGGCGACGGAAGATAAAAACATCGGCAGCGCAATTAAATTCAAATGATATTCGGATATTTGCCGCCGGACGACACCAAATTGGCCGGACAGACACGTCGACAGGGTAGGAAATGGCAAAAGCGGACGTCGTAATAGCAGCATCGCCGGGGTCACGGGCCGCAAAATATGAGCGGTATTGCCGACTGCGTGCGTCGGCACAGCCGCGCATACCCGCTTACCGTGAGGTTGGCTGGGAAACGAGCGATGTTGATGATGCTTACAGCAATGCCTGTCGGCTTGAGCGGCGGTCGGAAATTCGGGATCGCATCGCATATCTGACGCGCCAAGCGGAAGAGTTGATCGCAGAGAAGCGCCAGCGCATCGAAGAACGCCTCTGGGCTATCCACGAAGCTAATATCCAAGACTTCTTCACCACTGAAAATGATCTTGACCCCACAGAAGCCAGCAGTAATCCAGCAGAAAAAACCAATAATCCAGATCAGCAAAAAGTCGCGTGTCGTTCCGCGGCCGCTAACGGAGCTGGCTCCCGAAACCGCCAAGCTGATCGAGGATGTGACGGTCGATAGGCGCGGACGGCTGATCCCGCGGTTGTATTCGAAAATGGCTGCCAGCAAGGAATTGCGCAGCATGTTGAATTTAAGTGCCAGGGCTGATGCCGCCGACGTTACCAGGTTGAGCGATCAGGAACCGCTCCAGACGTTGGCTCAACAAGCCCGCGAACTCGGTATTTCCATTGATTTAAATTATACATTCCATCAGCCGAAAAAGGCTGACGAATGAGCCGTTTTAGGCCTGTTGTTATTCAGCGCAAGCAATTTGCGAAGCTCGTGCGCGCGCTTCAATGCCTCGGCCGCAATTGCGACGCTGCGGCATTCGCTCCCGGCAGTACAACCACGGTCGTGCCAATAGTGACACGGCTGTAAAGATCCTCGACGTCCTCGTTGGTGAGACGAATGCAACCCGAGGACACGAAGCTCCCGATGGTCGATGGTTGATTGGTGCCGTGGATACGATAGACGGTATTGCCAAGATACATCGCACGTGCGCCGAGCGGATTGGTTTCACCACCGGCCATGAAGCGCGGTAGATAAGGCTGGCGCTTGATCATCTCCGGCGGCGGGAGCCAGTCAGGCCATTCCTTCATCTGACTGATGTGCTCAGTGCCCGACCAGGTGAAGCCCTCGCGGCCGACGCCGATGCCGTAGCGCATTGCCTCGCCGTGGCCTAGCGTCAGGTAAAGGTAAGTGTTCGGCGTATCGATAATGATGGTTCCCGGCGGCTCGACTGTGGGGTAATCGACGAT
>Ga0126373_10003297_pt1 | contig 12051 bp, 8 predicted proteins | sample PanSoiMetPlot_11_FD_92545 | JGI IMG/M metagenome (GOLD analysis project Ga0126373, IMG submission 92545) | Tropical forest soil microbial communities from Panama - MetaG Plot_11 | ecosystem: Environmental > Terrestrial > Soil > Tropical forest > Bulk soil | place: Panama | collected 2016-02-17
TCAATTTCACCGTTTATTCTCCCACGGGGAGATGGCCTCTAACATCACAGAGCTCCGCGGACGCGCAAGGGAACTCGGCCGCCTTCCACGCACCCGCAAAATAGCGATCTGGTTTGTCGCAATCGTCGCGGCTTTTGGAATTCTCGGTGGCCTGGTGGCGCCTCCGTTGCTACGCTGGAAACTGGCAAGCGAGCTCTCCAAAAAACTCCACCGCGAAGTTTCCATCAGGCAAATACGCATCAATCCCTTTGCGCTGTCGGTGACCGTGCGCGGCTTCCTCATGAAAGAACGGCAAGCATCGACGACGGCGCTTTCTTTTGACGAGCTCTATGCAAACCTAGGGGCGCAATCTTTATTTCGCTGGGGACCCGTTCTAAAGGAACTCCGCTTGGTGAAGCCCTACATCAACGTGGTCCGAAACGAAGATCACACCTATAACTTTAGCGACTTGATCAACGAGTTTACCAAGCAGCCACCAGGACCCAAGAGCCCGCCAGGACCCACTCCACGATTTGCGCTGAACAATATCCAGGTCATCGACGGTAAAATCGACTTCGACGACCGGCCGGAACAAACGAAACATACGATCTCGGCCATCAAAATCGGCGTGCCCTTTATCTCCAGCATACCCTCCCAGGTGGAGATCAAGGTCGAACCAGCATTCTACGCGTTGGTGAACGGCTCTCCCTTTCAAATCGACGGGGAAACCATGCCGTTCAAAGATTCCCACCAGAGTACCATTAACCTCGACATAGATAAATTGCAGATTCCGAAGTACGTCGAATATTCACCAGTCGAGCTGAACTTCAAAGTCCCATCTGGAGAACTTAATGGCAGACTGACGGCGAACTTTAGAACTCCACAAGGCAAACCTTCCGTACTGTCTATTTCCGGCAACCTCGGCATTAAAGAATTTGTCCTCAAGGACAAAAATGACGCACCTCTTTTGAACTTGCCGGCCCTGGACGTTCTCATTGATGACATTGAAGTTCTTGCGCAGAAAGCGAATCTGAAATCCGTCAAGATCGAGTCGCCGGAGCTGTATGTGACACGCAACCACGACGGGACCTTAAACCTCGGCTCGCTGGTCGCGGAGAACAAAACCGAAAAAGTTCCGGAGCAGAAAACAAACGAGAAGCCATTCGGTTACCAGGTAGCTGAGATCGCCGTCGATCAAGGGAAAGTAATCTTTACCGACCGCAGTCCGGACAAACCCTTTGAAAAGCGGTTGGAGAATATACGCGTTGACGTGAAGGGACTGAGCAACGAGCCCGAGAAAAAAGCCACGACCGAGATTTCCTTCCAGACAGACGCCAAAGAAGAGTTCAACCACAGCGGCACACTGCAGCTCACGCCACTCGCCGTAGAGGGCAAAGTCGAGCTCAAAAGCCTTCTGCTCAAGGGACTTCGTCCCTATTACGAATCCGTGCTCGGCGTGGAAATCACGGAAGGGCTATTGGATCTTGCCGCTCAAGTGAGCGTCATGCAAAACAAAGATAGCCAGACGGAGACAAAGCTGTCAGACTTGAACGCTTCTCTGCGCTCCCTCCGGCTAGACGTGCCAGGCGAATCCGAGCCGCTCTGGCGCGCTCCGCTACTGGCCATCAAAGACACCATAGTGGATGTCGGGAAAAAGTCGGTCGTGGTCGGTTCCTTAGAAACCCGTGACGGCAACGGCTATCTCCGCCGGGATACGGACGGCACCATCAGCTTTGCCAGGATCCTCAAGACGAAACCCGCTCAAAGTGAGCCTGTGAAAGCCCAACAGGAAGAGACGGCAGAGTGGGCCATACAAATGAAACGCGGAGCTTTGGAACGCTTCCGCGTCAATTTTGAAGATCGCATGCGCACGCCTGCGCCGCGCCTGACTGTTTCAGCGTTGTCGATTCGTGCAGAAAATGTTTCCAATGCCGCCAATAACCGCGCCAAAGTCCGGATTCAAGCGACCATCAATAACAAGGGAAGCGTGCTGCTCGCAGGGGCTTTAGGCTTACGGCCTGTTGCGGGCCGCTTCAATGTCGAACTTCAAGGCATCGGGCTGGTTCCTTTTCAGCCCTATCTCACGGATCAGATCAATTTGTCGATGACGAGCGGCCAAGTCGGTAGCAAAGGCGTGCTCACTTTGGATCTCGGCGCCAATCCTGCCAAAGTTGCCTACGACGGCGGCCTTCAGGTGGCGGATTTCGCTTCCGTGGAAAAAGACGCGTCGGAGGATCTGCTTAAGTGGAAATCTTTGGACTTGGGTGGCGTCCAGTTCAACCTCGAACCGATGCAACTCAGGATTAACGAAATCACTTTAGGCGAGTTTTACGCCCGTTTGATCCTTGGCGCTGACGGCAAACTGAATTTGCAGAACTTGGCCGCGCAAAAAAACTCGGCAAGCGGCGCCGTTGAAGCGAAACCAGCGAATCCGCCCCCGCCGACTACTCCTGCGACGTCCGAGCAAAAGCCGATTTCCATCGGCAAGATCAACCTTCAAAACGGCAATATCAACTACAGTGACTTTTTCATCAAGCCCAACTATTCGGCGAATCTCACTTCCGTCCAGGGAAGTATTTCGGAGCTCAAGCCCGAAACCCCCGGCGATATAATCCTCGATGCCAAACTCGATAACGCGGCACCAGTGGATATTCGGGGCAAGATCAATCCTTTGTCCAAGGATTTATATTTGGACATTGCCGCCGAGGCTCAAGAAATTGACCTCAATCCAATGTCGCCTTACTCCATCAAATACGTCGGTTACGGTATCGAGGGAGGGAAACTAACATTTAAAGTGAAATACAAGGTAGAGAACCGCAAACTGGACGCTCAAAATCAGATCATTCTCAACCAGCTGACCTTCGGTGAGAAGGTGGAGAGCCCGACCGCCACTAAGCTCCCCGTCCTGCTCGCCGTCGCACTACTGAAAGACCGTAATGGTGTGATTGACGTCAACCTTCCCATCAGCGGCTCCCTAGACAGTCCGGAGTTTAGCGTAGGCGGAATCATACTGCGGATTATTATCAACATCATTACGAAGGCCGTAACGTCTCCTTTCGCTTTGCTAGGCGCCGCTTTCGGCGGGGGCAGTGGCGGGGAGTTAAGCTACATCGAGTTCGATTACGGCCACTCCAATCTGTCGCAGGCTGCTGAAGCCAAAATTAAATCCCTTGCGACAGCGATGAACAATCGCCCTGCCCTCAAACTTGACATCAGCGGTCGCGTCGACCCGGTCAACGATCGCGAGGGCCTCAAGCAAACGTCAATCGAACGCAAGGTAAAAGCGCAAAAAATGAAAGAACTAGTGCGGCAAGGAAACGCTCCTCAATCAGTGGACGATGTCCACGTCGACAAAGCTGAATACGAGCGCTATCTCAAGGCAGCCTATAGTGACGAGAAGTTTGCAAAGCCGAGAAACATCATCGGTCTCGCTAAAGATCTGCCGGTGTCCGAAATGGAGAGTTTGATGCTCAAGAACGCGCAGGTCACCGACGACGATCTGCGCGAGCTGGCCAACGCCCGCGCCCAAGCGGTACGCGACCGCATCCTCGCGTCGGGCCAGGTCACCGCCGACCGGCTTTCTATCGTCGGGGCAAAACCGGCGTCCGCTGAAGAAACCGACAAGGAAAAGGCCAAGATGAGTCGCGTCGATTTCGCGCTCAAATGATTTCCCGAGCAGCGCCTTGGCTTAACCCAATTGAACTCGCTCGCCGCGAGTTGTGCAACTCGACGGTCTGATATACACTTTCGCACTAAGCAGGAGGCACGTTCCATGTCCCAACCCAAAAAGTCCGCCAACCCTAAAGTCACGATCATCGCCAGCAAAGGCGCTAACCAGGCGATTAACTATTTGCTCGAGGATCGCGATGAGCTGGAGTGGCTCGTCGCCATCGGCCGCAATCACAAGGGCGATCTCTTCTTCTACGACACAGGCGGGGACATCATTCAGGATTTGGGCGCTCTTTCTTATATCAAGGAAAGAATTCTGAGAGACTATTTTGGCGAGGTCGATGAATAACAACCAACCGCGAAGCGCGAAGTGCATAGCGCAAAGTTTTCTACTTCTACTCTTAAACCTGCCGGTTGGTGGTCCAATCGCGGTCATGGAGCGCAGCAAAAAATATGAGCCCTCTCCAACGGTCTAAGTCTGATAAGTGTCATGGGTCATACCGGCATCGCGCAGCTTCCACTTCACGGCGGCAAAGCGCCCGTTTGGTTATTTCAACGAATGGTCCGGCTAGGCCGCGAGATTGTCCGGCTCATTGTTGAAGACCACGGTCCTGAAGAAATACTGAAACGCATCTCTGACCCCTACTGGTTTCAATCTCTCGGCTGCGTGCTGGGTTTCGATTGGCACTCCTCCGGCGTCACCACCACCGTCTGCGGCGCGCTGAAAGAAGGACTGCGCGGCCTCGAAAAAGACTTGGGCTTGGTCATAGCCGGGGGCAAAGGCGCCACATCGCGCAAGACACCCAGTGAGATTATTGCCGCCGGAGAAAAATTCCCATTGTGCACGAGTCCGGAGGAGTTCGTTCATCTCAGCCGCCTGACTGCGAAAATCGACAACAACGCGATTCAAGACGGTTTCCAGCTTTACCATCATAATTTCTTTTTCACCTTCGGCGGCTCGTGGGCGGTAGTCCAGCAAGGCATGAACGCCCGCTTTGCCCGCCGCTATCATTGGTACGGGAAGGTTGAATCACTCACGGTGGATCCCCATTCCGCCATCTGCAGTCAATTGCACCTAGAAGAGGCACTGAATCTGGTCGACTCGAAGAGTTTGCCGGCACAACAACTGATCACCGAGCTCTCCCATGAAACACCGGAGAAATTGACCAAAGAGATACGCAAACTACAAACCTTGAGTCTTCCATCTCATCACGAGATCCAAATCAAAGATCTGCACCCTGAATCCATCGAAAAAATCCTGCTCAAAACTTACGAGGCAAACGCCCGTGATTTTCAAACTTTGCTCGCCATGCCCGGCGTCGGCGCCAAAACGCTGCGCGCCCTCGCCTTGATCGCCGAGATAACCTACGGCACGCCGGCATCGTGGAAAGATTCCGCCCAATTCAGTTTCGCTCACGGCGGTAAAGATGGCCATCCCTATCCCGTCGATCGCAGCGTTTACGATCAAACTATCGTGATCCTGCGCCGCACCGTGGAGCGCGCGCGCGTCGAAAAAAGCGTCAAGGACAACGCGCTGAGAAGATTGCGAGCGCACACCTATTGACGTCGCAGATGGACTTCCCTAAAGTTCGGCGCATGCGAGCTCTCTCGATTACGTCCTTTTTTGGTCTTGGTGAGCTGGCGCAAGATAAGCGCAGGGCCCTAACCATCGCCTTTGCTTCCAGCGTCGCTCTAGTCATGGGAGTAAACTTCATCCAGCCTGCGCTCCCGGCAATGACCCAGCCGTTTGGAATTAAAGACGCGGCTCTCGGGTTGGTCATGACAGCGTTGACCGGCCCGGCGATTTTTCTTGCACCGCTATTCGGCGTGGTCGCCGACCTTTATGGCCGGCGGTTGTTGTTGGCATGGGGACTTATTCTCTACGGCATCTTCGGTGCATCCATGGCTCTTGCGCCGACGTTTACTTGGCTTCTTGTCTTTCGGGGGCTGCAAGGCGTCGCTTACAGCGCTGTCACTCCGTTGACCATCGTCTTGATCGGCGATTTGCTCGAAGGCGACAACGAAATCGGCGGCCAAGGACTCAAGGTTTTCTTAGATCGCGTGGGCTATATGTTTCTTCCTCCACTCGGCGGATTTTTGGCCACCATCGCCTGGTACTGGCCATTTACAGTTTATTTCTTGACGGTCCCCATCGGCATTGCTGCTTTCTTCTGGATGCCCGAGACTAAGGGTCACCGCCATCACGGCACCAAAGCGTACTTAGCAGATATACTCCGTTTGACACGCCACCCACGGCTCCTCATCGCGTTTTCCGCCGGCTTTCTACGTTTTTTTCTTGACTACGGTTTCCTGACGTATCTTCCACTCTTCCTGGTGCGCACCCATGGGGTTTCAACGGCAACCGCGGGGTTGCTTTATATTTTCTTTTCCATTGGCGCCATGATTACGTCGAGCCAGGCCGGCCATCTCGCCGTGGGACGCGATAAAGCGCATCTGCTTTTCGCGGCGTTCGTAATCAGCGGCTTATCTGTGACCGCAGTTCCCTTTATTCCCGGTACTTGGTTAGTGGGAGGCGCGCTGTTTCTCTATGGAATTGCCAACGGCGTTATCTCTCCGATGCAAAAGAGTCTGTTAACGCAAAACGCACCAACAGAAATGCGCGGCGGCGTCGTGTCCTTCGACCGTCTGATTCAACAGGTTTCCAAAACGACGTCCACGGCCATTGTCGGCGTGCTACTTGTGACGGCCGATCTCGCGACAATCTTTTGGCTGCTGGGGATTCTTTCTCTAGTCAGTGTGGTATTGATGGCGGCGCTCTTGCTTCGCCATGGCGAAGCCGTGGTCAATCGCGCCGTTTCTTGAAACGGACGGTCAATCCCTGCGACATAGGCTCGCCTCCCTGCAGAGGGAAACCATCGTACTCCGCATTAGAACGCCTTGAATTCTTTTTCTTCGCGGCTTTCCGTCTCAAGCTGGATCGTTGTGTGCTCGATTTTAAATTGCTCCTTAAGCGTCTCTTCGATGCAGTTGAGCACTTCGTGAAAATCTCCGCCGTTCTCCACCACCGCATGGGCACTGAGCGTATAAATATCCGAGGTGACTGCCCAAATATGGAGGTCATGCACCATGCTGACGCCTTCGACCGCTTCGATGGTCTGGCGAACTTCTTCGAGCCGAATACCCTTCGGCACGGTCTGCATGAGGACGCTCACGGATTCCTTGATGAGACTCCATGAGGAATAAAGAATCAGCACGCCGATAAAAATACTGATCAGCGGGTCCGCCAGGTACCAGGCGGTGGAAAGCATGACGAGACCGGCGGCAATGGCGCCAACGGACCCCAGAGCGTCGCTCACCACGTGCAAAAAGGCTCCCCGCAGGTTGAGGTTATGATGGTGCGAACCGAACAGGATCAGGCCGGCAATGATATTGACGACGAGCCCCAATACCGCAACTACCAGCATACCGTAACTTTGAACCTCTGGTGGATGAAAGAGCCGGTTGTACGCCGCGGCAAAGATAATCCCTACGATTAACCACAGCGCCAGCCCGTTAAACAGCGCCGCGAGGATCTCCACTCGGTAGTAGCCGTAAGTGCTGATAAGTGTCGCCGGTCGCTTGGCGATGCGGAAAGCAAAGAGACTCAGCCCCAAAGCCGCCATGTCGGACACCATATGGCCGGCATCGGACAACAGCGCGAGACTATTGGTCATGAATCCGCCGACCAACTCGGCGAAAAAATACCCCGCGCTAATAACTAAGGCCCACTTGAGTCGCTGCGTGTGATCGTGTCTTTCCATGTTTTACCAGTCTAGGGTACTCTGCCTGCAAAAAACGCTCAAGGGAGCAACGTTATTTCGAATTTTCAATCTCGAAATTCGGATTTGGAATTTTTACTGCATATGCTTGGCTGGTTTTTTCTTTAATAAGACGAAGTAGAGTTTCCCCGGACTGTTCATATATCCGCCGGATGCTTCGGCGGAATCTCCGGTCCCAAAATAGAGATCGACCCGCTGCGGGCCGCGGATCGCACCACCCGTGTCCTGGTTCAACACGAATCGCAAGAAAGGCGTCCAGCCGATAAGTTGTCCGGCTGGATCAAGAACTGGTTTTTGTGTGAAGATGAAGGCCAAGGCGCCTTTGGGAAACAAACGCGAATCGGTGGCAATCGATCTTCCCGGCGTAATCGGCACGTCCAGACTGCCCAAAGGGCCTTCTTCCAGAAAACGAAAGAAGACATAGCTTTCATTGTACGCCATAATTTCACTTCGCTCCTCGGGATGGTTCGTCAGATAGCGGCGCAAGCGCTGCATCGACATCTCCTCTTTGGGAACCTTACCGTCATCGATCAACAATCTCCCTATACTGCGGTAGGCTCTTCCGTTGGCGCCGGCGTAGCCGACCTTGATGCGCTTCCCATTCGGTAGCCGCAACACACCGGAGCCCTGAATATGCAGAAAGAAAAGATCGATGGGATCTTTCACCCAAGCGATTTCATATCCTCGCCCACGAAGGGATCCCTGATCGTCAATTTCCCGGCGTGAATAATAGGGCACAAAGTTTTCGCCTTCCATGCGACCAACAGCCTTCTCGGTGGTATTAAGGGAGGACAGAGTTGGCCGCTCGGTAACAATCAGATCTGCCGGTTTGCCATAGATCGGGTAAAGGTATTCCTCAGTCGGAACTAGACTGCCATCGATGATCGGATCGTAATACCCCGTGAACAAGACGTTTTGCAGCTCAGAATCACTCGAAGACGGGATCAAGTCGAACTGCTCGGTCAATGCTTTGATCCAACATTCGCGGCAATCCCAACGGTCGAGCAGATGATCAAACGCCGATAAACTGTCCAAGACTTCCTTCGCGGTAAAGCGCCGCGGTTGTTCCCCGACCACGCGATCCGGCGGCAATTTCTGTAAATAGTTTTGGCTCTGCCGCAAGGCGCGGCGCAGCGATTCCCGGTCGAGGTCATCGGAAACGATGGGTAGCCGCGAAGGCAAGTCTTGGTTTTGCGCCATCGCGACAAGAGGAACAAACAAGAGGGTGATAATCGCAATTAACTTGATGCTCGCCATGATCCGTATTAGGTTCAAGGCCAAATCTTTGAAACCTTTGAACTCCCACCTTTGGTTTGTCTTGCGTCTATTGACCACTTGATTCAAAATTGTCTCGGTGAATCACAGCGAGATTAGAAAAGAGGTCGCGAGCGTTCTTGATCGGCTGCCGAGGCAGTTCCGCAGGCGCCTGCACAACCTCGAGATTGTTGTCGAAGAAAGACCGACACGCGATCTGCTTCTATCCGTAGGTCTCGATCCCCACTACGATACACTATATGGACTTTATCAAGGCATTCCCCTTCCCGATCGCTCCGCCCTTTATCCACCCATTTTACCCGATAAAATCACAATTTTCGCGGAGCCCCTGCTGAGAGATTTTTCCGATCCCGAAGATCTACGTGAGCAAATTCGCACCACTGTGCTCCACGAAGTCGCTCATTACTTCGGATTCGATGACGATGAGATTGACAAGCTAGGCTATTAGTCGTTCAAGGTTCCAGGTTCAAAGTTCAACGCCTGTCCTGAACGAAGTGAAGATCTTTCTTCCCTGAGCCCAAAAGATCCTTCGAAGCCCAGGATGGGCGAAACCCACACCTTGAACATTGAACGCGGTTTTTCGCTCTAATCTCGTATATCCTGCAAGAACCACTCCGTCGGCAACTCCCGGCCGACCCCTTTCTCCTTGGCCAACTGATAAACTTTTCCTGCACAGGCGGCGAATTGAAGCCCCTGGGTTCCGGAATTGATAAAAAATGTGACTTGCTTGGGGCTGGTTCGGCCAGGCACTCTCCCGGCTCGAATGTCGATGAAATATTTAAAGTAGTCGCCTTTATAATTGTCCACTGCGGGATTCGGAATACGGCTCCGTTCCTCCGGCTGTCCTGCAATATAACCGACGTTCCCATGCAGGCGGATCATTCCCTCATCCATTGCCTCGACTGTGTTCTTGCCGAGCTTGACGGAAAGGTCGCAGCGTTTAACTACCTTTGGCCCCGTCTCGCAAGCGCGCACGCAGGTAATATGCGCGCCTTCCTTCAGCCACTCAGGCTCATCGATCACCGTCTGCGTCGAGTCCGTGCACGTCGCGACAATATCTGCGTCACGCACCACCATCTCGGGTGTATCCACTGCGACGACTTCGAGATCCAATCTACCTGTCATTTCTTTCGCGTAAGCCTCGCGATGGGCTTTAGTCGGGCTAAAGACTTTGACTTTCTTGAGCTTGCGCACTTCGTAAAAAGCTTCCAGGTAGCTCCGTGCCATACCGCCGGAGCCGAAAATGCCTACCACGGAAGCGTCTTCTCGCGCGAGATATTTGGCTCCCAATCCCGCGCAACCCCCGACCCGCATGTGCTGAATCAAACCGTCATTGATGATCGCCAGCGGCTCCCCGTTGCGAACGCTGAAAACCATTACCAGGCCACACCAGGTTCCTGGCTGCATACAATATTTCTCCTCGGTGTCGCCATTGGGCCAGTGCACGATGTCGGACTTCATTCGGATAGCAAAGACACCGATCTTGCGGCTCGCTCCTTCCATCGTACCCCAGCGGTAGTAGCCGTCGGGACGATCGCATGGCATCCAAAGATCGAGGCGCGGTCGGTACACAGCATCGCCTTTGATCAGATCATCGTAACCGTCTTCCAGCGCCTCCAGACAGGCTTTCATGTCGAAGAGTCTTTCTACTTCTTGGTTGTTGATGAGCAGCATACAAACCTCCTGTGACTGGCTTACAATAACCAGCGATATTTTGGAAGATAAGGTTGGGCGACGAGGTTGATGCGGCTAGGGTCGACCAGCGTTCGTCTCAATCCTGGTTTGACAATCGCTATCCATTGTCGCAAAGATAAGCCCAAAATCGACCACGGGGAGGGGCAAACCTTGAAGCTTCTCAGATTCAACGACGATCAAATCGGGGTGATCAAAAACGAAAACATGGTAGTCGATGTGAGCGACACCGTTACCTCGCGCAAGGCCAAGGGCCCGCAGCGGGTGATCGAAGAGATCATCGACGGTTGGCGCAAATATCGGCGCCGGTTTGAAAAAATTCTCGCGGAACAGGCTGGCGTACCGTTGAGCAGCGTGCAGCTTCTCAGTCCAATTCCGCGACCGAGCAAGTGCCTCGCCGCATTTGTCAATTATGTGGATCGGCCTGATCGGAGTCCTGACAGCTTGCCTAACGAGTACTTCTACAAGTCCCCGGATCTGGTTGGACCCGGAGGAACCATCGAGTTGGTAGATATTCCGGCGGCGGTGGTGTTCCAGCCCGAAGCGGAATTTGCCTTTGTCATCGGCAAAACAGCGAAAAATGTTCCCGAGTCCAAGGCGATGGATTATGTTTTCGGCTACGTTCCGTTCTTCGACATTTCAACTCGCGGCCTGGTGCGGCGCACGCAGTTCATCCCTAAAGGCCAAGATACGCACGCCACCTGCGGGCCGTGGATCATCACCAAAGATGAAATACCGGATCCCGATAACGTCGTCGTAAAATCTTGGACCAACGGCGAGCCGCGACAGAACTATAATACAAAATTCATGGCTCACAAGATTCCCGATCAGATCGCCTGGCTCACGCGTTTCCTCCAGCTCAATCCCGGCGACATTGTCGCCACGGGGACTTATCACGAGGGCCTGCGTCCGGTTAATAGCGGCGATACTATTGAGATCGAGTTCGAGAACTTGGGGAAGGCCCAGTTCAAAGTCGCCGGCAATAGCCCGCGCAAAGATGTCGACTGGCTCCCCGGGAAGAACCAACCAACACCCCCGCCAGGCGGAGGAATGCATCGGGTATAACGGAAAACTGGAGTGTTGGAGTAATGGAGTGGTGGGCTCGGAATATCAATACTCCAGCGCTCAACATTCCATCAATCCACTTTCCTCTCGTGCCACGGCAGCAACAATCTGGAAAGCAGATTGAAAAGCTGATTTAACCCGTAACCTAAAATTGCCAGCGCCAGCATTCCCGCGTACATCTGGGCGACCTTGAATCTTCTCTGGGAATCCAGAATAAAATAGCCGATCCCGTCGGTGCTCCCGACCATTTCTGAAATCACCACTAGGATCAGCATGATCGGTAAGCTGACTCTCAGGCCGGTCATGATTTGCGGCGAGCAAGCCGGCACGATGACCCGCCACATGATCCTCTGTCGAGACAAACCAAACGTCCTTGCGGTATCGAGAAGGACTCGGTCGATATTTCTGACTCCGTCGATGGTGTTTAAAAGGATGGGCCAGGCACAGGAAAAACAAATCACAAAGATTTTCATCTCGTCTTCGAGGCCGAAGAACAACATGGCCACCGGGACAACCACAGGAGGCGGAATCGGGCGTAGCATTTCGATAATGACTTCCAGCCCGCGATGGAAAGCATCAAACAACCCCATGA
>Ga0126373_10003298_pt1 | contig 12051 bp, 7 predicted proteins | sample PanSoiMetPlot_11_FD_92545 | JGI IMG/M metagenome (GOLD analysis project Ga0126373, IMG submission 92545) | Tropical forest soil microbial communities from Panama - MetaG Plot_11 | ecosystem: Environmental > Terrestrial > Soil > Tropical forest > Bulk soil | place: Panama | collected 2016-02-17
AACTTGAAGCTCGGTAAAGAACTGGTCGAGGTTGACACGAGTCGGCGACAGGTCTCGTTCGCCGACGGCAGCGGCGATACTTACGACGCGCTCATCTCAACCGGACCTCTGGACCTTCTCGCGCGGATGCTGAAACCTGGCGATAATGAGTTGCTGGAGGCAAGCGCGAATCTTCATCACAACAACTTGCTCGTTATTGGCCTGGGCCTGGAGAAGAAAATCGACACCGGCAAGTGTTGGATCTACTTCGCGGATATGGACGTACCTTGTTATCGCCTTACCTATTTTTCCCACTACTCCCCGTTCAATGTGCCGCACGGAGACACCGAGCGCTATAGCTCTCTGATGTGTGAAGTGTCGGTTCGGGAAGGAGAGTCACCGGACCCGGAACATGTGCTGAATCAGGTCATCGCGGGCCTGATTCGAGTCAAAATGCTAGATGAGACCGACCGCGACCGCATCGTCTCTCGGTATCACCGCACGGTCAGGTATTCCTATCCCATCCCCACCCTGGGCCGCGATCGAGCACTCTCCGTATTACAGCCGGCTCTCGAGCAGCAAAAAATATATTCGCGCGGACGTTTCGGTGCGTGGCGCTATGAGATCGGTAACATGGACCACTCTGTGATGATGGGCGTGGAAGCAGTAGATCACATTCTGTCCGAAAAAGAGGAAACCGTTTTTCGCAGTTCCTGAGTCGGACGCCTGAGCAGGCTACAAATGCATGTCGACAATTCAGCCCCCAGGGTCAGCGTGATTATGCCGTCGTACAATACTGCGAGGTTTATTGCCGGCTCGCTCGACTCGGTATTTCGGCAAACCTTCCAACACCTTGAGGTCATCGTGGTGAACGATGGTTCCCCGGACACCGCCGAACTGGAGAGCGCTCTCGCTCCGTATCTCAAGCAGATCGTTTACATCAAGCAGGAAAACAAGCGAGCGGCGGGAGCTCGCAATACGGCGATCCGGCGCTCACGTGGTGAGTTCCTGGCCTTTCTTGACAGCGACGACGTCTGGTTCCCCCATCACCTTGCCGCCCAGATGCGGCTTTTCGAGGCAGATCCGGACCTGGGATTGGTTTATTGCAATTGCTTTTCCTCGGGGGATCCCGCGCAGATGGAGAAATTCATGGATCGCTGCCCCTCCGACGGAACCGCCAACTTCGCTTCTCTTGCGGTCGAACGCTGTCAAATTCCTATCTCTACGGTAGTCGCTCGCAAAGCCGCCCTGGTCCTGGCCGGACTGTTCGATGAGAGCATGTTGCGATGTGACGATTACGACATGTGGCTGCGTGCTGCGTTCCATGGCGCCAAAATCGCATATACGCGAGAGGTGCAAGCGCGTCTGAATGAAGGGCGCCCGGGTTCCTTAGGTGTAGCAAATGTCAAGATGATGGAGGCTTATCGGCAGATTCTGGAAAAGGTGCTGAGGACTCTCCCGTTGTCTCGCGACGATCGTGAACTCATCGAACACCGTGTGAGCGAGACTCAGGGCATCTTGCTTTACGAATTGGCCAAGGCTCAACTTCACCAGGGATATTTGGAAGAGGCCAGGAAGCTCTTCACTGAAGCTAATTCGTATCTGCACATGCGGAAGGTGGCCTTGGCCTCCTGGGCATTGGGAGTCGCCCCGCACGTCACCAGACAGCTATTTGCTTTCGCCTCAAGGATGCGGAGCGGTCGCTTAGTTTCTTAATCGCCCCACGCCCTAAAGCCCAAACCTCCTCGTTTTAAGGGGAACTGCCCACAGTTCCCTTTATTTATTGGGTGGGAACTGCTGATCCTCTTCCCTTCTGAGAACCCGCTCGACGATTGGCCGATTGGCTTTTCGCTTGCAACTACCTGAAGCGTTGCCAAGCTATATCTGCAGAGATTCTGCGCTTTCCAGCAAGAGTTCTCGTCAGAGAGGCGGCAATAAGTTGGAACGCGCAGTGTCCGGAAAATCGATCGGCGTGTCTTGCCCAATACTAAAATAGCCTGTGCAGCCCCACCGATATGGAGATTTATCGAGTTCGGGATTGTCGAGCAATACCACGTAGCGTCCGAAACAAATCGATCCGGCCACCATTCATGCTGGTCCAGCGTTCGTGTGCTAATGCTCGATCTTCGGTACCTCAAGTTTCTTCAAGCTGCCACTAGGAACATCACATGGTCGTCGCGTGCGTGAGACTTCGAGATTTTGGGGGCACAATTCTGGGCGGACTGAACGGTTCAATTGAAAACATTGTAATATTTTGTTAACATAGATTTACGCGAGCCGCCAGATGATTATCGCTGATGCGTCGGTGCTTATCGCCCTTGCGAAAATGCGGAGCCTTGATCTGCTCCGCTCTCTGCATCACGGCGTTTTGATCGGACCCCAGGTGAAAGCAGAAACGGTCGATGCCGGCAAAGCAATTTCTGCTCGGGGCGTGGAGCACATTGAAAAAGCACTGGATGATGGTTGGCTTCAAGTCGCGCGACTCTCGTCGAAGGAAAGGAGCATGGCGCACAGCATCATTTCCAAGGGCGGTCTCGGTGCAGGGGAGGCGGAGTCCATTGCCCTGGCCAACTCTCGCGAACTCATGGTCATCCTCGATGACAAGGCGGCCCGCTCATTTGCTGAGGTTATGGGGATCACGTTCCTTGGAACTGCGGGACTGCTGTTCCAGGCGTTTGTGAAAAAGCATTTGACCCTGGCTGAACTCGAGGATGCAGTAGCGGCACTGAGTCAAACAATCTGGCTATCGCCAGCCGTCGTTTCTGACATATTAAGGAAGGCTCGGGAGGTTGACCGATGAAAAAGGAACAGATGGTGGGAACGAGGCTACCTGAGACAGTGGTCCGGGACCTCGAAGCAATCGAACAAGTCGAGCAAGCAGATCGCTCGACGACGGTGAGAAAACTCCTTTCTCGAGCGATAGGGGAATGGAAACTGGACCACTATTCGCGTCTGTATAGCAGCGGCAAGCTCACGCTAGCACGTGCGGCCCGTGAAGCGGGAGTCTCGCTCTGGGAAATGATGGATTATGTGAAAACCAAGAAAATCACTGCACAGTATGACCTCGAGGATTTTCGGCGAGATCTAAAAGTACTCATGGGCCGGTGAGAGTCAACAACGTGGCTTTGAATTATTGCCGAATGAGCAGGCCTATCTTGGAGAGAGTGGAGTAGTTGAACACGATCATGGAGTTTGGCATTCCCGTGTAGGCGCCTGCTCTGTCGAAATATCCAAAAAAAGACAAGGCTTGCCCGTTTACTGTTCCGGAAACAGACATAATGTTCCCTACCGCTGAGCCGGTGAAGGTAAACGTCCCGTTGTCGACAGGACCTGCCAGAACTGCACTTACCGTGAGTGTCCCGCTAGAATCTTCCGAAAGGGTAAGGCCGACATTGTCGTTCCCCGAGGGCAGATTCAAAGTTCCATAAAACGCACCAGCGAGCGGAGGGACTTGATTCCCGACAATACCACCGGAGTCCGACCCTGGAGGAACATAGACTGGATAGAGCGTACCCAGCAAGTCGGGGCAGTTGCTACCGGTAACGGAGTAATTTCCTGTAACCGTACTGCCGGTAAGAGATCCTTGACCAGGCAGTGTGTTACCACCTTGATTGAACGTAAGGGAGATATTGCTCCCGCTCAGGCTCGCGGCCATGCTGTTCTGTCCCGGCGAGGATCCCGCACATACCCCATTTGGATACCAATTCTTTTTCTCCAGCGTCAGTATCTGAACTTCGCTGGGCCCGCTGGCGCCGCTTTGTGCTCCATTGGCTGAGAGCTTGGCTCCGATGAGCGTTACTCCTCCGGTGACGTTGGACGTGACTACAAATTCGTACACCCCAGAGATCCCGGTCATCGAGGAGGGCGGGATGCTGCGGCTGCTACATGCCACAGTTAAGCCCAGAAGCGCGATCATCGAAATGATGCGGATCTTCATTGTCTGTTTCCTCCATCAGGTCCAGCTAGATGGTGCGCTCAACCAAGTCGCCGCACATGAAATTGTTGCAAGAATTCACGCTGTCTTCGTCCAGTAATACGGATGAGCCACTTGCGTATTCACAATGATTCACGGCTACGCTCCGGAGCGAAGCCCTTTCGATTGGCTGGAGTCAAAAAGCCCACCAAGGCCCGTTGGGAGCATTGAAAACGGGTTGTCCATCAATCGCTTCAAACACCGTGCGACCATAGAAAAAAGGAAATCCCCACACAAACATGCAGGAAGCATTCCCATTCGAGCAGTTGCCATATTGCCCTTGCGGTCCGGCTAGTCCGGGAAATACACCATCCTGCCCTGCGGTGGAAAACAGATTGTCGGCATCGTCCACGTTGAAGGTAATCGTGCTCTGTCCCTGTGTGGCACCAGTCATGGTCGCGGACAAACTCGTCGGCGAAGTAGCCGGACAATAATAGTTCGTGTTCACAGGGCACGTGGGAAGAGTATCGGGAAAGCGGAGCGTATTTTGGCCGCTGTCGATGAAACTGTTGGTGAGGGTTTGGCCATTATATGTGGTCGTGAAGTTATCGTTGGCGTCTAGAGTAAAAACCTGGGCGCTGCCCAGGCTGTTGTTCGGTTCAGTTCCAATACCAAAGGTTAGTGTCCCCAGGGCTGAGGCCTGGGGGTCGGAAACAGCCGGTAGTTGAATGATCACCCCGTTGTTGTCGTTCAGTCCGCTGCTTGGGTTTTGGAGCGAAATTATCGGATTGGAAATTTGGAGAGCGGCAGGCACAACTATGGGAGAATCCGCAGTAGTACAGACGGCGCTCGGGCAAGAGTAGTAAAGATTTGGAAGCGTCGATTGTTTACTGCCATCGCAATAATTGACCCCCGACAAAGTGCAGTCGGTTGGCTCCGGACCTATTCCCAAGATACCGTTTGCACCCAGCTGTAGCGGCGTGATGTCTCCAGTCGTCCCTCCATTGGCGCAACCATTAGGCACCGCAGCTTGCGTACTACTAATCACCTGAATCACCAGCGAACTCGCTGTCTCTCCCCCTATGTAAAAGTCAGCCTTTGAGACCGGACCCCATAGAAACGAGCCGTCCGGCCAAGATGCACAGTTCTCGAGAGTATCGCCCAGTTGATCGGTGATTAGAGGAAGCTTCAGCGACGGTGCGGCGGCCTGCAGAATTCGCAAACCGTAGGATCCGGTGTCTACTAGAATCCCGTCTATCGTTTGACAGGACGTCGTGCTGCCGGGACTGCAAAGCATGATCGAAGTGAAAGCAGCGTTCGGCTCCGGAGAGCCTGGAATCGGGCCCCCATCCACATTCAGAGTAACAACGTTGGCACCGCCATTGGGAAGAATGGTCAACTTTTGGCTCGCGCTCACTGCGGGATTCGTGACGGATGTCGCCGTGATAATCGCATCAGTTGGACCCGCGACGCTCGATGGCGCGTTGTATTGGCCGTAGAAGCTGCTGCCGCTAATGGTGCCGGCGACGCCCGTTGCCGGCGAGATGCTCCAAGTCACACCTTTATTAGAACCGTCATTCGTCACCTGGACTGCCAAAAGTATTTGGCTACCCGGACTCACCGTCTGGGGCGCTAAGGGTATGAAGGGATTAAAGTTCAATAGCGATACGGAGAGTGGTGAAAAACTAAAAGTCAGGTTGGCGGAAATATTTGGATTGGTAACTGAGGTTGCGGTGACAGTCACTTTCGTTGGATTCGCCAGAACCGAGGGGGCGGTATAGGTCACCGTGGCGGTCAAGGTCGAGGGGTCAAACGTTGCATTTCCCATCGTTCCAAAATTAAGGGGTGAAAAAGACCATTGAACCCCCTGCTTGTTTTGATCGTAGACTATGGCAGTGATCGTTGCCGATTGTCCGACGCCAACATTCGGGTTGCTAGATGAAATGGAGATCGAGATCGGAGTCTGGAGAACTTCCGGACCGCGCTTAAAGCAGCCGACCAAACCTAGCGAAGCTGCCAAACCAGACAGCAGGAGAGCCTTTCTCACAACGTTGCTCCTATCGCAACTCATCGGCATTGACTCCGGGGGGCAGCAATCGTGGATCGTAGGCTCGGCCGAAATTGGCGCGCATATGGCCGGCGCTCTGAAAGACCAACGAATGCCTATAGATGTTGAGTGGGGAACGTCTGACTCGCCCTTCCCGTTCTTCTTTCGCACCCAAAGAATACTCAACAAAGTAGCTTCCCAATATCTGCTTCATGTCCGGTTGAAAGGGACCTTGCCACGAAACGGCGAATACAACCCCAGCCTGAGAAACGTACTCTCGCACCAAAATCCCCAGTGGAGACGTGAGCTCATGGATTCGATATGCCGCGGCCGTGGTGGTTCTAACCTTCGCCTCCAGGAGAGCCTGATCGTCCTGCACTGAATCTTCAGAACCACCCAGAAAAGCCAGGGCACGCGGTGTCAGAGCGATAGTCAACAGGGTAATGAGGATGCCCGCCTTCTGAGCCATCCTGACCGTCGTGTTATCGAGCAGATAAGCTTTCATGGAACCTCTCCAACCTCGCTAGAAGATGAACTTCAAGGCCAACTGCATGGTCCGTGCGCGGTGAGCATCGACGGGGTGCAGAAAGGCGCTGCCCGTGACACAGTCTGTACCCGTACTCTCACCTGTCACCGGATCGAGCGGAGCGGCATAACCAGCTGCGTAATTAGGCCCGCCATAACAACTGATGACGTTGGAGCCGGTGTTCCCCAGATTTGAGTCGAAAACTCGGAACTGGGTATGGTTAAAAATGTTGAAGGCTTCCGCGCGGAGCTCAAAAACGCTGCCTTCGGTTACCTTGAAGTGCTTCAAAACACTCATATCAAAATTTACACGGTGTGGGTTATTAAGAAAGTTGCGGCCCGCGTTTCCGAACGTCAGCCCACGGGGAGCAACAAACTTATTTGGGTTCCCCAGCAGCGGACCAAAGCTTTTCGTGTTGAATCGTTCATCCGGCCGAGGAGAGGGACCGGTTGCCAAATCAGGATAGGAACCTGCTCCGATACCATTCGCGGCTCCGGCGTTGTCGAGAACAGATATCCCGTTCGCGCTGCCACCATTGATCACGCTAAAAGGAACGCCGGACTGAAAGACAGTGATCCCGGAAAACTGCCAGCCCTCACCTAAGGCCCGTAGAAAACGGGAGGGTTCGGCTGGCGGTGGCGCATCCTGCCCATCTCCGGTTGATTCCCCCAAATGGCCGCTGGTTATGGTGTGAAGCGCCCGAGCCAGATTTGGCAACTGGTAAATGTAGCTCACACTCAACAGATGCCGCTGGTCATAGTTGGAGCTCGCCCGGTTCGTGCGCAGATCGTAGGAGTCAACCAGAGTGGTATCGGAGCGGTCGGAAGAATTGTCGATGGAATGGCTATATGAATACGAGCCACCAATCACCAAAGGTCCCTGAGTACGGCGCAACGTGACTTGCAGAGCGTGGTAACCGGCGTTGGCGACGTTTTCGAGCGAATAAATCTGGGCGATACCGGCATAAGGCCGCAGCGTATTTACATCCGGTGTGGGATGGGCCGTCTGAGCATTTCCCTGGTTTAGGTACAATCCGCCCTCCCCAGAGCAGGCCGCTTCCAGGTTTATGTAAGCTGAATTCTGCGAATCTAGCTTCGTGCCATTCGACAGCAGAAAAAAAGAACCGGGTTGGTACCCCGTGCAATCACCTTGTTGCACGCCGGGCAGCGGCTTAGGAAGCAGAGGTTCGTGCACACCGAATGGGTTCAAAGCGGCCGACACGGGCTTAATTTGGTTCAGCTGGCGTTCCACCGTCAGGTGCGTTCCCTTACTGCCGACGTAGGCGAGGGTTGCTAGTATGGATCTTGGTAATTGATGCTGCACGCTGAAGCTCCACTGCTGGGAGTAGGGCCAAACGGCTTTGGTCGGAATGGCCGTGACATTGAGCGGATAGGCGCCAGGCTGCGCGGTGCAACCAGCGGCTGAACGGCCCGACCCGCCGACGCACCCATATTTCGACGGAAGTCTTTGTGTCATATTGAGCACAAGGGGGGAGCTGCCTTGCAGCGACCCCGTGTTTGCCTCTTCTCCGGTTCCGTGCTCATAAAACATTCCATAGCCCGCCCGAATCGATGTCTTACCCTTTCCCAGAGGATCCCATGCGAAACCAACACGAGGCGCAGGGTTGAAAAGGTGAGCCTTCATGCAGCCATGGACCGCCCCTTCTCCATCACAGCGCACGATGCCATTCAGCAGACGGGGGTCCGGATTCGCAAGATTGATGGGAATGGGCATACCGGACGAGGCTTCGAGCAACTGCCCAGTCGCGGGATCCACCTTGACCTGAGATGCCAAAGCAGCACTGTAAGTGGAAGGATCCCAGTTGTAGGCGTTCCGATACCGCTCATACCAGAGGCCAAAAACGCTTAAACGAACACCAAGGTTGAGCGTGAGGCGGGAATTAACCTTCCAGTCGTCCTGGACGTAGGGTTCCGCGATTTGGTAGCGATTGTAGTATCGAAATTGCGTACTATCCTGTGTGTAGCTCTGGATCGCATTCGAACCACTACCCCCTACGTTGAAGAGTAGGAAATTTGCGAATGCATTTCCCGTGCTAAAAGCGCCACCATTTATGTTGCTGAACGTCAGTAGTCCTTGGACTTCTCCGGTCGCAGCGCCATTGGCCGAGTTCAGCTCATTGCGTTCGTAAAAGGCTGCTTGCGCGCCGAATTGCAACTGGTGCTTTCCAATCGCTAGGGTCACATCGTCGCGGAAACTGTAGCTCGGGTTTGTATGGCTCCAAGGCATGTAGCCGGTGTCGACTGTAAATCCACTCCCTCCATAGGCTCCATTGTTTCCGAGGATCACGATTCCAGGAGCTTTCCCCCCAAAGCCGTTGTTGAAGATAGCTCCTACGGAGCACTCGACGGCCGCGAGGGCAGCGTTGGGCTGAGCAAAGTTCTGACAATTTCCGCCTGGTTCCTCAAAAGCGCTCGGTCGCTGATAATTTGCACCACCCGGGCCGTTGACATTCGCAAGAGTAATGTTCGAGTTCGTGAAGCCCGCGGTAAATTGATTCAGAAATTTTGGAGTAATCGTCTGCGTGAGCAAGGCAATCACGCTGATTCCCGGACCGACGAATTTGTTCTGTACCGTCGGGAAGCTGTTTACGGTGTTGCTAGGCAGATGTTGCCATTGTGGAATCGGGACGATCGTGTCCCAAGCATCATGAATAAACCGAAGCGAAAACCGAATTCTTGGGCTAAAGTCCTGATCGAGGCGGACCAGTTCCTCTCGCCAGTGCGTGGGTTCAGAAATCACTGCGTTATAACAAGAACCAATCGTCGAATTACAGCCTGTGGTCGCATTCGGAAGCGGAATAAGATTCGTGCTTAATGCAGTGACTGCGTTCGGATCCAACACCGCGTACAGACTGGATCCGGGGGATTGGGGACCGATCGTGTTCTGGGGAAACGCCGCTAAGAAACCGACTGTTGCACCAGGGCCCCTGGACGGGCAATCCGGCCACTGGAGAGGGTTAAAATCTCCCCCGCCGTTTGGACAAACGTCGTTGAAATTGCCCAGGCGTTCGGCGAGGGAAGGCACACCGCGATTGAAATCGGGGTTTTGATCGGTGGGAGACTTCTCGATCCGCCACTCCTCGGACCCGAAAACATAAGTCTTGTTCTTCTTGATCGGGCCGCCGATGGTGAATCCAAAATCGTTCCTGCGGTATAGCGGAGCCTTCGTGGTTTGGTCGAAGTAGTTGCGGGCGTTAAAGGCCTCATTTCGCCAGAACTCGTAGGCGTCGCCGTGCCATTTTTCCCCGCCGCTCTTGGTAGTCACCAGCACCGTGCCGGAGGCGGTCCGTCCGTACTGAGCTCCGTAGTTGGACGTCAGAACTCTTACGTCCGAGATCGCATCCAGACTGGGGTACACAACCAGACTGCTTTCAGCCCCGTTCAACCCGGCGTTTAAAATATCTCCACCGTCCACCTCGAAAGTGTTGTACTCTACACGGCCTCCGTTAACGCTGTATTTCGCACTGCCGATTACGCCGACCTTCGCCTCGTCGTGTCCGGTCTGATCACTTACGCCGGGAGCCAGACCAATCAGCTGGACGAAGTTACGGCCGTTAAGCTGCAGCGTTTTGACTTCAGTTTCTGTCACCTTTCCTTCGACTTCGGCAGTTGACAATTCGACTCCCTTGTTTTCCGCCGTCACCTCAATCTTTTGAACTTCCCCGGCGGGCTCGAGCGAAGCATCGAGAGGAAGTTCCTGTCCGGCTGCGAGGTTCAGTCCGGCCGCCTCGAATACTTTGAATTTTTCCATGGTCACAGATACTGTGTATGTTCCGGCGGGCAGTCCCTTAAAACAATAATTGCCTTTGGTATCGGACGCTTCGTTTTTGACGAGGCCAGCGGCACCGGTCAGTTTGACATTGGCGCCGACCAACACGGCTCCGCTCTGGTCGGTGACAGTTCCTCCGATTGAGCCTGGCCCGCTGCAGCTTGCGGTAGCAGGAGCAGTTGACTGAGAACCCGCCACAACCGGCGCAACGGGTGGGGCTGGCAGCGGTTGGGGACCAGATGGCGGAGGCGGCGTGGCCTGAGTTCCGCTTGGTTGTAAAGGCTCCGCCGTCTTGGAGGGTGGCATTACAGGCGGAGGCGCTGGCTCGGCTTGAGCCGCTGGAGCTTGCTTCTCAGCCGGAGATGTTGTCTGTGGCTGTGGAGGAGTTGACTGTTCCGAAGTTGCTGGCGGCTGGGTCGGACTTGCTTCCGCCGCGGGCGCATCGCTAACGCTCACCGCCAGGACCTGCCCCGGACTTAGGACAACGTTCGATTGAAAAATCCGGGTGCCGCGCAGCACGACTGAGATCGTATAGGATCCGGCCGGCAAATCAGTGATTGCGTACAGTCCCTGGACGTCCGTAGTAGTGCTGGAACTCGCTCCCGCAGCATTGGTCATCCTCACGGTTGCGCCGCGCACGCCAGTACCGCTGCGCTCAATAACGGCTCCGGTTACGGCCGCCTTCGCCTCTTGGGGCGCGCCCTGGGTAGATTTGTCCTGACCTGCTGCGGTTGCCAGCAGACCTAGAAGGCAGGCACACAAGCTCAACGTCACTCGCGACAATTTCACGCACCCTTTCCCACGGCAGCATCCGAGTTATCTCCATCGGATTCCGCCCGTCTCAAAGCCTTTCACGAGGAAGAGGCAGGGTACGCTGCGGTTGTTACACGAGGATGACTAAGGCGTTAAATTGAAGTTACAACCTCTCCGAGCTAGTGGTCATTCTTGATGTCCAAATGACTTTGGTAGCGGATTTCCACAGCCCCCGGTCGACGATCGATAAATTCACGCGAGTTTAATAATCGTGTCATCGTCCCATCACCGAGTTGTCCGATAGTAGCGGCGGAGAATTACGAGTCGCTCGGAGTGGGGTGGGCGCAAACACATTTTAAGGTTAGCAACTGGCGGCGTGCATCAATCGACTTTGCGACTCTGTTCTCTTTTGGTCTCAATCGTTCCTTCGGCAGGCAGGCATGGCCTGCAGTGCCTGATCCGGTTACTCACAACCAATCCTTGCTGGATAACTCAATAAGGAGATTCTTTCAATGAGAAGAATGATTTCGCTCTTCGCGGTGCTGGCTCTGGCCGCGATAGTAACCGTGGTTCCTGCCGCCAATGCGCAAGTCAAAGTGCATTACGTTGGCGCAGGTTCTTCGGCCATGTTTCAGGGCTTTGCCGTTGCAGCGGTAAACGATCTCGCCACTACAGTCGTAGCAGCATGTCCGGCCGGCGATACCTGCTCGGTTAGCCACTGGAGCGTCAAGACGGGCGCCAGCGGCGTTATTCCTGCCAATAGCGCTGCGGCGCATGACTCGCGCAATGCTGCAATTGTGGACGAACCGGGCAACCTCTGGATCGTATGGAATACCTGCGTGGTCACCACCACCGGTGCTCCGTGCGCCGGCGCGGGTGCCAACGGCGCAACCGACATGTGGGCCTACCTCTCGGTGGACTCGACGGTCGGCGTCCGCGAATTCCTTGGCGGTGCGACTGTGACGATCAATGCTTTGGACAATGGCCAGCCAGGGGTAAACGCAGTTAGCAACTCGTTGTTCGTTGCTCCCTATAACGTAAACG
>Ga0126373_10003300_pt1 | contig 12046 bp, 9 predicted proteins | sample PanSoiMetPlot_11_FD_92545 | JGI IMG/M metagenome (GOLD analysis project Ga0126373, IMG submission 92545) | Tropical forest soil microbial communities from Panama - MetaG Plot_11 | ecosystem: Environmental > Terrestrial > Soil > Tropical forest > Bulk soil | place: Panama | collected 2016-02-17
AAGCCTCTTTAACGGATGAAGCTCCTTCAAAGAATCCTGCTGGGCGCTGGGTATGCGCTCGCGGTTGCGTTCCGTGAGAATGGTCTCGGGCGCTATGCAGTTTACTCGAACGCCATAAGGACCCACCTGGACCGCAACGTCTTGCGTCAAAATCTGGATGCCCGCCTTAGCGGCGGAATAAGGAATGGGGGACTGCGGGTGCGGTCTTCGACCGGCGGCCGAGGATATAGTGATGATACTGCCGGCCTTCCGTTCCTTCATTCCCGGCAAAAAGCTCTTGATGGTCAGAAAGGTCGCTAGGAGATTCCCGTTGACGGATGCGTGCCAGCCTTCTTCACTGATCTCCTCCAATGGTCCGGGCTTAGTAAAGCTACCTCCGGCATTCGCAACCAGGATATGAATCGGTCCGAGTGTCTGTTCGACCTGACGCCGCATGGCTTCGATTTCGCTAAACTTGGTCACCTCAGCGACCACGTGTGTCGCAATCCCGCCTTCGCGCTCAATGCCCGCTCGGACTGCGGACAAGGCCGCCGAATCCCTTCCGTGAACAGCGACCTTTGCTCCTTCCTTAGCGAAAAGACGAGCGATCGCCGCCCCGATCCCCCGACTCGCACCCGTAACGATTGCGACTCTGCCCGACAATAAGCTCATGATCGTCCTCCCTTTCTCTACCGGCCCGCGGACCGCTAATTGGCCGATTTTGTGTTTTGAATTGCTGAACGCCGCCAGGCGGGGAGCGCAGCAATCATCCCAAGAGCCGTAGCGGCGGCGATCGTGACGAGGCTAAACCTGGTGTTTAGCTTGCTCACCATGAGAAGGACGACTCCGAACACGAGTGCAATCCGGAGTCGCACGGAAGTGAGTAGCACGGGGTCGTGCAAGTGGCTCTGAAAGGCTGCGGAAAGTCTGTCAGTGTTTTCTTTAGACGCTTTCCAAATCGCGCGCACGCGAGGGCCTGTGAATACGGCTCCGATCACGCCGATGACCAGCAGAGTAACGAACGAGACCAGGATCCAGCCCCGATTTCCTCCCATTTTCGAGGCAAGGTATCCACCAGAAAACAGCACGACGCCAAGCGCGGGGCCGTAACACCAGGGGGCGGTCCTGGCCAGGTGAATCCAAGAGTCTGCCTCCCTGCCATCGAGATTCCTCCGCAGATAGCTGACGGTCAGCCATTCCAAGCCCAATCCCGCAAAAAGAAAGAATGCACCGGCAACGTGACTGAACAGAATCAGCGCGTACAATGTCATGTTGTGCCTCCTGACCCGCCTATCGCGGTTTGATATGGCGCACTATACTGAATACAGCGCACTATGATAAATACGGCAAAACGCCAGCGGAAATATCACTCCCCTGTCCGCGAGCAACAGGCGGGCCAGACCCGCGAGCGCATCCTAGACGCCGCGCGGCGGTTGATCTTGAACAAAGGGTTTGCCGACGCAACCATCGAAGGCATCGCCAGAGAGGCAGGTGTCGCCGCTCCGACCGTTTACTCGGCTTTCGGCTCTAAACGCGGGATTGTCCAAGGACTTATGGAACGAGCGGCCTTTAGCTCGGGATACGCGGATCTGGTACGTGAGGCCATGCGGTCTGACGACCCTGAGACCCGGCTGCGCTACGCCGCCAGAATCGCACGGCGCATCTTTGACTCACTGCGAAGCGAATCGGAAGTGCTCCGAGGTGCCACTGCGGTCGCCCCGGATTTTGTGCGTGAAAAGGAACGCCTTCGGTACGAGCGCCAGGCTGGCCTGATTAAGCTGTTAGAGGAAAAATCTGCGTTGCGGCCGGACTTGACCGCGGCGGCAGCCCGCGACATCCTTTGGGCGCTCACCAGCTACGAGATTCATCGCTGCCTGGTGGTAGAGCGTAAATGGAGCGCCGATCGCTACGAAAAGTGGCTCGCGGATACGCTTGTGCTCACCCTGCTGAAGCCGAAGTAGCTCAGGTTGCGGCCCCAGCCGATCAGGCGAAGAAAGCAAACATCAAAAGAACGCGTGACGTTCGGCGTGAAGCGGACATCGGCAACCGTCTCTTGGTGCTCCGCGACATAGGTGAGCGCACGATTAAGGGGCCAGCAAAGTTCTCGGCGTTGCGCGCAATACCGTGAAAGCGAGACTTCATCGAGGGCGAACAAAGCTCGGCATGGCCGTGCGTACAAGCCAAGTACCAGCGAATGCTCCACACCAGCAAAGCGATGTGTATTAAAGCTGGGTTTGTCGTGATTGAGCAGCTGACAGAATGTCGAGACTAAGAGGGAACATGACTCTTTGAAGTTTTCGTTTTGCGAACTGTACGCAACTCTTTGGCCGCCACGTCCTATGCGAGACCGGCCAACTAAGGGCTTATGGCAAGCATCGAAAAGGATTGACTGGAGGACGAGGCTCCAGCTTACGATCCCTCGAACTCTCGAAGGGGATTGCCGTTGCTCTGGTCAAAGGTCCGTTCGGTTTAGTCAGATTCCCAATTTAGTTGGATCGATAAACTTGTTGAAGTGCAACGCCAGCATGCTAAGGCATATCTCTCTCAAGCGCTCTGCATTCGCTTTTCCCTTCTCAGCGCGCCCATACGTAAGCAAAGGTTGTGTGATCTATGAACAAAAGTATACTGATCATCGAAGATGAGCCTACCTTAGCCCTCCTCCTCCACGAACGGCTGGAGAAGGAAGGCTACTCCGTCGCAACCTGCGGGGACGGCGAGGCGGGTCTGGCACAGGCGTTGCGCGGAGCTTTCGACCTCCTAGTCTTGGATATCAAGCTTCCAAGGAGAAACGGGTTTGAGGTTTGCCGTGAATTGCGCCGCCATTGCATCAATGTGCCAGTCTTGATGCTTACCGCTCGCGGCGACGTCAAGGATCGCGTGAAGGGACTGAAGATAGGCGCCGACGACTACTTGGCGAAACCTTTTGATGTTACAGAACTCTTGGCGCGGATGGAGGCCCTGCTTCGTCGCGCGAGCAACTCCCCGCCGCAACTGATCGACTCCATGTTCTGCTTTGGAGACGTAATCGTGGATCTCAACAAAGAAGAGGTTCTCCGCGGTGGCACGCCCCTTGAACTGACTGCCAAGGAGTTCGGTCTACTGCGATATTTCCTTTCGAAGCCAAACGAGCGCCTTTCTCGACAAGTGCTTCTGGAACAGGTCTGGGGGTATAACCGGCTTCTCCAGACCCGCACCGTCGATCTTCACGTTGCACAGTTGCGGCAGAAAGTCGAGGCAAACCCAAAACAACCTCGCCACATCCTCACTGTATTCCGATCTGGCTACAAGTTTGTGCCTTTCCCTTAAGAGCGCCTGGACCTGTAAGGTAGTTGTACTGCCTCTTCTTACTCAATCCTTACGAGCTTAGCGACAACACCTCATATCATACACTCGTTGGTTTCTGTCCCTTTATACTGCGTTCACTCTGCCAACCACTCGAGCGCAAGGCGCGTCCAAAGAAGTCATAAGGAGTGTGGTCTTGTCGATTACCGGCAATCTGCATCGGGAATGGAAGGCCTATCTTTCACAAAGGCTATGGATTGCTGGCGTCCTTCTTCTCGTGCTATTCGCTCTCGCGTTGGTGCAATATCACTGGATCGATAAGGTCGCGCAAGCGGAGCGTCAGCGCGCAAAAACTAACTTGGCCACCGGGCTCGCTGATGTTGCGGCTGACTTCGACATTGAAATCACTCGTGTGCACGTTTTTTTCCGGTTTCCTGGTGTGAGTGCATCCGATTATTCCCAGCGCTATAAGGAATGGCTCAGCCGCGCGCCCTATCCGAAATTGATACGGGGAGTCTACCTCCTGGATGCAAGAAAAACTGGCGCTCTTCTGGAATCGGTGATTCCGGGGGAACCCGCAATCCCTTTTCCTGAATGGAAAAGCACTTTGCCACCGGTAGTGTTGTCGGGCGGGGTTGCGACTGCATCCCCGCCAAAGGCCACCGCGTTTGTAAGGTTCCCGGGACTGTCCAATCTCGACGTCGTGGTCGACGGCGATCCCGCATTTGTTTTTCCGCTCATTCCGGTTGTCCCCCGCTTACCAGGACAGCCGATCCCTTCTATACAGGGCAAGACCTCGGCTTTCGCATCGGTAGAGATCCAGGATGTCGGAGGGCCGCTCCCACCTTCTCAATGGGCAGTGGTAATTATGGACGCCAACTATTTAGCGGCAACATTTTTGCCGAGGCTGTTGAAGATTCACCTTCCAGGCGGCTCTGCATCGAGTTACGACATTCTGGTTGAGAATAAGGCGGCCCCGACACCGTCTCGAATTGTCTATCACTCGGGATCGGCAGCTTCAGAAAGCCAGTTTGGCCAGCCCGATGGCAGCACCCGTCTTTTCGCACTTCGCGCGGACTGTTTCCTGCCACCCTCTTCGACAGCCGACGTCGGGATAGCAGTCTCACCAATTCTTCGTAGGCGGAACCCTCCGTCCCCCGGCAAAGGCGCCCTAGTGGTCGGCTCTCAGGTTCACATCTTCACAGGACTGGATCCCCTGTCCGAATTGCTGGCCCCGATGCCACCAAACTGCGGCAATCCCGTTCCCGCCTTGCGAGATAGCTCCACAGGGTCTTGGGAGCTGCTCGTTCGATCTCGAACCGGTTCGCTCGACCAAACCATGGCAACGTTTCGCTACCGCAGCCTTCTGCTGAGCGGCAGCGTGCTGTTGGTGCTGGCTCTGGGAATCTGCATGCTGGTTGTCCTGACGGAACGGGCGCGCGCGCTCGCAGAAATGCAGACGGAGTTCGTTCTTGGCGTGTCCCACGAGTTGCGGACGCCACTGACGGTAATCCAAGTGGCAGCCGATAATCTTAAGAAAGGTCTTGTGGAAAACTCACAGCAGGCTCACAAGTACGGCGAAATCATACATACCCATGCGTCAGAGCTCTCGAATATGATTGAAGAGACGTTGGCCTATGCACGAATGCATTCTGCAACATTGATCCGCCACCGTACCCTGGTCGCCCCCGAACAAATTGTGCGGGATGCTTTGGCAGCTAACGAACCGGTTCTCCGGAACGCCGGCATTGAGGTAGAACTGGATGTTGAGCCGTGTCTCCCGCCAGTCAATGCCGACGTTCGACTCACAAAAAGGTGCTTGGACACTCTGATCCAAAATGCCATTAAGTATGCAGGCGCGGGCGGATGGATGGCGATTCGAGCCAAGAAGGTCTGCAGGCCGGAAGGGATGAGAGTGCAAATATCCGTCGAGGACCGCGGGCCTGGCATTTCACCTGCCGATCTGCCGCACGTATTTGAGCCTTTCTACCGCGGTAAACACGGCGAAGCTTCGCAGGTCCCGGGCATTGGTCTAGGTCTTACTTTGGTGAAACGCGTAGCGGAGGCGCATGGGGGAACAGTGGAAGCTGTTAGTGCCGGCGGCGCGCGGTTTTCCATTTTCCTGCCGTTCTCTCGTCTTCAGCCAGAGGCTCAGGAAGCTGCAGGACCGGCCAATTGCACTGTTCCCTAAGAAAATCGCAGCTGAACCCAAGAAGCGGCGCCAGGTCCTCACTGTATTTTCGATGCACTTTAGGCTGTGTGCCCTTCTTAGCCGATTTTGTACCGGTTCTAACTGTACTTGTAGATTCAGCCTCTCGGGCGAAGCAGCTGACCAACGGTAATCTTCTCCGTGACTCCACGGAAACTTTGCCTCCGTGTCGATGTGCATTGTCAGGCTCGCAAACGGTTGGGTGAAGAATCGTAAAGTTGGCTACGGCACTGACAACCCCGCTCGTGTCCGGCTGACTCATATTTCCTCGAACTGCGGAATCGCTCGTGGTGCGTGCGAGCGCTTCATCTTGTCGAGGAGAGATATGAAGAACTTGCATCGGGCTCTTGGATGGAAACGCAGGCTAATCCCCGTTTTTCTAGCAACTCTCTGCTTCTTCAGTGTTGCCTCGTTCACCCAGCAACATGCGACGCGCATCGCCACTGAAATTGACAATAGGGACCGCGTTCCCATTAAGCGCAGCAAATCGCCGATGGCCAGGCCCGAAAACGACGCCGGCCGCGTGCCAGGGAAAAACAAGCTGGAGGGCATCAATATCTTCTTCAGCCGCAGCGCCGAGCAAGAGGCGGACCTCGATGGCTTGATTGCCGCGCAGCAGGACTCCAACTCACCGCTTTATCACAAATGGCTGACTCCCGAGGAATTCGGCTTTGGCTTGGCCGATTCCGATATCGCAACGGTGCAGTCCTGGCTCGAACAGCAAGGATTTACGGTAAACAACGTTTCGCCCAGCAAGAGCCACCGGAACGACGACTCTGCGGCGGGCAGCCTCGCTGCCGGTGGAGGAGGGGTCAGCGCTTTCACGGCACGGCGCTCCTGGCAAACCGGTGTGACCGGCAGCCCCTCAGCCAGTTACCGCTTAGTTCCCGACATCTCGCTCGACGCCTCGGCCTACAACGCTGGCTACCTCTACTGCTCCGGCGATTCGGCCGCCACGCAGATCGCTGGCAGCTGCTCGAACGGCTTTCGCGATAGCAGTAACAAGTATCTTACCGTTGCCGGCGGCACCAGTTTCGAATCGCCTATCTTTGCCGGGATGGTCGCCATTTTGGGACAGAAGCTCATTTCCGCGGGACTCGGCGTGATAAACTCCAAGCTCTACTCTCTGGCGGCAAACTCAAGCACCTACGCTTCTGCCTTCCACGATATCACCAGCGGCGGTAGCGCGTGTCCTGCCGCCGCGAGCTATTGCTCGTCGGCGGGCGCCTCGGAATATCCAGCCACTACCAGCTATGACGAAGCCACTGGCCTAGGCTCGATGGATTTTTACAATCTGCTTAATGCCTGGACAAGCTGCGCCTCACCAATCCCTTCGACAACCACGCCTTCAGCAGCCACCAGCAGTGTCGCCCGAGGAGCGAATGACGTGATCAACATCACCGTCGCTTCGGCTTGTAACTCGGTCACGACCACGCCCACAGGCACTGTCACCATTGCCGTTGATGGCACCGCGCAGAGTCCATCGCTTTCGTTGTCAAACGGCTCCGTCACTTACACTTTCTCCTCAACAACCAGGGGTTTTCACACGATCGCCGCAACTTACTCCGGTGACTCCACTTTTGCCTCCTCCAGCGGCTCGGTAAATGTCACGGTGACTGCCAGTAAAACATTCACGCTCTCGGCAACCGATGTGACGGTTTCCGCGGGAAACACTGGCACTTCGACCGTCACCATTACTCCGAAGAACGGCTACGCTGGCACGGTCACGTTTACGGTCTCCAGCAGCTCTTCGCTCACGAACGGCTGTTTCTTCTTGCCGAACACGACGGCCTCCGGCAGCAGCGCTGTAACCGCAAGCCTCACTGTGCGTACCAATTCCTCAGCCTGCGAAAGCGGCGCTCTAGCCGGCCCGGCAGTCGGCCAGCAAAACTTCGTCGGTCTTGCTCTGGCAGGATTGCCGTTGGTCACACTTCTCGTTTACCACTTCAGTTGTCATAGGCTCGGTATGATTGCCGGAGTGTTTCTGCTTCTCGCGATTGGCTTTGCGTTATTAGCCATATCGGGCTGCGGTGGCGGCGGTTACGGATCAAACGCTGCGAAGGAAACTTATACAGTGACCATTGTTGGCACCGATACCGGCTCGTCCTCGATCACGGCATCAACGACCATGACGCTGACGATTGACTAATTCGAGTGCCCTTGTGCCAACCGGCGTTTCCTAAAGCGTTGAGGTGCGACTTGCACAAGTCTTTAGCTTAGGGCCCTGTGGCAACACCGTGAAGACAAAGCAGCACCGCGGAAAGGAGCTCGTCGTAATGAGTGCGCCTTACATCTTTAAGGCCGTCCGGTCCAGTCCTGAGTCAGCCGGGGCCAGCATCCAGGTGGAGTTAATCATGAAGAGTGAATTAGCAGCCCTCCTGCCTGTCGTGGAGGAGCTTATACATTTCGTCAGAAAATCTGATTGTGTTTCCGGACAGGAGCGAGATGTTGAAGTCGCTTTGCGAGCAGCGCTGAGCAATGCTGTGCTTCACGGCAACCGCGGGGACCCCCGGAAACAAGTTCACATCAGTTGCCGGTGTGGACCAGGTAACGAAGTATCAATCATCATCGAGGATGAAGGACAAGGCTTTGACTCGACTGCCGTTTTGTACCCGGCCGTTGTGGAGAGTCCGAAATCCGACAATCAGCGAGGAATTGAGCTGATGCGAACGTGCATGGACGAAGTCCGTTTCGAGCATGGAGGCAGGGAGGTCCACATGCGCAAGCGGCTGCCCTCAGTCACAAACCCACACTTAGTTTCTTAACCGAAGCTTGCAACGTGCTTTGGCGATGCTATCGCGCTTCATCGCTACGAGGGAATTTCTCCAAAAAAAAGAAGAGTCTATAATCTTTTAAGAAACGTACACGCCAGTCCAGACACCGCTTTATTCATGCGTAACTACTGAGGCGTCTCCCGTACGGACAGGGATTTGCTTCTGCTGGGAATCCTTTGCATTTACCCGAACAATTGACACCTTCGAAAAGCCCTTGCGCACTCCACGGACGACCACGGAGAGCAGGGTCCCATTGCCGCTTACTCCAGCGGTATTTGGCTGGCGCTGAGCGGAGATGATAGCTTGGCCGTGTTCCTTGTCGACGCGCTCGACGAGGGCGACAGCCTGATTTCCTTCCGAGAGAAATCCCCCATGGTGTACTTCCTCTATGCTGACCATCTCCGGATCGTACTGGAGCAGAAGCGACGCGGAAAACAGATCCTTCACATTCTCGGCGTTTAAGTCGATTGAGGCCTGCTCTCCAACCTTCAAGTTGATGTTCTCAGGCGCGACCCGGATACGGGCAGGCAGCTCCACTATTGGACTCCCAGTCGCTGTGTCGAGTTGCGTTGTAGCCGGAGCCGGACTCCCTGTAGACGTGACGGGAACATCCACCGGCGTGAGAATATCTTCCTTGTGGCGCACTTGAACGTTGGACTCCGTGCCAACACCGACCGGCCGTAGGTCTGCTTGGGTCAACGCGGGGAGGCGTACGATCCGCGGGACTAGCACGATCAAGACTTCGTTCTCCTGACGATCGGTGTTGTCGCTTGAGAAGAAATATCGGAGGATCGGAATACGTGCGAGTCCAGGCCACCCAGTGAGCGTCTTAGTGTCGACGTGCTCGAATAAGCCGCCGAGGATGCTCACCTCCCCTTCCTTCAGCCGAATGTCGTGCTCAATCTTGCGCTGACTAATGATCGGCTGCTGGATGCCGCCAATGGTGCTGGTTCCGGTTACGGAAGATACTTCGATGGATACTTTCATGCTGACCTCTCCGCCCGGATGAATGCGCGGGGTAATGTCAATGTTCACCCCCACATCCACATAGGTGAACTGTGTGTTTACGAGCGGATTAATGGAAGCACTCGTGCCAGCCTGAAAACTTCCGGTGGCGACAGGTACGCGGTCACCAACACGGAGCTTGGCTGGCTGTCCGTCAACGGAACGAAGCTCGGGATTCTGGATGATGTGCGATGTGCTGTCCGCGGACAGCACATTCAGGGTAGCTCCGGGCAGGGTGACACTGTAGTTTGTTGCCAGGTGTCCAAGCTGGCTTAAAGGTGACTTTGTGTTACTCGAAGAAGAACTGCTCGGCGGTGCGTAGGTCAGTGTCGCATTGCTTTCCGGTTGGATGCCCAGTTGATGCACCTTGTCACAGCGTGCCTGCAGCACCTCCACCCGGATGACAACTTCCGGCTTGGCATTGTCCACGTCATGGATGATCTTCTCTGCCAGCGCCAGCTTATCCGGTGTATCGCGGATGATAATCGCGTTCTGGGCGTTCAACTGCTGGATGCGCTTAAGGTCAAGAAGTTGCCGCAATCCGGTTACAATTTCCGTCAGATCTTGCGGGAGCACGGTGTTCGACAAGTAGTAGGTCTGCACAACCTGTTCTTCGTAGTCGCGGCGCTTTTGTGGCTGATCCGCAATGACAAACACGATGTTCTGTGTGACTGGCTTCCAAAATGCCTTCGCTTCGAGCGAAACAACATCAAGCGCCTGCTGAATGGTGACGTCGGTTAGCTCCACGGTTATCCGTCGCGCTGGAAAGTCCGCATCAAAGATCATTGTCAACCCGGCAAGTTTGCCAATTGTTTCGAAAACGATCCTTGCGTCGTTTGACATTCTGATGTTGATCGGTGAATTGGATAGTGGCTTCAGCTTGGGCGGACCTTCAGCGAGATCCTTATGGACTTGGTGTGCCGCACCCCGGGCGGAAGAAACTGCCGCTCCTCGCAGGCCCCCAAACGCATAAATCGCTAGGATAATCAGCAACCCATTAAGAACGGAGCACAAACGAGCAGTCAGCATGGTTCCAGACGGCGGTGCCTTGCCGTCAGCACTGCCGCTCTCCTCTCCTGAAAAATATTTTCGGGAATGCGCTGCTCGTTGCAGTCCGCCAGTACGAGCTCGCTAGGCCCTTCACAGGGCTTGCTTTCGGCCACGCTAAACAAATCTCAATTCTGTTTGCGACCACCAGAAAAAGAGAACGATACGGGCCCAGGAGGAAGTAAGGGAGCGGAAGGAGCGAAGAATGGATGGGGTAACTGTTCCACCTTTTGCTTCTGCTCTGCGCTTAGCTGACCATAAATCTTGGATTGTGCATTGGCATCAAGAGCCAGAATATCGCCGTAGATGTCGGCCATATTTCTGGCGAGTTGATCGATCTCTGTATCGGGCGCGCCAGTCTTCTCGGCTGACGCCAGGCTTTCGGAAGCGTGTTTGAGCTGCTCTAGAAGAGGTTTAGAAACCGCCTCCTCATCGTCGAGGATCGCTTTGGCTTGCTCCTGTTGGTTTGCCGTCAGTGCAAGCATGTTTGTAAGAGCGGCAAGGCGATTTGGCCCTCCCGCTGAGATCGTCATGGGGCCACCTTGGAGGTTCTGCGCCGAATACTGCTGGGGTACGGGAAACGCGTAAGCTGCAATTATCGAAACAACTCCAAGCCCACCAACCATGCCGAGCCTTGCAAGGTTTCTCATCATGGATGAAACTCCTTTCGCACTCCGATGAAAATCTGCTCAACCAGACAAGACGCATTTATTCATCGCAGCGTTGTGCCTGGCCTGTAAGAGTTAGGTAAGCAGTGAACTTACAAGTGCCTTGCAGCGTGGCATCGGGCTCTGCGACTCTCGAGCCTGAGGATTTCTTCGAGCCCTGCTAGTTTTTTGACGACGCCGCGCTTCCACCTAAATTCGACCAAATTAAGATGTCAAATGGAGCCGAGAAGCGCGTCACAGATTCTTCAGTTTCGTTCGTGAGCGACGGGAGCGAAGCCAAACACCGGCCCGGGAGGAAGCAAGGGAGCAGAAGGCGCGAAAAAGGGATGTGGCAGCTGCTCTACCCTTTGTTTCTGCTCCGCGCTTAGCTGACCATAAATCTTGGACTGTGCTTTGGCGTCAAGAGCCAGGAATTCGCCGGAGAGACTCGCGATATTTCTGGCGATTTCATCGATTTCGGACTCCGGTGCGGCAGCTTTCTCGGCCGTCGCCAAGCTGTCCCAAGCCTCATTTAGTTGCTCAACAAGAGGCTTCGCGGCCGTTTCCTCTTGGTCGAGGATGGTCTTGGTCTGTTGCTGCTGGCTTGGGGTCAGTGAGAGCATCGTGGTGAGCATTGCAAGTTGATTCATGCCTCCTTCTGAATTCACCATGGTAATCCCTGATTGAAAATTCTGTGTTGAGTACTGTTGAAGTGACGGAAGAGCCTGAGCCGCCGCAATGGAAATGACTGCAACCGCGGTTATGCCAAGCTTGACTAAGATTTCTTTCATTGATGATGCTCCTTTCCCTTCGAGCTGAACTGCTGCCCTTAAATTCGAGCTGCCATTATCAGGCGGAAGGCTAGGTGGTTTATGTAAGACTTCAGTGAGAAGTGGACATACAAGTAGCTTACAATTGCCCCGAAAGCTCGCAAATGCATCGGGATTCCCGGCGGAGGGCCGCCAGCCTAGAGCCCCGAGCAATGCAGGAATTCGCACCTAACTGGTGGTTGACTGAGGCGCGGTGGGGTGGGCATACAAATAGCCTACATTTCGGATCGCACGAATCCGCTCCGTGCCGTCCGGCAAAGCCCCGAGCTTGCG